>Ga0209415_10009300_pt1 | contig 16902 bp, 22 predicted proteins | sample PeaSoiSIISIP2007_FD_187696 | JGI IMG/M metagenome (GOLD analysis project Ga0209415, IMG submission 187696) | Peat soil microbial communities from Weissenstadt, Germany - SII-SIP-2007 (SPAdes) (version 2) | ecosystem: Environmental > Terrestrial > Soil > Wetlands > Peat | place: Germany... | reverse complement strand
ACCACTACGACGAGGATGATAATTTTTCCTCAAAACCCGGCCCGTTAAGAGCTACGTGTTCTGAGGGCAAGGTCAGTTCCGTATGCTAAGTTAGACAATCCGCAAACGCTCAATCTCTACGCTTATCTGCGAAATAACCCGCTTGCGGGTGTTGATGCGGACGGTCATGGGCCAGGGGATGAGGCTCCCGAAGAGGAAGTTCGAGAGGATGAAAGCTTTCAGGAGGAAATGACTGAGATTCGAGAGGAATCTAATCGTCGAGAGATCGCAGCAGACAATGCACGCGAAGATGTAGCAGTCAGTGAAATTCAGAATGAAAATAAGGGGGGATGGACGGATAGTGACGGCGTGTGTCATCTTGGGCCTCCTTCTAGACAAGAAATCGAGCAGATGCAAGCCAAGAATCAAGAGAATCTTGCAAAGGGATCTTTTTCGATTAGTGATTGGTCTGGCTACCCAAACGGCGCACCTAAACCCGCAGGACCATTTAGACTTCTTGAAGGTGAAGAATATGACACCGCGCGAAGCGCTGCGAACAAGGCTAATCAAGCGATACGTCGTACAGACCCTGAGGGCACCGCTGGGAAACAGATACACGAGATCCAGCCTGTCAAATTCGGCGGTAGTCCCACCGATTCTGCGAACAAGGTTCTTCTGACTCCACAGACGCATAGTACATTCACGAGCTGGTGGAATGGTCTGATGAATTGGTTAACGAATTGAGATGAGGATGGTGCTGCAAATGGTTGCGAATCTGAACAATCTGGATCGCCGTGCCGGTGTAACAGAATTGCTGATTTCAGAAAGCGAACGGGACTTGGAACTTAAGCTCCCGGATGATTATTTGGCGTTTCTAAAGACCTCAAATGGAGGTGAGGGATTTGTTGGCAATAATTATGTAATGCTCTGGAAGATCGACGAACTATCCTCAATGAATCGATCCTACGAGACAGAAGTCAATGCTCCTGGTCTCCTGCTTTTTGGGTCAAACGGCGGGGGGGAGGCATATGGCTTTGACACGCGCGAGTTGCAGTGGCCAGTTGTTTGTGTACCGTTTGTGGGTATGCAATGGAAAGATGCCAGACAAATCGGTCGATCATTCTTGGATTTCCTAGAGCATCTTGATCAGGACAATAAGCAATGACTTCTAATGTACAACGACGTTTATTAGGACTAGATGCTCGCGGGAAGGAGATTTTTGAAATCAAGCCCGTGATCCTTGGAGGAAGTCCGACAGACCCTGCAAACAAGACACTTCTTAGTAGAGAAGACCATATTAAGGCGGTGAATTACTGGAACAAGATTATCAGGGATCTTCGGGCTTCGCACCTGTCGATTTAAGACTTATACGCAGCCAGCATTCTGGCCATACGAATGCGGCTCGCACGTACCCGTTGACGACAATTTGAAGGCCGCTGCTCAACAAACAACAGGTCCAACGGAATAGGGGGAGAAAGCATGGAATCAGTTATGTCAATTCAATCAAGAAGTCGTATGCGGATATCCCTGCTCACGAATGCATTTGCTTGTATAGCGGCACTTTTTCTCGGTCCAGCCCTCAGAGCCGAGACCTTCAAAGTTCTTGTGCTCGATGCACTTGATGGAACTCCGCAAGCTGGGATGAGTGTAGATTATTTTTGCGAAGGCCAACGGTGGTTGCCCTCCGATCATGTCACCACCAATTCAATAGGGATAGCTGAAATTCCGTATGCTTGTAGTGATCAGGCCCGAATCGAGATTTCACTTAGGGGTTCGGGCAACCAGAACAAGGAGGAATGTGGCGGGCTGGGAGCTCAAACCATTAGGGACATTTTGTCGGTTGGTGTTATCAGTCAACCTAATGCTGCTGGGAACGTATGGTGTCCAACCAAGATCAGCCGCAAGCTGAAGCCGGTTCCAGGACAAGTGACGATATTCATCAAGAAGCCAACATGGTGGCAATCTCATGTCGCTGGGTAGCCAAGATAGCTGTTCACCGGCAGGGTATCTGTGAAGTGACCTCGGCTGTTCGGATAGTTGTGCTGTTTCTCGATGAAAATATCCCACAAAGGGTAAGTTTTGACCCACGACCACCGCCCCTTGTTTTCAAGGGCTTGCATGGGTCAATAGTCCGGGCCATATTCACAGCCCCAGGTTGTCGTTGACGGCGACGGCAATCTCCTGCTCGGAGCCAAGATAACGTTCGGTCGTTTGGATGGATGCGTGGCCGAGCAAGAACTTGATCTGCTCCAGGTCTCCGCCGTTCTTGCGGCAGAGTTTCGCGCAGGTGCGGCGCAGATCGTGAGCGCCAAAACGCTCGATTCCGATGGCTTTCGCGGAGGTTTCGACCACGCTCCACACTGCCCAGTCGCTCAGTTCATCCCCCACAACGCGCCCACTTTTGGATACCGGACGGAGCAGGCGTCCGGCACTATGGCCGGCGGCAGCCGTCCAAGTGTCCATCAGGAGCTTGACCCACATTGGGATGGCCACCGTGCGAATGCGGCCGCCTTTCCCGCGGAGATCGGCGATCACCCAGCGACCTTCGCGCTGCTGAATATCCTCCATCGTGAGCGTGGCCAGCTCGGCCCGGCGCAGCGCGCACCCCACCAACAGAGCCAGAATAGCGGCGTCGCGCTTGCCTTTGAGGGTCGTGCGGTCAGGAACGGTGAGCAGTTCCTTGGCCTGGTCACGAGTAAGCCAGTTGCCCAGGCGGGTTCCCTGCTGTGGGATGTTGGGAATGTCGGCCATCTGCGCGGCCTGCTCTCCATTGAGGATGCCGTTGCGCTTCGCCTCTCCGATCAGCTTGCGCACCGCCGCGAGCCGGACATTGATGGTCGATGGACTCAGCCCCCGTGCGATCATCTGGGCGCGGTACTCCATCAGAAGATCGCGGGAGAGCGGCTGCTTGCGCAGTTCGCTGAAGGCGAAGACCTCATCAAGCGCCTTGGCATAGTTGCGTCGCGTGTGCTGTGAAACTACCGCTTTGAGAACCATCTCACACAGAGCGTTGATGCCGGCGTTTGGCTCTGGGGAAGAAACGGCAAGCGCAACGCTCTCCATTAGGTTCCCTCACGGTCCCTTTGCTGCTTCATCTCTTTGCGCAGCTTGGTGACGACGGCTTGCAGATCTTCGACAGTCGGCAACTCGTCCCGCACCGGGCTGGGGAGTTCGCGCGTTACGCGGTAGGTGGAGACGCCGATGGGCTTGGCAATATCGCGCAGGGCGTATTCGGCGACCGGGTTGTTGTGGCTTTCGCAGAGCAACAGGCCGATGGTGGGGCCATCCGGCGCAGTGCGTATCAGATCGTCAACCGCCGAAAGGTAGAAATTTAGCTTTCCGGCCCACTCTGCCTTGAATTTTCCCGTCTTTAATTCGATGACGATAAAAGCATGAAGCCGGACGTGATAGAAGAGCAGATCTATATAGAAGGTCTCTTCGCCGATCGGAAGCGGCACCTGGCTGCCGACGAAGGCAAAGCCCCGGCCAAGTTCGAGGAGCAGGTCGCGGAGATGGATCAGCAACCCCCGCTCAATATCTCGTTCGTGCGCGTCTTCGGCCACGGTCAGAAAATCGAAGTTGTACGGGTCTTTCAAAATCTGTTCAGCCAGATCGGAACCGGGCGGGGGAAGTGTGCGCTGAAAATTGGTCAGCGCCTTCCCTTCCCTCTCATGCAGGGCGCTCTTGATTTGGAGGACCAGGATATTGCGGCTCCAACCGTATTCGACCGCAGCGCGGAGATACCACTCTCTTTCGACCGGGGTTTTCAGCCGGTCGAGCAAGACCATATGATGACCCCAGGGCAATTGTGCAGCAAGCTGCTGCACAATTGGCTCGTCCGGCCAGGCCGCGGCAAATGCCCTCATGTACTTGAGGCTTCGCGCGCTGAAACCCTCGACGCCGGGGAACTCTGCTTGCAGGTCATGTGCCAGCCGCTCGACAATCTTTGCGCCCCAGCCCTGGGCATCTTGGCGAGTGAGGATCTCCCGGCCTATTGACCAGTAAAGGAGGATCAGTTCCCTGCTCACGGCAAAGGCGGCGCGAACCTGGGCGGCGCGGATGCGGGTTTTCAACTCCTGAAGGAGTTCGGCGTAACCGGCGGGTGTCTGAAGAGCGTTTTCCATCTCGCTACGCAGTTTATCAGGCGCGGGCATAGTCTTCAAAGACAACCTGCATTGTCGTGGGTAATAATATATCGCTCCCGGCCCTCTGGATATGACAATTACTGCGCTCATGCGCAATAATACCCCAGGTTTGAAAATCTCTCCAGACGGCTGTTTCTGTTGGAGATTGCTCTCCAGGCCGGGAAAGGAACAGGCTCATGGCGCGTCCGGTTTCGTGGCTTCCCCGACTCCCTGCCCTGGCCCGCGCTGTCGGCGAATCGGTCCGCTCTCACTACGCCTGCTCCGATCTTGAACGTCTCTTCGAGGTCCAGCCCCGCTCTGCCCAGATGCTCATGAACAACTTGCCCACCGTCCGCATCGGGAAGAGCCTGCTCGTTGAGCGCGAGGTTTTGGCGGGCTGGCTTGGCCGACTGGCTGACGCAGAAGATCCAGCCGCCGAACTGGCATCAATGCGGGCCGAAGGCAAGCCGCCCATTGTGCGGCGCAAGTTGCGGGAGTTGGTTCAGCGGGATGTCGCCGCTGGCGAGTGTTCCCTTCCCGCCAATGTCCACCTTGAAACAGGTTCGCTTGCGGTGACATTCACGACTGTCGAAGAGTTGGCCACCGCGCTCTGGCGGCTGGCCATGCTCCTGGAGGAAGACTTGGACGGGTTCGCTCTTCTCTATGAACCCGCGCCCGAGACGGACGACGATCAGGAAGAGACCCAGATGGAACGGGCCGACGTCGCCTACATTCGAGAGTGGCTGGCAGCCCAGCCGCAGGTTGTCACGCCGTAGACGAGAGTGAAGCCTACAAATCAACTACATTTCAATGTAGTTGATTTGTAGAATGTAGCTAAAAAGTAGCAAAAAAGAGTATTTAGTGTGCGATGTTGCAACAATGTGATATTGTAGCAATGTTGCATGGCGCGGAGGGCCTTCGCTCCCTGTAGCTCGAATGTCGTATGTAGCAACATTGGAGCAAAAAACAACATTACAGTCCGAGGGAGTCCGATGCCGATTATTGCCGTTTCAAATCCAAAGGGCGGTGCAGGGAAGAGCACAACGACCTTGCTGCTGGCAACCCACCTGGCCGAACAGGGCGCCAGCGTTTGTGTCCTCGATGCAGACCCTAACCAGCCCATACTTGACTGGAAGACCAATGGTGCCTCCAAGACGACGCTGGAGGTGATCGGAGGGGTGAAGGAAACGACGCTGATAGAGACTCTGGACGGGCTGACACAGCAGTTTGTTTTCATTGATCTGGAGGGAACGGCCAGTGTGCTGGTTTCGCGTTCGATCGCGATGGCGGACTTTGTGATTGTGCCGCTGCAAGCCAGCGCCGTAGATGTGCGCCAGGCGGCCAAGGCCATCCGCGCCGTGCGGGATGAGGAAAAAGTGGCGCAACGCTCTAATCCAAGCCGCAGAATTCCCTATCGCGTCGTCATGACCCGAACCCCTGCCCCGGGCGCTCCGGTCTCCTCTGTGCAGCGTCAACTCGAAATCGAAATCAAGGCCGCAGGAATCTCCCGTTTCAATACCAGCCTCGCCGAACGTCTGGCATACAAGGCAGTCTTTGTAGAACGTCTCTCGCTGTCAGAAATGAAGGATATGAAAGTTGGAAACCTGGAGGCGGCCTACCAGAACGTCCACGATCTTGCCGAGGAGCTGGTCGCAACGTTACAAAATCTAGGGCAAGGAGGAGAGCAATGAGCAAATTCGGCTTCGATCTTGAAGAGGACGGGGTAGGGAAGAGTGATCTGGCCAACAAACTGGCCAGCTTTCCGCCCTCGACGCCGAGGACGGGGATCAATTTGGCCGAAGTCGATGCCGCAGCCGCGCCGCACGGCTTTATAAGCCGCGAGGCGGGAAAGGGAAGAAAGCGTCGCGTAGTGCCCTCTGAGCCGAAGCGGCAGTTGTCGATCATGATGCCGGTGAGCAAGTACGAGAGGTTTGTTGCGTATGCTGACCGACATAGGCTGACGTATGAAGAAGCAATTTCGCAGTTTTTGGATCGGGCAGAGGAATAATTGCACCTCCTCAATAGCCAGTCTTTATGACCGGGCAAAAGCGAGCAGTGCCGCTATGTCATTCCCATCGGCTTGACGCAGGGCGCTCACATAGCGCGTTCTGATTTCTCCGGCTTTTAGAAGACCGGCGCTGCCCCAGGTGAAGCGTTTGCGACCGAGCCGCATTACCAGCAAATCGGCCATCAGTCGGGCGTGGCGACCGTTGCCATTCGGGAAGGGATGAATGGCAACAAGCCGGTGATGAAACCGTACCGCAAGCTCATCTGGATCAAACACCGTGCGCTCTACCCAGAGTCGGGTATCGTCCAGCAGAATTTTCAATTCCACTCTGATCTTCCAGGCGGGAACGCCGATGTTACGTTCCGTTAAACGATAGACTCCGGCCCAGGTCCAGACATCGCCCAGCATCCGCTTGTGCAGATCGCGCAGGAAGGATTCATCGAGCAGATCTCGACGACGTTGGCGGGATGCCCAGAGTGTTCCCTTGGCAATGTTGGCCTGTTCCACTTCGTTCAGCTCATGTCGAAAAGTCACCCAGGACGGGATAAGTCCGTCCTTTTCCTCGTCAGTAAGCGGCGTTGCCGCGTCATCTTCGACATCGAAGGGGTGTGGCGTTCCCAGATCATTATTTTCTTGTCTCGTCATAGTTCATCCCATAGGTTTCTGGAGTCAATCTGGCTGGCTACGGCATCAAGTTGCTGTTCGCGGGCTGCCCGGTCCTCTACCTGCTGGTTTTCCAGTCTCATGCTGTGTTCGACTGTGCCCAGATGCTGTTTTGCGATCAGATGCACCCGTTTCCGGACCATGGTTTCCAAAGACTCATTCGGCACCAAGGCATAGACGAGCTGGCAGTTCATTGCTGTCGCAGCCCGTTGTAGGGTTTCGAGCTTGATTGTTCCCAAGGTTTCGGATTGTTCCAGCATTACAACGCCGGGCTGACTGATCTTCATGCGGCGGGCAAGTTGGGCCGTGGACATGCCGAGTGCTTCCCTAAGGGCTTTGATCCAACCGCGCGGCGGTCGCGTTAATCTCTCCACGGAAGTCTGTTTGTTGACTCTGGCATCCAGGTGCCGTCGCGCCATAGCATTCCGTTCAGCTTTGTCCATAATCTGCACCTTATCAAACCATCAAATAATATAAACTATAGCATATCAGAAATGACGTTTCAAATATCTCGTAGACTATTACTTCACTGTGGCCAGCGTAATCGAAGGCTCTGCGCGCTTGTTTGGGGGAGCCAGCCCCAACGACATTGAGGTTATTCATGCAAATTCTTCTCCGCAGACCGTCCGACTACCGCCGCGCCTCGCAGATCGCCCAGGCGCGAACTACCCGCGACCGCATCCGCACCTACACCACCCAGTGCCGCACAAGAGGCACACGTCGCCGGCACAAACGCCAGCAGACTACAGGAGCCGCCCGTTCCGCCCCGGCACCCTACCATCGCTAGTTGCGCGAGCCCACTCTCGCTGATACTATTACACATTGACAGGCGCAGGAGCCCACACGATGCCCCCTAAAGGACCAATACGTTCAGCAGGACCAGACCGGCGCACCGCTGGCCGACCAAAAACCGGCAAGAGCAGCAATCCCGATTATGCAACGGCTTTTTTCTTGATTCGCAAGGACACGAAACAACAACTCGCGGTAAGGATGGCGGGTTCTGCCGGAGAGATGGACGCCTCAGACCTAGTTGAATCTCTCTTGCAAGAATGGCTCAAAAAGCAGTAGTGCCGTTGGGCATGTTCCTATTCTCCAGAAAAGCGATGGACGCGAATGAAAAAAATTTCTGAGATGGTCAAGGATCAATCCTCGCTGTTTAAGCTCACCGGACTTACGGTAGTGCCGAAAGCAGCACGAGCACCGAAGCAGAAGGACACTAAACGCAACTACCGCGAAGAGGAAAACGACTCACAACTCGCCCTGTTCAATGTTATGGCGCATTACCGCGACGTGCGTAACACAGGCGGCTCCCCTCAGCTCGTACAGATCGCACAATCTTTGATTCTCTGCGGACTTCCCTATAGGTCTACTCCTGAAACCCGCGTAGAACGCATAGCCAGACAAGGAGACGGCACTTTCATACGCGTAACGTTTTATGCACTAGCAAGGGATGCGCAGGGCAACCAGATTCCCATGCCCTTTGGCGCAGATCGCACACTTCTTCATTTCGGGATCGACAAAGCTATCAAACTACAATCCAACTTTATCAGCATCGACAATCCTACCGATTATCTACTGGCAATTGGCAAAACTCTCTCCGGCAACAACTATGCCGCTTTGCGTGAATCGCTCCGGCGTCTTTCCGGCCTGTCGATTGTTGTGGAACGATTTGCACCTGGGAAGAGTGGCCACGACGAAACACGCCAAACCCTGCCTGTGCTGGAAGCAGCCTATATACCATCCAGGCTGGACAAAGACACTCCAAACGCCCTTGAAATTCCTTGCGGCCTCCGTTTCGGAGAAAATTTCTTCAACGAAATAAATCGCCACCATGTTCCATTTCCGTGGGAGCTTCTTTCTAAGCTATCTGCAAAGCCTCAGATGCAGGACATCATTCTTAATCTGCATAGGCGCAGTTTCGCGGCTAAAACAACAACCACAGTGCCGTGGGAATACTTGCGGCAGCAGATGTGGCACGATGACAGCAACCGCCGCCGCATACGGGAGCGGTTCCACAAGGCTATAGAACTGCTCAAGACTGCCTGGCCAGAACTCAACGCCGAGGCCAAGACACGCGGTTTGCTGATTGGTCCACCCCACGGCGGCAAACACCTCTTTGACCCATATTTGGCCGAGACGAAGTACCTTGAAAGCGATTCGCTACCGCACTAACGGGTACACTTCCAGCCTACGGATCACTGCTCAGCATTGAAACCATTGGACTTATCCTCTCCAATCGCCTACCGCACTTCCGGGTACGTTTTCCTTCTATCTGCATGATATGGAAAGCGTTACGATTCAGACTATCGTTCCCTTTTAGGCATGTGCACCGCCTACCGGACTTCCGGGTACGTTTTAGCTCTATATTGCAGATAATATGATAGTTAACAATTCTCCACAATCGCGGAAAAATCATGCCCTTGTACCGGACTTCCGGGTACGCCTACCGGACTTCCGGGTATATCCTACCGGACTTCCGGGTATATCCTACCGGACTTCCGGGTACGCCTATATGTAACAAGTAGTATCAAGTAATTTCATGTATAAAAACAGGTTGTTTTCCCTGTGCAAAATGTGCGTTTCCCCCCGACAGCGCCCCGAAAAGCAAAAGGTGCGCCCTTCGGGCGGGCCAGGGCGCTAGCGCCCCTCCCGCACCCACCCCGCGCAAGTACAAAAACAAAAACCTGGCTGATGATGGTGGGGTTGGTCCAGCCTTTGTGCCCGAGTGTAGAGCCGTGCTAGATCGAGCAGAAAGCCCTCAGGACGAACACGGAGCGATGCCGCTTGCCCCAGGCTATCCAAAATACGCCTGAGGCCGTTTTGTGATCGGCCCACGGGTTATGAATCCGGCGCTCAAACCGGCCGTGATTTTTGCGCCGCGCCAAAGGGGGGAGAACAAGCAGTCGTGTCATCAGCCGCCATTTCGATCAGGGATTATCGGGTGGCGCAGGGGAGCTTCCCTCCTGCGCCACCCGATAATTTCATACGATTGGCGAATCATGCCGGCATTGACGGTTGCCACCACCTGCTCGAATACTGCCCTTCTCTTTTTCGCCGTCGGGGATTCCGGCTTGTCCTGGCCTTGGTATAGCTCCGCCTGCATCTGCATTTCCGGTTCACCAACCTCGATCAACACGATCCGGCCGAGTTCCCCAAATTGCTTGTGATCGAACTGATAACAATGACCGCGATGGTCATAGCCGATTGCGGCGGTGACATTCGGAGGTAAATTCTCAGGCCGCAACATGGGCTGTCGTGGCCGACCCTCGGCAAGCCATTGGAGTTGGGCCTCGTGGTGTTTGGCTTCTCCGAGTTCCTTAAGCCCTCGTTGAATCTTCCGGGGATCTGGCGGGGGCGCTATCGGAGGTGGGGGCGGTTGCTTGCCTTGCTTCAGCTCTTGAGTTCTGCGCTCCATCACCATCTCCAATAAATCGGCTATGTGCTTGGCATCCTGGAATAAACGCGCCTTTTCAGCCTCTGCAAAGTGGCGTCCCAGCCCCTTGCTCAGCATGACTTCGAATTCTCCTGACCTCAGAAAATTGCCATCCATGATGGTCTTGCTCACGCTCAGGTGCCGGTACCGCAAGAGTGTTTCGCAACAGGCGTGGACGTACGGTTTCAGTTCCTCATCCACCTCCGGGTACATGTCGGCGGCTATTGCCTCATTCAGAACAAAGTCGATGGCCCTGCCGCGCAGTTCAAAGCGGTACAAGAAAATGGATGCCTCATGGCCTGCGATATTTTTCAAGTTCACCTCATTCATTACGACTAGGCATGGCGGCGACGGGGGTATTTTCTTTTTCTCTTCGCCCATGGTTCACTCCATTCTTTTCTCTTTTGGCTAGACCATCGTGCCCAGGGAAAAAAAGACACACCCTCCGCCCGCCGGTCAGTTCGCCGCGCCGATCACCCCAAATTGATGCAGAATCAGCACTGCTACCCCAACCAGGCCCAGGCCGGTGACAATCCACTGTGCCGCAGTGGCCTTTTTGTACTCATCGTTGTGCGCCATCCAAGTGTAGCCATAGATCAGCAGCGCGGGCGCGGCGATCCCCAGGCCCAGGCCTGACCACGTTTGCCGCCAAAAGTACGCCACGGGGAGTTTTTCCTCTTGGAAGTCGGCCAATAGATGCGCCCCGCAAATCCAGCCGAAGACGAACATGGCGCCGAGCGCGGCCAGACCCAGAAAGATCGTGAACAGGGATTGCCCAATCTGAATCCGATCCACCGTGTCCCGCGCCGCTTTCGCTACGGCCTTCTCAACGGTTGGCACCAAGAGCGCTACCGCGCTGTTCATCTTCGCTTGCGCCTGGTCCGAGGCATTCTTTGCCGACCGTTCCGCAACCTCATCACAAGCCTTGGAGACATTTGCCGGGAGACTCGAAAACGCCCCGTGATAGGTGTCCAGGGCGGCAAGTATAGCCAGCATGGCATCGTGATTCGGGATGTCCAAGCTGTGCGCAATTGCCTGAATATGTTCTACCTGTTGCGGCGTTGGTTCCTTGCCGGTAATCAGCTTGATTGCCTGTCCGATATTGATTTCACCCATAAATTGGCTCCAATGCGACACGCGCAGCATCGCGGTACTTCCGTAGCGCCGACCGCTCGGCTATGGTCAGTCCTACCTCTGCATTCCACAGGGCCAGCCGGTTATCGTTGATTCTGTCCGCGACTAAATCATTCAACTCTGGGAAAACGATAGTGTCCGTAACCCGGCTCTTGAGCTTGCCAGACGAATACCGAACAAACTTGTCTTCCTTGCCAAAATAGGTGTTGAGCAGCGCGTAAGTTGCCGCATACCCCTGTTCCGCATCCAGAAAGTTTTTGAGCAGTTCGAGGCCGTCCCGCTGCCGGTTCAGAGGCCAGACCATGACCATATCGCGGCTGAGTTCAGTTGCTACATCCGTGAGAATGCTTCCATGTTCCACAATGCTGTCCGTTGACCGTGCCGCAGTGTTCACAACGATACACGCTTTCGGATGCGCTTCGATGATTCCGCCAAGCTTTACCCATCCGGATTCATCGTCGATATTGCAAAGCTCACTCGTTACCAGTTCGTTCACTGCCTTGTATACGTCTGGATTGCTGTCATCTGTCTCCACGTACACCGGTATATGCTCAGCCTGTAGCAGCGCGTCCAGCAATGCCAGTGAAACCGTGGACTTGCCTACACCGCCCTTACCCCCGCCAATCACGATGATCTTGTTCATTCTCTCGTTCCCCTTACAGATCGTTAGAATCTTGCCGCACTTTGATGCTCCCAGGCTCAGTCAGTTTCTTCCCCTCTTTCTTCTCCACAGTGGGCGCGGTTGACTGACGAGTTGCTGGTTTCTTCTGTGCTTGTTTTCTTGGGACTTTTGGCTTGTTGCTCAAGTTGAACAGTTCCGTGATCGTTTTCGGAAGAATGCCGAAGACATCCCCGCGCAGAGCGTCCGCTATCTGCTTTGCCGTGTATCCTTTTTCGATGAGCTTGCTCACCTCATCCTTGGCAGCAAGTATGACCTCCGATTTTCCGCCTTTTCCTGCCTGTTCCCCTGGTTTCTGAGTCTGCTCAAGTTTCTGGAGTGCAGCTTTTACCTTTTCCGAGTACTCCTTAATGTCGTATGTCCGTACCATTCTCTCCCCTTTTCCGTTGAGATTCTCAACCACCGACAGCATACACCAAGCGATTTACACTTGCACGAAAAACAAAGGCATGATATATAAAACACAGTTGCATGTACTATAAAAAACGAATGTACAGGATGGGTATTGTCATACACATGCTGCGCAAGTGTAGACAATACCCGCCCGGGTGTTCGGCGCTCCGCTTCTCACTTCCCCGGCTCATCCTGCAAGGGACTGTGCCCCTTGACCCCAGACCACGAGCGAGGTACACCATGCCGTTTACGCGCACTAAACCTGAGCCACTAGACGGGCGCTGCAATGTGCGCGTGACCGCGTCCGAGCTTGCCGAGTTGCGCGAGTCCGCTGGACTCGCCGGGTTGAGCCTGAGCGAGTATATGCGCCGTCGTGCGCTAGGAATCGTCGTCGTGGCCCACGCCGATTTGTCGGTGGTGCGCGAGCTGCGACGGCTGGGCGGTTTGCTCAAGAAGGTACACGTCGATAGCCAGGGCGCGTACAGTCAGGCGACGGCGGAAGCCTTGCATCAGATCAACGCTTATGTGGAGGCCATCGGACGTGATCGGTAAGAAGGTAGCGAACCCGAAGAAGTCGGCCAGCAAGGCAACGCGCGTGGGCCAGTTGGCGGAGTATATCCGCGAACCGGAGCAGCGGAGCAAGGACGAGAAGTGTATTTACGCAGGCGCGAATGGGTTTCTGTCCGATGACGCAAAAGCGCAGCAGCTTGAGATGCTGGCTCTGGCGATGGAAGCGCCCCGGAGCAAAGACCCGATCAATCACTATGTTTTGAGCTGGCGCGAGGGTGAGCAGCCCACGCCCAGGCAGTGCGATGAAGCGGTAGGAATTCTACTCAAAGAGCTTGGCCTTGAAGGTCATCAAGTGATCTACGGGTTGCACTCCGATACCGATAACCTGCACCTGCACGTGATGGTGAACCGTGTCCATCCAGAAACCGAGCGGGTCATCTTGCCGCACAATGGATTTGATATTGAGGCGTTGCACCGCGCAGTTGCGAGGATCGAACATGAACAGGGGTGGGAACGGGAAAGTCACGGACGCTATGTGGTTGAAGAGAACGGCGAGATTCTACGGGTAGGAACCGAGCAGCGGATACAGCCCACGCAGAAGGCGCGGGATATGGAACTGCTTACGGGCCAGAAGTCGGCTCAGCGCACCGGAATCGAAACCGTACCGGAGATCGTGAAGAGCGCAACAGGATGGGCGGAGTTGCATGAACGGCTTGCCGAGGCCGGAATGCGCTACGAGCGCAAGGGCAGCGGGGCGCTCCTCTATATAGATGACCAGCCTATCAAGGCCAGCACCGCCGACCGGAACGCCAGCCTTGCCAAGCTGGAAAAGAGATTCGGGCCTTTTGAGGCTGCTGCGGCGCGGTTAGAAGTCAAAGAGCGCGAGATAGAACCTCTCCGGCCTGAATCGGTTCCGAAGGGCTGGGGCGACTACGCCAAGGCGCGGCGGGAGCATTACGAGCAGAAGAACGCGGCGCGGGATGAACTGAGCCAGGTGATTGACACCGAGCGCAAGCAATTGGCAGAGCGCCAGAAGCAGGAGCGCAAAGATACTCTCAGTGGGCGGTGGCGAGGGAAGGGCGCAGAGCTGAATACGATGCGCTCTGTACTGGCCGCGCAACAAGCGGCAGAGAAGGCGGAGTTGCAGGACCGGCACGTACAGGCTCGTGCGCAGGTACGAGAACAGTTCAAGGAGTTTCCCTACTACGAAAAGTGGCTGGCCGAGGAACGCAACCCATCACGTGCGCAGGAGTGGCGCTATGGGCGCGACCAGGTGGCGGGCATCGAGGGGCCGGGTCATGACCGGGGCCAGCCGCAGAAGGCCGTTCCCGCAGACATCCGGGCATTTGTCCACGAGATCCACGGCGAGTCCGTTTACTACAGCCGTCGAGCAGGCCAAGGGGCGGGGGGTGTGTCTTTCGTCGATTCGGGACCGCGTATCAATATCTATGACTGGCGCAGCCAGGACTGCCTTTTGGCCGCGTTGCAGCTTTCGGCTCAGAAGTGGGGTGGGGGCTTCACCGTGACCGGCAATGACGAGTACAAAGCGGCCTGTGTGCGGCTGGCGGCCGAGCACGGCTTCAAGATCGTCAATCTGGAGTTGCAGCAGAGCATCCAGGCCGAGCGGCAACGCTTGCAACTGGAGAGAGCGGAGGCAATGAAGGCTCCCCAGCTTCAGCAGTTCAACCGGTATCACGAGGCTGTCGAGGCCGACCGCTACCGGGTCACGTCCATCAAGATGCTCCCGGACGGGCAGAAAAAGACCTTTATTCTGGACAAGCGGGATGGCGTGACCAGGGGATTCACGCCGGCAGAGATCGCGCAACGCACTCCCGAAATGCTCCGCTTGCAGCGGCGCGGCGAAAATCTCTACTACACGCCGCTGTCAGAGAAGCAGCACCACATCCTGGTCGATGACATGGACCGCCCAAAATTGGACCGGCTCATCGCCGATGGGTATAAGCCCGCCGCCGTGATCGAGAGCAGCCCCGGCAACTATCAGGCGATCCTCACCGTGCCCAAGCTGGGCACCGCTCACGACAGGGAGGTGGGGAACCGGTTGGCCGAGCATCTCAACCGTGAGTACGGCGATCCGAAGCTCTTCGGCTGTGTTCACCCGCACCGCGCTCCCGGCTACGAGAATCGGAAGCCCATGCACGAGCGCGAGGACGGCACATACCCGGAAGTCCGGTTGCTCAAGGCGGAGCGCCGCCAGTGCGACAAGACTTTTGACCTTTCCCGCGAGATAGACACGGAGTACGCACGGCAGGCAGCAAAACAGGCCAAAGAAGCCGTGCAGTCGCCGCCGAAGGCTGAACAAGGGATTTCCCAGGTCTACGCTGCGCATCGGGCGGATATTCTGGCGCGGCAGAAGGGCGAGATTGACTATTCGAGGCTGGACAGCATGATTGCCCTGCGGATGCGCGTTACCGGCCATGATCTGGCCACGATCCAAGCAGCGATCCGCGACGGCGCACCGCGCAGTCGTCCGATTGATTCACGCGGTGGGCACCAATGGGACGACTACGCCAGGCGCACGGCCAACAGCGCCTACACGCCCCGCGCAGATCGGCAGGCTGAGTCCCTTGCTCCGAAGTACACCGGGCAGTGGGCGCGGCTTGAAGGCCGCGAGCTGGAGTTTGCCGCGGAGTCGCGGCTTGTCGTTCGTCCCCTCACAGAGAAGGAATTCAAGATGCTCGTCAGGGGCGAGAACGTGCCCGACGCGATGCACAAAGCGATGGTCGAGGAGAAGGAAATCTCGATCATGGGCGGGCGCGGCAAGGTAGGTTACGACCAGGACAGCAAGCAGTTTTATGCCAGTCTGAAAAAGGAGGATCAGCCTGCACTGGAGCGGCAAATGATGAGTCTGGCGCAGAAAGCGATTGAGCATGAAATAGAAGGTTTTTCACACTAGAGGGGCAAAGGACCAACGGAGGCTATGGTCTCCGCCTTGGCCATTTCCATCAAACAACCGAGGCGTCGCGGTGCGTCAACACCGGCGACGCCCCTAACCAATCAGCCTTCAGAGGAGGCTTCATGGCTACCCGTAATTCTATCGAACCCACACTTGTCCGCTTCGCCCGCCATCTGCACGCACGGCGCGGTCTGGCCGAGACCACCGTCAGCAACTACGTTTCCGCGATCCGGCGCCTCGCGCCCGTGATCGGCTTGCAGCCCACGCCAAAGGCGGTCGAGCAGCAGATCGAGCGGATGCACAAGGCGGGAGCCTCCTACTCCCACATCGTCAATACCTCAATCGCACTCGAAGTCTATTGCGCCTTTATCGGACGGCCCATCAAGCTGGGGCGTCCGCAGAAACCTCACCACCTCGTGCGCGGCACGTTGTCCGAGGCGGAGGTCACGCTGCTGATTGCGGCGGCGCGTACACTGCGCGAGCGCACGATGATTGCGACGCTTGCCTACGCCGGTCTGCGCAACAAGGAGCTTTGCCGGCTGCGAATCCGTGACATTGATCTGGGCGGCCAGACGTTGCATATCCAGGCCACCAAGACGCAGAAGGACCGCTATACGCACATATCCGCGCCCTGCGTGAGCCTGTTGGCGGAGTACCTGCGCGAGCGCGGCGGCCAACCCAGCGACTTGGTTTTTGTGTGTTTCCGAAGTGGAAAGCCCTATTCGCAGCAGAACTTGCGCAAGATGATTCGCACGGCGGCAAAGCGGGCTGGCCTGACAAAGCGTGTCTACCCGCATCTTTTGAGGCACAGTTTAGCGACCAACCTTCTTCATCGGGGTGCCCATTTGCTGGCCATCAAGGAGCAGCTCGGCCACGCCTTTGTGGAAACGACCATGATCTACGTCCACTCCAGCCCGGAGCACACCCAGCTCCAGTACCGGATGTATGCCCCGTCGTACCTGTGAACCTCTGGCGGGCCGGAGGAAACTTCGGCCCGCCGCGCACGGTTATTTGCAAAGCATGATCCCCAGGCAGATTTTCACGTGCTTGTGTTGACAAGAGGGG
>Ga0209415_10009298_pt1 | contig 16904 bp, 12 predicted proteins | sample PeaSoiSIISIP2007_FD_187696 | JGI IMG/M metagenome (GOLD analysis project Ga0209415, IMG submission 187696) | Peat soil microbial communities from Weissenstadt, Germany - SII-SIP-2007 (SPAdes) (version 2) | ecosystem: Environmental > Terrestrial > Soil > Wetlands > Peat | place: Germany... | reverse complement strand
CTGCTGGCCGCGAAGGTCACCATGCTGGAACCGGTGGTGGGGTTGGTCCCAAAGCTGGCAGTTACACCGCTGGGAAGCCCAGAGGCGGCCAGAGTTACCGCGCCACTGAATGAACCCACGTCAGTTACTGCGATAGTGTCGGTGGCGCTGGCACCTTTGGCGATCGACAGTGTGGAGGCTGAGGGAGCAATCGTGAAGCTGCCCGCGGGCGGCGTAGAACCGTTGCAGGAAGTGCCGTTGACGGCAAACGAGGTGGGGATTGCGTTGGTGGCGTTGTTCCATGTGCCGTTGAAGCCGATACCGGAAAGGGTTGCTCCGGCGGCGATGCTGCCATCGTAACTCATGTTGGTGACAGTCACGTTCGAGCCGCTCTGGGTTGCCGTGCCGTTCCAGAGTTGTGAGATCGTTTGGCCGTTGGCGAATGTCCAGGTCAACGTCCAACTGCTCAAGGCCGTGGTTCCCGTGTTCTGGATGGCAATGGCCGCGCCAAAGCCGCTTGGCCATTGGCTGGAGATCGCATAGGTGACTTTACATCCCGTGGTTGCGCGAGCGCTGGGCACGGCAAGGGTGAAGAGCAGGGCCGCGAGTACGGCAAAGCATACGCTCAATTTGCGAGCATAAGTACGCCGACCAGGCGTATGAGAATGGTCCGAGATAACACGCATAGAAATCCTTTCGGTGGGGGGAGGGGCTTCCGGGCACACAGCGATCCTGGAAGTTCTGTTATTTGCAAACCGATGCGCACGATGGATGTGCTTTGCATTACTGTGCGGTTCAAGTCATGTGGATTCTTGTTATCTGGAAAAGCTATTTACTGGCGCGTAGGAGCTTATCTCCTCTCCAGGCAAAAACGTCAATCGGAAAATAAACCACCCCGAAACCCAGAGAAATGAAAGCCGAAGGAGACTTCCGATTACACCGGCAACTTGCTGGCGACAGGCACATATCAATCCGTCCCGCGCGCAACAACAGGCGATCAGAACGTGGCGCTTCTCGTCGCAGCACCAAAAACAAGAGCGGCTTCACCGCTTTTTTGTTTTGCACTCCTGCCCATGAATGGGTCTGCACCGTCAGCGCAACGGATCATAAGCTCTGAAACAAAGAAAATAAAAGTCGAATCTTTAGATTGAGACAAATCGAATTTGTTGATGTAAGCAACTAATTCGAACGACCAAAGAGGATGAGTCAATCCTGGTGTCATGAGAGGCAGGAAAAAGAAGCGGACGTGGACCGGGAGGTCGGCGCTACGGATTCCTGCGCGGCTGGTCGGGAACGGCGTGGATGGCCTATTTGATACGGTTTCTTCGAGACCGGAGGCACCGGCCAAAACCGGACGGCCAAGATCTGTGGTCTCCCAGATGCCCAACAGCGAGGCACCAGGGGCACCCATCTTCAGTGGTTTTGTTTACTTATCCGGCAGCTTGAGGTTGATCCCGGTAGCTTGGGCAGCCGCCAATTCCCGACAGACTCCTCGTCTATGGTCCCTGGCGCGAGTTGCCTTTCAGCGCCTCTCAATAACCGCATCGGCAAAGGCCGAGGCGGCGCTCTCCAACTCAGGGTCCCAGTGCTTGGGCTGGTAGATGCAGCACGGCTCCGGTGCCAGAGGATCGCCGGTGACTGCGTAGGCCCGCGCTCTGGAGCCGCCGCAAATCTCCTTGTACTCGCAGGCCCCGCACTTGCCCTCCAGCTTGCTGGAATCCCGCAATGACTTGAAGATCGGCGCGTTGCGATAGATCTCCGCCAGCGGCGTCTCCTTCACATTGCCCGCATGGATGGGCAAAAAGCCGCTCGGATAGACGTTGCCCACGTGGGAGACGAACAGAAAGCCCTTGCCGTCGTTCACGCGGCGCGTGGCCCAGCTCATGGTGCGGGTCTGAGTCTCGGTTGAGGCCTCGCCAGCACCGTGCGAATGTCCGTGGCCCATCTTGCGCTCCTCCAGCTTATGTTCCAGCAGGTAGCGCCGGTAGTGCATCGCCTCGGTGGTCTTGATCTGGAAGTTCACCCGCTGCGAAAGCTCGTAGATCTTTCCGAAGACCTGCTCGAACTCCTCGCCACTGGGCAGATCGTCAAGCTGTCCGCGGCCCACCGGAATCAGGAAGAAGACGTTCCACATGACGATGGCCAGCCGCTCGAACAGCGCGCACAAGTTATCCAGATCGTGCGCGTTGTGGCGGCTGATGGTGGTGTGAACCTGAATCGGAATGGCTGCTTCGTTGGCCCACTCGATGGCCTGGATGGTCCGTGCCCATGCGCCATTGAGGCCGCGAAATGCATCGTGAATCTCTGGGGTCGAGCCGTCCAGCGAGATGCCCAGCCGCACCAGTCCGGCCTCTTTCAGCTTGAAGATCGCTTCACGCGTCAGCAGCGGCGTGGCGCTGGGCGTCAGCGCCACATGCACACCTTTATCTGCTGCGTAGCGAATCAGCTCGAAGACGTCCTTTCGTTTCAACGGATCGCCGCCGGTAAACACGAAGATCGGGACGCCCATCGCAGCAATCTGGTCGATCAACGCCTTGCCCTCGGCCGTGGTCAGCTCGTCCGGGTGCGCAATCGGCTGGGCCGCCGCGCGACAGTGCTTGCAGGCCAGATCACAGGACTGCGTGACCTCCCAAATCGCCAGAAACGGTGTTTCGTCAAAGTTCAACCCGCCTCGTGCGGGGATATTCTGCATCGGTTCCATGAAACCTCCGGGGAAATCGCGGCCAAGCCAGACCGACTGCCGGTCCAGCGCCGAATTTTTGAAAAAATCAACAAATAAAAGTGCCCAACATTAAAGGTTTCCAAACCTCTGCCGATAAACACCTCCGAAGCTTCAACGAGGCCGTCGTGGAAGACTCAGACAGAGCGCCGTGAACGAGCAAAAAACATTCTGGAGTGTAATGTTACCGCTCCAGAAGACCAGTTGGGGAGGGGGGTGGGCTGTGATTGGGATCACCTCATCCAAAGCAAATAAATAAGCTATTCTCCCCTCTGGACAAATTCCCAAAAAGGGCGCACAATTTCGTCCTGACTGATGGATTTCCCTTTAGCTGCGCCTATTTTTGGATTATAAGAAGGTTACCGGCAAGCCTGAATCCGGAAACCTCCCGGGATGTTGGAAGTTCAGGCCGCATCTGTCCATGCCACCGGTCCACGTCCATCGATGGCGAGTCTACTTATGTATTGCCTCACCCCGAGGAGGTTTTATGGCCGCCGCAGTCAAGCCCGGATGGAGCAAGCCCTCCACCATTCTCTTTGCCTCCGAGATTCCCGCCAACGAAAAAGCATTTGCCTTTGCTCTAGCCCAGGCCTCCGAGTTTGGCGCGGACCTCATTCTCTTTCATGCTTATGACACCCTGGTCGTCGCCGCATCGGAGACTTCCGGTATTCGTTATTACGATTTCGCCGCCGCGGCCCGCATCGAGATCGAGCATCTGGAACCGCTGGCCCAGCGCGTACGCGAGACCGGCATTCGCTGCGAGATTGTTGTACGCCCCGGAGTCGCCGCCGATCAGATTCTCTCCTTCCTGCACGAGCGTAAAGTGGATCGCATCGTCATGGGCACACACTCTCCCGGCCCCATCGGCAAGCTGCTCGTCGGTTCGGTTGCCGAGGCCGTTCTGCGCACATCCAGCGTTCCGGTTTATATTGTAGGACCTGACGTTGTGGATGGAAGCTACCGCAGATTTGCCACCCGCACCATCCTTTGCGCGGTGAGCCTGATGGAGACCAGCTACGTCGTCGTGGGACTGGCCGCCGAATTGGCCGCTCAGCACAATGCGCGCCTGATTTTGCAGCACGTCATTCGCCCCCAGGAACGCATGGAGATTCTCGCCGGCAGGTCCATCGATCAGATCGAAGGCGACCTGCTTTCGCTGGTTCCCTATGAGTTGCAGGACAAGATCGCTGTTCAGGCCATTGTGGTCCCCGGCGATCCGACCGAAGAGCTGCTCTATCAGGGAAGGGCGCAGCAGGCAGACTTGATCGTGCTGGGCGCGCAGGGCGCTTCCGCCTTTGCCGCTATCACCCGCCACGGCGTGGTCTATAAAGTGCTGGCCCACTCGCATTGCCCGGTGATGACGCTGTCGCCGGTGGTGCTGGCTCAGTGCGGAGTCAAGGGAGAATTGGTCCATCCGGCCGAGGTCTTTCTCGCTGGTGTTTTTTAGGCTCTGAAGCTCGGGGAGCGGTGCCACGCCGCTCCCTATAATCCATTTGTGCCTATGGCTTTGCGGCCTTCGCTGCGCCTTCTGCGAGAGGCGCAGCTTCTGTTTTGCAGGCCGTTCCTCCGCACAACGCTCCAGTAATTCCTTGTCCTTCGGTTATGGTGAAAATGCGGTCCATTGCGGGCAGTTTCACAATTTCCTTGGTGCCCGAGGGCCAGTGAATCTCCGCCGTTCCCGCATCGGTCGCATCATTCAACCCAAAGTGAACCCGGAGATCGTTGGAAGAAAGATAACTGCCGCCGCTGAGAACATCGCCGCGCTGGCGCATTCCGGCCGCTTGCAGATAGACCGTTGCACCCACCGCGTCGCGCGGACTTTTGGGGCCTCCAACGAGATTCAGTTCCACCCAGTGATGGTGCTCCGCGTTCACATTGCGCAGTAACACTGGAACCCCATCCATGTTATTGATAATCACATCGATCTTGCCGTCATTGAAGATATCGCCGAAGGCGGCACCGCGTCCCACGCTGGCTACGGCCAGTCCAGTTCCTTCGACCGCTGGAACCAGATCAAACTTGCCATTCTTCAGATTGTGATAAAGCAAGGGGCGCTGCGCATAACTCGTTCCCCATCCCGGATGCTTGTCCACCTCTGGATAGACGTGCCCATTGATCATCAGCAAATCCTTCCATCCGTCGTTATCGTAGTCGAGAAAGCCGTCGGCAAAACCAACGAATGGAATCGATGACTCGGCAATGCCTGCCTGGTAACTCACGTCGGTAAAAGTACCCGTGCCGTCATTTTGGAATAGTACGTTATAGTCATCGGCAAAGTCGGTATTCACAATCGACAGGTGGCCGTTGTTCTCGTAGTCGCCGGCGGCGATGCCCATATTGGCGATCTCGCGGCCCGTCTCGTTCAGCGCATAACCGCTCAGATAACTCTGATCCTCGAAGGTGCCATCGCCCTTGTTCATGTACAAATAATTCGGCGTGGAGTCATTGGCTACCAGCAAGTCTGGCTTGCCGTCTCCGTTCACGTCGGCAAACAGCGCGCCCAGCCCGTAGTAACCCAGCGGATCGTCCACGCCCAGTTTCTTGCTCACATCGGTAAAGGTGCCGTCGCCGTTGTTATGGAAAAGATGATCATGCTCGCCCTTCAACCCGCGTGGTCCGCACATCACCTGCACACCTCGATATTGGCAGTGCGCAAAATTCACTGCCGCCGTATCAGGCAGCGGAGGATTAGCCAGATCGATTTGAAGATAGCCGGCGACAAATAGATCCAGCCGTCCATCGCCGTCGTAATCGCCAAAGGTCGCGCCCGTGGACCACGTCCCGATGGTCACTCCAGCCTTCTCGGCCACATCGGTAAACGTGCCGTCATGGTTGTTGTGATAGAGGCGATTCTTTCCGTAGTTGGTCACATAAAGGTCGGGCCAGCCATCGTTATCATAATCGGCAACCACACAGCCATACCCCCAACGATCATTGGCCACGCCGGATTTTTCAGTCACATCCGTAAATGTGCCGTCATGATTGTTATGAAACAATGCCGCGTGCGGGGGGGCAGCTTTACCTGCCAGTGCATCGTAATTCGAGCCATTTACCAGATAAATATCCAGCCAGCCGTCATGGTCATAATCCAGCAGGCAGACGCCTGGCCCCTTGGCCTCCAGGATGAGTTTCTTCTCCGGTGTGCCGGCCGAGTGATGCCAACGCGTCAGGCCTGCCGCCTCCGCCGTGTCCTGAAAAATAATGGGGCCGGTCTTTACGAATCCGCCTGCGGTGATTGGGCGATGCAGAGTATCGAACTCTGCTTTTTGCTGCACACCACCCGCCATTCCGCCCTGCGATTCAGGCATCGGAGCCTTCTGCGTAGCCTGCGCCCAAACGATACGAGGCAAAAATAGCATCGAAACGGCAAGGAACGTCAGCAATTCGGTTTTACGCGGCAAGAGGAACTCCTCCAATGTGCGGTCTTGGTTGCAGGTGCCGTCCCACCAGCCTGATTTCAGCGGTAAACCCCTTCCACCGATTGAAGTGTACCGCACTGGTACGACTTAACCTATATCCGTCAATTGAATGCACAAAAAACGATGAACAGTAGACTGCCTGCGAGGTAGATCACTTGTTGATGGCTCACCCTACGAGTGAGTGGGAAATTCAAAGAACGCAGGGACTTCGACTGCCTGCGCTACGCTGCGGTCGCTCCCGATGAACAAGATGGATTGATCCGTCGCTTTGTAAACAAAATCAGCAAGTTAGCTTCCGCTTCGCTGAAATCGCAAGTTCGCGAGTTGGCGTCAGCTCATCCTGAGCAGTAACTCGTTGCAGCGAGTTACTGCTCAGGATGACAGATTCTGGGAGCAAAATACAAAAACGCATTGATCAAAAGCCGTATTTCGATTCAATTGTCTCCGTTTATCTCCTCTCTCGATTCAGCACTACACGCCGATTCGACCAGTCACTTGCATCCCTTCGGGTCGGCTCTGCAAAGCGCTTCCGGTAAACTGTATCCATGTCTGATATTGCCGCCTTCATTCGCCGTTTGCCCAAGGCTGAGTTGCATTTGCACCTTGAAGGCTCCATCCTGCCCACGACGCTGGTGGAATTGAGCGCCCGCCACGATGCTCAGCCGCTCTCGCTCGCTCAGGCCGAATCCCTCTATCACTTCACGGACTTCACCGGCTTTCTGGATGCCTTTCGCGCCGTTACCCGCCTGCTGATTGGCCCCGACGATTACGAACTCGTTACATGGCGCATGATGGAGCATCTGGCGCGTCAGGGTGTGGTTCACGCCGAGGTCTATATCTCGGTGGGCGTGATTTATATGTGGCGCAATCACGACCCGGCCGCCTTTGAACCCATCTTTGCCGGACTGGAACGAGCGCGCCTGCGCGGTGAGCGCGAACTTGGCCTCTCGCTCTACTGGATCTTCGATGCCGTGCGCCACTTCACGGTGCCCGAGGCCGAGCGCGTCTTCCGCAAGGCCGCCGAGATGCGCCCCCATCATCCTTCGATTGTCGGCATCGGACTGGGGGGCGACGAGCGCCGCGCAGGCTCCGAGCCATTCCGCGCGCTCTACGAGGAGGCCGCGAAGACCGGTCTCCGCCTGACCAACCACGCGGGCGAAACCACTGGCCCCGAGGCTATTCGCGAGGCTCTCTCCATCGGTAGCGAGCGCATCGGCCACGCGGTTTCCGCCATTCACGATTTCTATCTCTTGCAGGATCTCAAAGAGCGCGCTATTCCCATCGAAATCAATCTCACATCGAATCTCCGCACAGGCGTTTGCCCCTCCTTTGACGCACATCCTCTGCGCCGTTACTTCGATCAGGGCCTACTGGTCACGCTCAACTCCGACGACCCCGCCTTTTTCGGCTCCGACCTGGCCAACGAGTTTCTGGTGGCCCACACCGAGCAGGGCTTTACGCGCGCCGAACTGCGCCAACTCGCGGCTAACTCGATCCATGCCAGCTTTCTTCCCGAAGAAGAAAAAGCTGCCCTGCTCACCCGCGTGCATGCGACGAAGTGCCACTGAGTCCTCTCTCAAAAAACTGCCCTTCTAAAGAAAGAAACGGACGTGGACCAGGAGGTCCACGCTACAGCTGACCGGGAGGTCGGCGCTACAGTTTCATGCGCTGCGGGAGTTCCAAAACTACACAAACGGAGGAAGCGGGAATCCTGCGCGGCGAGAAGCGGCGGCGGGTGAGCATTTCAGTTGAGCGGGTGGGGGATTCGTCTTACGGTGCAGGTGGGGACTTTGGTTGGGTGCTGCTGAAATATTTTGGCGAGCCGATCAAAACCACAAGGGGCATTGGGACTGTATGACGACGCAGGAGCGCGCGACGAGATTTCCGAAGGAGTTGGCGGGGCATCTGCCGGAGGTGGCTTCCGGCTACCAGCAGATGCTGGCGGAGAATCCGCGCAATCCAGAGGCGCTGGTGGGGATGTGCCTGGTAGCGCTGGCGAGCCGACAATTTGAAGCGGCGGTGAAGATGGCCGCGGCGGCGGTGGAGGTTGCGCCGGAGTTGGGGACGGCGTGGGTGGCGCTGGGACAGGCGCTGAAGGCGGTGGAGCGCGCGGCGGAGGCAGAGGCGGCTTACGATCAGGCGATCCGGCTGGACGGCATGAATGCGCTGGCGCGATTGGGGCTGGGGGAATTGAAGAACGCGACCGGGCATCCGGAGGCGGCGATTCAGGAGTTTGAACTGGCTCTGCGGCGCGATCCGCTGTTGGTGGCCGCGCACATGGGGATCGGCAACGCACTGGCCTGCATGGAGCACAACGAGGAGGCTCTGAAGCAGTACGAGCAGGTGCTTTCGTTGAAGCCTCGGCTGCCGGAGGCGGAATTTGCGGTGGGATTCGTGCTGAACCGGATGGGCAGGACGAAGGAGGCGGAGACGCGCTACCGGCGGGCGCTGGTGGAGCGGCCTGATTTTGCGGCGGCGTGGATGAATCTGGGCAGCCTGCAGCGCGAACAAGGGCGGGAGGTTTATGCGGAGGCGGCGCTGCGACGGGCCGTTGAACTGCGGCCGGATCTGGTCTCCGGGTGGATCAATCTGTCGATACTGGAGCGCGAACAGAAGAGGATGGAGGAGGCGGAGGCGCATCTGCGGACGGCGTTCGCACTGAATCCAGAACAGATAGAGACGATGATTACCTGGTGCCAGTTCTGCGCGGCGCAAGGGGACAACGCGGGTGCTCAGGAGTGGTTGCGGTGGGCACTGGCGCGGGAGCCTCGGCTACCGGAAGGCCTGAATATGCAGGGGATTCTGCTGCATAACGAGGGGCGGTTCGAGGAGGCGATCGAGGCATTTCTGCGGGCCGAGGCGGTAGGTCATCGCGCCGCGGCCTCGAATCGAGGGAATTCGCTGCTGGATTTGGGGCGAATGGCGGAGGCGCTGCGGGCGCATGAATTGGCCGTGGAGCGGGAACCGAACGGGGCGGGAGCGGCGTATAACCTGGCGCTGACGCAACTGCGGCTGGGCGACTGGAAGCACGGCTGGCCGGGCTACGAGGCACGCTGGAGTTTTCGCGAGGTGCATCGCAATCCGCAGGTTTTCACGCAACCACACTGGCAGGGCGAACCGCTGGAGGGTAAGCGAATTCTGCTTCATGCGGAGCAGGGACTGGGCGATACGATTCAGTTTTGCCGCTATGCGACCCTGGTGGCGGCGCGGGGCGGCACAATTCTGCTACAGGTACAGGAGCCGGCGGCGCGGCTGCTGGAGACGTTGGCGGTAGTGCGGGGCGGAGAGGCGCGGATTGTGCCAGCGACAGCCAAGCCGACTGAGTTCGACGTGGAGTGTTCGCTGATGAGCTTGCCGGCAGTCTTCCATACGACGGTGGAGACGGTTCCCTGGCCAGGACCGTACCTGGGCACGGAGGCTCGGGCCGCAAAGGAAAAGCGGAATCGAACGCCGTATGTTCGCCCGGGCGGATTATCGTTGCGGGTGGGTTTGGCGTGGGCAGGCAATCCGCACTACAAGGCGGACAGTCGGCGCTCAGTGAAGTTGGAGACACTGAAACCGCTGCTGCGGGCGACGGGGATCAACTGGATTTCACTGCAAAAGGGCGCGCCAGCCGTGCAATTGAGCGAACTGCCGGGCGATCTGTTCATCTGGGACTGCGGCAGCCAGGATCGGGATCTGGCCGACACGGCGACGACGATTGCGACGCTGGACGTGGTGGTTACGACGGATACTTGCATTGCGCATCTGGCCGGGGCGATGGGAAAACCGGTTTGGGTGATGCTTCCGCACCTGGGCGACTGGCGATGGATGCAGGAGACGGAGAGCAGCCCATGGTATCCGACGATGCGGCTATTTCGGCAGCGCACTCCAGGGGATTGGATGGGGGTGCAGCAGCGAGTGATCAAGGCGTTGCGCGACCTGCGCCAGCAGAGGCTGATCTGGTCGAGTCGGGCTTCGGATGGGGCGGGAGAGAGCGGGGCGGAGAGGTCGAGGCTGATATCGGCGTGAGCGTAGGGGCTGAAGACGAATTGTAAGCAAATGGCTTCTTGCTCTTCAAATCAAACTTGCAAGAGTCTCATCATTTGAACGTCAATCGTTCATACCGGCTGCGGGCGGCGCATCTGCGTGGCGAGCACTGCTGCGAGCGTGAGGCAGCGGGGCCTGGGCGCGGGGCAGTTTGCCGGGGAGCCAGCGGGCCTCGGTTCCCTGAATCTTGTAGAGCAGGGAGCGGTAGCTGATATTGAGCCAGCGGGCGGTCTTGAGGCGGCTCCATCCATTGGCTTGGAGAACCTTGAGGATGATCTCGCGCTCCAGGTCCTGGGTAGCGGCCTTGGTGATCTCCTTGAGGGAGACGGGGCGGGCAAGATCGATCTCTGGAATAACGCCGCTGGGCGCGAAGGGGATCAGTTCGGCGGCCAGCGATTCTTCGTTGCCCATAAGGATATAGCCGCGAATCATATTTTCAAGCTGGCGAATATTGCCGGGCCAGTCGTAGCGCTGCATCAGGCGCAGGGTCTCACGCGAGAGCGGATGGGGATTCTGATGGAACGCCTTGCTGTGCAACTCCATGAAGTACTTGACCAGCCGAGGCAGGTCTTCGATGCGTTCGCGCAGCGGGGGGAGTTCGATGGTGATGGCGTTGATGCGATAGAAGAAGTCGAGGCGGAAGGTGCCGTCCTCGGTTTGCTGGCGCAGATCACGATTGGCGGCCGAGATCAGGCGGGTATCGATCTTGAGGGACTCCTCCGCGCCGACACGCATGAAGCTGCCGTCCTGCAAGAGTTGGAGCAGCTTGGCCTGGACGGAGAGATCGAGGCTGCCAATCTCGTCGAGAAAGAGGGTTCCCTGGTCGGCCATCTCGACGCGGCCGGTTTTGGTGGCGTAGGCACCGGTAAAGGAACCTTTTTCGTAGCCGAAGAGTTCGGATTCGATCAGCGGACCGGGAATCGCGGGACATGTCACTTTGACGAGAGGGAATCTGGAGCGCTCCGACCAAGCATGAAGCAGGCGGGCGAGAATCTCCTTGCCAGTGCCGCTTTCGCCCTGCAGGAGCACAGGGACGGTGGTTGCGGCAACCCGTTCGAGCTTCTCGCGGGCCAACGCCATGGCGCGCGACTTCCCGAAGACCACATCGAGTGGCGGGAGATCGAGAAGATCGGGAGTATCAATCGCCGGGGCCAGGGGAGTTCTCCATCCGTACCAAGTTACTCGACCGTCACGGCGGATGCAAGTCAAGGGCCGTTTCTGTGTGGTGCTCGAAAAAGCAGGGCCACCGTGCCGACTCGGTCATCGGCGCGGGGCGACGGTAGCCTGAAATAGCATTTTATTGCACTTGACCGGGGCGCGCGGCTTCTGGATTTCGTCTCGGAGCAGTCGCATAAGCTACGCATTCAACTTGTTTGTTTTTAACGATTTGCTCGATACTACGCGATTTAATAGAATCACGAGGTCTTGATCGGCTGCATTTCGGAGTCCTTATAGGGCAAAATTTCATCCATTGAGGTAGCAGATTTGGTTGCAAAAAGTTGCGGCTCAGTCTGAAACGAAATACCTCCAGAGCACACTATCTTTCGTAACCCGGAATTTGGACCGCAAATCAAGATGGAATGAATATTCCATCAAATGAGTAAAAGAATTCCACTTTTTACGTGAAAGATTGCACTCTGGAAATCTTTCTATGGTACATTTCTACCTGGATGATTTAGCCTAAGGTTGGACGTCTTACACGGCTGAACTTCTTTTCCCAGGTTTGGCAGTGTTTTCAGCATCGGTGTGGTGGTTTGAGATTGATACAGGGCTGACCTATTTGGACGGACTCTGGCTGTACACACCCGACCAGGATTTGTTGAAGGCACGTAGTTCCTTCCCCCCTTTGGAACTACGAACAGTAGCTGGATGCGACAATCCTTCTGGAGATACCGTAGGACTGTTCTTGTGGCAGGCACGTCTTCCATTCGACGGCAAGTTGCAAGACTATCGCCAGTTCGTTGCACTTTCTGGGCCGCGGAATTGGGCCTCGGAAGGCGATGAGTTGCCAGGTTTTTGGGAGAATGCAGGGATGGCCACAATGGTAGCAGAGCCACCGACTAGAACGAGCGCCAAGCGCGCCTCGCGCGTGGTTGTGCTCGATCCAGATCCGGCTATTCTGGAATATATCGACGGCGTGCTGGAGGATCGGTTCGCGGTCAGTCTGTTTACCGACGAGGAAGCAATGTTCGCCAGCCTCTCGGATTATCCACGTCCCAACCTGATTCTGATGGACTGGCATATCGGCGACGATCATACCGGTCAGCGTTCACTGGGGCTGCTGGGCAGGATTCTGGCGGCGTATCCGACGATTCCGGTGGTGATGATCTCTTGCTCGGCGGATATGAAGGACGTGGTTCTGGCGACGCGTGCCGGCGCATCGGATATTCTGCTGAAGCCCTTCAGGAAATCCGATATCGAGCTGGTGGTACGGCAGCACATCTCGGAAGAAAATCTGTCCGCGCCCGATGACGGCGTTCTGGAGATTCCGCTCAACGAAAACACCAGCTTTGTGCGTTGCAGCAAGCGGATGCGCGAGATCGAGTCGCGGTGCATTCTGGTGGCCCGGACGGATATTCCGGTGCTGATTCTGGGCGAAAGCGGAACGGGCAAGGAGATCGCGGCGCTGTTTGTGCATAAGATGTCGGCGCGCAGCGACCGCCCCTTCCTGAAGGTGAATTGCGCGGCGATGCCGGCCGACCTGCTGGAGAGCGAACTGTTTGGCTACGAGCAGGGCGCGTTCACCGGGGCGCTGAAGTCCAAGCCGGGCAAGTTTGAAATCTGCGACAAAGGTACGATTTTTCTGGATGAAATCGGCGAGATGCCGCCCGCGCTGCAGGCGAAGATGCTGCAGGTTCTTCAAGACGGCAGTTTTTCGCGGCTGGGCAGCCGGACCAGCGTCAAGGTGGACGTGCGGGTGATCGCGGCCACCAATATCGACATCAAAGCGGCGATTGCGCAAAAGAGCTTCCGCGAGGATCTTTATTACCGGCTGAACGGGCTGAGCCTGAATATTCCGCCGCTGCGGGAGCGTCGCGACGAAATTCAAGTTCTGTCGCAATACTTCATGCGTCGGGTGGCGGAGAAGTATGATCGCGATCCGCTGGCCATTTCACCGACGCTGATGCAGGCGCTGACCAGCTACGCATGGCCGGGTAATCTGCGCGAGTTGGAAAACACCATCAAGCGCTATCTGGTTCTGGCCGACGAGCAGGCCATCATCGGAGAACTCAATGCGCACCGCAGCGGGGACGCCAACGCAACGGCCGACGAAAATGCCGGACGCTCGGGCCTCAAGCGCATGGTCCGTAACCTCAAGGACGATGCCGAATCCGCGGTCATCGCGCAAACGTTGGAGGATACTGGATGGAACCGCAAGGCCGCGGCAAACGACTTGCAGATAAGCTACAAGGCCCTGCTGTACAAGATCAAGCAGTACAACCTGGTCAAGCCGAGAAGGGCCTGAGGGATACCATCATGACTCCACTGAGCTTGCTCGAAGACGATGCCGCCGCAGTAGAATCAGCGGACGCCCAATCGGAAAAAATTGTCATACAGTTCGGGGACCGGACCATCAAAGGATTTCTCGAATCCCAAAGCTGGAATACCATCGAGGAACTGCTGCGCAACGCTCCCCACACCCCGCCAAAGACCTTTCGTGTACGCCATCTGGACTCGGGAGAAGTCGAAGAGATTCCCACCAACCAGGCCAAAGCCGTTTTTTATGTGAACAGCTTCGAGGGAGACGAACATCACAAGCCGCTGCACTTTCACTCACGCGCGCCGATTGCGCATGGAGTCTGGGTGCGACTGCTGTTTCAAGATGGAGAGGTGATGGAGGGGATCGTTCACAACTCGATCCATTATCTGACCGACCCAGGGTTCTTCCTGCAGCCAACCGACCCTGATAGCAACAATCGGCTGGTCTATGTGATGAAGAGCTGGCTGAAGGATCATCGCATCCTGGGCCTGCGCAAACTATAAATTAGACGTCTAAGTAAGCCAGCCCCGGAGAGTCACTGCACTCCGCAAAACTGACAAGGAATTTTTTATCCATCTGCCGGGATCGGTTAAAAATCAGCATTCGAATGATCGAATGATCGAATAGTCGACGATCTCGGCGGCCACGCCGGTCTCGTCCCATGAGGTCTTTTCGGTCCGCACCACACGGCCTCGACAGCGAATCCGACAGCCGGTCGAAAAGGTAATCTCGGGGGGAAGGTCGATCACAAACTCGATGTCCTGGCCGATCCGCGCGCTGTCACTATTGCCGACGCAGAAGTAAACGCCCAGATTGCTCATGTTCTGCGTGAAGGCGGGGATCTCCCGGTCATCGGAAAGCACCGTCATCGCGGCCCGTAACATAAAGCGCTCTCTCCCCCGGCGCTCCTGCAGTGCAGACAGATCGTAATCCATGGCCCCTGGTTCCCTTCCCGATAATCCCACTGCCACTACCGGCGACTCACACCCGTATTGTTCCAAAGTCTGCAATGCTCATTCCTCCAGCTCCAGCGTAGGAGCCGACTCCATTCGATAGATCCTCCATTTTCGTTCTCATGGAGCACAGCGCTACTGATTCCCTCAACATTCGCCATTCAAGTCAACTGCTGAGGAAAGTAACCATCCAGATCTGGCGCTGTGTTGAACTAACCTTAATATGCAATTCAGCCGCCAATCAGCGATGCAGGTAACATACTGAAGAAATGCAACTTAGTTGATTTACTTCAAATTACCTTGGTGTAATTATGCAATATTTTGCGCATCAAAAGGAAATCCTGTTCTGTTTACGTTCATTGAATTCTGCTTCCAACATTCAGAGGGGACGGATGATCGGCAACAAAAGTTGCTGACGCGGCGGTTCTGAACCGATCCGAAACGTTGCTTGCCGAAAAAATCCGTCCCTACGCGAATCCTTTTGGGAGAATGAGCGCTCTTTCCCAGTAGAGCGAGAAAAATGCCAAAATCAAGACAGGAGCAGATCATGGACGAACGGACGATCAGCATTGAAATGTGGAAGCAGTGGCAGGCCGAGGGGCGCGCGGCGCAACTCGTGGACGTGCGTTCGGCGCGGGAGTTCGCCACGGTCCATCTGCCCGGCGCGGTGAATATTCCGCTGGAGCAGATCGAGCTGCGGACTGCCGATTTGAGCGCCACGCTGCCCATTGTGCTGGTGTGCCAGGCGGGAACGCGGGCGCGGATGGCCTATCATCTGCTGGCGGCGAGCGGACGAGACCTGTATACGCTGAAGGGCGGAACAGCGGCTTGGTTGCGCACGGGCAATCCAGACGTGCGCTGCACGGTTGCCCGCTGGGCCCTGGAGCGGCAGGTGCGTTTTGTCGCCGGGCTGCTGGTGGCTGTGGGTGTACTGCTGGCGGTGACCTGGTCGCGGCTGTGGCTGATACTGCCGGGATTCATCGGCTGCGGCCTCACTTTTGCCGGCTTGACCGATTTTTGCCCAATGGGCGAACTGTTGGCGCGATTGCCGTGGAACCGGCAATGCCTCAAGACGGCTCAGCCGAAGCCGGAACTGCCGGCGGGCATCACCTGCTCCTGCCAACTGCCTCGACAGCAATAACCGCGCGACGAGAAAGCCGAGATGGACTTTGAACGACTGACCAACCAGCACAAGGACGCCGTCTACCGCCAGATGGTGCGCGTCTGCGGCAACCGCGAGGATGCCGAGGACGTGCTGATCGACGCGCTATTGAAGGCGTATCGCAGCCTGGACGATCTGGAGGCCCCGGAGGCGTTTCGCGCGTGGCTGGGGCGGATCGCGCGCCGGGTCTGCTGGCAATTGCGACGGCGCGAGGCCTTGATGCCGCTGCTGCAACTGTCGATATTGGAGGAGGAGGGCGGCGCGGTCGCGGATCGTGCGCCTTCGGCAGAGGAACAGGCATCAGCCGCGCAGATGAAGCAGATTTTCTTGACCGCGCTGGACGCGCTGCCGGAGGAGTACCGCACGGTTTATCTGCTGCGCGACCTGGATGAACTGAGCGGCGAAGAGACGGCGGCGGCATTGGGCATCTCGTTGGCGGCGATGAAGAGCCGACTGCTACGGGCGCGCAATTTGCTGCGAAAACGCATTGACGCAGCGCTGACCGGGCCTGTTGGACACGCGCCGAAAGTTTGAATCGGAATCGAACAAAACAAGAACTGAGAGGAAAACCATGATTGATGTGCAGGTGAAATTCAACGGGGAGATGCAATACGAGGCCTCCGCGCGCAACCATACTGTACTGTGCGACCAACCAACAGCGGGTGGCGGCCAAGATACGGGCATGACCCCGCCGGAGCTGTTTCTGTCGGGATTGGGGACGTGCGCCATGTATTACGCAGCCGCTTATCTGCGCAAACGGGGACTTCCTCGCGAGGGCGTGACCGTGCGCGTGACCGCGGACAAAGCGGGTCCGCCAGCGCGGCTGGACGAGTTCAAAATTGCGGTGCAGGTGCCGCTGGCGCTGAGCGAAGCGGATCAGGCGGGGTTGAACGACGCCGTTCACCGCTGCCTGATTCACAATACGCTGCTGCAACCGCCGACGATTCATTTTGAGTTGCAACTGGCGGCGGGGGCGTAAGACGGGGTGCGCTGGCCGTTTCTGGCTGAGATGCGACCAGCGCGCTGATCCGAATATGCCCATCGAAACAGGGCAACTGCGCACGAAACGCCGCAAAAAACAGGATCATGAGCCTCTTGCAAAATTGACTTTTGTTAGCCGATAAGCGTCAGGGCATGACTTCAGTCGTGCCGCTTAGGTCTC
>Ga0209415_10009296_pt1 | contig 16909 bp, 16 predicted proteins | sample PeaSoiSIISIP2007_FD_187696 | JGI IMG/M metagenome (GOLD analysis project Ga0209415, IMG submission 187696) | Peat soil microbial communities from Weissenstadt, Germany - SII-SIP-2007 (SPAdes) (version 2) | ecosystem: Environmental > Terrestrial > Soil > Wetlands > Peat | place: Germany... | reverse complement strand
GCATGACCTCTTCCAGCCGGACGTTTTCCAGCACCGCCTGAAACACCAGGGCCCGCTCTTCCAATTGCGCGGCCGAGAACACGATGATGCCTACCATGGTCAGCCAGTTGTCGCTGAACAGGCCGCCAAATATCAGGACCATGGCAATGGCATTGCTGATGGTGACGGCGCGCCGGGTAGCCGCCGATGTATCCAAGGTGCGCGAGAAAACTGCCCGCAGGATGCGCCCGCCATCGAGTGGATAAGCAGGCATCAAGTTCAGCCCGGCCAGGTAAAGATTCGCCCACACCAGGCTGCGCGGCAGGTTTCGAGCCTGCAGGAGCGGCCACTTCCAGAGTTCAATCCCTTGTCCGAAGCCGGTGATAGCGGCAACGGCCAGGCAGGCGATGGCGAGATTCACCAGCGGACCAACCAGGGCAAGTCGAATCTCCTGCTGCCAGGGCAAGGCAACCGGGTGCGCCTTATCCTGCCGCGACTCATCGTAGAGGGTGACGCCGGTCAGGGGCAGCAGGATCACCGCCTTCGGAATCATGCCGAAGCGGCGGGCCGCGAGGATGTGCCCGAGTTCATGGGCGCCCACGCACACCAGCAGAATGCCGGTCAGGGCCAGATCGCGCGCGCTGTTGGCGTCTCCCGGATGCGCCGCGTAGTCGGTCCAGAAAATAAATGCGGCCAGCAGGAAGAATGTCAGATGCAGGCGCACGTCCACGCCAAACAGACGGCCCACCGGAATCGACCAGCTACGCATAAGGATTGGCTGCTTTTATTCTACATGGGTGTTTATATTGGATGTCGGGCCCGAAAGTGCAGAGCCATGCGTGTGATCGCTGGAAAATACCGGAGCCGTCCGCTGTACTCTTTGCGCGGCATGGACATCCGCCCGACCTCGGACCGGCTGCGTGAGACTCTGTTCAACGTGCTGACCTCAGGGAATCCCGGGGCACTCGAGGGCAGCGTCTGGCTCGACCTGTTCGCGGGAACGGGCGCGGTTGGGATTGAGGCTCTGAGCCGGGGCGCAAAGCAGGTGTGCTTCGTCGAGTCGTCGTCGGCGGCGGCCAGCGTGATTCACCAGAACCTGCAGAGTCTGGAGATTGTCAGCGGATTCCGGTTTTACCAGGACGAACTGCCGCGCGCCTTCTGGCGCATGGAGCGCGAGCACGTGGCAGCGGACGTCGTATTCATTGATCCTCCCTACCGCATGCGAGAGGTCTACCGGGAAACGCTGCGAGCGCTGGCGGAATCCCGTGTCATTTGGGCCATGTCCGTGGTCATCGCCGAGCATGAAAAGAAGTTCGATCCCGGGGAGGACTTCGGGCCGCTGCGCCGGTTCCGCAAACTGCTGCAGGGAAGCGCAGCGCTGAGTTTCTACCGCCTCGCCAGAGCCACCGACCTGCGGACTTGACTATAGCGCGGCTGTGCTACACGATCAGGTCGTTGCCGCGGCGGACAATCGGGTGCTGCATCTCTTCGAGGTCGTTCTTGACCATGTTCAGCCCGTAGACGCAGCCCTCAAAGTTCCGCGCCAGGCTTGCAAACAGCGGTGCGACCTTGGCGTACTCGAAGTGTTCGAACTTGGAGACGATGTAATAGCTCTCTTTGCCCGCCTTGATCCATTCCACAAAACTTTCCAGACGATGGCGGCGCAACCGCATGTGATTGATGCTTTCGGGAAACATTCCGGCGAAGAAGAGCGTGTAGTCGCCAACGTGTTTGCGCACCTGGCGCTCGCGATCAAAAGACGGGGCGGGGCCGTGGACCGGATCGGACTCGAGCAGCATCTCGCCGACATCGGTGAGCGGGCGGTTTGAAGCATCGTGAATCTTGAAGAGTTGCTCGGCCTCGCAGAATTCCGAGAGCAGGTGCGAGACGTAGGCGACGACCTGCGGATCGCGAATGCCGATTTCCGTCGCGTAATGGCGTCCCACTAAATCCTGAAACAGCTGCTGCAGCGGATTCGCTTCCGGGATCATTTTTCTGGGCTCCCTGAACTCCGCGCCAAACGCGGAGTTTCAGCCACCTGAGTGACTAGATACCTCAGTTTCTTCCAATAGACAAGTGACTTTTGTTTATCGGAATCATCGGTTTTCCTGATGGTTAGACGGGCCGGAGAACGCGCCGGTTGTCAGGCCATTCTGCTGGCAGTCCCAGGCAACGGCTGCCAATTCTGCGGCGCCGAAAGCTCCTGTAAAATGAGCGGGCCACGGAGGACTGGGTCATGAATCGGCAAAATTATGCAAGCGGTACGCCCTGGGAGCCGGTGGTCGGCTACTCGCGCGCGGTCAAGATTGGCTCCTATGTGCACGTGTCGGGAACGACTGCGACCGGGCCCGACGGCAAGATTGTCGGCGTGGGCGACGCGTATGCGCAGGCCATCCAGACCCTGAAGAACATCGAGAGCGCGCTTCACAAAGCCGGCGCCGGCATGAAAGACGTGGTCCGAACCCGCATGTACGTTACCAACATTGCGGAATGGGAGAAGGTCGGCCGCGCGCATGGGGAGTTTTTTCGCGACATCCGGCCGGCGACTTCGATGGTTGAAGTCAGCGCGCTGATCTCGCCCGAGATGCTGGTTGAGATTGAGGCAGACGCCGTCGTGCAGACATAGGGTGGCGATTCTCTGAGAATGAACTCGTGAATCCAAAGGGGGATTCTGTGACCAACTGGCTGAGATGCTTGCTGGGTTGCTTAATAAGAACGATCGCAGGAGTCTTGTTCTGTAGCGCTGTCCTGTTCAGTGCGGCGACCTTCGCGCAGAGTGGCGCGGCACCGGCGGTTTCCGTGATTCGCGCGGGAACCCTGATTGACGGGAAGTCCGACAAGCCCCGCCGCGATCAGATCATTGTCATTCGCGGCAACCGCATCGAGAGCGTATCGGATGCGGCAAGCGCCAAGCTTCCCGTCGGCGCGCCGGTCATTGATCTGTCGAAGGCCACGGTCCTGCCCGGGTTGATTGACTCCCACACCCACATTTTTCTGCAGGGAGAAAATCCCGCGCAGGGCGGATATGACGCCAACATTCTGACTGCTCCGTTAGCGCTGCGCGCGGCGCGCGCAACGGTTGCGGCGCGGCGGGCGCTGGAGCAGGGCTTCACCACCCTGCGCGACGTGGAAACCGAGGGCGCCGGCTATGGCGATGTCGGCATTAAGCAGGCGATTGAGGGCGGCTACATTCCCGGGCCGCGGCTGTTTGTTGCGACGCGGGCGATCTCCACGACCGGCGGCTATCAGCTCGAGGGATACGCTCCCGAGCTGGAAATGCCGAAAGGCGCGCAGATTGTGGATGGTCCGGTCGAAGCCCGCAAAGCCGCGCGCGAGCAACTGGATCACGGCCGGATTGGATCAAGGTTTATATGACTCACCGCTCGTGGGTCGGCAAGAACGGCGAACTGGTTTCGCAGCCCACGCTGACCGTGGAAGAACTGCGTGCCATTGTGGACGAAACTCACGGCTGGGGCAAGAAAGTCGCCTGTCATGCATATGGCGGGATCGGCCTGCGCCGTGCGCTCGACGGCGGCTGCGATTCGATCGAGCACGGCCTCGATCTCGACGATGCAGCCATCGCCCAGATGCTGAAACAAGGCACGTGGTATGTGCCCACGCTCAGCGTGTACTACACCGACTGGGGTCCGGTGGATACGCCGAACGGCCAGCGCGACCGGCTGCGGGCTGCGGTGCATGAGCCGTCGTTCCGGAAAGCTCTGAAAGCGGGAGTCAAGATCGTTTTCGGAACCGACATGGGAGGCATTCCATGGACTGAGCCCATCGCGCAGGAATTTTCGCGCATGGTGGACTTCGGCATGTCGCCGATGGATGCCATCGAGAGCGCCACCTCGCGAGCCGCCGTCATGCTCGACATGGAGGGCAAGATCGGCGTAGTGGCTCCGGGCGCGTTTGCCGACATTGTGGCCGTGGGCGGCGACCCGCTGGCCAATATCAAGACGCTCGAAAACGTTCAATTTGTGATGAAGGATGGCCAGGTGTTCCGGGCGAAGTAATGGACTGGATCCTATGTCCTGCCGAGTCGCCCATCGAGGGAAATTCAACGTAAATTTGCTTGACAAGCGTGGGGCCGGGCGCATAATGCGTCAATCCAGTTAGTGTCTTTCCAAGGGTTTGGTTCCGAATCGGGCAGCCGAAATGAGGTACTTATGAGCGTTCTGGAACTTTGTGACCGCGAAATTGCATCGGTCGGCCTGGACGCCACCGTGGCTGACGCGATTGGCAAGATGCTCGATCACCACGTGGGCGCAGTGGCTATCGTGGACAGTGAGTTTCGCGTGGCCGGAATCTTTACCGAGCGCGACGTGCTGCGGAAGATGTCGCTCAGCGGGTCGAACCCGCAAACCACCTCGGTGCGCGACCTGATGACTGCGCCGGTCGAGATGGCAACCCGCGCCACCGGTGCAGGCGAAGCCCTGACCATCATGCTGGAAAGGCACTTCCGCCATCTGCCGGTGGCCGACGACAGCGGCAAACTCCTGGGAATCCTCTCCATCCGCAACCTGCTGGAGTGGCGCGTGGACGACCTGAGCCGCGAACTGGAGTCGCTCGAGCAATACGTTTCCAACGACGGCCCCGGAGGCTAAAGGCGAACGTCAGGGAAATCTGCGCCAAGCCTTCCCATCGTAGGCGTCATCCTGAGCGGAGCCGGTTTTCAGGCGGAGCGAAGGATCTCCCACCCGCGGAACTCTGGGATATAGGAGATCCCTCGCCCAGCAAGCACGGGGCTTCGGGATGACTCTCCCGAGAAACGTGAGATTCAAACTGCGCCGCTACGACCGCGCTGCTGACTTGCTTCCCTGCCTTGGTAGCTGTTATTCATCATTCCTGCTGAAAATTCCTCGAAGGAAAATCATCATGAAAAAGATGCTCTGTGCCGTCGTCTCTGCCGTGTGGCTGTGCCTGGGCGCTAGTGCCCCGGCCCAGTCGTCGCGGCAGGTGGTGGTGCATGCTGGGCACGTGCTCGATGTGAAGACCGGCAAGATGCTGTCCGACCAGGTGCTGGTCATTGAAGATGGAAAAATCGTCAGCGCCGGGCCAGCCGCCGGCGCGAAAATTCCAGCCGGCGCCGCGCGTATCGAACTGCCGGAGGCGACGGTGCTTCCCGGCCTGATTGACGCGCACACGCACCTCACGATGGATCCGAAATTCGGCTACGAGCGCCTGGCGCTGTCGGTGCCGCGCCAGACTCTGACCGGCGCCAAGAACGCGCGGCTGACACTGCTTGCGGGATTCACCACCGTCCGCAACGTGGGCGCCGGCGGTTACAGCGACGTTGCCCTGCGCGACGCCATCAACGCCGGCGACGTGCCGGGGCCGCGGATGCTGGTGAGCGGACCGGCGCTCGGAATTACCGGCGGGCACTGCGACAACAACATGCTCGCTCCCGAGTTTCATGCCGAGGGCGACGGCGTCGCCGACGGGGTTGCCGCCGTGCAGCACAAAGTGCGGGAGAACATCAAATACGGCTCGGATCTCATCAAGATTTGCGCCACCGGCGGCGTGCTCTCGCTCGGCGATAATCCGCAGCACTCGCAGTACACACTGGAAGAAATAAAGGCGATCGTGGCCGACGCGCATCGCCTGGGCCGCAAAGTCGCGGCTCACGCCCATGGCGCGGAGGGCATCCGCTGGGCCGCGGAGGCGGGCGTGGATTCGATCGAACACGGCTCCTACATTGACGATGCCGGCATCGCCGCCATGAAAGAGCACGGCACTTATCTGGTGCCGACGCTCTATTTGGGCGACTGGATGCTGGATAACGCCGAGATCACACACCTGCCCCCGCCACTGATGGCCAAGGCGCGCGAGGTAATTCCGGCGGCGCGCAAGAACCTTGCCCACGCTTTCGCCAGCGGGGTGAAAGTCGCATTCGGCACCGATGCCGCGGTTTATCCCCACGGCATGAACGCGCACGAGTTCGCGGTCATGGTCAGGCTGGGTCTGACGCCGCTGCAAGCCATCCAGGCCGCGACCATCAACGCCGCCGATCTGCTCGGATGGTCCGGCAGAGTGGGCGCGCTCGAACCAGGCGCGTGGGCCGACATCGTTGCCGTGGACGGAGATCCCCTCAAAGACGTGACTACGCTGGAACGTGTGAAATTCGTGATGAAGGGCGGCGAGGTGGTGAAGAACGAATACGGGAAGTGAGCCGGGACTATCCGGCCCAAAAATCAAGTCCGCCGTAAAAAATCAAAAGGGCCGGTCGAAACCGGCCCGTTGATTTTGATCTCGAATCAAAACTACTTCTTGGGAGCGATCGCGTCCTTGGCGGCCTTGGCCAGATAGAACTTGGCCGTGGTCTTGGCCTTGATCTGGATGGGTTCGCCGGTCTGCGGGTTGCGGCCCACGCGCGCCTTGCGGTGCACCTTCTTCAGGCGGCCCAGTCCCGGGACCACGAACAGCCCGTTCTTCTTGGTTTCTTTGATGGCGGTGTCAGCCAGGTGTTCCAGGAACGCCGCTGCCTGCTTGTTGCTCAGTTCATTCTTCTCCGCCAGTAGGCGGACCAGTTGTGTTTTGGTCAAACCAGCAGCCATACTTCCTCCTCGCAAAAAAATGGGTTTAATACCAGCGGGGCTTATCTTATACCCGCAGCCTGTGGAAAAAACCATATTTTACGCGGGTTTTTTCATTCCTGCACGCGCCAGGGGGCATCTTTACTGGGTTTTTCACATACGCTGGTTCCAGAATGGGCCTGGAGAGCGTATCGGAATGGTAACGGGGAGAACGATTTCCGATGGAAGATTTGAGATTTCAAATTTCCTACCCCACCCAGGGCATAGCCTCGCTTTTATTCTGCAATCTGAAATCTGCAATTGAAAATCACGCTCTGATGCCATAATCGTCACCGTGGAGATTCCCGATTGAGCTGCGCCCTCTGTGAAACCCGCAAGGAGAAGCGCTTTTGCCCGGCCGTGCACGGGCGTATCTGCCCGCAGTGTTGCGGCGAGCAGCGCGAAGTCACGCTCGATTGTCCGAGCGACTGCCCCTACCTGATGCAGGCGCGCCAGCACGAAAAGCCGCGTCCGGCGGACCAGATCGAGCCGGCCGCGCTGTTTCTGCAGGTCGAAGTTTCCGATCAGTTCATGTATGAGAAAGAGCACCTGCTCATGGGGTTGACTTATGCTCTGGCCAAGGCGGCGCGATCCGACCGCAGCCTGCATGATCAGGATCTGATTTCTGCCTTAGCCATGCTGGCCCAGAGCTACGAGCGGCGCCTGAACTCCGGGCTGCACTATGAGCGGCCGCTGGCCGGCGAGTCGCAGCGCCGGGTGGCCACCGAGGTCGAGACCATGGTCAAGGAATATCGCGAGGCCGAGCACAAGCACGTCGGCTATTCGAGCTTACGCGACAGCGAAGTGCTGAAGGCGCTGGTCTTCCTCCTGCGGTTGGCGCACGGACGGACTTCGGGCCGGCCCAGATCGCGGGTGCTGGTGGAGTTCCTGTTTACGCAATTCCCGGAGAAAGAATCCGCAGTAGTCACGCCGCAGGAAGCCGGCAGCCGCATTATCCTGCCGTAAAATACTGGCCACGGATTTTCACAGATTTGCACGGATCGGAATTCCCGTCTCCAGGTTTTGATCCGTGAAGATCCGTGTGAGCCGTGGCTAATGTTCTTGCAGTTTTCTCACTTCCTGACCGGCGGGCAAATCACCCAGCAGTTCCCGGGCAGTCTTCTTCAGCACCGGATGCCGGGCGCGAGGCGCGATTTCCGCCAGCGGTTCCAGCACAAAGCGGCGCCGGTGCAGGGCAGGATGCGGGAGGGTCAGGTCCGGCGAATCAGCGACGGTTTCGCCGAACAGCAGGATGTCAATATCAATGGTGCGCGGGCCTTTCTGGTGCGTGCGCTGCCGCCCCATCTGACGCTCGATCTCCAGTAAAGACCGCATGAGTTCCGCAGGCGTTCTGTCAGTTTCGAGCGCGACCGCACAATTCAGAAACCACGGTTGATTGGTGACTTCCACCGGCTCCGCCTCATAGAACGACGAAATCGCGGCTACCTTTCCCACCGTCGCCAGTCGCGAGATCGCGTCACGGAGGTGCGCTTCTCGGTCGCCAAGGTTCGAGCCGAGGGAAAGGTAGGCAAGTTGGGACATGCCGCGTCCAGTTGTACTCCCCGAATGAGCCCAAGCACAATCCCGGACCAGCCGGGAGCAGCCCTCCACAGCTGGGATCATGGAGCGGCGGACGCCTCGTCCGCCGTGCAGTCTAGGGTTCTTATGAGCTTGTGGCGGCGCAACCCCGGACGGGGGCGTCCGGGGCTCCAATCACGCCTGCCGGACGTCCTTATGACCAAGTAGCACACGTTACCTTGGTCACGTTTCTGTTTCGGACTGCGCCCCCTAAAATGCCATCATGACGTTAGAGTCTCTCCTGCTAAGTCAGGACGCGGAGTTGGTGCGGGTGATCCGCCCCACGCTGGAGAAACTCTCCATTGACGTGGAAATCTGCCACGAAGTACGGGCCGCGGCCGACATCCTGATCTCGGAAAAGTTCGATGCCGTCATTGTGGATTGCGACGACCTGAAGGGCGGGCTCGCCGTACTGCAGGGCCTGCGCGGCACTCCCAGCAACAAGAATTCTGTGACCTTTGCCATCCTCAACGGCAAGCGAACCACCACCCAGGAAGCCTTCGGCATGGGGGCGAACTTCGTGCTGCAGAAGCCGATCAGCGCGCTGAATGCCTCGCGCTGTTTTCACGCCGCGCTGAATTTCATGCTGAAAGAACGTCGCCGCTACTTCCGCCAGCCGGTCAAGATGCTGGTGCGGATCATGAACGGCGAAAAAGCGGTGAAAGCTACCAGCACCAACATCAGCGAGAGCGGAATCGCGCTGATGCCAAAAGAAGTTCTGCCCAAGGGCGCCACGCCCCGCCTGCAATTTACCCTGCCCGACCTGAACGTCAAGATGGACGTCGAGGCCGAGATGGTCTGGGCCGACGTAAAGGGCCGCGCCGGCTTCCGCTTCCGCGACGTTCCCAAAGATTCGCAGGCCAGCCTGGAGCACTGGCTCGATCAGCGCATGGAAGAGGAATTACCGGGCGCGCGGGAACGGATGATGGCCACCGACCCTGAAAAGCTGCACTAACCCCAGCCGCTACTCCCCGAATTATTTGTTCCTTTCTGACGTACCTCGGCAGAGACTTGCGCCTACTGGTGGACATGGCACTCTGGAAGATCAGCCTGGGAAGATCATCCCCGGAAGATCATGCGAGAGTGCTGTCAATGACCAATGATTTTCGCATCGCCCGCGTGCAGCGAACCCTGCGCTGGTTCGAGGAAGACTTCCCCCTGCTCAACATGCGGGTGAAGGAATTGTCGAAGGAGCGGCAGGAGTCCGCCAGGAAGTTTGCCGCCGCGCTGATTGATCAGACCCGGGCCGAATTGGAAAGACTGCTGGAGGAACAGCCCTACGAGCGGGTGGATTCGACCGAAGCCCCCTGCGAACCCGCAGATTGAACGGCTTGCGTAGCGGCGGACGCATTCGTCCGCCCGGCTTTAACATAATCCCTGCCTACACGTGATAGCCCCGTGGTAGTCGCTCCTGGACGAATGCGTCCGGGGCCACACGTACCTGAACGATTCACACCGCCGATCCCGCCGCTGCCTGAGCGCCGGCGAGAACTTCGCGCTCAGGTTCCTCGGCGGAGACGGTGGTTTCTTCCCACAACGACTGATCGCGCAGGATGCGCGACACCAGCGCCGTGTGCATGGCGTGGCCGGCGCGGTCGGCGACAATTCTGCCGCGGATCTGTTTCCCCAGCAGCGCCAGGTCTCCAATCAGGTCGAGCACCTTGTGGCGCACGAATTCGTCGCGGAAGCGGAGCGGGCCGTTCTCGATGCCATCGCGCGTGAGCACGATGCAGTTCTCGCGCGACGCGCCGCGGATCAGGCCCATGTTGCGCATGGCCTGCTCGTCTTCGCGCGAGCCGAACGTGCGCGCCGCCGCGATTTGGCGCAGGTAACTGCCGTTCGTCAGCTCGACCTCAAACGTCTCCTTACCGATGAGCGGATGCGGGAAGTTGATGGAATAAGAAACCGAGTAGGTGCCGGCAGGATACACCGCAATGAACTTGTTGCCCTCCCGCATTTCCAACTCGCGGCGCATCTTCAAATACTGGCGCGGGCGGCGTTGCTTCCGGATTCCGGCTTTCTGAATCATCTCGACAAAGGGCTGGGCGCTGCCGTCCAGAATCGGCAACTCCAGGTTATCGAGCTCGACAATCGCGTTGTCAATGCCCACGCCGATGAACGCCGACAGCAGATGCTCGGTGGTCGAGATCAGCACGCCTTTTTTCATCAGGCTGGTGGCGTAGCTGACCCGGGCCACGTTGCGGCTGACCGCTTCAATCTCGAAGCCGTCAAGGTCGGTCCGGCGGAAGACGATGCCGGTGCCCGAAGGAGCCGGCAGGATGCGCATCGAGACCGCGGCGCCGCTGTGCAGCCCGACGCCGCTGCACTCTACCGCGGAGCGAATTGTCTGCTCGTGGATCAAGACCCGTTAGAAGGATTTGCGGTTGACTCTGTAGAGTAGTGCCTTGACAGAAGAACCTGGCTGTGGCAAAAAAGCCACACTCCGTGGTCGAAAACGCTCTAAGAACCGGGAAATACACCCCATCTGGGTTATCCATAACAAGCTGTATTTAAATGGTTTATCCGTTGCTGGAAGGCTTTTCAGCCGGTCAGCGTTTCTTCTGCTGCTTGTTGGGGTTGTAGCCGGAGTTGGGATCGAACATGGCCGGGTCCAGGTCTTCGTTGATGCTTACCGAGTTGAGGAAGCGCTGCGAGGCCATATCGCCGTTGAAGTAGCGGGTCACGTTGTAGGGCGCCATGATGCCCGACACGAAGCGGTAGTTCTCGTAGATTTCTTCTTCGTGATTCTGCTGCCGGTCCACCGGATCGCGCCAGATGAACGTCTTCCGGACCGGCAGGTGGGTGTTGACGTCGAAGTAGAGCGTTACGCTCTCGTCTTTGGAATTGATCACCGTGACCTGCAGCGCTTCGTGCTGAGCGGCGACGGCATTGCCTTCAAACAGAACAATGACCCCCGGCTCTTTGACCCAGGTGCGCAGAACGTTATCGAGGGAATAGTGACGGCGGCGAAGGTAGTCCAGCATATCCTTCTGCTCGGTCGGATGCGCGCCCTTGTAGGTGATCTCGTATCCCTTGTCACCGACGTAGAGCTCGGCGATGTCGCGCTCTTTGGTGATTTCGAGGCGCTCCTTGTCGGGGAACTGATAGAAGCTCCAGAAGATGGCTCCGCCGCCGGTCTGGCGGCCATGGTGGAAGGAATAACCGCGTCCCTGCTGCTCACGATTGCGCACGTTGAGATAGAGGTCGCCGCCCAGGGCCTGGATCGCCTGATCAATCAGAGCTCGGGCCTTGGCGGCACTGGCGTCGGCCGGCGGCGAGGCTTCCGCAGCCTTCTGCGACGATGTCTGGGCCGGCGCGCCCGGCTGCTGTCCCACACAGAAACCGCTCAGGCACACCAAAACCACAATAGGAAGAATCTGTCTCATTCCAAATGGAGAGAATTTGCGCGCAACGTATCGCGGGCTTTCAGAATTGTAGCGTCTTTCGGGGACTTTCTGCCCGCGACTCTAAATGCTCCTTTTTCTGCTTGGATGCAGGAAACCCCCAGGATGCCAACCGAAGGGTTGCTTTTTTTGCCCGGTTCACCCCACCAGCACGGCGCCGCCATTGACGTTGAATATCTCCCCGGTGATGAAGCCGGCGTGCTCGGTACACAGAAACAGCACCGGCGCGGCGATCTCTTCGGCCCGCCCGGCCCGGCCCAGCGGGATGGTGCGGCGGATAACTTCGCCGGTCTTCGGATCGGCCAGCGTCGCCGCGCTCATGTCCGTATCCACCCAGCCCGGGGCCACGCAGTTGACGTAGATTCCCCCGGGCGCCAGTTCGCTCGACAGGCTCTTGGTCATGCTGATCAGGGCGCCTTTGGTCGCGGAATAATCCGAGTGGTAGGCCTCGCCGCGCTGGCCGCTGGTTGAACTGATGAGGACGATGTGCCCGGCCACGGCGCCCTTCTTCGGCTGCGACTTCATCTGGGCGACGGTGTGCTTGACCAGGCCAAAGACTGCGTCCAGGTTGATGGATAGCGTGTTGCGCCATTGCTGGTCGGGCATCTGGTCAATGCCGACATCGTCGCCCAGCCATACTCCGTGATTCGCGACCAGAATGTCGAGCCGGCCGTAACGTTCGACGGCGGCGCGTACCAGCGGCGCCGCCGATGCCGGACTGTTCAGGTCGCAGGCCACCGCGTGGCAAACGGCCGAGCCGCATTCCTTGACCAGCGCCTCGGCCTGCGCTTGAGCCGCACGGTAGTTGAAGACAACTTTGGCGCCCGCCGCGCAGAACATCCGCACCGCGGCCGCCCCAATGCCGCGTGAGCCGCCGGAGATGAGAGCAACTTTGCCGGAAAGTGAAAGAGAAACGGACATACCGAACTAGGCTATCGCAAAATTCAAACTGAGGCACTACCAGAAGACAGAGGTCAGCTGCCGGAGCCGGAGGGCGCGCGTTCCGCTTTCAGGGTGCGCAGAAGCAGACGTACCAGCATGCCGTCGAAAGTGGTTCCGCTCATTTTCGAAAGTTCTTCGAGCGCCTGGTCGGGAGTTCGCGCCGACGAAGCGGATTGCTCGGTGACCATGTTGGCGTAGGTGTCGGCCAGCGCGATGATGCGCGCCCAGAGTGGAATTTCCTCGCCCCGCAGGCCGTCGGGATAGCCCGAGCCGTCCAGTCGCTGGTGATGATGCTCGATCGCCTCCCGCATCATCGCCCCGCTGGGAATGATGCCGACGAGCTGCGCTCCCACACGCGCGTGCGTCCTCACTTGCGCGAATTCGTCGTCGCTGAGCGGACCTGGCTTATTCAGGACACGTTCGGAGATAAAAATCTTGCCCACATCGTGAACCCGCGCCGCATAGACGAGATCGGCAGTCTCCACCGAAGGCAGGCGCAGGGCCCGGGCCATCACTTCGGTATAGCGGGCCACCAGGTCGCCGTGCCCGGCGGTGCGTATTTCCCGCGACTCGGCCGCGCGGCACAGCGATTCGATCGCCTCCTTGAGCAACGGCACGTTGCAGTCTTCGTCCCCGCCGCACAGTTTGTAGAGCGTGCTGGTTAACTCTTCCAGTTGCTCGGGGCCGGTGTGCTCGCGCTGCAGAAAGCCCTCGATATAGGCCGAAATCTGCTGGCGCTGGCGGGCAAAATCCTGGCCCTCGACAAACTCCTGCGCCGTCGAAACCAGATTTCCTCCCGAGCGTTTTGAGACGTACATGCCGGCGTCGGCCACCCGAATCACGTCTTCAATGGTGAAGCCGTGGAGCGGGAAACTGGCCACCCCGAAGCTGCCGGTGATGCGATGCTCATCGAGCATCGGGTCGCTGGCAATCCATTGGCGCAGGCGTTCGGCCAGCACCTGGGCCTGCTCGGCGCCCGTTTCGGGCATCAGGATGATGAACTCGTCGCCGCCATAGCGCGCCACCACGTTCGACTGCCGCGACTTCTGCTCCAACAGGCGGCCCACCCGCGCCAGCACCAGATCGCCCTCGAAGTGTCCCATGGTGTCGTTGACCTCTTTGAACTTGTCGAGGTCAATCAGAACCACCGAAAACGGACGCCCCGAGCGCGAGGCGCGCTTCCATTCCGCCGACAACGCCTCCCAGAAAAAGCGGCGCGTCTTGATGCCCGTGAGGCCGTCGGTAATGGACTGCTGCTGCAGTTTCTGAAAGACGAAGGCGTTGTGCAGCGCGGTGGCCAGCAGGTCGGCCAGGGTGTTGAGGATCAGCGCATCCTGCGGCGAAAACGCGTTCTCGCTGCGGCTTTCGATGTTGAGCACGCCGATCAGATTGTCGCCGTAATTGATCGGGATGCAGAGCACGCCGCGGGCATCCGGCAGGATTCCGGCCAGCGTGCCCGGCGGCGCGTTCTGCACCAGAGCGCGTTCGCCCGTGCGCGCCACCCGCCCGAGGATGCCGCTGCCCAGAGGGATGTGCCGGCCCATGGCGTGCGCCGTCGTGCCCGCCTCGGCTTTGATTTCTATGTCTTTGGTCCCGTAATCGAGCAGTCCGATGCCGATATGGTCAAAGCTGAAGTTCTTCTGAATCTCGCTGGCGATCTGCCCCAGCATGTGCACCGGGTCTTCACTCGAAATCGCGGTGCGGGAAACATTGTTGAGAAACGCCAATTGCCGCGAGCGGCGCTGCTCTTCGGCAAACAGGCGGGCATTTTCGACGGCCACCGAAACCTGGCCGGCCGCGGTCATCAGCACCTCGAGGTCGCGCTGCTCGAATACGAACTCGCGCTCGGTATTCAGCGCCGTCATGACGCCCGCCGCCCGGTTTCCCAGAAAAATGGGCGCGGCCACCAGGCACTTCGCCGGATGCTCTGGAATGTAGGTGATGCCCAGCCGGGCTCGTTCCTTCTCGAGTTCGGAGCGGATCAGCAGCGGCTGGCCGGTGCGGATCACATACTCGGTGAAGGCGTTCTCCAGCTTGCGCGAGCGCTTGGGCAACACCCGGTTCGCTTCGACATCCAGCTCAAAACGGATCTCGTCGCCTTCCTGGAAAGCGATGTAAAAGTAGCTGGTATCGAAGATCTGCCCCAGTTCGGCCTGGATGGTGCGCAAAACTTCATCCTGGTCGAGGCGCGAGCTGATCGCCTTTCCGATCTCGGTCAACAGCTCGTACTCTTTGGTGCGGCGGTGAGCATCGTGGCTGACCACGTAATTCTCGAGCGTCAGCCCGAGCTGCAAACTCAGTCCCACCATCAGCCGCGGCCCCGAGGAACCGAAGGCTCGCCACTCGGCGTGAGGAAAGAGAATGACTCCGAAATTGTGTTCCCGCGTCTGTAAGGTGACCGCCGTGAGGTGCCGCACGCCGGCCTCGGTGAGGATGCTCTTGAATTCCTCAAACGTTCCGACCGAAGCCACCGGCAACGGCTCGCTCATCTCCGCCAGATCCTGCACGCTGAAGAGTCCGCTTCGCCGGTAAGCGAGTTCGCAGATGTAATCGCCCCCCCCGCTTTTTTCGAGGGCATCGAGGAATTCAGGCGAGAATCCCTGCTGCACGGAAGGCAGCAGTCCCCGCCAGCGCTCAGTGATGAAAATCGCGGCCCGGTCCAGCGGCAATGCGCTCATCAGCCGTTCCAGCGCGGCCTGCATGCTGGGAATCAGATCGTCGGCAAACAGCAGTCGCCGCGGGTCCACGCCCAGCGTGGAGAGAGCCAGCGTGTTTTCCTGCACCGCGTTGCGCTGGTTTTCAAACAGCACCATCACCATGGCAATGCCCAACAGCATCTGCGGAACCGGCCCGAACAGGCGGCTGGCGGTGCCAAACCGCTCCACCCACGGATTCTGCAATTGCCCAACGCCCATCAGTACGGCCCACAGAGCCAGGGAAAACGCCAACACCTGGAACGCCAGCGATCCCCGGCGGTGGCCATTGAGGTAAAACATGGCCGAGCAGTAGAGCAGGACTACCGCCAGCCCAAGGCCGAGCCGGATCGCCGGCTGCACGTCCGGGCGAAACACATGGTTGACGATATGCTGCTGCAAGGTCGCGCCGGCCAGAATGATTCCGGCGCCGCCGACCGCGGCGTCATACCAGCGAAACACGTATGCCGAGCGCATCAGCCGCGTCGAAACAAAAATACACAGCGTCATCGCCACCAGAAAGAGTTCGCTGATCAGGAAAGCCAGGGGCGAAGACGGGAACACATCGAGAAAATAGTGCAGGCAGTAAAACGCCCAGGCCAGCTGCCAGGCCCGAAAATACGGTTGCCGGCTCTGCTCGTGAAGGTACGTGAAGACGAAGAACAGCAGCACCGAGACGAAGCCCGGGATCATTACCGTGGTTATGACAACACTGTTCATAGTTCATGAGGCCCGCGAACATGCCTTCGGGCTGGCTGTCTGCTCTCTATTCAGGGGAAACGGTGCCTCAATGGTTTCACAGCGGATTGGCGGAACACAACAGGATTCAGGGACACTTCCGTACCCCGAACTGGCTTACTTTCTACGCAAGAACAGGCAACTCTTTGGCCAATGAGATAGTCGGCGCTGCTTCCCGCCGCGTCCGAAAAGAGACGCGCTCTATCGCCGCGCCGCTTGACGCTGGTTTTCGCGCGCCCGTACCATCGCAAGGGACTTCCCCATGACTCTGTCCAGCAGTTCTACCGTGCCGCGCGTGCGCTTTGCCCCGTCGCCTACCGGTTTTCTCCACGTGGGCAGCGCCCGCACCTTTATTTTCAACTGGTTATACGCCCGCCGGACCGGCGGCACCATGATCCTGCGGCTCGACGATACCGACGTTGAGCGCAACACCGATGCCTCAGTCACTTCGATCTTCGAAGGGCTGAAATGGCTAGGCCTCGGTTGGGACGAAGACTACAAACAGTCCGAGCGCCTCGACTTGCACCGCCGGATTGCCTGGGCCATTTTCGAGAAAGGCCTCGCCTACCGCGATTTCACCCCGGCCCACTCGGGCGACAGCGAGAAGTCCGGGCCCCAGGGAGCCTGGCTGTTCAATCCCGGCATGCGCGAGCTTAGCCGTGAAGAAAGCGACCGCCGCGCCGCCGCTGGAGAGCCGTTCGCCCTGCGCTTTCGCGTGCCCCGGGAAGGGACCATGTGGGGACAGCCGCCCTCGGCTGTCCGATTTGCCGAAGGCAAATTATCTGTCCACTTCGAGGACGCAGTGTATGGGACGCAAGTAAAAGCTGCAGCCGATATCGAAGACTTCGCTCTCCTTCGCTCAGACGGCATGCCCACCTATCACCTGGCCTCGTGCGCCGACGACGCCGACCTGCGCATCAGCCACGTCATTCGCGGCCAGGATCACCTCACCAACACTTTCAAACACATCCTGATATTCGAAGCCGCCGGTTACACCCCG
>Ga0209415_10009295_pt1 | contig 16909 bp, 15 predicted proteins | sample PeaSoiSIISIP2007_FD_187696 | JGI IMG/M metagenome (GOLD analysis project Ga0209415, IMG submission 187696) | Peat soil microbial communities from Weissenstadt, Germany - SII-SIP-2007 (SPAdes) (version 2) | ecosystem: Environmental > Terrestrial > Soil > Wetlands > Peat | place: Germany... | reverse complement strand
CATGGTGCACGATGCGTTCGTCTTCTTGAGCAGCCCGCCGGCGCGCTGGTTTCAACCGGACAGCGGGCAACCGGTGAGCTATGTGGTGGACTCCACCGGCGACGCGACGTTGGGGTTTACCACGTCGCGGGCGGCGGTGGACGCGGCGATGGCGGCCTGGACCAATGTGCCGACTTCGAACCTGATTCTTGCCGACACCGGCACGGCTGACTGTTCGACGCCCTCGAATTGCGCCTTCTCCCCGTGTGATGCCAACCGTATCGTCTTCAATGATCCGAACAATGAGATCACCGATCCGAGTGGCTGCGCGGGCATTCTTGCCATCGGTGGGTACTGCAACACCAGCAACACCACAGTCGTCAACGGTACGACCTTCGACCAGATCGTCGTCGGGAAAGTCATGTTCAACAACGGCTGGGGGGGCTGCTCGTTCTGGAACCAATGCAACGTCTCCGAGGTCATGACGCACGAGCTCGGTCATTCCATCGGCCTCGGGCATTCGACCGATCCCAACGCCACGATGTGGGCGACGGCGCATTTCGATGGCCGCTGCGCCGGTTTGGGCACTGATGACGTTGCCGCTGTCAACTTCATGTATCCGCAGTCCGGCACCCCGCTGCCGACCGGAACCTTTACACCAAGCCCGACCGCGCCGCCGCCGTCTACCGCTACCAACACCCGTGCTCCGACGTCCACGCCGACGATCACGCCCACGGCAACCGTCACGCCGACGTTCACCGCGACACGCACAGCGAGCCAGACGCCGACCGTGACTGCAACCTTCACCCCTGGACCGCCGACGGCGACCTTCACTCAGACCGCCCCGCCGACGCCGACGCGCACGCTGGTACCGACGGCCGCCGGCACGAATGACACGTGCAGCAACGCAACTGCCATCACGACGACGTCGTACAGCACCATCGTGACGACGACCGCGGCGACGACCGACTCCACTGACCCGGCGCCGGGGTGCGGCAACGGCAGCCGCGGCCGCAGTGTGTGGTTCCGCTTCACCGCCCCCAGCAATGGCACGCTGACGGCCAACACCTTGGGGAGCAGCTACGATACGATTCTCGCCACGTTCACGGGATCGTGCGGAGCGTTCAGCTCGGTCAGCGGCGGCTGCAATGACGATGCGGCCGGAACCCTGCAGTCGCAAGTGTCCTTCACCGCCACAGCGGGGACGACCTACTATTTCATGCCGACATCGTACTCCGGTAACGGCGGGTCGCTGCATTTCCAGCTGAGCTTCCAAGGGGTGGGCAACACGGCGACGCCGATGGCCACGTGGACGCCGCGTCCGCCCACCGCAACGTTTACCCCTGCACCACCAACGGCGACTTTCACCCAAACGTCCCCGCCGACCGCCACGTTTACAGCCGGTCCACCGACGGCGACGTTTACCTTCGCGCCACCCACGTCGACGTTCACGCCGGCGCCACCGACGCCCACGTTCACGCACGCGGCGCCGACGGCGACCAGCCCAGCTTCGAACAACGACTTCTGTGTGGACGCGACCGTCGTGACCGGAACCTCTTACACGAACACGATGTCAACGACGACTGCGACAACCGACACCACCGGCGACCCATTTCCGTCCTGCGGGAATCGCAGCCGTGGCCGCAGCGTGTGGTACCGGTTCACGGCGCCCAGCAGCGGCACAGTGACGGTGAATACCAGGGGCAGCGACTACGACACGATCCTCTCCGCGTATACCGGGACGTGTGGAGCATTCGCGCCGGTGAGCAACGGCTGCAACGACGACATCACACCGTCGATTCCGCAATCGCAGGTGTCGTTCGCGGTGACCGCGGGCAGCACCTACTACTTCATGGTCACGTCGTACACCGGTGCCGGAGGGACGCTGCACTTCCAGCTCACGTTCTAAGGCGGAGAATCGCGGCCCGCGCAGGTGAGCTGCGGGTCTTGGACGGGCGGTCGCCGCTCAACGCGGAGACAACTGCAGCTCCAACCCTTCGGTCGCGACGCGACTCCGCGGGAAGATGCTCTTCGCCATCCGCTCGATGCGGCGCATCTCGGCGTCGGTGTGGCTGGGATCGTGGTGGTAGAGGATCAGCGCGCCGACTTTTGCTTGGCGCGCCGCCTCGGCGGCCATGCGTATGGTGCTGTGGCCCCACCCGACTTTGATCAGCGTGCCGCCGGAATACTCTTCGTCGGTGTACTGCGCGTCGTGGATCAGCACGTCCGCACCGCGCGCGATCTCGACGACGTCGTTGCGACCGGGCGCTTCGATGTCAGTCGCATATACCACTGAACGACCCCTGCATGTCACGCGGTACAACATGACGCCGATCTTCGGGTGCGCCTGGCTGTGCTGCGCCAGCACCTCGACCGCCGGCCGGCCGGGGAAGCGGATGTGTGCGCGCTTCCCCAAGGCCCTGAAAACCGGCGGAGTCGGCAGCTCCGACAGCGCCACGGGAAACAGCGACGGCCGCATCACCGCCGCAAACACGCGCTCCAGGGCCGCCGGCCCGCTGCCGGCGCCGTACAACACGCAGCGCCACTCCGGCCGGTACACCGGCTCGAAGAACCGCAAGCCCTCGATGTGATCGTGATGCGTATGACTGAGGAAGATGTGCACCGCATGGTCGCTGGTGCGTTCCACCAAGGCGTTGCCCAGCCCGATGATGCCGGTGCCCGCGTCGAAGATCAGCGTGCGGCCGCCGGCGACGACCTCGACGCACGACGAGTTGCCGCCCACCCGAGCGGTCGACGGCCCCGGAACCGGATGGCTGCCGCGCACGCCCCAGAACCGCACCCGCAACGCCGGTGGCGCGCTCATTTCACCTCCATGATCGTCACCCCATCCCATTCCGGCCCCGGCGGGGTCTCGCGCATTTCGTGACAGCGCTCAACGTACAGCTTCGCGGGGCCGTCCTCGGGGCGTTCTTGCAGCGTCGCCATGAACGCATCGAGCGCCTCATTCCATCGTTGCTGTCGATACCAACGGATCCCAGCCTCGAATCGTTCCACCAACGGCGTCCAACGGTCGCGTTCTGTGCCCGGCGCCAACAGCTCGAAGATGCGCACTGGCAGGCGCTTCCCCTTCACGCGCACCATGTCGACTTCACGCGCCACCACGACGTCGCCGGCGGCCTGCACGGTAGCTTCGCTGGCGATGATGCGGCTGCCGTACATTTTGTTCAACCCCTCGAGTCGCGAGCCGAGATTGACGTTGTCGCCGATGACCGTGTAGCTCAGCCGCCGCGCCGAGCCCATGTTTCCCACGACCATCGGTCCGGTGTTGAGGCCGATGCCGATATCGAGCACCGGCCAGCCACGCTGCTTCCAGTTGTCGTCGAGGACGTCCAGGAGCCGGTTCGCCATGCCCAAGGCGGCCTTGCAGGCGCGCGCGGCGTGATCCGGCTGATGCAGCGGCGCGCCCCAGACCGCCATGATGGCGTCGCCGATGTACTTGTCGAGCGTGCCATCGTAGGTGAAGATCACGTCGGTCATCTCGCCGAGAAACTCGTTCAACAGCTCGACCAACACCTCGGGCTCCAGCCGCTCCGAGATCGTCGTGAAGCCGCGGATGTCGGAGAACAACACGGTCAGCTCGCGCTTGTCGCCGCCGAGCGCCAGCATCTCCGGCCGCTCGCTCACCAAGCGCGCCAGCGACGGGCTGAGATAGAGCCCGAATGCATCGCGGATCTTGCGCTTCTCGCGCTCCTCGACGGCGTAGTGCTGGACGCCGATGGCCATGTAGGTCAACACGATTGCCAGCATGGGATAGACGAGGCTGAGCGGCATGCCCTCCGACACGAACACCCACTGGCTACCGGCCACGTAGGCGACCACCAAGGCGGCCGCCACCACCGCGCCGATCAGGCCGCGCGCGTAGTGCAACCCGAAGCCGAGGAGCAGCACCGCCGCCAGGATGATTCCGGTCTCTGCCAGGACCACCCACCGCGGCTGCACGACGAAATCGTTGCGCAAGATGTTGTCGAGGATGTTGGCGTGAATCTCTACGCCGGGGAACAGCCCGTCGAACGGCGTGACACGCAGGTCCGCCATCGCCGACGCGGTGACGCCGACGAGCACCAGCTTGCCGCGAAAGGTCCCCGCTGGAATGCGGTCTTCCAACGCGTCGACGGCGGAAAAGTGCGGGAAGGTCTTGCCGGGTCCGCGGTAGTTGATGAGCAGCTGGCCGTCTTCATCGACCGGCACGAAGACCGACCCGACGCGCACCGTCTCGACGCCGAAGTCGGCGAAACGGATGCCCAGTGTCTCGTTGGGCCGCGCCACCCGAAACATCGCCAACGACAACGGCAAGGCCACCTGCCCGCGGAAGCGAATCGCCAACGGCGCGCGCCGGTACGATCCATCGGCCTCGGGGAAGAAGTTGAAATAGCCCACGTCGCGCGCCGCGGCGGTCAGGTTGGGCAGATTGGCACGCGCCCGCGACGCGTCCGGGACGCGCTTCTCCCCGAGCCCGCTGTGGCTGTTCTGGACGAGGTTGTACGTCGAGACGCGCGGCGGCGGCCCATCGGTGCTGGGCACGTTGAAGTCGAAGAAGTACCCGAGTACGGAACGGCCGGAGGCGCGGACCGCGTTGGCCAATGTTTCGTCGTCGGCGGACCCTTGGCTCAGCGCCCGGCGGACGGCCTCCCAGGTGCGGTCGTCGACGCCCTCGATGTGCTCGCGCAAGCTGTCGATCGGCTGATTCGTAGTGGCTTCCGACTGTACGATGTCGAACCCGACGGCCGCCGGCTCCGTCGCGCTCAAACGCTCGACGAGCCGTGCCATCACGGTGCGTGACCACGGCCAGCGGCCCACCTTTTCGAGGCTGGCATCGTCGATGCCGACGATCACGATATCCGGCGACGGCGGACGCACCCCGCGCTGCACGAACCGGTAGTCGAGCGCGCGCATGTCGATGAGATCGAGATACTGGCATCCGGTGAAGCGCAAGGCCGACAACAGCACCCCGACCAGGATCGCGATGCGAAAAGAGGTGAGTCGCTGCCAGATCATGTGTGCCGAGTTGCGACTGCGTTCAGTCCGAGTCCGCCAACGGAGTGCGGCTCACTCGGGCCACCCGCCTTCGGTGAGCTTCTTCAGATCGAGGATCTGATCGAGCTGCTCTTTGGGGATGAGACCTTCGTCGAGAATTGCCTGGCGCATCGGCTTGTCCTCCGCCAACGCCTTCTTGAAGATCTTCGCAGCCACGTCGTAGCCGAGAATCGGCGCCACGGCGGTGACCAGCGAGGCGGTACGCTCGCCGTACGCCCGGCATTGCGCGACGTTGGCGACGATGCCGCGCACGCACTTTTCGGTGAGGACCGTGGCGGCGTTGCCGAGCAGCTCGAGGCTTTCGAGCAGGTTGTGGGCGATCACCGGCATCATGACGTTCAGATCGAGGTTGCCGTTCATCCCGGCGACGGTGACGGCCGCGTCGTTGCCGATGATGTGCGCCGCCACCATGTTGACCGCCTCCGGAATCACCGGGTTGACCTTGCCGGGCATGATGCTCGATCCCGGCTGCGTCGCCGGCAGCTCGATCTCGTTGAAGCCGGTGCGCGGCCCCGAGGTCAACAGCCGCAAGTCGTTGGCGATCTTCATCAGTCCGACGGCGACGGTCTTGAGCGCGCCGGACAGCTCGACGCACGCATCGCGGTTCTGCATGGCCTCGAAGGCGTTTTCCGCGCGGCGAAACAAATGGCCGGTGAGCACGCGCAGCTCAGCGACGACGCGGGCGCCGAACTCCGGATGGGCATTGAGGCCGGTGCCCAACGCCGTGCCGCCGACTGCCAACTCGGCGAGGTGCGAACGGCCGCTCTCCAGCCGGGCCACGGCGTGGCGGATGACGCTGGCGTACCCCGAAAACTCCTGGCCCAAGGTGACCGGCACGGCGTCCTGGAGATGCGTCCGGCCCGCCTTGACGACGTCGGCGAACTCGTCGGCCTTCGTCTGGAACGCCGTGGCCAGCTGTCGCAGCGCCGGCAGCGCATGGTTCTCGACCGCATCCATGGCCGCAACGTGGATCGCGGTAGGGAAGATATCGTTGGTGCTCTGACCCATGTTGACGTGATCGTTGGGGTGCACGAGGTTGCGGTCGCCGCGCTGGCCGCCGAGGATCTCGATGGCGCGCGTGGCGATGACTTCGTTGGCGTTCATGTTCGTCGAGGTGCCGGAGCCGGTCTGAAAGATGTCGACGACGAACTCGGCGTCGAATTTGCCGGCAGCGACCTCCAACGCCGCCGCCTCGATGGCTTTGCCGCGGCGCTCGTCGAGCAGTTTGAGCTGCAGGTTGGCGCGCGCCCCGGCCGCCTTGATGCGTCCGAGCGCCTGAATGAAGCGGCGTGAGAAGCGCAGGCCCGAGATCGGGAAGTTTTCGACGGCGCGCGCCGTCGACGCGCCGTAGTAAGCGTTGGCGGGCACCTGCATCTCGCCCATGGAATCCCTTTCGATGCGAAACTCTGCCATGTTGATTCTCCTTCGGCTGTTGGCCCTCAGCGATCAGCCATCCGCGTATTGCACGAGCGAGTAGACCGGATGCGGCTGCAGGCGCTCCCGGCCGTTCAATGCGGCGAGCTCGACGATGAAGGCACACGCCACCACCGCGCCACCCAGGCGTTGCACCAGCTCGACGGCGGCACGGGCGGTGCCGCCGGTTGCCAACAAGTCGTCGACGATGAGCACGCGGCACGGATGACCGAACGCGTCGCGGTGGATCTCCAGGACGTCGTTGCCGTACTCGAGCGCGTACTGCGCCGCGAAGGTCTGCGCCGGCAACTTGCCCGGCTTGCGCACGACCGCCAGGCCGGCGTGCAACGCGTAGGCGACGGCGGCACCGATGATGAAGCCGCGCGACTCGATCCCGAGGACCTTGTCGATTTGCCCGCGGTACCGTTCCGCGATGCCATCGACGATGGCCCGAAAGGCTTCGCCGTCGGACAGCAGTGGCGTGATGTCTTTGAAGATGATGCCCGGCTTCGGAAAATCCGGGACGTCGCGTATGTATGCTTTGAGGTCCTTCACCGTATGCTCCGCGTGATGAGTTGCTGCTGGCTGCGTCTAGCAAATCGGCCAGCAGAGTGACAGAGACGGCACGACCCAAACGGGTGACGTCAGCCGCCGCGCCCGGTGCGTGCCGCCGGCACGGCCACTTGTTCCACGGCCGGCAGGAAGTAGAGCGGATTGCGCGCCACATTGTCCTGGCGCACCTCGAAATGCAAATTGGCGCCGGAGGCCCGTCCGCTGTCGCCGACGTTGCCGATCACTTCGCCCCTCTTGACGTGTTGTCCCTCGTGGACGCGGTTGTGTTGGTTGTGCGCGTAGACCGTCGCCAGGCCGTGGGCGTGGCGCACGATGATGACGTTGCCGTAGCCGCGCAGCACGTCGCTGTAGATCACGTCGCCCTCCTGTGCGGCATGCACGGGGGTGCCGATGGGCGCGCCGATGTCGATGCCGTCATGGAAGCTGTGTCCGCGCGCGCCGAAGACCGACGTGACCGTTCCGCCGATCACCGGCCACGCCAATGCCACGGGTCCTTTCGGCACGTCGTCGTGTTGCGGCGGCTGCAGGCTCGTGCCGCTCGGCGTGATGACGTCGACCGGCAGCTGGCGGCGTGCGCCCGGGATGAAGATACGCTGGCCCACCTCGAGGCGCGACGGATCGGAGAGATGATTGGCTGCGGTCAATCGCTTCAGCGGGATGCCGTAGGCTTTGCCGATGCGGTACAGGTTTTCGCCCGGGCGCACGCGGTGGTACACCCCATGCGTGCTGCACGCGGCAACACTCAGCATCACCGCGGCCGCCGTGCTCGCCGCCGTCCACCTCCGCAGCCAAACGCCTACCACGCCCACGCGGACCACTGCGCGGGCTCAACGCCCGCGCTTACCCCTCCCAACCGTATTGACCGATCAACTTAACGAAACGGCACTCGCCGTAATAGTCGTGCTGCAGCCCCGTGCTCTGCTTGCGGATGCACGCCAAGCCCTGGAGCTCTGCGTCACCCAGCGGCAAGACGAGACGTCCACCGTCCGCCAACTGGTCGACCAACGGCCGCGGCACCTGCTGCACGGCCGCCGTGACGATGACGGCGTCAAACGGCGCCGCCGCGGGCCACCCCTCGCCGCCGTCACCGACGCGTAGCTGGATGCGCCGGCGCTCACACAGCCGGTCGAGGCGGGCGCGGGTGCGTTCAGTGAGCGTGCCGATGCGTTCGATGCTGAACACCTCCGCTGCCAGCGCCGCCAGCACGGCGGTCTGATAACCGCAGCCGGTACCGATCTCGAGCACGCGCTCGTTTCCCTTCAGGGCCAGGATCTCGCTCATGAGGGCGACCATGTACGGTTGTGAGATCGTCTGGTCAGCGTCGATGGGCAGGGGAGAGTCGTCGTAGGCGTGCTCCTGCAACGCGGGTTCGATGAACAGGTGCCGCGGCACCATCCGCATCGCCAGCAGCACGCGCGGATCAGTGATCCCGCGGGCCTGCAGCTGGGTCTCGACCATCTGCTCGCGTGCGGCGTCGAAGTTCATGTTACTGCACCTTGAGGTGCTGCAGCCGCTCCAACGATGCATAGTTGGTCAAGTCGAGGTGCAGCGGGGTGATCGAGATGAGGCCGCGCTGCACGGCGCTGAAGTCCGTGCCTTCGGCGTCGACGAAGCTGAGCTGATCGCCACCGATCCAATAATACTTCTTGCCGCGCGGATCGGTTTTCTCCACGATGGCATCGCCGTAGCGCCGCTTGCCTTGTCGGGTCAGCGCGAAGCCTTTGATGCGTTCGGCCGGCAGATCCGGCACGTTGACGTTCAGCAGGGTGTCCGGCGGCAACGCCGCGCGGAAAATCGCGGCGGCCAGGCGGCGGGTGAAGTCGGCGGCGGGCCCAAAATCGAAACGGTCGCGACCGATGAGCGAGACGGCGATGGCCGGGATGCCGAGCAGCGTGGCCTCCATGGCGGCCGACACGGTACCCGAGTAGGTGATGTCATCCCCCAAATTGGCACCGCGATTGATGCCGGAGATCACCAGGCGCGGCCGCGCGCGCAGAATGCCGTTGATGGCCAGGTTCACGCAGTCAGTGGGCGTGCCGTCGACGGTGAAGGTACGCGGACCGATCGGCTCGATGCGCAGTGGGCGATGCAAGGTCAACGAGTGACTGACGGCGCTCTGATCGCGGTCCGGCGCTACCACCCACACCTCATCCAACGACGCCAGGACCTCTTGCAGGATCGTCAACCCTTCCGATCCGATCCCGTCGTCGTTGCTCAACAGAATCGACACGCTCGGAGGCTAGCACCGGCCTCCCGGCGAGGCAAACAAAGGAGAAAAAGAATCGGGGCGGCGGGATTTGAACCCACGACCACTCGCACCCCAAGCGAGTGCGCTACCAGTCTGCGCCACGCCCCGAATCGTTGCGGATGCGGACCCGCCCCAAAGTGTTGGGACTTACCGGCCTGTGGATTCTAGTGCCACGTTGCGAAGAGAAACACAACCACTGATCGCGCACTGTTGCCCGATTGTATCAGTGGCACGTCTCACCCAACAGGTTGCGCGCACCGAGGTCGGACAGCCGCACGGTTCCGGCGGCTTGATCGAGGCATATCAACCCCTCGCACACCAACAAGGTCAGCACGCTGCCGAGTCGGCCGTCGGTGGTACCAAGGCCTGCCGAGAGCTGGGACAACTCCAGAACGCTTCCGGCTCCCCAGAGCCGGTATCCGATCATCAGCGATTTCAACACGCCAAAAGCCAGTTCACTGCCAGAACGCTCCCGGCTTCTTCCGGTCATCATGCGGCCAAGCCTCCGGGATCGTGAATCAGCAACGCGCATGCCAGAACGAAGCTGTGCGGCGACTGATCCCGGCCATAGCCGCGCACGCTTTTGGTGTCCACTCGCTAAATTCGTGACAGCCACATGCCATGTGCCGCGGCACTTAGCTCAGCAGTCGATGCAACGACTCGAGGTCTTTCTTGACCCGCGCCAGCACGCTGCGGTACGTGCGGTCCACCAGCGGCAGCTCGGCCTGCCGGCGGTCCGTCTTCTGCTGAACCTTGAGCTGCTTGCGCGCCCCCTCGATCGTGAACCGCTCATCATGCAGCAAGCGCTTGATCTGCAGCAAGGTTTCCACGTCGCGGGCGCGGTAGAGGCGGTGTTTCGACCGTGTCTTGCTCGGGCGGATGACGCTGAATTCGCTTTCCCAATAGCGCAGGACGTACGGTTTGACGCCGACGATCGATGCCACCTCACCGATCTTGAAATACAGCTTGTCCGGGAGTTGTGGTTTTGCGTCGGCCACGGCTCGTCCTACGCGTCGGGATTCATGGTCTTCTTGAGCACCTGGCTCGACTTGAACGTGAGGACGCGGCGCCCGGAGATGATGATCTCGTCACCGGTCTGCGGGTTGCGACCCTTGCGCGGCCGCTTCTGGTTGACCACGAAATTCCCGAAGCCGGAAATCTTCACTTTCTCTCCGTGCTCCAGGTTCGCCTTGATGATCTCGAAGATCGACTCGACGACGTCGTTTGCCTCTTTCTTCGAGAAGCCGATCTTGTCGTAGATACGCTCGACGATGTCGCCTTTCGTCATGGTCACGGCTGGACCCCTCCCGGTGGCAGGGCGCTTTGGGCTAGCGCGGTTCGATGTGCAGAGCGTCCTTGAGTGCCGCGATCAGTTGCGCATGCATGTCATTGACCTCGGCGTCGGTCAGCGTGCGATCCGGAGCGCGATAGGCGATCGTGTAGGCGAGGCTCTTCTTGCCCGCCGGGATAGGCGGGCCGACGTACTGGTCGAACAGCGACACGTCCTCGATCACGTGCAACCCCGCGCCCCATGTGTGCACAAAGCGAACAACCTGATCGGATGCGAAGCTTTCCTCAGCCACCACCGCGAGATCCCGCACAACTGCCGGAAATCGCGGAAGATCTTGATAGACAGCGCGCAGGGGACAATACTGGAGCAGCCGATCCAAGTCAAGTTCAAAGAGCCAGCAGGGGCCGTTGAGCTTGAGCTCTTCCTCAACGGCGGGATGCAGGGCGCCGACGGTGCCGAGCACTGTGTCGGCACCGATGAGGCGCGCGGTCTTGCCGGGGTGGAACGCCGGCAGATCAGCCGCCGCCGTCCAGCGCACCTCGCGTATCGCGAGGAAATCGAGCAGCATCTCGACCACGCCCTTGATGTCGACGAACTCCGCAACGCTGCCGCGCACCCCGACTCCCATGTCCGGCAGGGCAGGGCAGATCGCGCCGGCCAGCCGGCGGCCCTCGCGGAAGCCGTCGCCGAGCCAAAAGACTTTGCCGATCGAAAACACGGCGACGTGCGCTGCGCCTTGAGCGAGATTGCCGCGTACGACGTTGATCAGACCCGGACACAAGCTCTGGCGCATTTCGCTGTCGTCTTGTGTCACCGGATTCAGGATCGGCACGGGGCGGTGCGGCTCTCCCAACCCCGGGAAGAGCGCGTTGTGACGCGGCGAACAGAAGCCCAGCAGTAGCGTCTCGTTGAGACCCTGCGCGGCGAGCCAGCGTCGCAGCTGGCGTTGTCGCCGTTGATGGAGCTCCTCGCCGTGCCCCACCAGCGCGCACTGCGGTACGGTTGTGGGCACGTTCTCGTAACCGCCGAGACGCACGATCTCTTCGATCACGTCGATCTCACGCGACAGGTCCGACCGATGCGACGGCGGCACCACGGTCAGCGTACCGCGCGTTGCCGGCGCCACCGACAACCCCAGGGCCTTCAACCGCGACGTGATCTCGGCGCGTCCGATGCTCATGCCGAGCAGCGCATCCACCCGCTTGAGGCGCAACGCAATCGGCGCCGGCCGTCGCACCGACGGATAGGCATCGATGCGCCCGGCGGCTACGACTCCGCCACCGAGGCGCGCGATGAGCGCGGCCGCGCGGTCCGCGGCGATGGGCACGCCGTCGATGTCGGTGGCGCGCTCGAAGCGGTATGACGCTTCGGTGCGCAGGCCCAGGCGCTTCGCGGTCCGCCGCACCGCGCTCGGCGCAAACCACGCGCTTTCGAGCAGAATGCGCTGGGTGCTCGCTGTGACCTCGGTGTCCGCGCCACCCATCACGCCGGCGATCGCCACCGGCGTGTCGCCGCTGGCGATCACCAGGTCATCCGGTTGCAAGGCGCGGGCTTGTGCGTCGAGCGTGGTGAACGTCGCGTCGTCGCCGGCGCGCCGGACCACGATCTCCTTTTGCGGCAGCCGATCGTAGTCGAAGGCGTGCAGCGGCTGCCCGCGCTCGATCATGACGTAGTTGGTGACGTCGACGATGTTGTTGATCGGGCGTACGCCGACGGCGCGCAGGCGGCACTGCATCCACCAGGGCGACGGCACGATCTTGAGATGCGACACCACGCGGCCGACGTAGCGCGCGCACAGATCGCTGTCGGCAATGCGGATCGTCAGCAGGCCGGCCGCCGCTTCGCCGGTTTCGCGCACGCCGATGCGCGGGCGCCGCACGCGTTGGCCGGTGAGTGCGGCGATCTCGCGGGCAATGCCGAGCACGCTCAAGCAGTCGCCGCGATTGGGCGTCACGGCGATGTCGAGCACCGTGTCCTCCACGCCCAGCGCGGCGCCGACGCGCTCACCGAGGGCGGCGTCGCCCGGCAAGATGAGAACGCCCGCCGCGTCGGGCCCGAGATCGAGCTCCGCCTCGGAGCACAGCATGCCGGCGGATGCGACGCCGCGGACCTCGGTGGTGACGATGCGGCGGCCTCCCGGCACGGTTGCGCCGGCAGGCGCGAAGGCGACGCGGGCTCCGGCATGCACGTTGGGCGCGCCGCAGACGACGGTGGCAAGCGCATCGTCGCGCGTCCGCACCTCGCAGACGCTCAGCTGGTCGGCGTGCGGATGCGGACGCACCTGAACGATCTCGGCGCACCGCACGTCGGACAGCTCGCGCCCGCGTTCTTCCACCGACTCGATTTCGAGGCCGGCCATGACCAGGCGCTCGGCGAGCGGCGCCAACGGCAGCTCCATGTCGACGAACTCAGCGAGCCAGTTCCACGTGACTTTCATGATGCGGCGGCCGGACGGCAGCTAGAACTGCCGCAGAAAGCGCAGATCGTTGGCGAAGAGCAGCCGGATGTCGTCGATCTGATACTTCAACATGGCGACCCGTTCGACGCCGATGCCGAAGGCGAAGCCCGACACCTCTTCGGGATCGTAGCCGACGGCGGCGAAGACGTTTGGATCGATCAGACCCGAGCCGAGGATTTCCAGCCATCCGCTGCCCTTGCACACACGGCAGTCGCGATCACGGCCGGCGCACAGCACGCAGCTGATGTCGACCTCGGCGCTGGGCTCGGTGAATGGGAAGAAGCTGGCGCGAAAGCGCGTGCGGGTCTCCGTACCGAAGATCTGCCGCAACGCCAGCGTCAGCACGCCCTTGAGATCCCCAAAGGTGACGTGCCGGTCGACCATGAACCCTTCGACCTGATGGAACATCGGCGAGTGCGTCGCGTCGTTGTCGGTGCGATACGCCGCGCCCGGAGCGATGACGCGCAGCGGCGGCTGGTGCGTCTCCATGACGTGGATCTGCACGGGCGACGTATGTGTGCGCAGAACGTAGCCGTTGCTGACGAAGATGGTGTCTTGCATGTCGCGCGCCGGATGGTCGGCGGGCACGTTGAGCGCGGTGAAGTTGTGGTAGTCGTCCTCGATGTCCGGGCCTTCCGCGACGCTGAATCCCATGGCGACGAAGATGTCGGTGATTTCCTCGAACGTCTGCGTGATCGGATGGAGGTGGCCGGCGGCGCGGCGGCGGCCGGGCAACGTGACGTCGACGTGTTCGGCCGCCAGCCGGCGGTCGCGCGCCGCCGCCCGCCGCTCGGCCAACGCGGTGTCGATGCGTTGCTCGACGTCTTGCTTGATCTGATTCAAGTATGCGCCGAGCGCCGGCCGTTCCGCCGGCGGGACATCGCGCAGGCTGCGGACGACGTTGGTCAGCTCGCCCTTGCGGCCGAGAAATCGGACGCGGAGCTGCTCGACCTCGTCTTCGCTGGCGGCGGCGTGCAGTGCGGCCAGCGCGTCGCGATGGATCTGTTCGAGCGTGGCTTTCATCGAGGGTCGGTCACACTCGTTACCAGCTCGCCCAGTCGTGAAGCTCAGGCTCGGCGCCCGGCTCGGCGCGCGCGGCAACGTAGTGCCGCAGGCTCGTTCCGGGAGAGGCCGGTCCGCGGCGCTCAGGCCGCGACGTGCGCCTTGGCAACGCGCGCGATTTCCTGGAAACCGGCGGGGTCGCGCACGGCGAGGTCCGCGAGCATTTTGCGATCCACGCCGACGCCGCCTTCCTTCAAGCCGTGCATCAGCTGGCTGTAGCTCAGCCCATTTTCCCGCGCCGCCGCGTTGATGCGCACGATCCACAGACCGCGGAACTCGCGCTTGCGGACACGGCGGTCGCGGTAGGCATAGGTGAGCCCGCGCTCGACGGTTTCGCGGGCCTGGCGGTATTGCTTGCGCCGGCCGCCGACGTTGCCTTTGGCCAGCTTCAAAATCTTCTTGTGGCGGCGTCGGCTCTTGGTGCCGCGTTTTACTCGGGGCATGTTCGATCTCCTGGAAAGTCGTAGGGGTCTAGCATCTCGCTGCTAGTGGAACAAGGTTGACGCCGGCCCCCCGGGCTCACAGATACGGCAGCAGGCGGCGGATCGCCTTTTCGTTCGTGGCATCGACGACCACTGACCGGCGCAGACCGCGCTTCTGCTTCGGGGTCTTGGACGTGAGGATGTGGCGCAAGTACGCCTTGCGGCGCTTGAGCTTGCCGGTCCCGGTTACCTTGAATCGCTTCGCCGCTCCGCGGCTGGTCTTCAGCTTGGGCATGTGTTCTCCGTTGTCCTCTCAGATTCTCGTTTTCCGCAGGTTCACTGTGCCTGGCCCGGTACGGCCTCGGCCTGCAACCGCTCGATGAAGGCGTCAATCGGTACCGCCGCCGCGGTCTCGCCGCTGCGGCGGCGCGGCGCCACGGTTCCGTTCGCTGCCTCTTTGTCACCGACCACCAACATGTACGGTACCTTCTCGAGCTGCGCCGCACGCACCTTGTAGCCGAGTTTCTCGTTGCGGTCATCCAGCTCGACACGAAAGCCGGCAGCGGCAATACGGTCCGCAACCTCGCGGCCAAAAGCTTCCTGGCGCTCGGTGAGCGTCAGCACCTTCACCTGCACCGGCGCCAGCCACAGCGGCAGACTGCCCGCCGTATGTTCGATCAGGATGGCGATGAAGCGTTCGATCGAGCCGAGGACGGCGCGGTGCAGCATGACCGGCGTCGCCACGCCGCCTTCCGGTGTCACGTACTTCAGCCCAAAACGCTCCGGCATCGCGCAATCGATCTGCACCGTCGCGAGGGTCCAAGAGCGATCGAGGACGTCGCGGAAATCGAAGCCGATCTTCGGCCCGTAAAACGCCCCCTCGCCGGGTAAGACCGTTACCGCGTAGCCGGTCTGCTCGCAGACACGGCGGAGCGCCGCCTCGGCGGCCTCCCATAGCTCAACGCGCCCGAGAAACTTTTCCGGACGGGTCTGCAGCGTGACCTCGACCTTTTCGAATGCGAACGCACCGTACACCTCACGCGTCATGGCGATGAAACGATCCAACTCGCCGTCGAGCTGCTCCGGTGTACAGTAAATGTGTGCATCATCCTGCGCCATCGACCGGACGCGCGTCAGCCCAGAGAGCGTCCCGGATGGCTCGAAGCGGTGCAGCCGGCTAAAGTCCGCAAAGCGGATGGGCAGGTCGCGGTACGAGTACTTGCGCGTTTCGAAGAGGTAGCAGTGTCCCGGGCAATTCATGGGCTTGACGCCGTACTCTTCCTCGTCGACGTTCATGAGGAACATGTCCTTGCGGAAGAGGTCGTAGTGCCCCGATTGCTTGAAGAGATCGGTTTTGTAGATCAGCGGCGTCACGACCTCTGTGTAGCCGTAGCGGCCGTAGAGGCTGCGCATGTACTGCACCAGGGTGTTGTAGACCACGGCGCCCTTCGGGTGGAAGAACGGCGAGCCTGGTGCGATCGGGTGGAGTGAGAAGAGATCGAGCTGCGGTCCGAGCCGGCGATGGTCGCGTTGCTTCGCCTCCTCCAGCCGCTTGAGGTGCGCTTCCAGCTGCTCCTTCGTCGGGAACGACGTGCCGTAGATGCGTTGCAGCATCTCGTTGCGTTCGTCGCCGCGCCAGTAGGCGCCCGCCACGCTGGTCAGTTTAAAGGCCTTGATGCGCCCGGTGGACGGCACGTGTGGGCCGCGGCACAGGTCGACGAACTCGCCCTGCCGGTACAAGGACACGCGGTCGTCCGGGATACCTTCGATGATCTCCACCTTGTAGTCCTCGCCCATCTCGCGGAACAGCTCGATGGCCTCCGCCTTCGGCATCTCCTCGCGATGGATCGGGAAATCCGCCTTGGTGATCTCACGCATGGCCGCTTCGATACGCTCCAGATCCTCGGGGGTGAACGGCCGCTCGCGCTTGAAGTCGTAAAAGAAGCCGTCGGCGATCACCGGGCCGATGGTGATCTGCACCTCGGGGAAGAGGCGCTTGACCGCTTGCGCCATCAGATGCGCCGTCGAGTGACGCAGGACCTCAACGCCTTCGGTGGAATCGATCGCAACCGGTGCGACCGTGCAGTCATCCACCAGATGCCGCGACAGATCGACGACGCGGCCGCCGACCTTGGCGGCGACGATCAGCTTGTTCAGCGATCCCGCTGCCTTTAGCACGTCGAGTGCGCGCGTACCGGCGTCGACACGGTGCGCCGCGCCATCGGGCGTGGTCACCACAATCGTCGCTGTCGGTTCCGTCATCGCGTCGTTCGTCTGCATCGCATGATCCTGTCGGCAGCAGCCCTGTGCCCCGTTCTCCGCCGGGCATGAGGGACTGGTAGGCACGGGCGGGATTGAACCGCCGACCTCTTCCGTGTCAAGGAAGCGCTCTCCCACTGAGCTACGTG
>Ga0209415_10009294_pt1 | contig 16912 bp, 15 predicted proteins | sample PeaSoiSIISIP2007_FD_187696 | JGI IMG/M metagenome (GOLD analysis project Ga0209415, IMG submission 187696) | Peat soil microbial communities from Weissenstadt, Germany - SII-SIP-2007 (SPAdes) (version 2) | ecosystem: Environmental > Terrestrial > Soil > Wetlands > Peat | place: Germany... | reverse complement strand
CCGAACACGTTGTTCTTCACCGCCTCCACCGGGTTGGCCTCCATGAGCGGGACATGCTTGTGCGCGGCGGTGTGGAACACGACGTCCGCCCGGGTGCGCGAGACGATGAAATGCATGTAGTCCCTGTCCTGGATCTCCCCGATGATCGGGACGATGGTCGCCTTCTCCCCGACTCCTTCGTCCTGCAGGAGCCTCAGCTCCCGCTCGATCTCGTAGATGCTGTTTTCCCCGTGACCGAAGAGGTACAGCCGCTCCGCGCGGCCCTCCAGGAGCTGGCGGCAGATCTCCGAGCCGATGCTCCCGCCTGCCCCTGTGACCAGGACCCTCCTGCCCTGGATGTAGGCCAGGCTCTTTTTCAGGTTCACCCGCACAGGGCTGCGCGCCAGGAAATCCTCGGGATCGATTTCCCGCGCCTGGATGAGATGGGCCTCCCCGTCGAGGATCTGGGAAACCTGCGGCACGATGCGGATGCGGGCGAACCTGGCCCGACGAAGGATGGCGTAGATCCGGCCCAGCTGATCCCGCGTGGCGCTGGGGATGGCGATGATGGCCTCGTCCGCCGGGGTTGTCTTCAGGATGCGGCCGACAGCCTCGATGGGACCGAGGACGGGAACGTCATCAATGCGCTTTCCGATCCTGGCTGGGTCGTCGTCGAGGAAAGCCACCACGTGGCCGAAGATCCTCTTTGCGCGGATCTCCGCGGCAAGGGTGGTGCCCGTGAACCCTGCTCCGATGATGTAGATGCTCTTGCGGGATTCGTCCGCCATTTGTCTACATCATCGGAAGGATTCAGGCGTGCCCTGACGGTTCCTCCGGGACCTGAGGCGCCGCCTCCAGGGACTCGAAGCCGAAATCGATCTCGAATGAATCCTCGTACATTTCGAGACGCACCTTGGCTCTTCCCTTCCTGCGGTCCACCCGCACCACCTTGCCCTCCAGTCCCTTCAGCGGGCCGGAAACGACGCGGATGCGCCTGTTCTCGTCGAAATACACCACTGACTTGTCCAGGATCTCCCCGAATGCAAGGAAATGGCCGAGCAGCTCCTGGTCCGCGCGCTCGAGGGGCACGATGTTGTCGTTGGAGAGAAGGAAACGCATGAAGCCGGGAGCCTCTTTCAGCGTTCCGTAGAGCTCGGGGCCCACGGACTCAGCCTGGATGAACATGTAGCCGGGGAATATCGGGGCCAGGGATTCTTTCCAGCTCCCGCCGCGCTTGATCCGCAGGCTGCGACGCGGCCAGTAGAACCTCGCCTGGTCCCGCTCGACTCGCTTCGTGGCGATGGAGAGAAAGCGGCCTTCATCCCCTGTCCAGATCTGCACGGCAAAGAACGGCATCCGGCCGAACCTACCATTCCCGTCTCTCTCAATCAAGTCCGTCTCTCTCAATCAAGTCCGTCTCTCTCAATCAAGTCCGTCTCTCTCAATCAAGTCCCCGGCGGCCGATAATAAGGGGGACATCATTGTCCAACAGGAGCTGTCATGTCGTTGAGAAACGTAGTCGTGCTCATCGCCCTGCTCTTCATCGCCGCGACGCTTGGCGCGGAGACGGTCATGATTGCGGCGAGGGAAACGATCGACGGTGCGCAGAGCCCTCCCCCGCTTGCCACGGTTGAAGGCGTGTCCGGTGGTCTCTTCGAGGCCGGGCACGTCGTATTCGATGCCGGTGCCATCCGCGCTGACGCCCGGACCGCGGACCTGGAAGCAGTGGCACGTGAAGGCCAGGCCGGCTGGCTTCTTCAGATCACCGTGGCCTACACGCAGACAAAGATCGCCGAGGATGCAGTTCGCGTGGCGTGCTCCGCAACGTTTTCCCTTGTCAACACGTCGACCGGAGAGACATCCCTTTCCGACAAGGTCTCCGGGACAAACGCGGGCAAGGAGAAGGTCCTCGGCCGCGCGGAGCTGGGGGTCGAGCTGGGCAAGCTGATCTCCCAAAGGGTGGTCAAAGCTCTTCCCACACCGGCTCTGTAGCCGTCGCCGTCCCTGAAAAAGTTTGCTACTATGGAAGACAGGAGGAGGTGGAGAAAGAAAATCTGGCCTCACAACTCCGCCTGATGTTCCGATGATAATGGAAAGATATGCGCGGTGAGCCTTCACCGACGCGGCAATGGAGCATGATCGCCATGAAGAGATGGGTCGTTCTTGGCCTGCTGATGATCCCCCTTCTCGCGTGGGCCGACAGCTACTGGGAAGGAAACGCCGCCCTGCAAAGGGGAGACGCCGCCTTCGAGAGCGGCCTCTACGCGGAGTCCGACTCCTTCGCGCCGGACACGCAGCTCATGGTCCAGAACCTCGACAACGGAAAGAGCACCGTCGTGACGGTGAGTCAGCGGGCGGACAGCCAGTCGAACATCCTGATCCTCCTTTCCCCTCGCGCCGCTGATGCGCTTGGAATAGCGGCGGGCAGCATTGCCCGGGTGCGTGTCACCGAGGGACAGAAAGCGGCTTCCACGGGCACGCCCGCTGCACCGGAAAAATCGTTCAACCCTGATTCAGATGTGAATCCCGGGGCCGCCTACGCGGATGAGGCGGCGGCCGGCTCACAGGCGCCTGCCGCGGCGGCTTCGCAGCCGGATCAGACGCCGGCAGCCGCCCAGCAGGAGCAAACGGCAGCGCAGGGACAAGCAGCCCAGCCGGGCCCGACAGCCGGGGCGAGCGGTGAATCCCAGGCAGCCGCGGAGGACGCCCAGATCCTCGCGGACGCCGCTTCCAGAAACCCCCAGAAGCAGCTCTTCCTTCCGCCGCGGGAGGATCAGAAGTTCGCATACAAGCCGCCGGCAGAGACCCCGGCGGAAGGTCCGACGGTGACCGGGGAAACCGCCGCTCCGTCTCAGCAACAGTCCGAAACCCCGTTGGCGGAAGCCCAGCCGGCCACTCCGCAGGAGGCGGGCTCGACCACGCCGCAACCAGGCCAGGCGGAGGCAAGCTCGCAGCTTGCGCTTCCGGAAGCCGGCGGGCAGGCCGCGGAGGCAAACGGCACTCCGCCCGCTTCCTCCGGTGGTGAAAAGATTGCCCTTCAGCCTCCCGAGACGCCGCCGGAGCAAGCGGCCCCGGGACAGACCACAGCGGCGCCCGCGGCGAAGACACCCACGGAAACGCAGCCCGGCCAGGCGCAGGTGGTTGCCTCCCTTCCAAAGCTGACAGGCAAAAAGAACGCAGCCACCTTCTATGTCCAGCTCGGCGCCTACGCGACCCAGGAGGTTGCGCAGGGGCTCGCAGGGACACTGATACAGACCTACCCGGTCGTGGTGCTCGCCCCCGCTTCAGGGGACAAGCCGATGTTCAAGGTGCTTGTCGGCCCGCTGAACAAGGCTGAGAGCGGCACGCTCCTGCCCCTGTTCAGGTTCCGCGGCTTCCGCGACGCGTTCGTCCGGCGGGAATAGCACCGGTCCATGACCCGAAGAAACGCGGAGAAGCGGGCCCGCGAGCTTGTCCCCCTCCTGCAGAAGTACCAGCGCGCGTATCACGTGGACTCCCGACCCCTCGTGTCTGACCGGGAGTACGATGGCCTGTTCGACGAGCTTGTCGCCATCGAAAAGGAGTTCCCGCAGCTCGCGCTGCCGGACTCTCCCACGCGGCGCGTCGGTTCCGATCTCAGCCAGGATCTCCCCGAGGTGGCCCACACGATTCCCGTCCTCAGCCTGGACAAGGCATACACCGCGGCCGAATTGACCGAGTGGATGGAGAAATCGGCGCGAAACGCCGATCAGAGCCTCTCCTGCATCTGCGAGGAGAAAATCGACGGAGCTTCCATCGTGCTCTACTACGAGAAAGGGATCCTGGCCAGGGCGGTGACCCGCGGCAACGGGCTGGTAGGCAACGACGTCACCGCGAACGTGATGACCATTCGTTCCGTGCCCCTGCGCCTCTCGAAGCCGCTCACCACTGCGGCGCGCGGGGAGATATTCCTCCCGCGGAGCCTGTTCTCCACCATCAACGCAAAAATGGAAGAGCCCTATGCGAACCCGCGCAACCTTGCCTCCGGTACGCTTCGCAGGGTGAAAAGCCGCGAAGTGGCCGAGGTGCCTCTTTCGATCTTCGTCTACGAGGGCTTCTTCGACCCCCCCCTCCCGACGCACAGGGAAACGCTGGAGCTGCTGGAGGAGCTCGGCTTCCGGCTCAACCAGCGGATCGGGTACTTCTCGAATGGACCGGATGTGGAGGAGGCCCGGCGCAGGCATCCGCAGTGGCGCGTTGGCGGCACCGACCGTATCGCGGAGTTCCTCGAGGAGGAGCGGCGCGCGCGTGGCTCGCTGGACTACGAGATTGACGGGGTGGTGGCCAAGGTCAACGAGATCCCGGCGCGCGAAACCCTCGGCTACACCGGCCACCACCCGCGATGGGCAATCGCCTTCAAGTTCGAGTCCCCGGAAGGCGCCACAACGGTAAAGGCGATCGAGGTCCAGGTAGGGAGGACCGGGCGGGTCACCCCCGTGGCGCGAGTGGAGCCGGTGCGCATCGGCGGTGCCACCATCTCCAACGTCACGCTGCACAACCAGGAGTATATCGACATGCTGGAGCTGGCTGTCGGAGACAAGGTGGCCGTCTCGCGGCGCGGGGATGTGATCCCCGCCGTGGAGCGGGTGCTGGAGAAGAACGAGCACGGCGCGACCACCTGGAAGCTCCCCCCCTCCTGCCCGTCGTGTCAGTCCCGGTTGGTGAAGCAGGGCGCTCACCATTTCTGCGTGAACCCCTCGTGTCCGGACCAGGTCAGGGGCAGGCTCAACTTCTTCGTGGGACGGGGCCAGATGGATATCGAAGGTCTCGGCCCGGAGACCATCGAAGTCCTCCGGAAAAACGACATTGTCCGCGACATCGACGACATCTATTCTTTCGACCCGGCGGCGCTCCTCCCCCTGGCGGGATTCGGGGAAAAGAAGGTGAGCGCGATCCGCGAGGGCATCCAGAAGAGCAAGGCTCTTCCCTTCCACGTCGTCTTCCCTGCCCTGGGGATCCCGGAGATCGGGCAGAAAGTCACCGAGCTCCTGATCGATGCGGGATTCACGGACATCGATTCACTGCTGAAACTTTCCGACGCGGGAGATCCGGCTCCGCTGCTCGCCATCCACGGCATTGGCGAGCGCACCGCCCAGGTGCTCCTCTCGGAGCTCCGGCGTCCCGAGGTGCGCAGACGGATCGAGGGCCTCCGTGCTGCCGGGCTGAGCTTCTCTGAGACAAAGGCGACGGCCCCGTCGAACGTCCCGCAGAGCTTCGCCGGCCAGACATGGTGCGTCACGGGGACCTTCCAGCGTTTCAAGCCGCGCGAGACGGCCATGGAAGAGGTCAGGAGTCGCGGCGGACGGGTCACGGACAGCGTCACGTCGAAGACCACTCACCTGCTGGCCGGCGAAGGCTCAGGGAGCAAGCTGGAGAAGGCGCGCAAGCTGGGTATCACCATCGTATCGGAGGATGAGTTCGTTCGCCTTCTCAGAAAGTCTTGACTTCCTTCTTCGCCAGACATAGTGTATTCAGGAAGTTCGAGCCAAGGAGGTACTCATGAAGCGTTTCATAGTTCTTGTCGCCTTGCTGCTCATTGCGGTGATGGCGGTAAGCGCGCAGCCGAAGTTCAAGATCGGCCTCGTGTTCGACCTCGCCGGCCGCGGAGACAACTCGTTCAATGATTCGGCCTATCGGGGGTTGGTGGCCCTTGCCAAGGCGGAGCAGGGATACATCGACGGAGACCCGGCAAACATCAATTATGGCGACCAGATCCAGATCAAGTACATCGAACCCAAGGCAGGAGGCCAGGACCGCGAGATCCTGATGAGGGCACTGGCGCAGGACGGCTACCAGTACATCATCGGTGTCGGGTTCCTCTTTACGGACGCCATCACGAAAGTGGCCGCGGACTTTCCGGACCTGCACTTCGGCCTCATCGACGGATTCGTGCCGGACCTGACCGCATCCAGCAATATCACCTGTCTCACCTTCAAGGAGCAGGAGGGCTCGTTCCTCGTCGGCGCCATCGCGGCCATGATGAACAAGGGCAAGCCGGTCGGATTCATCGGAGGCATGGACATCCCGCTCATTCACAAGTTCGAGGCGGGCTTCAAAGCGGGAGCCATGTACGTCAATCCCAAGCTTCGCGCGGACGGCATGATCCTGTCCCAGTACATCGGCAAGGACCCCACGGCGTTCAACGACCCCACCGGGGGGTACAACATCGCCTCCAGCTTCTACAAGCAGGGCGCTTCAATCGTCTACCACGCGGCGGGTGGATCGGGAGACGGACTGTTCAAGGCGGCGCAGGAGAACAAGAAGTGGGCCATCGGAGTTGACTCTGACCAGGGACTGGTCTATGAATCAATGAAAGAGGCGGCGGCACGGGCCCGCGGCAAGTGGATCCTCACGTCCATGGTAAAGAGAGTGGACAACGCGGTGCTTCTCAGCGCGCAGGACTTCATCAACAACGGCGGAAAGTTGGACGGCGGCTATCGCTCCTTCGGCCTGAAGGAAGACGGCGTCGGGTACGCGGTGGACAAGTTCAACAAGTCGCTTCTCGCCCCGGTTGAGAAGAAGGTCAATCAGCTGAGGCAGGACATCATAGATGGAAAAATCCAGGTGCCCGACTCAGATGACGCTTTCAACACCTGGAAGTCAAGCCTGATGTAAGGATCGGCCTTTGGTGAGCGGGAGCACGCGTCTGCTCCCGCTTTTTTTTGGCTCCCCCCGAGGAGGTTGAATGTCAGACGCCCTGCTGGAAATGCGGGAGATTACCAAGAGCTTCCCGGGAGTCACCGCGAACGATCACGTCTCCCTGGACCTTCGCGCCGGAGAGATCCTCGCCCTGGTGGGCGAAAACGGCGCGGGCAAGACCACCCTGATGAAGATCCTGTACGGCCTGCACAGGCCGGATTCCGGTTGGATCGCGGTCCGGGGCTCGCGGGTGAACATCCGCGGGCCGCGGGACGCCATCCACCGCGGCATCGGGATGGTGCACCAGCACTTCATGCTTTTCCCGCCGTTCACCGTCCTGGAAAACATCATCCTGGGCGAAGAATCCCGGACGGCCGGCGTGCTTGCAACCGCGCGCCAGAGCCGGGAGATCTCCGCGCTGATGGAAGAAAACAAGCTCGTCGTTGATCTGACCGCGCGCGTGGAGGACCTCTCGGTGGGCATTCAGCAGAGGGTGGAGATCCTCAAGATCCTCTTCCGCGGCGCCACCATCCTCGTTTTCGATGAGCCGACCGCCGTTCTCACGCCCCAGGAGGTCATGGAGCTCTTCCGGACGTTCCGCGCAATGACCGCGCAGGGTCGGGGGATCATCTTCATTACGCACAAGCTGGACGAGGTCCTGGAGGTCGCGGACCGCATCACCGTGATCCGCCAGGGAAAAGTCGTGGAAACCATGGACAGGGCGGGAGCCACGAAGCCGCGGATCGCCGGGCTCATGGTGGGAAAGCCCGTCCTCCTGGAAGTGGAGCGACCGCCCGCCACCTTCGGCAGGAATGTCCTGGAGGTAAGAGATCTTGTGGTTCGAAGCCCTCGCGGCTTCGACGCCGTGGACGGCCTTTCACTCACCGTGCGCGCGGGTGAGATCTACGGAATCGCCGGAGTGGAAGGAAACGGGCAGTCGGAGCTGGTTCGGGCAATAGCGGAAAGCGCCGAGGTGACCAGAGGGGACATCCTCCTGGAAGGCAGAAGCATCCGCTCCTGGAACGTGCGCCAGAGGCGCGAAGGAGGGATTGCCCACATTCCGGAAGACAGGCAGAAGTACGGCCTTCTCCTCCCCTTCTCCATCGCGCAGAACCTCACCCTCGGCATGCATCACAAGGCGCCCTTTGCCACCCGGTTTTCCACCATCAACTCGCGCGCAATCCGAAAGTCTGCGGAGAACATCATCAGGACGTTCGACATCCGGACTCCCTCGGAGGACACGCCGGCCAACGCGCTGTCCGGCGGCAACCAGCAGAAGACGGTCGTCGCCCGGGAAATGAGCGCCAACCCGAAGCTCCTGGTGGCCTCACAACCGACCCGCGGAGTGGACATCGGCGCCACGGAGTTCATACACCGCCAGCTCGTGAAAGCGCGCTCCGACGGGAAGGCGGTGCTCCTTGTCTCCGCGGACCTCGACGAGCTGCTGGCCCTCTCCGACCGCATCGGGATCATCTTCAAGGGGAAGATCATCAAGGAAATTGCCCACGAGGATGCCGTCAAGGAAGAGGTGGGACTGTATATGACGGGGGAGAAAGCCAATGGCGCGGCATAGAACACGATTCGGCATTTACGCCCTCGAGCAGAGCGCGCCGTTCATCGGCTTCATCGCCTCCGGAGTGGTCCTCACCTTCATCATCATGGCGCTCGGAGAGAACCCCGGCAAGGCGTTCCAGGGCATCTACAAGTTCAGCGTCAGCGACGCCGCGAAGCTCGCCGCGGTCCTCTCCATCTCCATTCCCTACTACCTTTCCGGGCTTTCGATCGTCGTCGCTTTTCGCGCCGGGGTGTTCAATATCGGCAACGAGGGCCAGTACTTCATCGGCGGAATGGTCGGTGCCATAGCGGGGACATACTTCCATCTTCCTCCCGTCATTCACATCCCGGTGGTCGTTATCTTCTCCATGATCGGGGGCGCCCTGTGGGCACTGGTCCCGGCGGCACTCAAGGCGGTGCGGGGAATCCACGAGGTCATCACGACAATCATGTTCAACAACATCGCGCTGGCCCTCGTGAACTTCCTCGTCAACGGCCCCCTGTCCGGGCTGCAGAAAGGGACGAGCCTCGAGCCCCAGATGAGGAAGCTCCTGCCGTCGGCGCTTTTCGGCAAGCTGAACGGCCTCTTCCGTTCCATCGGGTGGAACGTGCCGAACTACGTCTACCTCGACTACAGCCTCATCGTCGCCATCGTGATGGGCCTGGCGGTGTGGTTTCTCCTCTTTCGCACCCGGCAGGGCTTCGAGATCAGGGCGGTGGGGACTTCCATCGACGTGTCCCGCTACGCCGGCATCCCGGTGAGCAGGGTGCAGATCGGCGCGTTCATGCTTTCCGGCGCAATCGCCGGGCTGATCGGCCTGCAGGAGATCTTCGCGATCCGCGGGTTCTACACGTACAACCTCGCGTCCGGATTGGGGTTCGACGGGATCGCAATCTCGCTCATCGCGAAAAACTCACCCGTGGGGATCATCTTCTCTTCGGTGCTCTTCGCGTTTCTCAAGCAGGCCGGCTACGGCCTCCAGCTTTTCAGCAAGGTCCCCAATTCCGTGACCTACGCGATCCAGGGAATCATGATCCTCTTCATTGTCGCGATCAACGAGATCCTCGTCAGGGCTGCCCGCGGCCTGCGAAAGAGGGAGGTGGCCTGATGGACTTCTCTTTCATCGGCTTCTTCCTTGTCAAAGGCCTGGAGATCTCCTCACCAATAGCGTTTTCCGCCATGGGCGGCGTCTTCTCCGAGCGCGGCGGAGTGGTCAACATCGCGCTGGAAGGGATCATGACGGTGACCGCGCTCACCCTCGTGTGGGGCGCCATCACCTTCCAGAGCATATGGATCGGGCTGTTCGTCGCCGTGGTCACGGGGATTCTGATGGGGCTGATCCACGCGGTGGTCACCGTGACATTCAAGGTGGACCACGTCGTCTCGGGCGTTGCGATCAATGTGTTCGCCGTCGGGTTGTCGCGGTTTCTCTGCCAGAGCTTTTTCGGCGCGGAAACCCAGTCGAAAATCAACCCGTACCTCTTCCCGAAGCTCCTGGGAATCAACTCCCTCGCTTTTGTGCTGATACCCGTGATGCTCCTGGCCTGGTTCGTCCTGTACCGCACGGTGTTCGGCCTCAGGCTGCGCAGCGTCGGTGAGAACCCTGAGGCCGCTGACACTCTCGGGGTCAACGTCACGCTCATGCGCTACGCCGGAGTGCTCATCAGCGGGGTGTTGTGCGGGGTCGCATCGGCCACTCTGTTCGCGGACAAGTGGATCACGGGGATGGTCGCCGGGCGCGGATTCATTGCGCTTGCGGCGGTGATCTTCGGCCGGTGGGATCCCATTGGCGCGGTGCTGGCGTCGCTCCTGTTCGGGTATGCGGACACGGTGCGGATCGTATTCGCGTCGAAGATCCCGATCCCCGACCAGTTCATCCAGATGTTCCCCTACATCCTTGCCGTGGTGGTGCTGGCGGGGATTGTCGGCAAGTCGCGGGCGCCCGCCTGGGACGGCAGGAACTACGAAAAAGGAGAGGACTAGGCCCCCAGCCGACACCACGCGTGCAGCGCGTCGTAGACCTCGAACTGCCGCGCCAGGTTCTCGTGGTCGTCGGGGAAGCGCAGGCTGTAACCGCTCGCAATCGCTTCAAGGCCGCGCGCAATCGGGTCTGAATCGATGTCCTGCGCCACGTCTGCCGCGTGGACGATTCTCGCCAGGCGAACCAGGCCGGCGTCGTTCAGACCGTACTTTGCCATGATGGACTCGAACGAGCATCTTCCCTCTTTGTGACCGAGCTCCGCCCCGGGGACGTCAAATGGAACAGCCCCCGTCTCCCGGGCCACCCTCTCCACTTCGCCCTTCGGAACAAAAACGAACTCGGCTTCACTGTCGACGAAGCGCGTGATGAGCCACGGGCATGCCACGCGGTCGACATGGATGTGAGATCTTGTGACCCACGTCATTGTTCTTCTCCCAGGAGATCGATGATTGACGTCGCCATGGTTTCCAGCAGCAGCGCGCATGACGCCGCCCCCGCGTCAAGGGTGCCGCGAGAGCGCTCTCCCAGCCGACTGGAGCGGCCAAGCCTGGCCACCATGTCCCGGGTGGACTCCTTCCCCCGATTCCCCGCGTCCGCCATGGCCGCGAGGCACGCAGAGAACCCGCTGCCGGACCGGACAGCCCGCCGCAGCTCTTCCAGCGCGGGGTCAAGGACATCGACCATCGTCTTGTCTCCGACCTTTGCGCCGCCCAGGTCCTTGACCGCGGCGGTTGCCCCCTCGAGCATCCCGAGGAACAGTGCCGAATCGATCCTGGCTTCCCCGTGCGCCCCCCGCGCCATCTCGGTGAACAACGTGCCGTACAGCGGTCCCATTGCTCCGCCGATTTCGGACATGAGCACGTCTCCGAGTGTCCTCAATCCCGCGGCAAAACCCCCCGGGCTCTTCTCCAGCCGCTCCCGGCAGAGAGAGAACCCCTTGCTCATGTTGATCCCGTGGTCACCGTCACCAATGGCGCCATCAATCTCACTCAAGATCTTCGCATTGTCCTGGATTGCCGAAACGAGGCGGAGAATCACCCCCTGGCCCTCCGCGTCTGGAAAGCTTTCAGCGCGCGGCATGCCCGACCTCTTCACCCAGCGCGGCGATATGCTCCGGCGAAGTGCCGCAGCAGCCGCCCAGGATCGTTGCCCCGGCCTTCCGGCATTTTGCCACGCCGGAGGAAAACGTGCGGGCATCCATGTCGAACACGGTGGCGCCATTCGAAAGCCTCGGCTTGCCTGCGTTCGGTTCGGCAGCGATGGGCAGCCCCGTGGACCGTGAAAGAGTGGCGATGATCTCCGCCATCTGGTCGGGGTCCACGTTTCCGCAGTTGGCCCCCATTGCGTCAGCTCCCTCCGCTGCCAGGACCCGGGCGCACTCGACCGCGGAGTTGCCCATGACGGTCCGGCCACCGTTTTTCTCCGTCTCGTAGGAGATGCACACGATCACAGGCAGACGGGAAACCGCCTTGCAGGCCTTCAGGGCGCAGACTGCTTCCCGAAGGTCGAACATCGTCTCGATGATATAGCCGTCCACCCCGCCCTCCTGGAGGAACCCGGCCTGTTCCTCGAAGGACTCGGTCACGGTCCGTTCTGAGAAGCTCCCGTACGGCTCCAGGATCTGGCCGGTGGAGCTGAGGTTCCCCAGCACGAATCCCTTCCCCTCAAAAGCCTCGCGTGCCAGCCGCGCTCCCGCAAGGTTTACCTTTCCGACGTCAATGGAAAGCCTGTGCGACTCCATGAATACGCGGTTCATCGTGAGGGTATTCGTGATCACGGCGTCGCTTCCCGCTCGTATGTAGTCCCTGTGGACCTGGATCACAGCGTCAGGAGCGCTCAGATTGCACTCCGCACGTCCCTGCTTTCCGCGCTTGTCCAGCTCGGTCCCCATGGCACCGTCGAGCAGCACTACGCCTTCGGATCGGAGCAACTCCTCAAGGATCATCACGTTTCCCCCTCGCTTGAGGTTTTCCGGTTTCCGGGCGACTGTCAACGGTGTGGTCGGGCATCGGCCCCTGGTTCGGAGGCGCTGCCGCTGTCGGAGGCGCTGCCGCTGTCGGAGGCGCTGCCGCTGTCGGAGGCGCTGCCGCTTGATCAGCTGGCCCTTTTTTCATATCCTCGCGAGACTTCGTGAAGGAGGTCGGACATGTCGTCCCCCGTTCTTGCTGAGGCCTTGCGGCCGTCCACCAGGGTCCCCGCCCGCGTCTACGACGTCTGTCTCGTTGCGGGGTTTTCGCTTCTCATCGCGCTTGCGGCCCAGGTGTCCATCCCTCTGCCCTTCACGCCCGTGCCTGTCACCCTCCAGACCTTCATGGTTGTCCTCACGGGCGCCCTCCTGGGAAGCCGCCGCGGAGCTGTGGCGATCCTTCTTTACCTTGCGGAAGGCCTTGCGGGGCTTCCAGTCTTCTCCCTCGGCAGAGCGGGGCTTGCGCACCTCCTTGGCCCGACGGGAGGCTACCTCGTGGGGTTCGTGGCTGCGGCATGGCTCACCGGCTTTCTGGTCGAGCGCAGGCTCGCCGTCACCTTCCTCGGCGCGCTGATCGTCCTGATCCTGGGCCACCTCGCTTCCTACGTCACCGGCGTTGCCTGGCTCGGAGTCTCGTTTGGTCTTTCCCGCGCCCTTGCACTCGGATTCCTTCCCTTCCTGGTGGGGGACGCGCTGAAGGTCGCGGCCTCTCTCGGCGTCCTTGCGGGCGCGAACGTGGTGAGCGCCAGGGCGGCGGAACGCAGACAGGCGGGCTAGGAAGAAACCCGCGGGCTTACGTGCCTGATGATCCCGCGCTTGCCATTGATCATCCAGCTGGGGTCAACGCGGGAGAGCCGCCGGGCTTCCTCAGCGGGCACGTCCACCACGAGCTCGCTCTTCATCGTCCGAAGCACCAGGAACGGCGCTGGAAAATAGGATGCCAGGTCATCGAGGGAAAGCGAGGTATCCCACTTTCTGTCTTCCAGCGTCCGTCGGTAGTTCGCGTCCCCTTTCACCACCACGATGTCGCTTCGGACCAGGTCCGTCCTGATGTCTTCCGGGAAAGCCGTGAAATGCGAAGCGCTGTTCCAGAACCAGTGATCCAGCACGCGCAGATGCCCCGAGCGCAGGGCGCCATGGAGTCGCGCTCCGGCCGCTGATACACGCCGGTCTGTGTCCCCGGCGAGCGCATCAATGGTCCCAAGGGTATCGCTCACCGTGGCGTCGGAGACGAAGAACGGCGCCTTCTTTGCATGCAAGGTGACGGATGGTGACCTCGCGAGGAGCCGGTCCGCCAGGAGAAGGTCGCAGACGAGCTCGGGCCCGGAGTTGTCCAGGAGCACCTGGACCCGGTTGGCCCGGGTAAGAGCGGCAACTGCCCGCGCCGTGTGATCAACCAGAAGCGAGTCGCCGTCACGATTGAGGACGCTCTTGCGTCGTGACTCGTCCACCTCGAAAGTGCTGAGGTCCAGCCTGTTGCCCCAGAGCGCGCTGTGAAGGGCAAACGCAAGGCCCTCCTCCTCCCCCATGGCCTCTGCTTCCGCCATGACTCGTCGGGCCATTGCGAGGCCTCCGTCGGGATCCATGAGCTCGCGTTCCTTCTGGGGAGAAAACGGATCCTTGCCCCTGGCAGCCCCGGCGTAATAACCAAAGGCAGCCAGGAGCTTCAGGTAGAAAAAGGACTCTGCGAAGTACCACGGAAGGTCGAGCCACCTCCGGCCCTCCTGGGCGCCAATGGCATCTTCCCACGTGCGCCTTTCCTGCGCGCTCATGCTCGCTGGCGGCACGCTGCCGTTTCCCAGCGGGCTGGTCACGCGCCCCTCGCGGATCTCCCAAGCCAGAGCAAGCAGCGCAGTCCGGGCTGCCTCCCCGGGCTGGTTGCATTCGATGACCTGCTCGATAATACGAGGCTGCCGCACGGACACCGCGTACTGCGCGTAGGAGCCGGGATCCCCGGTAGAGATCGAGGGAGGGAGCGTTGGCAATCAGAAGACCTTCACGATCCGTTCCGCGGGATAGACGGATGGGATGAGGCCCAGTGTCGCAAGCTCGGCAATGGATCTGGCGTACCTGTCCACGTCGATGTACCCGTACCCCTTGGGATGGACGAACAGCTGGCACGTGGCGTCGAGCCGCTCCCGAAAGAGCGTCTCGTCCCCCGGCTGCACGTTCCCCACCGCCTTGACGGCAATCTGGAACGCTTCATCCCGATGATCCACGGTGTAGGCCATGGCCTTGCGGGTGGCCCTGACAAAAGCGGCGAGCACGTCCGCTCGCGAGGCGATGATGGACCGGGAGCTGATGAATGAAGCGCTCACCATGTCGGAGATATCCTTCACGTCCCATTCCCTGATGGCAACGTTTTCACCTCGAAACACGATGGGCTCGTTGTTGAAGAAGCACACCACGGCATCCGCTTTCCCGCTGCGCAGAGTCGCCTCCTGCGTGTAGCCGATCTTTTCGACCTGGACCGCTCCCTCCAGCCCGTACCTGTGCAGGAATATCTGCAGCCCGATCCAGGAGGCCCCGGAAAGATCCGGCGTTCCGATCTTCTTTCCCCTGAGATCAGAGGGCTGGCGTATCCTGTCGGCAAGCGCAACCACCGTGATGGGGTACTTCTGGTAGTACTGGAATATCGCCTGGAGGCCGATGTCCTTCGCCCCTGCCAGGATGAGCTGGTCCGAGTCTGTCAGGCCAACGTCTATCCTCCCGGCGGCAAGGAGCGAGAAGACGTCGTACTCGAAGCCGAAATTGAGCTGGAGATCGATCCCCTCCTGCTGGTAGAAGCCCTTGGCGACCCCCACGTAGAGCGGCGTGAACTGCACGTGCGGTATGTAGCCTATTGCAAGACGGACTTTCTGGAGGGGTTTGTCATCGGCCCCTGCTCCCATCTGCACCGCCATCCCCAGCACCAGCGCCGTGATGGCGGCAATTCTTCGAACGCGCATTCTCCCTCCTGTCCTTATTTGAGCCTCACGGCCACCAGGCGATGCACAAGGGTGGCCAGGCCGTAGTACACGAGCCCCAGGATCACGAGCCAAAGGAGGCCGACGAACATCAGCTCCGTGTCGAAATTGCCCTTCGCCACGTTCACCAGGGATCCCAGGCCGACGCTCCCGGAGACGAACTCCCCCACCACGGCTCCGATGACGGAAAGCGTGATGGAGACCTTCACTCCGCTTGCGACCATGGGCAGCGATGCGGGGAACTCGAAGTACATGAAGCGGCGTATCCTGCGCGGTCGAAAGAAGGAGATGAGCTGGCTCATGCTCTTCTCCGCCAGGCGGGTCGCCGAGATGTTGGTGATCAGCATGGGGAAGAAGATGACGATCACGGAAGTGACGATCCGCGGCGTGTACCCGAAGCCGAACCACAGCACCAGGAACGGGGCAAGAGCGATGGTGGGGATGGTGTTGAAGGCTATGAGGTACGGCATGAGGAGCCGGGACAGCAGGCGCGACTTTGCTATCCAGTAGCCCAGCACGAGCGTGAGGACGAAGGCTATGAGGAAGCCCGCAAGGGACTCGTAGACCGTCGCTCCGAGGTCGGGAAGGATGGTGCCCCTCACCAGGGTCGTCAAGAAGCGCGACAGGATCCCGGCGGGATGGGGCAGGAGATAGTCTGGAATTCGCAGCCGGGTCTTTACGAAGACCAGGAGGAAATACAGCGCGACCAGCTCCACGGGGATGAGCGCGCCTCCGAGATGATTGCGAAGCGCAGCGGTAAGGCCGCCTCCCCTCCCGGGCCTGCCGGGAGTCTCACCCGCGCCGTTCTCCCCGGCTTCACGGGGCGGCTCCTGCAGCGCGGTCCAGAGCACCTTGGCGTCTTTGCGGATCTCGCGGGCGGCGTCACGCTCGGGGACGGAGAGCAGGTACTGGTCCGGCAACGCGTCCCCGTTCTTTCCCAGCTCCCTGACGTTGATGATCTGCGCCGGCGGGGAGGAGAGGACGTAGATCTTGTCTGAAAGGTAGCAGGCTTCCTCCACCGAGTGCGTCACCATGACGACGGCGGTCCTCATGGTGTGGTGGATGGAGCGGAGCAGGATGTTCAGCTTCTCCCTGGTGATGATGTCCAGGGATGAGAACGGCTCGTCCAGGATCAGCAGATCCGGCTCGGTGACGAGGGCCCGGGCCAGCTCGACGCGCTTCTTCATCCCGCCGGAGAGCTCCGCCGGGGCGGCGGTCTCGCTGCCGAAGAGGCCCAGCTGGTCGAGTATCTTCACCCCTCTCTCGCGGAGGTGCGGGGTGATGGGTTCTCCGCGCACCTCGAAAGGGAGCAGGACGTTGCTGAGAGCGTTGCGCCACGGGAGCAGGGTGTCGTTCTGAAACACAAAGGAGATGCTTCGCGAATCAACCGACAATGCCCCGCCGACGGGGGCATAAATGCCGGCGATCAGGTTGAGGAGCGTCGTCTTGCCGCTGCCGGATGGCCCCAGGAACGTGACGAACTCCTCCCGCCCCACGGAAAACGAGATCGAGTCGATGACAAGCTTGTTCTTGAACGCAAACGTGAGGCCTGATGCCTCAATAGTCAGGTCCGGGCTCATTCATCCTTCCTTCTCCCATCCAGACTGTACTGTCGGCAACGGAATTCAACCGTTTCCTCCCGGGATGCCGCCGTTTTGGTTCTGGCTCCCGGGGTTGCGGGCTATGACCGCCGGTCGGGAAATACTCCCTGCCTCGAAGAAAAGGCTGGAAAGAATTCTAGGCCTTCCACTGAAAAAGTCAAGGGCGCGGAAGCGTCGGGCGCGGAAGCGTCGCGCGGCATGCATGGC
>Ga0209415_10009293_pt1 | contig 16913 bp, 10 predicted proteins | sample PeaSoiSIISIP2007_FD_187696 | JGI IMG/M metagenome (GOLD analysis project Ga0209415, IMG submission 187696) | Peat soil microbial communities from Weissenstadt, Germany - SII-SIP-2007 (SPAdes) (version 2) | ecosystem: Environmental > Terrestrial > Soil > Wetlands > Peat | place: Germany... | reverse complement strand
CCGCGCTGCGGCTCGCGCGGGCTGTCACGGGCCGCGACAAGATCGTCAAGATGGAAGGCGGTTATCACGGCGGGCACGACGGTGTTACCGTGAGCGTGAAACCTAAATCAAGTGATTTCGGCAGCGCTAAGGCCCCGAATACCGTGATTGTGAGCGCCGGCGTCCTGAAGGCGACCGCGGATGCCACCGTCGTAGCGCCTTTTAACGATTTGGAAGCGATGGAAGCAATTTTTGAGCGGAATCCTGGTCAAATCGCAGCCGTCATTCTGGAGCCGATCATGATGAACATCGTGTTCGTTACTCCGGATGAAGGCTACATGCAGGGGTTGCGCGATCTCACTAAACGTCACGGGGTCCTGTTGATCTTCGACGAAGTGAAGACCGGGGCGAAACTCTGCTGGGGCGGCGCATCGGAGTATTTCAGGGTCAAGCCGGATATTATTACTTTGGGCAAATCCATCGGTAGCGGGTTCCCTCTGGCGGCTTTTGGTGCAAGCGCGGACCTGATGGATCAGATCGCGCAGCAGAAGATGTATCACGCCGGAACATACAATACGAACCCACTTGTGATGGCGGCCGGTCTGGCGACTTTTCGCGAAGTTCTCAAGCCCGAGGCCTACACGCATGTGAACGCTCTCCGAAAGCGACTGATGGAGGGCTACGACGCGATCATCAGGAAAACCGGCATGGTTGCATACGTCGATGGCGCGGGCGCCAATGGTGGTCTGCTGCTTTATCCAAAAAGAATCCGCAACTATCGCGATTGGTACGACGGCGTCGACTACGACCTGTGGATGCAGTACTGGTTCGCGCTCGCGAATCGAGGAATCGTCGCTCAGCCATTCTGGCCCGACGAACAATGGACGATCTCGGTCCAGCATACCGAGAAGGATATCGAGCAGCACGTCGCTGCCTTCGACCAGATTGCGCCGGCTCTCGCAGAGGCGCAACACGAACGGCTGGCAACGGGCACGAGAACAGGGCATTAGACGCAAGCCATGCAAGTGCGCCAGGCGACTGCGGAGGAATCATCGGGCCATCTGATCCGGGCGCTCGGCGTTTCTGACCTGACGTGGCTGTATCTGGTAGCAGTAGTCAACCTAAATATTATTCCCGTGGTCGCGGCGGAGGGGCTTCGGGGAATGTGGCTGTGGGTGTTGGTCTGCGTCTTCTTCTTCGTTCCTCAAGGCATTGGCGTGATCGAGCTCGCGGAACGAATGCCGGGAGAGGGCGGCCTGTACCTTTGGACGAAGGAGACGTACGGCAGTTTTCACGGCTTTCTCTGCGGCTGGTGCTATTGGACGACCAACATGTTTTTCGTGCCGACCCTTCTCTTCTACGTGACCGGCGTCACGGCCTACATTGGCGGAGCCGGCGCGACGGGATTGAGTCAAAATCGGATCTTCTTCTTTGCTCTGACGACCTCGCTGTTATGGTTCACGATTCTCGCGAACATCCACGGCTTAGGCGTCGGCAAATGGGTGAGCAATGTCGGCGGAGTTGGTTCGCTTACGATCGCTGTCGTCCTGATGGCCCTGGCCGCTGTCGCGCTAGCGCATCACCGTCTAGTGACGCCCTGGAAAGACCTCGCGCTTACTCATCTGGGGAGCCTGCCGGTGTCGACGATCGGAGTGGTATGCCTAGCGCTGGTGGGATTGGAACTGGGACCCGTCATGGGCGACGAAGTCCGAGACCCTCGCCGTACGATTCCTCGAGGAGTGTTGGTTGGTGGCCTGCTGTGCATAACCGCGTACGCAGGGTCGACGCTGTCCCTCGCGGTGTCGGTTCCTCAGTCACAAATGGCTGTCGTCGAAGGAATGATGCAGGCCATCGACAAGATGAGTGCCAGTTTGAACGTGAATTGGATCCTGCTGCCGCTCGCAATCATCATGGCCGCGTCGATCGTCGGGTCGACTTCCGCTTGGGTCAGCGGTTCCGCTCGAATTCTGTTCGTGTGTGGGCTCGACCGCTACCTGCCGAAGGCGCTGGGCAGCATTCATTCCCGCTACGGATCGCCCCACATTGCGCTGTCGATGTTCGGTGTCCTCGCCACGTCGATTATTGCGATGAGCTTCATCGGGGCCTCGGTAAAAGAGGCCTACCTCACAATGCTCGATCTTTCCGTCGCGCTGCAGATGATCTCGTATCTCTACCTTTTCGCAACGCTGATTCATGGGGCATTTTCAAAATCCACTGCTCCGCGTTACTTTCGCAGAATCACGCTGCAGATCGCCTCACTTTCCGGCATTGCGATGACGGCGTTGGGGCTGACGATGACATTCGTTCCTTCGAGACAGATCACATCGATCTGGTCGTTCGAATTGAAGATGTTCGTGACGCTCGCGCTGTTCCTTGGTCTCGCGACGACGTTGTTCTTTTACTACTCCAGGCATAGACATGTGGCCGAAACGGGGGAGGTTTGAAGTTCAGGTGATAGCGTCCACCAATCCCAACACTGGTAAGACGGATCGAGTATTTGATCCCCACGGCGGCGCGGAGATCGAGCGGCGCCTCCAGCTTTCCTGGGTGACTTTTCAATCTCACCGAAGAACGTCTTTCGCCGCCCGCGCGGCGAAGCTCGTTCAGGTCGCTGAGATTCTGGAACGGGACAAACACAAATACGGATTGATAATGACCGAGGAAATGGGGAAGACCCTCGCCTCCGGCGAGGCCGAAGCCGCAAAGTGCGCTTGGGTTTGCCGCTATTACGCTGAAACAGCGGAGCAGGCGCTCGCCGATGTGCCCCTCCAAGCCGACGGTGCTCGCACCTTCTTACGCTTTCAACCGCTCGGCCCAGTGCTGGCTGTGATGCCGTGGAATTTCCCGTTCTGGCAAGTATTTCGATTTGCCGCGCCTGCCTTGATGGCCGGGAACACCGCCTTGCTGAAGCACGCCTCGAACGTGCCACGATGCGCGCTCGCGATCGAAGAGATCTTTCTGCGAGCGGGGTTCCCAGAAGGCGCGTTTCAGACGCTCTTGATTGAATCAGGCAAAGTTGCATCCGTGATCGACGATGATCGTGTCACGGCCGTAACGCTTACCGGGAGCGAAGGCGCCGGGAGTGCCGTGGCCAGCCGCGCCGGCCAGCGGATCAAGAAAGCGGTTCTTGAACTCGGCGGCAGCGATCCGTTCATCATCATGTCCAGTGCGAATCTCACGGAAGCGGTCGCGACCGCTGTGAAGGCGCGCATGGTCAACACCGGCCAGTCGTGCATTGCGGCGAAACGCTTCCTGATCGCAGATAGCATCTACAACGCGGTAGAGCACGAATTCGTCGAGCGGACTCGGGCGCTCAAGATCGGCGATCCGATGGACCCGGCGACCGACATCGGCCCGTTGGCGACCGAAAAGATCCTTGCCGACCTGGAAGACCAGGTACAGCGAGCTGTGGCCGCAGGTGCCAGAGTTCTGACCGGCGGACGTCGCGTGAGCGGTTCCCGGTGTACTTACGAACCGACTGTGATCTCGGTTGGTTCTCGTGATGCGGCGATTTTCCGCGAGGAGTTCTTTGGGCCTGTCGCACTGCTATTTCGGGTGAAGACTGCCGCCGAGGCGATCGAGCTCGCCAACGATTCGCCCTTCGGCCTGGGCGCTAGCGTTTGGACCCGCGAAGCGGCCGAACAGGCGGAATTTATCAACGGCATCGAATCTGGTCAAGTCTTTGTCAACGCGATGGTTGTCTCCGATCCTCGAGTGCCCTTCGGAGGGGTCAAGCGCTCGGGTTACGGCCGCGAATTGGGAGTAGCCGGAATCCGGGAATTTGTGAATCAGAAAACCGTGCTGGTAAGGTGAGGATGGAATGAACCGCTACCAAATGTACATCAACGGCGAATTTGTAGACAGTAGCAGCAAGGCGTGGCTGCCCGTCGACGATCCTTCGACTGAACAAGTCATCGCTGAGGTTCCGGATGGCAATGCTACTGATGTCGACCGTGCGGTTTCGGCTGCTCGGTCGGCGTTCGACTCAGGTGGCTGGCCGCAGACCACGGCACAGGAACGAGGAAGGCTGCTGTTCCGTCTTGCTGAAAAGATTCGGCAGGAATCCGCGAAGCTTGCCGAGCTCGAGTGCCGCAATAGCGGCAAACCCATCGTCGAAGCAGAATTCGATATCGCGGACGCGGCAACCTGCTTCGAATACTACGGGGGTCTCGCGACCAAGATCATGGGCTTCGTGAACCCAGTTCCAGACAACGCCCTGAGCCTCTCGCTCCGCGAGCCGGTCGGGGTCGCCGGCCAGATCATTCCTTGGAACTACCCGCTGCTCATGGCGGCGTGGAAGCTCGCGCCGGCGCTCGCGGCGGGTTGCGCGTGCGTGTTGAAACCGGCCGAGCAGACTCCGCTGACCATCCTGGAACTCGCCCGCTGGTTCGGCGAAATCGGGTTCCCTCCCGGCGTGATCAATGTGATTACAGGGCTCGGTGAAACCGCGGGCGCGCCCCTGGTCTCGCATCCGGGCACCGACAAGATCGCTTTTACCGGGAGCGCGGCGGTAGGCAAGATCATCCTCAGAGCGGCTGCGGATCAAGTCAAACGCGTGACCATGGAGCTTGGCGGAAAGTCGCCTAATATTTTCTTCGCCGACGCCGATTTCGAGGCTGCGGTCGACGGGGCGTTGTTCGGCGTCTTCATCAATCAAGGGGAAGTGTGTTCCGCTGGCAGCCGGATTCTTGTGCAGCGACCGATCTATTCCAAGTTTGTCGAAGCCATGGCTGCCAAGGCGAAGACTATCAAGGTTGGTCCGCCGATGTTGCGTGAAACCAAGATGGGCGCCCTCGTTAGCAAAGAACAATACGATCGCGTGCGGGCGTATCAGGAACTCGGGAAGAAGGAAGCGAAGCTGGTTGCCGGCGGCGGGCGTCTCCAAACCATCCGTTCCGGATACTACGTTGAACCTACAATTTTTGCCGATGTCGACAATAGCGCCCGGATTGCGCAGGAGGAGATTTTCGGGCCCGTCGCCGCGGTGATCCCGTTTGACCAAGAAGCGGACGCGGTGCGCATCGCCAACGACACTCCATATGGCCTGGCCGCCGCCGTATGGTCGCGCGACATCTACAGGGCGCTACGCACGGTGAAGGCTCTACGCGCTGGAATCGTGTGGGTCAACCACATGCAACCGACGTATGTCGAGGCCCCCTGGGGCGGCTATAAGCAATCGGGCTTCGGCCGGGAACTAGGACCGTGGGGAATCGAAGAATACCTCGAAACCAAGCAGGTTCATATCAATCTGAACGAACAATCTATCGGGTGGTACTAATGCCTTCTATTCTTGTAAAAACCTCCATTCCGGGTCCGAAGTCGAAAGCCCTTGCCGAGCGCCAAGGGAAGGCCGTCCCTCGCGGCGTCTCGCAATTGACGCCGATCTTCGTAAGCCGTTCCGAGGGCGCGGTGATTGAGGATGTCGATGGTAATCACTTCCTCGATCTCGGGGGCGGAATTGGCTGTTTGAACGCCGGGCATCGTGCGCCGGAGGTGGTGAGGGCGATTCACGAGCAGGTGGAGCGGTATTTGCACACCTGTTTCATGGTCACTCCTTACGACAGTTACGTGCGTCTGGCTGAAAAACTGAATGATCTCGTGCCGGGGCGATTTCCCAAGAAGACGATGTTCTTAAGCAGTGGCGCCGAAGCGATCGAGAATGCAATCAAAATCGCCCGTGCTTACACGCGCCGCCCGGCGGTCATTTGCTTTGAAGACGCATTCCATGGCCGAACGTTCATGGCGATGTCACTCACCAGCAAGACTCATCCCTACAAGGCTGGGTTCGGGCCACTGGCGGGTGACATCTACCGCATCCCATTCGGATACTGCTATCGCTGCTCGTATGACCAGGTGCATCCGGAGTGCAAGTTCCATTGCGCGCGCTCACTCGAGGATACTTTTGAACGCGTGGTCGCGGCCGAATCCGTAGCTGCGATTATCGTGGAGCCGATTCTCGGAGAAGGCGGATTTGTTGTGCCGCCGCCAGAGTTTCTGCCCATGCTGCAGGACATCTGCCGCAAGTACGGCATACTTCTAATCGCCGACGAAGTGCAGACCGGCTTCGCGCGCACCGGTAAGATGTTCGCGTGCGAGCATTTCGGCATCGAGCCCGATCTGGTGGTCACCGCCAAGAGCATGAGCGGGGGACTGCCCCTTGCCGGCGTCACTGGGCGAGCAGAAATTATGGACCATACGGGGCCGGGCTCGCTGGGTGGGACGTTCGGTGGAAACCCTGTCGCCTGCGAAGCGGCACTCGCCACGATCGATGTGATCGAACGGGAGAATCTGTGCGAGCGAGCCGGGATCCTTGGCGATCACTTCGTCCGGCGTGCGCGAGCGTGGCAGAAACGGTTTCCCATTATTGGCGAGGTGCGGGGACTCGGCGGGATGCAGGCGATGGAGCTGGTCCGCGATCCGGAGACGCGCACCCCGGCGGCCGAAGAGACGCGGCAGATTGTGAAACGTTGCTACGAGCACGGGGTGATCCTGGTGACTGCGGGCACCTTCAACAATGTGATTCGGATGTTGATGCCGCTGGTGATCACCAATGACCAATTCGACGAAGCCCTGGGTGTGATCGAAGGCGCGCTCGAAATCGTTGGTCCGGGAGACCAAAATCTAGTTAGCGGGCGGCCGGCGCCGGTCCACGTCTAGGCCCGTTGCGGCGGGTTCCGGTCGCCAGACCGTCTCTCGCTCGGTCGGTTAGAACTTGCGCGACCACTCTTTGGGCCACCGTTCCACCACGACCTTCTTGTCGGTGTAGAATTCCACGCCGTCGCGTCCCTGGCCGTGCATTACGCCGAGGAAGCTGTCTCTCCATCCGCTAAACGGGAAGTACGCCATGGGCGCCGCGACGCCGATGTTCACCCCGATATTGCCAGCGGGGGCATCGTAGCGGAACCTCCGCGCCGTCGCTCCGCTCGACGTGAAGATCGATGCCTGGTTTCCAAATGCGCTGCGGGAAAGGATCTCGATCGCCTCGTCCAAGGTATTCGCCGATTGAAGCGCCAGCACCGGACCGAAGATTTCCGTAGTTGTAAGTTCGTTTTCGAAACTGATATCGCTCAGGATCGTCGGGTTCAGGAAGGATCCGCGCTCTCCGTTCGCGATCTTTGCATTACGGCCGTCCAGAATCGCCTTCCCACCGTCGCTCAATCCCTTGCCGATCAGGTGTTCGATGCGCGTCTTGCTAGCCGGCGAAATCACCGGACCCATCTGCACTCCCTCGTCGAGTCCGTTGCCCACCTTCAGGCTTGAGGCTATGCCGACGATCCGTTCCGTGAATGGCTTCGCTGCCTCGCCCACCGTGATGGTCGCCGAGACGGCCAGACAGCGCTGTCCAGCACACCCAAATGCGCTGTCGCTGACGATCTTCGCGCTCATGTCGAGATCGGCATCGGGCATCACGACGACGTAATTTTTCGCGCCGCCCTGGCATTGCACGCGCTTTCCATGCGCCGCTCCTTCGGCGTAAATGTACTTGGCGACCGGCGTCGAGCCCACGAAGCTGATCGCACGAACTGCCGGATGCCGCAATAGAGCGTCGACTGCGGGTTTTCCACCAACCACCAGGTTCACCACGCCTTTCGGCAGCCCGGTTTGATTCAGCAGATCCACCAGCAGCCGTGCGGTGAGCGGCACGCGTTCCGAAGGCTTCAAAATGAACGTGTTTCCGCAGGCAATCGCGTATGGCAGGAACCACAACGGAATCATCGCCGGAAAGTTGAAGGGCGTAACAGCGGCCGTGACTCCCAGCGGTTGCCGGATCATGATTTCGTCGATACCACTCGCCACATCTTCCAGGTTGTAGCCCTGCATCATCGTCGGGATGCCGCAAGCCACCTCCACGTTTTCGATCCCCCTCTGCAGTTCAGCCCGTGATTCCGCGTAGGTCTTGCCATTTTCCTGAGTCGTGGTCCGCGCGATCTCGTCGGTGTGCTCTTCGAGCAGCCGCTTGAACTTGAACAGGAATTGGATCCGATCCTGGGGAGGCGTACGGCGCCACGCGGGAAAAGCCGCCTCGGCCGCGTGTACTGCGCGCGTCACATCATCTTGTCCCGCGAGGGGAATGCTCGCCAAGACTTCGGCCGTGGCCGGATTAAAGACGTCCTGTGATTCGGAAGAACCACCCCGACACCATTCCCCGCCGATAAAATTGATGGCGCTCAACTCAGTTGTAGTCATAGTCTTTTTCCCTCGGAATCGCCGCTGCCACAATAAGGAACGCCGCGCACTCAGGTTTCGACTTGCTGATCCGCTAACGCTAGGCCCCGATCTAAAGCGGCCACGCCGGTATCGATCTCGCTCTTCGTGATGATCAGCGGAGGGGCAATTACAAAATGGCTGACCCAGGACTGGATGCACACTCCTTCTTTCATCATCGCTCCCGCGACCTGGTCCACCAGGAGCGGCTTGCCCTCGATCTTGTCCCGGTAGGTGGCGAAGGGCTGTTTTTTCTTGCGGTTCTTGACCAGTTCGACCGCCCAGAACAACCCGATGCCCCGGACATCGCCGATTGAAGGATGACGTTTCGTCAAGGCCTGCAGTTTCTCTCCGAGATAGCCGCCCAGTTCGTGTGCCCGCTCCACCAGTTTCAGTCGTTGCATTTCGTGAATCGTCGCAATCGCCGGGGCCAGAGTCATCGGATGCGCTTCGTACGTGTGGCCATGTGCGAAAAGGTGGTCTTCGAAATACGCGGCAATCTTCGACGTCGTCGCGCACAATCCCAGGGGTACATACGCGGACGTGATGCCTTTCGCAGTGACCAGAATGTCGGGCACGACGTTCCAGTGATCGATCGCGAACCACTTGCCGGTCCGTCCCCATCCGCTCATGACCTCGTCCGTAATCAGCAGCACGCCATGGCGGTCGCAAATCTGGCGCAGTCGCGGGAAGTATTCCGGAGGCGGCACCAGGACACCGTTAGTTCCGACCACCGTCTCGACCAGCACTGCCGCCACATCGCTCTCGTTTACAATCATGTGCTCCAGGTAGTCGGCACACGCGATGCCACAGCCCGGATAAGTGTGTTTGATCGGGCAGTCATAGCAATTTACTTCGGGGCTAAAAATCACGCCGTTGCCCTTCCACGCCGGCTCCATGGCCCAGCGGCGAGGGTCGCCCGTAGCCGCAATGGATCCGGTGGTCGAGCCGTGATACGAGCGGTAGCGTGCGATGATCTTGGTCTTTCCCGTGTACATGCGTGCGATCTTGAACGCGGCTTCGTTCGCTTCAGTTCCGGACGTCGCAAAGAAGAATTTTTCGAGCCCTTTGGGCAGCACTTCAAGGAGTAGGCGGCTCAAGTCAACTCGGACTTCCGTCGCATACCCAGGCGCTATGTAGGGCAGGGCCCGTGCCTGCGCTGCGATCGACTCGATCACGGCTTGGTTCTTATGACCCAGGTTTACGCACATCAGTTGCGCCGAAAAATCGAGATACCGTTTGCCCTGACCGTCGATGAAATAGCAGCCTTCCGCATCGACAACATGCAACGGCGACCACGATTTCTGAAACTTCCATGTGCCGTAGTTCAGCTTTCGGACCCAATCAGATATTTCCTTGGACGTGAGGGCGGGAGAAGGGGACGGCGTGGGCATTATCAAGAACCTTACATGAATTCAGTAGATCTTGTCAATACTGCACTTTGCGCTCGTTCTCCCCGCCAACGACCTCTGCCTTTCCAATACAGCCGGAATTATTATCATTGACAGCCACTGGCGGATTGCCGCATGCTAGCGTAAAGGTTTCTGGATAATTGCAAGGTTGATGTCTTGAGGTGCCCAGCCAACGTTGGACCGCGTACGGTGTGGCCCGTTCCGGTCGTGTGAATTTCTTAAGGAGAAAACCGTGTCAGCGGAGAACGACAGTCACAATCCGGCACGCGACCGCGAACTCGGTATGGATTGCTCGATCACTCGCCGCGATTTTCTCGACGGAGTCGCAGTCGGCGTCGGCGCAATTGGAGCCACTCGCCTTTTGAGTTCCACGGAGGCGAAGGCTGGCGTTCAGGATACGCCCGGTTATTATCCACCCTCGCGAACCGGCATGCGCGGCAGCCACGACGGATCTTATGATTACGCCCACGCCCTGCGCGACGGAAACTATTGGAAGTCCGCTGGTAATCCCGTAAATACCGGTGAATCCTACGACCTGATTATCGTCGGCGGCGGGATCAGTGGGCTCTCCGCTGCATACTTCTATCGTAGAAGCGTCCCCTCGGCCCGGATCCTAATTCTCGACAATCATGACGATTTCGGCGGGCACGCGAAGCGCAACGAGTTTCGACCGAATGGACGGCTCCTCATCACCAATGGGGGAACGCTGAGCATCGAGTCGCCGTTCGATTGGAGCAAGGAGTCCAGGGGCCTCATGGACGAGCTTGGCATCGACCCGAACAAGCTCTCCGCCGAATCCGGCGAATTGGCGGACCGCTCCGTATTCCAAGGCTTGCAGGGGTCCACCTTCTTCGATGAGGAAACGTTCGGTGAAGACCGGCTGGTTATCGGATCGCCGGGCGGCGGTCGAGGGGGACGCGGCCGTGCCAGAGGCGCAGAGGCGATCAACTGGAAAGACTGGCTCGCGAAGACCCCTCTGCCGGAGCAGGCTCGAAACGATCTCGCGCGCTTGAACGAGGAAAAGGTCGACTATCTTCCGGGCCTTTCGTCCGACCAGAAGAAAGACCGCCTGTCCCGGATGAGCTATAAGGATTTTCTCCTCAACCTGGTGAAGGTCCACCCGGATGTGATCAAGTTCTACCAGACGATGACCTGGGGACTTTACGGAATCGGGATCGATGCTGTGGGAGCTTTGGAACTCTGGCCCCACTCGCCCGGGTTGGACGGGATGAATATCGAGGAAGCGCCGTACAAACGCCTCAGCTATACCGCGCTCGGCGAGCACATCTCGCGGCAGCGCTACAACTATCATTTCCCCGACGGCAACGCGTCGATCGCCCGCATGCTGGTCCGCTCGCTCGTCCCCGGAGCCATGCCGGGGAAGACCGCGGAGGATCTGGTCACTGCCGTCGCGGACTACGCGCACCTCGACAAGCCCAGCAACCAAGTCCGCATACGGTTGAACAGCACCGCGGTTCGGGTCCGCCACGTTGGCAACCTTGCGAATGCGAAAGAAGTCGAAATCGCCTACGGTCGCGAAAAACAGGTTCTCACGGTGAGTGGCAAGGCGGTGGTTCTGGCTTGCTGGAACATGATGATCCCTTACCTGTGCGCGGATATCCCGCCGAAACAGAAGGAGGCGCTGCACTACGGGGTGAAAGTTCCGTTGGTCTACACCGCGGTGGCGCTGAACAATTGGAATGCGTTTCAAAAGATCGGCATTCGAAGCGTCGCCACTCCCGGGATGTATCACAGCGACCTCAACCTCGAAGCGCCAACCAGGATCGGCGAATATGTGCCCGACACGAAGTCGCCTGCGGATCCGGTGATTGTCCGTATGCTCCGCACGCCGAACAAGCCAGGCCTTCCAGCGCGAGATCAGCACCGGGCGGGACATATCGATCTTCTTTCGACGCCGTTTGAAACTTTCGAGCGCAAGATTCGAGATCAATTCGCGCGCGTGCTGGGCTCCGGCGGATTCGATCCGGCCCGCGATATCCAGGCCATCACGGTGAACCGCTGGCCGCACGGTTACGCCTACGAGTACAACCCGCTTTGGGATCCGGACTGGGCCAAGGGTGAGTCGCCTTGCGAGATCGGCCGCAAGCGATTTGGGAGGATCACCATTGCCAATTCGGACGCGGCCGCGGCCGCATATTCCGATCAGGCGATGGATCAGGCGTATCGCGCTGTGCAAGAAGTGCTGACGCTTTGAATCGACGTAGAGTACTAGAAATATTTGTGGCAGCTCTCTGGAGGAAGCAAACGATGAAGTCAACCATTCTGTTGGCCGTGGCAGCGGCGCTGCTTGCGCCCCACGGGAACGCTCAAAACGCCAAGGCGGAGCAGGAGGTCCGCGATCTCGAACAAAAGTACAACGCCGCATACGCGCGCAACGATCTTGCGGAGTATTTTTCCTATCTCGCGAACGATTTCAATCAATACCTGCCCGGAGGCCGCACGAACAAGCAGAGCTATGTGGATAGCTGGACCAAGAACATTAACGCCGGCAATAAGGTGTTAGCTGCCGATCTCTCCGACCTCGTGATTCAGTCGAACCCCACTGGCGACGCGGTGGTTGCCAGTTACGTCCTTCGCGTGAAAGAACACTCCGTGCGCACTAATTCTGACGGCGAATCTGAGTATCAGGAGACGGATGTCTGGTTCAAGCGCAGAGGGGAGTGGAAAGTGGTTCATCTCAATTACGCCCCGAAACGTGCGCCTCGTCCGCAGGGCCAGGGTGGCGGATCCGGCCAGGGCGCGCCCACGCAGAATCACTAAACGCACCACCCAAGGAGAGGTCTGTATGAGTCAGTTTTCTGATCGTGAATTAGGGATGGATCAGCCGATCAGCCGACGAGATTTTCTGAACGGAATGGCCGTCGGCATCGGCGTGCTCGGCGGTTCGGAAGCTATCCATGGCCAGACTGCCTTGACCTACCCTCCCGTCCGCACGGGAATGCGCGGCAGCCACCCCGGATCCTTCGAGGCGGTCCATCAGCTTAGGGATGGCACGTTTTGGAAGAACGCTGGCGCGCCCAAAGATACACATGAGGTCTATGATTTCGTCGTGGTCGGCGCCGGCATCAGCGGCCTGTCAGCGGCCTATTTTCTTCGCAAGCGGGCCGGTTCGTCGACGCGTATCCTGATCCTCGAGAATCATGATGACTTCGGGGGCCACGCCAAGCGCAACGAGTTTCACCTTGGTGGACGAATGTTGCTGAGCAATGGCGGCACCGTAAGTATCGACAGCCCCACTCCCTACAGCGCGGAAGCCGATAGCCTGCTGAAAGAGTTGGGCATAGATCCGCCAGCGCTTGCGCAAAAGTATCGTGGTCGCGGCGCCGGAGCTGCAGCGGGCGCAAATGCCCTTGGCCTGCAGGGCAGCTTCTTCTTTAATAAAGAACAGTGGGGGGAGGATCGCTTGGTCGTCGGAAGTCCGGGACGAGGCCGAGCCGGCCGCGGCGGGAGCTCGTCTACAAACAGCTTAAAGGATTGGCTCGCTCGAACGCCGTTCTCTGAGCAGGTGCAGAAGGACATCGTACGGATCGAAGAAGAAAATATCGACTACCTGTCAGGCCTGTCGTCCTCCGAGAAAAAAGATCGCCTCTCGCGGATGAGTTACAAGGACTTCCTGCTCAACATCGCGAAGGTCGATCCTGGCGTGATCCCCTACTATCAGACCCGCACGCAGGGCGAATGGGGCGTCGGTATCGACGCCGAGCCCGCGCTCGATTGCTGGGGCCAACGCATGCCTGGATTCCAAGGTCTCAACCTCGACCCCGGCGTGATTTCCAACATGAGCTACACCGCGGCCGGGTACGCGGTCGGCCGTTCGTATAGCTTCCATTTCCCTGACGGCAATGCGTCCATCGCGCGGCTGCTGGTCCGCAAGCTGATCCCGGAAGCCGTCCCCGGTGAAACCGTCGAGGATATCGTCACCGCTAAGGTCGACTACGGTGCACTCGACCACGCCAGTTCACCCGTCCGCATCCGCCTGAACAGTCCGGCGGTGCGTGCGCGTCACTTGGGCGATCCGACGTCAGCAAAGGAAGTTGAAGTCGCCTACGTCCAGGGCAAGCAGGTTTCCACAGTTCGAGCCCGGGGCGTGGTCATGGCGTGTTGGAACACGGTCGTCCCCTTTCTGTGCCCGGAGCTACCCGAGAAACAGAAAGAGGCGATGCACTATTTGGTGAAAGTGCCGCTGGTCTATACCCGGGTCGGAATCCGCAACTGGACGTCGTTCACGAAACTGGGTATCTCTGGCGCGTCTTCTCCGATGATGTATCATACGGGCGTCAATCTATCGAATGGAATGGACATGGGCGACTATAAGGGCACCGTTACGTCTCCCGACGAACCGACCCTTCTGACCATGACCCGCACTCCGTGCAAACCCGGACTGCCTGTACGCGAACAGCACAAGGCAGGCCGCGCCGAGCTGCTGGCAACTTCGTTTCAGGACGCCGAGCGCAAGATTCGAGATCAACTGGTCCGGATTCTCGCGAAGGGAGGTTTCGATCCGGCGCGAGACATTGCGGCCATCACGATCAATCGCTGGGCCCATGGCTATGGATACGAGTACAATCCGCTATTTGATCCGCTGCCTTGGCCTCCGGGTCAAGCTCCGCATGAAATCGGCCGCCGTCGATTCGGGAGAATTACCATCGCGAATTCCGATTCAGGGGCAACTGCCTACACCGACGTCGCGATCGATCAAGCCTATCGAGCAGTCGGCGAACTAGTTGGAGATCGAGCGGGTTGACCAATATTGCCGATTCGCTATAGGTTTCGAAGAGGAAATAGCTGGCGGTGCGGAAGGTCGAAACCGAAAAGCACGACAAATTGAGGGAGGACAACGGGATGAATCATCGCCGCAATCGCAGAGAATTCCTAGGCCTGACCGGAGCCGGTATCGCGGGTGTAGTTGGCGGCCCATGGCTCGGGATCCCGGCCGCCGCCCAGGCACAGAGCGCCGACGTCGCGGGACAAAGCCCCGACCTCGTCGTCTTCAACGCCAAGGTCTACACGGTGGATTCCCGGGTGCCGAAAGCGGAGGCGTTCGCGGTCAAGGCCGGCCGGTTCACAGCCGTGGGCAGCACAGCGGACATGAGGGCCTTCATCGGCAAAGGAACGCAGACCTTCGACGCCAAGCAAATGGCCATCGTGCCCGGGTTCATCGACTGCCACAATCATGCGCCAGGCAATGTGCTGCTTTACGAGGTTGTGGTGGGCAATCCTTACGTGGTCGAGTTCGTGACCATCGCCAGCATCGTAGATAAACTTCGTGCGAAAGCTCGCGAAACGCCGCCGGGCACCTGGGTGGAAGGCTACTTCTTCGACGACACGAAGGTGAAGGACAATCGTCAGCTCAATGTTCACGACCTCGATCAGGTGTCGAAAGACCACCCGGTAGTCGTCCATCATCGCGGCGGTCACACGTCGTATTACAACAGCAAAGCCCTGGAAATGGCGGATATCAACAAGCAAACGCCCAATCCGCCGGGCGGAACTTACGACCGCGATCCGAACGGCGACCTCAACGGCCGCGTGACCGACCGGGCGCGGAATCCTTTCAACCGCGTGGGCAAGCGGCAGACCTTTACCGCGGAGCAGACTCTGCAGCGCAACCGCGAGGGACTGGCCTACATATCCAAGCAGTTCGTCCGGTACGGTGTGACCAGCGTGCACCACCAGGGAGGTGATCTGTTCGCTCTGCAGCAGGTGCGGGCGCGCGGAGACCTGCTGCACCGGGTGAGCTACGAGTCCAACGGAAAGGTGCTCGAAGCGATGATCTCGGGCGGCATCAGCACCGGCTTCGGGGACGAGTGGATCAAACTGGGAGCAACCTCGGAGCACGCCGTCGATGGGTCATTCTCTGAACGCACCATGGCTCTGAGCACCCCGTATCCGGGTATAACGCCGCCCTACAAAGGAAACGTCACCGAAACGCAGGACGTTCTCAACGCCTGGATAGAGCGCGTGCATCGGGCAGGTATCCAAGTCAACTGCCACGCGAATGGAGACGTCGCCATCGATTCGGTCCTTACCGCCGTGGAGCGGGCACAGAAGCTCTACCCGCGAGCCGACGCGCGCCCCAAGATCACGCATTGCACGTTGATCAACGACGATATCGTGCGCCGGATCAAGGCGGTTGGCGGAGTTCCTGCTCTGTTCACGTCGTACGCATATTACAACTCCGACAAGTTTCCCTACTACGGCGAAGAGATGATGAAGCGGTGCATGGCCTATCGTACGCTGCTCGACGCCGGGATTGTGGCCGCGGCGGGCTCGGATTTTAGTCCCGGACCTTTCGACCCGCGGATGGCCATTCAGGGCATGGTGACGCGCACCGGGTGGGATGGAAAAACCTGGGGAGCTAACCAACGAATCAGCATAGACGAGGCGCTGCGGGTCAACACGCTCAACGGCGCTTATAACTCACACGAGGAAGCGATCAAAGGGTCCATCACGCCGGGTAAGCTGGCGGACTTCGTGGTTCTTGGGGACGACCTTTTCACGATGGATGTCGGGAAGGTCAAGGACGTCGACATCGTTCGCACCGTGGTGGACGGAAAAACGGTCTACCAAGGGTAACGCCAAACGAGACATTCGATACGTTGGTCGCCCGCCGGTGCGGAGCCCACGTCGTCTTCCCGCACGCCCAGACCGACTCCCGGGGGCGTTTGTGCCGCATTTAGAGAGGCATCGCAACGAACCCGATCGTATCCACTCGTAGAGTGCACTCTCAGGACGTTGTTCCTGGCCGGCCGAAGCTCCTCTAATACATTTCCAGCGAATACTACAAGCCATGACGCTCCACATCACCAAAGCTGAGCCTTAAACTTCGTGGGTTACCTTAATTTGCCCTGCCCGTCTCAGGGTCCTCCGATTTCCGGTCGTGCTTCAAGCAGAAACTGCTTGACAGCGCCCGGAAGTTGTCGTAACTTATACCAACGTTTCTATTTTATCGCACGGTGGTTACTGGATAAGAGGTCATCCTTCCGGGCAAAAGGTGGTTGAATCATGATTCCTGCTAGAGTGCTGGATCGGTTGGTGATTTTTTCGCTAACTGGGTTTTCAATAAGTTATGGGCTAGCGGCCGGACTGGTGTTGCTTCTATCCCTATCTACGGCCACCTACGGACAGACTGCTAGTTCGACCGAGGGCGCGATCGTCGGCACTGTGACCGATAGCAGCGGGGCTAGGATACCGGGCGTAAAGGTTACCGCAACCGGGCCTGGGGCTATGGGTACGCCCAGCACCACGACAGATCAGAATGGCACTTATCGCCTGCCCCCACTTCAGCCGGGCGAC
>Ga0209415_10009292_pt1 | contig 16913 bp, 16 predicted proteins | sample PeaSoiSIISIP2007_FD_187696 | JGI IMG/M metagenome (GOLD analysis project Ga0209415, IMG submission 187696) | Peat soil microbial communities from Weissenstadt, Germany - SII-SIP-2007 (SPAdes) (version 2) | ecosystem: Environmental > Terrestrial > Soil > Wetlands > Peat | place: Germany... | reverse complement strand
GGGCGACGCCATCCGGTCAGGGCTCACAGTGACTGACGAAGCGCAAGCCATGGAGCGCATGGGGAACCGGCCATTGCTGGTCAAGGGATCCCCGTTCAACATCAAGGTGACCCATGCCGAGGATTTGGCCGCAGCCGCGGGGATACTACAATTTGGGGAGGCCGATGTGATGCCCCGCAAGATCAGGATCGGCCAAGGATTCGATGTGCATGCCTTCGGCGACGGAGAATACGTCGTCCTCGGTGGCGTGCGAATTGCCTACCACCGAGGTGTGGTGGCGCACTCCGACGGCGATGTGGTGATCCACGCCTTGTGCGACGCGGTACTGGGTGCGCTCGGCGAGGGAGACATCGGCCGGCATTTTCCCGATAGCGACCCGCGCTACCGGGGAGCCGATAGCCGGTTATTCTTGCGGGCGGTGGCCGCGATCATGCGCGCCGCCGGCCTGCGAGTCGCCAATGCCGACGTCACGGTATTGGCCGAGGCGCCGCGTATTGCCGCGCATCGGGCCGCAATGGCTGCGAATCTCGCCGCCGATCTCGGGACTGCGGCGGGATGCATCAACATCAAGGCTACCACCACGGAGCGCTTGGGTTTCGTGGGTCGGGGCGAGGGTCTTGCCGCGTTCGCCGCCGTCCTGCTCGACGGCGAAGGCTTGAGCGACCGCGCACTTCCTCGCGAGAGATAGCGCGAGAAATTCGCACAGTCGCCGCAGCTCGCGGCTGCGGGGCGCTCGCAGGAACGGCGGGCGCTGCGCCGTGCGTCAAGCGCGCAGCAACACGTACAGCGCTCCGGTGCCGCCGTCGATCGCCCGCGCCGAAGTGAATGCCATCACGTCGCCATGGCGCCGCAGCCAAGAATCGACCGCGATCTTCAGTATCGGGCCGCGCGCACCCGACCGGTAGCCCTTGCCGTGAATGATTCTGACGCATCGATGACCCGCTTCGCAATTGAGCGCGATGAACTCGGCGAGTTGATCGCGGGCGCCGGATTGGCTGAGGCCGTGCAAATCCAGCTCATCTTCGACGGGAAAAAGACCGCGCCGCAAGCGGCGCAGCACTTGCGTGCGCACGCCGGGCCGCCGAAACGCGAGGGCATCGGCGCCGCTGATGGAGTCTTGCGCCGGCGAGCGGGCATCGCCGACCGGCGCGGCGGCGACCAGCGGCATGGTTTCCTCGAGCTCGTTGTGCGATTGAGCGCGGATCGCGCCGCGCCGCGCTACGCGAGCGCGCGGCCTTTCGAGTCCCGCGGGTTTGGCGGTTTGCGCCAACGGTTTCACGTCGCGCACCGCCTCGCGAAACGTCATCGCATCGTCGGTGGTATCGGCTTCGACGGCGGGGTCCGTTGTACGCGTTTTTTCCATGGCGTGAGGTGTCGATCCGCTATCCGGGTATCCGGCGTTACAGTATAGTCCGCAAGGCGCATCCCGCCATCATCGGGCGCGCAGGTCTTATGTCAGGCGATAAATCTTGTGAAAATTCTTCTTTCGAACGACGACGGTTACCGCGCTCAAGGTTTGGAGGCGCTCAGGCAGGCGCTGAGTCCGCTGGGTGCCGTCACCGTCGTCGCTCCCGATCGCAATCGCAGCGGCGCGAGCAACTCGCTCACGCTTGATGTGCCGGTGAGCATCGCGCGCTACGACACCGATTGCTATTATGTCAACGGTACGCCGACCGATTGCGTGCACCTCGCGATCTCCGGTTTATTCGAGTTCGAGCACGACATCGTCGTGTCGGGGATCAACGACGGCGCCAACCTCGGCGACGATACGCTGTATTCAGGCACGGTTGCCGCCGCCATCGAGGGACGCTTTCTAGGGCTGCCCGCCATTGCGGTGTCGTTGTGCGTCGATCCCACAAGTCCGCGCAACTTTGCAAGCGCCGCAAGGGTCGCCGCCCAGTTGATCGAACGCATGTCGATCGAGCCGCTGCAGGGACCGGTCATGCTCAACGTGAATGTTCCGGACGTGCCGGACGGTGAATTGCGCGGCGTCAAAGTCACGCGCCTCGGCAACAGGCATCGCAGCAAACCGATTGTGCCCGCCAAGGACCCGCGCGGCCGCGACGTGTACTGGGTGGGATCCTCGGGTGCCGGTCAGGACGCGGGTCCAGGCACGGATTTTCACGCCATCGCCGAGGGTTTCGCGTCCATCACTCCGTTGCAAATTGATTTGACGCGCCACGCGGCTCTGCCCGAACTCGAGCGCTGGCTCAAGCTTGAGTAGTTTCACGGAAGGCCCGCGCCTCAACGGCATCGGCATGACGTCGGCCCGGACCCGGGAGCGGCTGGTGCAGCGGCTGCAGGAACAGGGCATCGTCGATCAGCGTGTGCTCGATAGAATACGCAATGTGCCGCGGCATTTGTTCGTGGACGAAGCGCTGGCCACCCGCGCATACGAGGACACGGCGTTGCCGATCGGCTTCGGTCAGACGATTTCGCAACCCTACGTGGTCGCGCGGATGACGGAGGCGTTGCTCGCCGCGGGACCGGCGCCCAAGGTGCTCGAGATCGGCACGGGGTGCGGCTATCAAACAGCCGTGCTGTCGCCGTTGGTGACCGAAATTTACACCATCGAGCGCATCGCCGGCCTAGTGGCGCGGGCACGGCGCTCCCTGCGTGAGCTCAGGATCCGCAATGTGCATTTCCGTCATGACGACGGCAACGTCGGTTGGGCGGCGCGCGCGCCGTTCGACGGGATTCTGTTGACGGCCGCACCGCACGCGGTACCTCCGGCGCTGTTCGAGCAACTGAGGATCGGCGGCCGATTGATCGCACCGGTGGGGCCCGATGGGCGCCAGGAACTCTTTCGCTATACCAAGAGCGAATCGCGCGTGCAACGCGAATTCTTGGGTGCGGTCAGCTTCGTCCCCTTGCTGTCAGGGTTGCAGCGCTAGACGAAAGTGCGCATCACGCAAGTGATAGGCGTCATCGGAGTCAGCTGCGTGTTGGGCGTGGGCTGCGCATCGAGCGGCCGATCCGAGCCCGACACCTATGTGGTGCGGCCGAAAGACACCCTGTACAGCGTCGCTTGGCGCCACGACCTCGATTATCACGACTTGGCGAGATGGAACCATATCGGTACCGACTACCGCATTTCGGTCGGTCAGGTACTGGTGCTGAAGCCGGGTGCCAGCGGTACGCCTGCGGCGCCTTCGAGTGCCGGCAAATTGGCCGGCATGCCGGGTGAGTCGATGCGCTGGTTCTGGCCGACCGAGCGTTCCACGCCGCCACGGCCGGTGCCGGGCGGAGGCATATTGCTGTTGGGTCAAGTAGGGCAGGTGGTGCGTGCCGCTTGTGCGGGCCGGGTGGTGTACGTCGGCAACGGTCTTCGTGGTTACGGCAACTTGGCCATCATCAAACACGGCGACAATTTGCTTTCTGCGTATGCGCACAATAGCGAACTCTCGGTGCACGAGGGCCAGGATGTCACCGGCGGAGAACCCATGGGGCGCATGGGGACCGGGCCTCATCAGATTGCGGCACTGTATTTCGAAATTCGCTTCAACGGTAAACCGGTGGATCCTTTGCCGTACCTGGCTAATGCGAAGTGATTTCTGGATATATCATGTAAGTTGTTATTTTAAATGTAATAAATGAAAAACAACCTCGGCATTTAGGAGGCTTGCGGGCTCCATAAGCGTATGTTTTACTGTGCATCCTCTTGGGAAACTCCATTCGCGGGGCGCTGCGGCTCGATACGGTCAGAGAAAAGAGATAATAAGATCAATGAGAAATAGAATAATTCTCATACCAAATTAACTCTTGTCGCCAGCGCCTCGCCATTTTCTTCTCGACTCGAACGAACCGATTGCCGAGCCGAGTCGGTAGGCTAGGGAAACAGCAGTGCGACTACTCGCCGGTGTTCGGCCACGAGCACGTTGAATGTCCGGCACGCCGCTCCGGTGTCCATGACTTCAAGACCTATTCCCTTCGCTAAAAACTCCGCGCCGAAATTTGCGGCCGGGAACGACTGCCGAGCGCCCGTTCCGAGCAGTACGAGTTCGGGTTCGAGTGCGAGCAGCGGGGCGGCGTGCGCTTCGGTAAGCTCACCCGCGCCGCCGATCGCGGGCCCCGGAACGATCTGCGATACGCTCACGATCACCGGACCGCGATAAACCTCCTGATTGACCTTGATCTCGCCCCCGCCATAGGTGCGGATGACATTGATGCCCGAACTTGAATCCTCGGTGAAGCGCACCCGTTAAGATAAGCACATTCAGACTGGGATGTCTTTTGTCCACTGTATATATTCGTTTTGCTGCGCGCCCGCCGCTCACCCTGGTGCGCGCGCCCTTGCTCGAGCGGTTGCTCGCGCGTGCGGAGGCGGAGGCGTGCGAATCGGATTGGCGTGCGCGGGCGTTTCGCGTCATTGCTCCGCAGGCGCCGATGCCGGCGATAGCGACGGCTGCTTTGGGGGGTCATGTGCAAGGTCGGATTGGCGGGTGGGCGCTGCTCGCATCGCCGGTTCACCTCGTTGCCGGCATGAGCAGCGTGAGCATGCCGGTTGATGGGATCATTGACCTCCAGCCCGCGGAAGCAGACCTGTTGGTTGCCGATTTCCATCGCGTGTTCGACGGCGGCGGCGTGCGTTTGGTTCGAGGCGGGACGGCTCCGCTGGTGTGCTTGTTCGATGCACCGCTGTGCGTGACGACCATTGATCCGGAGGAAGTGCTTGGCCAAGACATCGGCGAGTTTATGCCGCGCGGCGCTGATTCGGCGCGCCTGCGAGGGCTCATGAGCGAAATCGAGATGTGGTTGTTTCGGCACATCGTGAACGAGCGCCGCAGTGCGCGCTCAGTGCGGACCATCAGCGGACTGTGGCTCTGGGGCGGGGGAGCGAGCGATTCTTCGCTGCCGGCCGTGCAAGGGTGGGCGGTTGGCGGCGATCCGCTGTTCGCGGCCTTCTCGGGGCCGGCGCATTTCACCGGTAGCTGCGGGTCCGGTGTGGCGGTGATCACGGATTGGCCGGGCTCGGCGGGTTGGCTCGACGCGGAGCAGAATTGGCTTGCGCCGGCAGCCGGCGAGCTGTGGTCGGGACGGCTGCAGCGGCTCGATTTGTCGGCGGGCCGGCGTTGCTTTTGCGTGAGCACGCGCGGCATGCTGCGGTTTTGGCGGCGGCCCCGGCCGTGGTGGGAGTCGTTTGGTATGCGCGCCGTCGATGGGGGCGACTGAGTGGTCGCGCCTGAGATTCGCCGGCGTCCGCAAGCTGCAACAGCCGATTTCGGCTCCGATCTGCATCCGATCTTGCGCCGGGTGTATGCGGCGCGCGGCCTTTCGCGCCGCGAGGATCTGGATCTTTCGCTCGACCGGCTGCTGCCGGTGAGCTCGCTCGAGGGCGTCGAGGCGGGGGCAAGCCTGCTCGCTTCGCATCACGACTCCGGCCGTGTCCTGGTGATCGGCGATTTCGACGCCGATGGCGCGACGGGGAGCGCACTCATCGTGCGCGCTCTGCGCGCCCTTGGGTTTGCGCACGTCGATTTCCTGGTCCCCAATCGATTTCGCTTCGGCTACGGATTGACGCCCGAAATAGTTGCGCTGGCCGCGACTCGTCGCCCCTCCCTGATCGTCACCGTGGACAACGGCGTGTCGAGCGTCGAGGGCGTCGAGGCTGCGCGGGCTCTGGAGATTCCGGTGCTCATAACGGATCATCATTTGCCGGGCGCCGTGCTGCCGCGGGCGCAAGTCATCGTCAACCCCAACCTGGCGGGCTCGACGTTCGCGAGCCCCGCATTGGCCGGCGTCGGGGTCGCCTTTTATGTCGTTGCCGCGCTGGCGAGAGTGCTGGGGCGGTACGAATTTCGCGCCTCGGATCTGCTCGACTTGGTGGCGCTCGGGACCGTGGCCGACGTGGTGCCTCTCGACCGCAACAACCGAGTGTTGGTGGAGCAGGGTTTGCGGCGAATTCGCGCCGGCCGTTGCGTGCCCGGAATCCGCGCGCTGATCGATTCGACCGGCCGCCGGCTCGCCGAGCTCACGGCCGCCGATTTGGGCTTTGCGATCGCACCGCGATTGAACGCCGCCGGCCGCCTGACCGACATGAGCGTCGGCATCGCGTGTCTGCTCGCCGATGACGTAGGGCAGGCGACAGTGCTCGCGGCGCAGCTCGCGAAGCTCAACGAGGAGCGGCGCGAAATCGAGCAGCGTATGCAGCTCGAGGCGATCGATCTCGCCGCCGCGGTGCGTTTTGGCGCTGCAGGCAGCGAGACGCTCGGCCTGTGCCTGTTCGATGAGGGCTGGCACCAAGGGGTGGTGGGTCTGGTCGCGGGGAGAATCAAGGACCGCCTGCATCGGCCGGTCATCGCGTTTGCGCGCTCCGAGGGTCGATCGCTGCGCGGTTCGGCGCGCTCAGTCGCCGGGATCAACATCCGCGATGTGCTCGACGGCATCGCCACCCGCCACCCCGGATTGATCGACAAGTTCGGCGGCCATGCCATGGCCGCGGGCATGACCTTGCGCGAATCGAACCTCGAGAAATTTCGCGAGGCCTTTGCAGAGGAGATTGCGGCGCGCGCCGATGTCGAGTCATTGACCGGAATCGTCCACAGCGACGGAGAACTGACCGCCGAGGAGTTGTCGGTGGAGACGGCCCGCATGTTGCGCGGCGCGGGTCCCTGGGGCCAGGGATTCCCGGAACCGATATTTGACGGCGAGTTCAGGATCACCGACGCACGGATCGTCGGCGGGCGGCACCTGAAACTGCAGCTTCGCGAGAGCTCCGCCACCGGTCGCGCGGCGCGCTCTGCGCCGCTCGACGCGATTGCTTTCGGCTACCTCGGCGGGGCCATGGAGGATCCGGCGCTTCGGATCGGCAACGAGGTAACTCTCGCGTACCGTTTGGAGGTGAACGAGTGGAACGGTGCCGAACGGGTTCAGCTCAATTGTCAGCACATGAAGATCCGCTAGGCATGTGTGCTAAAGTAACGCGGCATGGAGCTCAATCAACTTAAGCGATTCATCAAAGATCTCGAGGAGCGTACCGACTCTTTGAGGAGGTATCTTTGATTACGACAACAAGCGCGAGCGCCTGCAGGAAGTAACCCGCGAACTCGAGCAGCCCGGAATCTGGGACAACGCCGAGCGCGCGCAGGAATTGGGCAGGGAGCGCGCGAAACTCGAGCAAGTCGTCGCCAGTTTGGACCGGCTGACGCGCGGCTTGCGCGATTCCGGCGAGATTATGGAGCTGGCCGCGGAGGAAGGCGACGAACGCTTGCTTAAGCAGATCGAGGCGGACGCAACGGCGTTGGCCGGCGAAGTCGAACGGCTCGAGTTCCAGCGCATGTTTCCCGGCAAGATGGATTCGCACAACGCGTTTCTCGATATTCAGGCCGGCGCGGGCGGCACCGAAGCCCAGGATTGGGCCGCCATGCTGCTGCGAATGTACGTGAAATGGGCCGACCGGCATGGCATTGCGACCGAGATCATCGATCAAAGCGACGGCGAGGTGGCCGGTATCAAGGGCGCGACCCTCAGCATGGCCGGGGATTACGCCTATGGGTGGCTGCGCACCGAAACCGGAGTCCACCGGTTGGTGCGCAAATCACCCTTCGATTCCGGAAATCGGCGCCACACGTCTTTCGCATCCGTGTTCGTTTCGCCCGAGGTCGACGACGACATCGATATCGAGATCAATCCGGCGGATCTGCGCACCGATGTCTACCGGTCGAGCGGCGCCGGCGGCCAACACGTGAACAAGACCGAATCGGCGGTGCGCATTACTCATATACCGAGCGGCATCGTGGTCGCCTGCCAGAGCGAGCGCAGTCAGCACAAGAACCGCTCCACCGCGATGAAGATGCTGAAGGCGAAACTCTACGAGTTGGAGTTCAACAAACGCAATGCGGCGGCGAAGGTGCTCGAGGATTCGAAGTCGGACGTGAGTTGGGGCAACCAGATTCGCAGTTACGTGTTGGATCAGTCGCGCATCAAGGATCTGCGCACCGGCGTGGAAATAGGCAATACCACCGCGGTTCTCGACGGCGCGCTCGATGAATTCATGCAAGCCAGCCTGAAGCAAGGATTATGACGGACTCCGATGAGAACCATTTGATCGCCGAGCGCCGCGCCAAGCTCGCCAAATTGCGCGAGCGCGGCATCGCCTTTCCGAACGACTTTCGCCGCAGCGCCCTGGCGGGCCGGCTGCTCAGCGCAAACGCCGACAAGAGCGCCGAAACGCTCGAGGCGGAAGCGAATCGGGTCAGTGTGGCGGGCCGAATGCGCGCCAAGCGTGTAATGGGCAAAGCGAGCTTCGCCAAGCTCGAGGATTCGAGCGGCGCGATCCAAGTGTTTCTGCAGCAACAGACGCTCGGCGCCGTCTACGAGGACTTCAAGAGTTGGGATGTGGGCGATGTGATCGGCGCCGAAGGGATCTTGTTTCGAACCAAGACCGGCGAGCTGTCGGTCAGGGTCGAGCGCCTGGTGCTGCTCACCAAGTCGCTGCGGCCGCTGCCGGACAAGTGGCACGGCATCGCCGATACGGAATTGCGTTACCGGCGCCGGTATGTCGATCTGATCATGAACGAAGATAGCCGCCGGGTGTTCGAGATACGCTCGGCGATCGTGCGCTACCTGCGATCGTTTCTCGATGCGCGGGAATTCCTCGAAGTCGAAACGCCGATGCTGCACCCGATACCGGGCGGCGCCGCGGCCCGACCGTTCAAGACGCACCACCATGCGCTCGACCTCGACATGTATCTGCGCATTGCGCCGGAGTTGTACCTGAAGCGCCTGACCGTCGGCGGATTCGAGCGGGTGTACGAGATCAACCGGAACTTTCGCAACGAAGGGGTCTCGACGCAGCACAACCCCGAGTTCACGATGCTCGAATTGTATCAGGCGTATGCCGATTTCAACGATCTCATGGAAATGATCGAAGCGATGTTTCAGGGTCTTGCCGACATCCTGCTCGGGTCGCGCATGTTGCGGTATCAGGGCAGCGAATTCGATTTATCCGGCAGATTCGCCCGCCTCACCATCGAAGAGATCATCTTGGCGAACAATCCGCAATTGGATCCGATGTCGCTGCGCGATTTGCCGTACCTGAGGCGGGTGTGCGACGACATGAGCATTCCCCACAAGGCCAGCGACGGCCCCGGGAAACTGCAGATAGAGATATTCGAGAAGACCTCGGAACACACGCTCCAGCAACCCACTTTTGCGTATGCATACCCCGCCGAGGTCTCGCCTCTGTCGCGCTGCAACGACCGCGATCCGTTCGTCACGGATCGCTGGGAGTTTTTCATAGGCGGCCGCGAGCTCGCCAACGGATTCTCGGAGCTGAACGACCCGGAGGAGCAGGCGCGGCGCTTCAAGGAGCAGGTCGAACGCAAGGCCGCGGGCGATGAGGAAGCCATGTACTACGATGCCGACTATGTGCGTGCGCTCGAGTACGGCATGCCGCCCGCCGCAGGTCTCGGATTGGGTGTCGACCGTTTGGTGATGCTGTTCACGAATTCGCCGTCGATACGCGACGTACTGTTGTTTCCCCATATGCGGCCAGAGACCTAATTGCCGCGTCGGACGCCCATCGGAGTGTTCGATTCCGGCGTCGGCGGCCTGACCGTGCTGCGCGCGCTGCGCGAGGCGCTGCCCGCCGAGGATTTCATTTATCTCGGAGACACCGCGCGCTTGCCCTACGGCACGAAAAGCCGGGACACGGTGGCGCGCTATTCCACGCAATGCGCCGCCGCGTTATTGGCGCGCGGCGTGGGCTGCTTGGTGGTCGCTTGCAATACCGCATCGGCATCCGCCCTCGGTGCATTGAGTCTTCGATATCCCACGGTGCCGATCATCGGCGTCATCGAGCCCGGCGCACAAGCGGCCGTCGCGGCGTCCGTATCACAACATATCGCCGTGATCGGCACCGAAGGCACGATAAGCGGCGGCGCCTACCAAACCGCCATCCGCCGGCGCAGCGCCGCCGCCCGGGTCACGGCCTGCGCCTGCTCGATGTTCGTGGCCCTGGCGGAGGAGGGGTGGATTCACGGGCCGGTGGCCGAGGCGGTCGCGCGCCGCTATCTCGAGCCCATATTCTCCGGCGACGACGCACCCGATACGCTGGTGCTGGGATGCACGCACTTCCCAATTTTGACCGCGGCGATTCGTACGGTGGTGCCCGGGCACGTGAGCATCATCGATTCCGCTGCCACGACGGCGGCAGAAGTTCTGCGGCGGATTCCGGCATCGGCGCACCCGACGAGTCGCGGCCGCGTCACGTGGCTGGCCACTGACGGGGCGGATCGTTTCGCACGAGTCGGCAGCACCTTCTTCGGCGAGGCGCTGCACGCCGACCAAATTGAAATCATTGATCTTTGACGCGGCCGACCGACAGGCTACTATGACGGAAGGTTGAATTTGCGGCTGATGGGTGCGATTCGCGCGGATGCGCCGCTTGGCGCCGCGCGCGCCTTCACGGGGGTGGAAGCATGAAGCGATTGCTGATTGCCGCGGCGCTGCTCGCCGCCGTCGGCGCGGCGGCGTACCTGATTGGGTCTGGTGCGAACCCGGCACCCGGCGCCGCGCCCGAACTCGCCGGAGCGCCCGCGATGGCCCCGGTGTTGGCGCGCGGCGAATATCTGACAAAGGCGGCCGACTGCGCCGCCTGCCACACCGTACCCGGTTCGCAGAAGCCCTTCGCGGGCGGCGTTGCGTTTCCTTTGACGTTCGGCACCCTGTACTCGACCAACATCACCGCCGACATCGAAACCGGTATCGGCGCATGGAGCGACGATGAGTTCGTGCGTGCGGTGAGGGAAGGCGTGCGCAAGGATGGTCGGCATTTGTATCCGGTGTTTCCCTACACCTCGTACACCGAACTCAGCCGAAGTGACGTGCTTGCCATCAAGACCTACCTGTTCAGCATGCCCGCCGTACGCCAGGCGAATCGCGCCAACGAGCTTCGCTTCCCGTTCAACCAGCGTTGGGCCGTGGGCTTCTGGAAAGCGGCGTTCTTCAGGAGTCAGCGCTTCGCCGCGGACGCCTCGAAGTCATCGCAATGGAACGGCGGCGCCTACCTCGCCACGGCGCTCGGCCATTGCCGCGATTGTCATACGCCGCGCAATTTCGCGTTCGGCCTCGAGCACAGCAGGGAATTTGCGGGCGAAGAGATACTGGGCTGGCGCGCTTACAACATCACCTCGGATCGCGACCACGGCATCGGTTCCTGGAGCGACGACGACATCGCAAGGTACCTGACCATGGGCCACGCCGACGGGCGCGGGTCGGCGTCCGGCCCCATGGGCGAGGCGGTCGCGCACAGCCTGCAATACCTCAATGCGTCGGATACCGCCGCTCTGGTCGCCTATCTGCGCGACGTACCGGCGCAAAAGGGCGATCACCCGACGGATATCGACGCGCGGCCGACGCCCGCCATGGCATCCACAGGCCTCGCACCCGGGCCCGAGGCGGTGGCCTCGAATGTGCAGGGCCGGCAATTGTTCGAGGGCGCGTGCGCAAGCTGCCACCTGTGGAACGGCGCCGGGTTGGAGTCGAGATATGCCGCACTGCTCGGTCTCCGAGCGGTCAACGATTTGAGCGGCGTCAATGTCGTGGAGACCATCCTTCACGGCGCCGATTTCAAAATCGGCGACCGTGAGGTGTTCATGCCGGCTTTCGGCGCCGGCTACTCGAATACCGAGGTTGCGGCGTTGACCAATTACGTGATCGGGCACTTCGGCAACAAGCACAGCAAGGTGGGGCCGGACGAGGTGGCGCGGCTGCGAGCGCTTTAGACGAATTCCCGATAACCGTTGACGAACACGACGACCGCGAAGTAGCAGAACAATATCGCGGATGCGAGCGACAGGCCGCGAATGAATCGGGTGCTGAGGCGGCGGTGCGCGTAACCCGCGAGCGTTGCAATCAGAATCGTCCAGCATACGCCGGCGAGGAAAAAGCCGAATAAAAACGCCAGCAGCGCTGCGCCGGCGCCGGCGTGCGCGGCGATGACACTGCCGCCGACCACGGCGAACCAGAGAATCGCCGAAGGCGAACTCAGTGCCAGCATCACCCCGCGTGCGAATTCGTGCCCCGGTCGCAGCGCGCCGGCATCCCCGGAGGTCGCGATCGCCAACTGCTTCGGATGCCAGGTTTCGCGCAGCATCTTCACGGCGAGCCACAGCAGCACCGCGCTGCCGCCGATCCACAAAGCGATGCGCACGCCGCGATGCGCGAGCAACACGGTGATCAGAGACAACGAGCTGACGGCGTACATCATGTCTCCGACACAGGACCCAAACCCCAGGAGCAGTGCCGTAGGCATGCCGCGCGTCAAACCCGCCCGCACCATCGCGATGTTGACCACTCCGAGATCCATACACAAAGACAGTGACAGCAGGTAGCCTGCCGCGAACAACTGCGCAAACGCCGTCATCGAGTGGGGTCGGCGGATGCGAGCGGCGAGTAGGGGAGCAGCAATTCGCGGGCCGCCACCGCCTCGCCCGGCGTGACCTCGCCATCGGCTGTAGCGGGCTCGATGTTGAGTACCGCGAGCGCCTCGAATTCCTGGTCAACCGGCGCAAGCTCCGTCAAACGCCCTGCGCGGCCGTCGGCGAGACGCAGCGCCTGGCCAATCGCCCAATTTCCGGGCGGCAATCGCAGGCGAAACATCCGCCGCTTGATGCGTCCCAGATGTTGGGTGCGTGCGACGATTTCCTGGCCCGTATAACAACCCTTGGTGAAGCTGATGCCGTCGATCAGATCGAGATTCAACATCTGCGGGACAAACAGCTCACTCGACGGCGCATACACTTGAGGCAATCCGGCGTGAATGTTTGCCAGTCGCCAGTCGCGCTCGACGGTGAGTGCGTCGCGGCTGCCGGCGAATCCGTGCTCCGCCAGCGACTCGGTCGCACCGATCAGCCAATATCGGCTGGATCCTGTATGCACGCGCCCGACGCCCAATCCGCCCTGCTCGACATAGCCGTTGACGGCGTCGGGAACCGGCAACCCGACGGCCCGCAGCGCCTCCGCGCCGTGCTGGCCGAACACGCCGAATTGCTCGCTCAAGTCCGCAATCTCGACTTTGGCGCGCAACACGAACTTGCGCAGTCCCTGCATAGTCGGCAACAGGACGTCGCGCGGCAGTAGGGCGATGATTCCGCTCGAATGCGGCAGCAAATGCAGCAGCGAAATGACGCGACCCTGGGCGGTGCAATAGGCGGCCAATAGCGGCTCATGCCCACTGAGGCGCCGGGTATCGTTGGATACCTGGCCTTGCAGGAAGACGCCGGCGTCCGGGCCGGAAAAGCGCAGCAGACCGATATGGTGCAGCTGGCCGGACGCCAATCGAGGGGCCGCATCGGCATCGGGGACAGTGTGCATGCCGCTATGAGAGAGGTTCTCAGGTAACCCTGTCAACCCCGGCGGCGCGCGGCAATTCGGCGCATTCCGTAATTTCCGCGCTTATCCGTCCACGGCATGGTTACGCGGCCCTGTTTTCTGGCAAACTTTCACCTGTGATGCCGAATAGCAAGGATCAGCCTGACGTTGCCCTCCCGCTGCCGGAGGCGTCGGAGGAACCGTCTGGGGCGTTGCGGACAGGGTTGCCGGCCGCGAACGCCGTGCGCGAGGTGGGCGGCGCTTCAGGGCCGGAGCCGACGCGCTACGGCGACTGGGAATTGCGCGGCCGCTGTATCGATTTTTAATTGCAGCTCCGCCTCTCGTTGTTTTGAATCGCCAGGAAGGAATTATGCCTGCACGCATCCGGCCGCTTTCGCCGCATTTGCTGATTTATCGTTGGCAAATAGGCAATAGCCTGTCGATATTGCATCGATTGACGGGGATTGCGCTCGCGCTTGGCTTAGTCGCTTTGAGCTTTTGGCTGATTTCACTGGCAGGCGGCGCAGGGAGCTACCGCACGGCGGCGAGAGTGTTCGCCTCTCCCATAGGGATTATGCTGCTCATCGGTTGGACCTTCGCATTCTTCTACCACCTTCTGAACGGTATGCGACATCTGTTCTGGGATATGGGTTTAGGTTACGAGCGCACCCAGCGACACCTCAGCGGATGGTTCGCCGTGCTTGCCGCGCTCGGCCTGACACTGTGGGTTTGGCTCGCACTGTGGCATTTCGGACGCATATGAGTTTGCGCAGTCCCTTGGGAAGGGTTCTCGGCGCCGGGTCAGCCGGGCATGGCACCGGGCAGTGGTGGGCGCAACGGGTCAGTGCGGTTGCGCTCATTCCGCTCACTTTGTGGTTTTTTTGCTCGTTGCTGGCTCTGCCGGCGCAGGATTTTCGCGCGGTACATACATGGCTCGCGCTGCCGCGGAACGGTTTTCTCGCCGCGCTTCTGATCGCCGTGCTCACCTACCACTCCTATCTCGGCACCATCGAGGTGGTCGAAGATTATGTGCACGGCACTGCCATGAAGTTGTCTTTTTTGTTGTTGTTGCGATTCACTTACGTCTTGATCGGCGGCGCGAGCCTATACGCGATCCTGCGGGTCGCGTTCGGAATTCAAACGTCATGAGCGAATACACGCTCATCGACCATAGCTACGACGTGGTGGTCGTCGGAGCGGGCGGCGCGGGATTGCGCGCCACGTTCGGATTGGCCGAGGCAGGCCTCGCCACCGCATGTTTGACCAAGGTGTTCCCGACGCGCAGTCATACCGTTGCGGCGCAGGGCGGCATTTCCGCTGCGCTCGGCAACATGGGCGACGATGACTGGCGTTGGCACATGTATGACACGGTGAAAGGATCGGATTGGTTGGGCGACCAAGACGCGATCGAGTTCATGTGCAAGGAAGCGCCGGCCGCGGTCATCGAGCTCGAGCATTACGGCGTGCCGTTTTCGCGCACCGACGACGGACGCATTTACCAGCGTCCGTTCGGCGGAATGACCACGCATTTCGGCAAGGGCATAGCGCAGCGCACTTGCGCGGCGGCCGACCGCACCGGGCATGCCATGCTGCATACCTTGTATCAGCAATCGCTCAAGCACGATGCGAGCTTCTTCGTCGAGTTCTTCGCGCTCGACCTGATTATGGAAAACGGCGAGTGTCGCGGGGTCATCGCCCTCGACATGTCCGACGGCACGCTGCACCGATTCCGCGCCCACCAAGTCATTTTGGCGACCGGCGGCTATGGCCGCGCCTGGTTTTCGTGCACTTCGGCCCACACCTGCACCGGAGACGGCGGAGGCATGGTGTTGCGAGCCGGCTTACCGCTGCAGGACATGGAATTCGTGCAGTTTCATCCAACCGGTATTTACGGGGCCGGCTGTCTCATCACCGAGGGTTCGCGCGGCGAAGGTGGCTATCTGACGAACGCCGCGGGCGAGCGCTTCATGGAGCGATATGCCCCGAATGCGAAGGACTTGGCGTCGCGCGACGTGGTCAGCCGCTCCATGACCATCGAAATTCGCGAGGGCCGCGGAGTCGGCAAAAACAAGGATCATATCCACCTACACCTGGAGCACTTGGGCCCGGCGGTCATCAAGGAGCGGCTGCCCGGGATCGCCGAGACGGCGAGAATCTTTGCCGATGTGGATGTCAACCGGGAACCCATTCCGGTACTGCCGACGGTCCACTACAACATGGGAGGGATTCCCTGCAGCGTGCACGGCGAGGTGGTGTCGCGGCGCAATGGCGCCGATGTCGTGGTGCCGGGGCTCATGGCCGTCGGCGAAGCCGCTTGCGTGTCGGTTCACGGCGCGAATCGATTGGGCTCGAATTCGCTGCTGGACCTGGTCGTTTTCGGCCGTGAAGCGGCCCGGCATTGCTCGCATGTGGTACGCCCAAGCGCACCCCACCGCCCCTTCAAGCCGGATTGCGCCGAGGCCGCGCTCGCTCGGTTGGACAAGCTGCGCCACGCGCAAGGCTCGCGCCGCACCGCCGACATCCGATTGGACATGCAGCGCATCATGCAGAGCGACGCGGCGGTATTTCGCACCGGCGAGACGCTGAATGACGGCAAGCGCCGACTTGCGCAGGTATTCGCCTCATTCGGCGACGTCAAGGTATCGGATCGCTCGCTGATCTGGAATACGGACCTGATCGAGACTCTGGAGCTGGACAATTTGTTGGGGCAGGCGGTGGCCACCATGCATTCGGCTGAGGCTCGCAAGGAAAGCCGCGGCGCTCAGGCGCGCGAGGATTTTCCCAATCGCGACGACCAGAATTGGCTGAAGCACACGTTATGCTGGGTGGATACGAGGGGGGCCACCACTTTCGACTATCGGCCGGTGCATCTGAAGACATTGACCGATGAGGTCGAGTCGGTTCCCCCGAAGGCACGCACATATTGAGGCGATCCGCCACGGATCCTAAGGAGCGCGATCGATGTCGAAATTTTCGCTGCCCGCCAACTCCAAGGTGAGCAAAAACGGGCAAGTTTTCAAGGCGCCGGCCGGCGCTAAGAACGTCCGTGTGTTCAGGATTTACCGCTTTGATCCCGATTCCGCGCAGAATCCGCGTCTCGACAGCTACGAAATCGACATGGACGATTGCGGGCCGATGGTGCTCGATGCCCTGATCAAGATCAAGAATGAGATCGATACCGGTTTGAGCTTTCGCCGCTCCTGCCGAGAAGGCATCTGCGGATCCTGCGCGATGAACATCGACGGCAAGAACGGTTTGGCCTGCATCAGCGCCTGCGCGGAGGTCAAGGGCGACATCAAGATCTATCCGCTGCCGCACATGCCGGTAATCAAGGATCTGGTCCCCGATCTCACCAATTTCTATGCCCAGTACGCCGCGATCAAGCCCTGGCTACAGACCCGCACGTCCGCCCCGCCGGACCGTGAGCGATTGCAATCCAAGGAGGATCAGGACAAGGTCGATCGGCCTTCGGCGTGCATTTTGTGCGCCTGTTGCTCGACCAGTTGCCCAAGCTACTGGTGGAACAGCGATCGGTACCTCGGTCCGGCGGCGCTGCTGGCGGCCTACCGGTGGATTGTCGACAGCCGCGACGAGGCGGG
>Ga0209415_10009291_pt1 | contig 16913 bp, 17 predicted proteins | sample PeaSoiSIISIP2007_FD_187696 | JGI IMG/M metagenome (GOLD analysis project Ga0209415, IMG submission 187696) | Peat soil microbial communities from Weissenstadt, Germany - SII-SIP-2007 (SPAdes) (version 2) | ecosystem: Environmental > Terrestrial > Soil > Wetlands > Peat | place: Germany... | reverse complement strand
AGGTTCAAGACAAATGGGACGGTGTCGGAGGCCACCGGCAATTCGATTAAGTGCACGCTTTTAATTAGAAATTGCCAGGGAAGATACGAGAGCACAAGAAAGGTGTTGAAGATCGCCGCCTCCGTGCTTCGCAACGGATTATTCCAGCCGTTGCCCAATCGGTCATGTATCTCCCACGCTCCGCGCACGCTTGATTCGGTAGGTCGAAGCCCCGCGCTCCACATACTTAGGACGCACTTAGCGACGTTGACGTACCGCAAGTGCCATGCGCGGTAGTTCAGCAAGACGACGGTTAGCGCGACACCGACAATGCCCACCGCAAGCGATGCAACGTCCCGAAACATTGGAGACTTGTCGAGCGCGTTGAAGAACAAACCGATCAATGCGCCGTAGACTATAAGAAGCTGATCGCGTTTCTTGTCGGAATCTCTCAGGCTCTCGTTGCACTGTTTGAATACTTCTTGATATAGCGCGACGTACTCGTTAGCCACTGGACATCATCCTCTGGTCAGATTTTGCTAACCGCTCAGCGCGGACCATGCTCCCGGAGCGCAGATCGCCGTCGGATAGCTTGCTTCGCTCCCCCCGCCAATCGGGCCATCGGTGTAGTCAAGACCGGTTTGCAGACTTGCGAATCTCCTGGTCCAACAGGTGCAGCCTAACGAACAGGTCGCAATGGTGGAACTCCATCAGCGACCACAGGTCTCCGAACATGCCGCCAATGCTCCCACGAGCCAAGGCCACCCAGCAATCGGCCCTCGATTGACGGCTTCCCCAAAGCAAATCACGAAGGCAATAACGCAACCCGCAAACACCCAAGAGTGTTTTTTCCGTGCTCGGCAAGGTTCCTGATACACATCCTGCGGGTCCGAACCTGACATAGGACTTCCCGTCGGTCGTAGCCTTCGAGTAACGGCCTGTCTATCTTGCCCAAGACAGGCGGCGGTACAGGTAACCACCTAGTTTGGCTCAAGCATCCGCGCATCATTGTCGGTGCAGTCGGCCAGGGTCAACGCGTGCGTGCGCTACCGACAGGCTCAGTCTGCGGTGGCGCGACCTGGAGTGTCGGCGCATACAGAAAAAAACCCCGGCGCGTGGCCGGGGCGTGAATGCCTATCGAGCGTGTCGCTCAGGCGGTCTTGCGCCGCCTCATCAAACCAACAGCTCCGAGTCCGAGCCCGAGCAGCCCGAGCGTAGCGGGCTCCGGCACTTCGGTGGCCGAGAAGTCGACTTGGGTCCCGGGCACATTTCCGAAATCCGAATACTCGTAGTACACATCGCCAACGGAGTACACGTTGAAATCTCCAGTCGGCGCCGTCGAAAAGTAAAGGCCCCAGTAGTCGACCTGTGGGGCGGACTGATAGAGGACGTTGTCGAAATAGACCGCCCCGTCGGTTGAGAGCGTCTGTGCCGTGCCGGCCGGTCCAGCAAGGCCCGTGATCGAATCAAGGTTTCGCGTGCCGGAGATCGCGAGTATGTCGTAGCCACCCAACGAGTCCAGCGTGTCGCTGGTCGTCAGGACGCCGGACGCCGAGACTACCGAGCCCCCAGTAGCCGTGTCCGTGTAACTGAAGTCCCATGTGAGCGTGCCAGCGACGCTCGCCGCCGCGCCCATCAGCAAAAGGGCGAGCGCGCTCAGAACTCGGGTGAACCAGGACGTCATGTTGAATTCCTTCAAACAAGTACTAGCGACTGCACATTCATACAAGCAACAATCGTGCCGCGCACACGCTTTCCCCGTAAATTGCTGATTTACAGGCCTTTAAAACTCTGGAGCTCGAAAGCCGGCCCGAGCTGCAGTACAAAGCTGTAAAGAATTCCGACAGCAGCGCACGATTATGTATGCGACGGGCGTCACACTCACTGGCGTGAATCACGGCCTCCTCGCTATGCGCCGAAGCCTCGTTATACGCCATTGACGTACATACGCCAGCGGCGTACAGTCGGGCGAAATCCGGGGTTTGCTCCGACGTGGACGAGCGGCGGCAATGGACCAGGAAGCCTTCGAGAACCTGCTTGAGACTGTCCGCTGGATGCGCCAGCGCCGGCACGATCGCCTGGCAAGGCTCGGCCTGCGCCGGGCGAGGACCGAAAGCACCGTGGATGTCCGCAAGATCCGGGCCTCGACCGGACTCAGCCAGGCCAAGTTTGCCGAATTGCTGTCGATCGAAGCATCAACGCTGCGCAACTGGGAACAGGGTCGGCGTGAGCCCACCGGAGCCGCGCGCGCGCTACTGCGTGCGATCCACAACAATCCTGTCGCCGTCATCAAAGCACTGAGCGACTGACGCTGGAGGATCGTGGCATGCCGAGACCAAACAGTACCCACCTGTTGTTCCTGCGGGGCGCGACTCGCATGGCCTTCGATGCGACCGCCGGGGCCGCGGAAATCGTCGAGAGAATGCACAGCACCATTCAGCGGCGAGCCGGGCCGAATGGCCCCTCGCCGCCCGAGCCAACGCGCGGCATCACCGGCCTCGTCTACCGTGGCATCGGCGGCGGCCTTCGCCTCGTCGGCCGGGGCATCGATGCCGGTCTCGCGGCGCTCGTGCCGTTGCTACCGGAAGGCGAGACCACGCCGGCGCACGACGCGTTTCTGGCCGCGGTAAACGGCGTATACGGCGACTATCTCGTCCGCACCGCCAACCCACTCGCGATCGAGATGAGCCTGCGTCATCGCGGGCGCGAGGTCGATGTGGCGGATCCGGCGAGCGTGTGGAGCGGCGAACCGGATGCGGCGCCGACCGCCAAACTGCTCCTACTCTTGCACGGCCTGTGCCTGAACGACCGGCAATGGGCCCGCGAGGGCCACGACCACGGAGCGGCACTCGCCGAGGAGCTCGGATACACGCCGCTCTACCTGCGTTACAACAGTGGCCTGCACGTCGCGAGCAACGGGCGCACATTGGCTGAGGCGCTCGAGCCGCTGATCGCGCATTGGCCGCAGCCGGTGAAGGACGTGACGATGATCGGGCACAGCATGGGCGGCCTCGTCGCGCGCAGCGCCGTGCACTACGCTCGCGAAGCGGGGCACCTCTGGCCAGAGCGCGTTCGCAAACTCGTCTTTCTCGGCACGCCACACCATGGCGCGCCGCTCGAACGCAGCGGTCACTGGCTGGATTCGACGCTGGAATTAAGCCCGTATTCGGCGCCGCTCACACGCATCGGCAAGATGCGCAGCGCCGGCATCACCGACTTGCGCCATGGCAGCATCACTACCGGTGCCCACGAGTTCGTGCCGCTGCCCGCCGGCGTGAAATGCTATGCGGCCGCCGCGCTCATCGGAACGCGGCGTAGCACGCTGAGTGAGCGTCTGGTCGGAGACGGGCTCGTGCCGCTCGACAGTGCGCTCGGTCGACATTCCGATGCCTCGCAATCGTTGGCGATTGCGCGCAACCGCCAATGGATCGGCTACGGAATGGGACACCTTGAACTGCTGAATCGCCCCGACGTGTATGCACGGCTGCGCACGTGGCTGCGGGAAGCAGCCTGACGCAGGCGCGTGTTTTCGGAAATCCCCTGCTGGCGCCGGACTTTACGGTTAGCGTCTGGCGGAAAACCGGACGCGATGCGCGAGGCCGATGCCGCTCCGGCCCCGGTCATCTAGCTTTCTTGTGATCCTTCGAACCAAACACTCCGCGGATTCCACCGAGCAGTGACGTGCTGCGGTCGATGGACTCAAGGTGCGCAAGAATGTCGCGCAACGCACTGGTGTTGTCTGCAATCGCATGAACCGCGCGCTCTAGTGCCGCGAGGCGCGCAGATATCCAAATTACCCAGGCGACAACAACAGCGATCGCTCCGCCGGCGGCGGCATAGATGAACGTCGAATCATATCCGAGCATGATGCGATGCCTTTCTCGCCTCAGGCAACATCGGGCCGCGGCCGCGCGCAACGCTGGATGCGCGAGCCAAACAACGCCCGCAGCGTTCGCTGCGACGGTTCAGACGGTGGCCCGGCGCGTGCACAGGCCGCGAGTGCGGAGAACTCAAGCGGCGAACAAAACCCCGGCGCCGAGCTGGGGTTTCGATCCGCTCGCTCCACAGAAGGCAGCGATTGCCAGCGTCCTATTTGGCGTGCGCCTTGCCTGCATCAGCAACCATCTGGTGCAGCTTCACCATCGCCTTGTCCGCCGCCATCTTCGCGCACGCCGCATCGCCCGGCGTTGCGTCCGGATAGCTGCGACCGATCTCCTTGCACGCGGCCATGGCTGCGTCATTGACGCGTTTCTCGGCCGCGGCAGACCCCGCGGCCATCGCGAGATCGAGGCCCTTGAGGCTCACAGTGTAAGAGAGCGTCACGTCGACAATTGGTATGCCGCTCGTCGTACGCCCAACAGTCTCTGCACTCATGATGCGCGTCGCCTGGACAGAGACCTCCGTCTGGGCAGTTGCAACACCGCAGAGCAACGCGGACGCGAGCACTCCGACCGCGGTTCCGATCAGTATCTTTCTCATGACCTCACTCCTTGTTCCCATCGTCGGCGCTATGCGCACCGGGATCGATGCGGCGCCTTTTCCACCGATATGGAACGATAGGCTCCTGCCCCGTATCCGCAATCCGCAGTTACAACCAGCACATCGTGGAAATCTGGTAGCACTCGCAGCCATGGCCCAGCGCGCTGCCGTATCCGCGTCGGTCATGGGCTGTGCCGCGCTGTGTCTTGTCATTCGGCCGGCGTTGCACTGCTGTGGAATTCTCGTCGCTGTGGCCGCGCTCTGGTCCGCGCCACGCCCCATCCGCTTCGCGATCACCCGCGGCGCAGCCTCGGACCTTGCAGGCCGACCGCTGCAGCCCCTAGGATGACCGTCGCGAGCCGCACCCACCCATTCCCGGAATGCCGGTTGCCCGCGCCGCGAGTTCGGCGCCGACGACCGCCCGCGACGCTCCCGGCGGTCCCGGCGGTAGCCCGCGTGGGGTGCTCCTGGCCACAACGGGAGAAGGCACCGTGATCGACCGAATCGTCCGACGCCTCACCTTGAGCGCGGTGCTCGTCGGCGCGACCGCGACTGCGGTCGCTGCGCCTGCATTCGACCTGATCATCGCAAACGGACGCGTCATCGATGGCACCGGCTCGCCGTGGTACGCGGCCGATGTCGGCATCCGGGCCGGGCGGATTGCTGCGATCGGAAAGCTCGACAGTGCCCCGGCGAAGCGCCGCATCGATGCCGGCGGCAGAGTCGTCGCACCGGGCTTCATCGACATGCTCGGGCAATCTCAGTACACGATTCTGGTCGACCCGCGCGTCCCGTCAAAGATCTTCCAGGGCATCACGACCGAGATCACCGGCGAGGGGACCTCTCCGGGACCCCTGACCGGGCATGCGCGCGTCGAGGCCGGCCCGGCGCTCGAGCATTACGGGCTCACGGCCGACTGGCAGACGCTCGGTGAGTACTTCGCGCGGCTCGAGCGCCACGGGATCGGCATCAACCTCGCCTCCTACGTCGGTGCGACCACGGTCCGCGAGATTGTGATCGGCGGCGAGAACCGGCCGGCGTCGCCTGCCGAGCTCGCACGCATGCGAACCATCGTGCGCGAAGCGATGCGACAGGGGGCGATGGGCCTCTCGACCTCGCTCGAGTACGCGCCCGCACCGTATGCGAGCACTGAGGAGCTCATCGCACTCGCCTCGGAGGCCGCGCGCTACGGCGGTATCTACGCGACGCACATGCGCTCCGAGGGCGACGCAATCGGCGCAGCGCTCGACGAGACGTTTCGGATTGCGCGTGAAGCGCACGTTGCGGTGGAGATCTGGCACCTCAAGATTGCCGGTAAGAGCAACTGGGGCCGGATGCCCGAGATCGTCGCGCGCATCGAGGCGGCCCGTGCCAGCGGCCTCGACATCGCCGCCGACACCTACGCTTACTCCGCCTGGTTCAACAGCATGTCGGCCTTCGTGCCGCCGTGGGCGCACGACGGCGGCACGGCGAAGCTGCTCGAGCGCCTCCAGGACCCGGCCCTGCGCGCCCGCATCCGCGACGACATGGAAACCCCGACCGATGCGTGGGACAACGAGTGGTCCGAGATTGCCGGGCCCGAGTCGATCGTGGTCGGCGTCGTCAAGAACCCGGCGCTGCGCCCGCTGCAGGGCCAGACGATCGCAGCCATCGCTGTCGCGCGTGGCGCGGACCCGCTCGAGACGCTGCTCGACATCCTGGTCGAGGACCACGGTTTCACCAAGTGCGCGGTATTCGGAATGGACGAGGATGACATTGCGCTTGCCCTCGTCCAGCCCTGGACCTCGGTCGACAACGACAGCTCGGGCACGGCGCCCGAAGGCCGGCTCGCCGATGAGCACCCGCATCCAAGGGCATATGGCGCTTTCCCACGCATCCTGCGCAAGTACGTCAGAGAAGAGCATCGGCTGACGCTCGAGGAGGCGATCCGCAAGTTCACCGGATTACCGGCTGGCCGGATGCGCCTCGCGGACCGCGGAGTTGTGAAGGAAGGACTGTGGGCCGACCTCGTTGTGTTCGACCCCGATACGGTCACGGACCGCTCGACGTTCAGCTCGCCCCATCAGCTCGCCGTCGGGATGCAGTGGGTACTGGTGAACGGCGTACCTGTCATTGCCGATGGTGTCGCGACCGGCGCGCGACCCGGCAAGGTCCTGCGCGGACCGGGCTATCGCCCTGCCGCACAGCGTTGATCGCGGCATGCGTGATCAGGCCCTGCGCCTGCACGCGCGAGTAGCGTCGCCGATTGGAGTCAGCCTGCGAAGTTCGGGCCCGTCGCGGCAGCCTCGTCGCCGCTGCGCGGCCCGTGTACGAAAGCCGGTCCGGTGCCGAGGTCGCGCGGCTGCCGCCGGGCCAGTATCGGCTGCGCCTCTTTGGGCGCAGACTTATTCCAGTCAACCTGACGGAGACCTGACCATGACGACCGCTTTCTGGTGCGTGTTGGTGGCCGGCCTTCTGCCGTACGCGGGCACGATTGCGGCCAAGGGCGGCCGCCGCTTTGACAATAACAATCCGCGGGCCTGGCTCGCCGACCAGACCGGTTGGCGGGCGCGGGCCAACGCCGCGCAGCTGAACGGATTCGAGGCGTTTCCGCTGTTCGCGGCCGCAGTCGTCGTGGCGCACCTGACCGGCGCGGCACAGGCCCGGGTGGATCTGCTGGCGCTCCTGTTTGTTGCGGCGCGAATCGCCTACCTTGCCGCGTACCTTGCCGACCTCGCGTGGCTGCGCACCGTCCTGTGGTTTGTCGGTATTGGCAGCGCCGTGGCCATTTTCGTCGCCGGGCACTGATCGGTAGCGGTTGCGTCGCGTTTTGGCTAGGGTGCCGGTGATCGTCTAAAGGGGCGGGCCCGCGACATGAACCCGGCCGAGCAGCGCGTCCTGGAACTTCTGGACAAGTGGCTTCAGAGCCTCGAGCTGCATCTGAAGTACACGGCCTTGACCGACGAGGCCTACTGGCAGGTGCAGCCGTGGCCCCGGCACCAACGCCCGGTGCGCTGGGTCCTCGACCTAGCCCAGTCCCGCGCCCGGGAGCTCAAGCGTCACCTCGAATCGCGCATGGCGAGCGGCGACGCTGGCTTTGCCGAGGCGCTCGAGCTGATGGCGTTCGTCGCGAACCTGGTCGGTGCGCAGAACATCGAGCGCTTCATCCCGCTCGCCGAGCCCGAACGCGAGAACCCGGAGGTTCTCGGCAATACCCAGTCGACGCTGCGCCCGTTGAAGTCGGGGTCGACCTCGACCCAGACACGCGCGCTGATCGAGCCGACGCGCGAGATGCCGATGCCCGTCGTCCCGGCCCAGTCTGCGCCGCCCGTCGCCGCGGCCGCGCCACCCGTCGCTGCCCCGGTGCCCAGTGCGCCACCCCCGCCGCCCTCGCGGCCCGCGAAGCAGCCCCCGCCGGCACCGTCGGCACCGCCGGCAACAGCCGCGGGGTCACCGGCCACCGCGCGACCCGCCGCCAAACGCGACGCTCGCGCCGGATCCGGCAAGCATCCAAAGCCGGTTCTTCCCGGAAGCAGCGAGTCCCAGGTCATCGCCGACGCCGTGCGCCTCATCAAGTGGGGCCGCGAGTGGCACGAGCTCGCCGAGGCGATCGCCCGCATCGCCGGGCGCCCGGGCGTGGTCGAGGTCCGCAAATGCCTGCGTACGCACAAGGCCGAGATCGAACGCGCCGCGCGCGAGTGACTGGTTCTGCAACCACCGCAACCGGGGCGCGAGCCTTGGCCGCCGCACTGCGTTTGCGTAGGCGTGGCACGCCGCGTTCCGGCGGCATCGGACCGACGGGATTCCCGAATGCGTAACCACTGGCTCGGGCCGCTCGTCGCGCTGGCCACCCTCATCGGCTTCACCGCGTGCGCCGTCGCCGCACCGCCCAGCGCCGGGGAGCAGGCCATCGAGTACCGGCACTCGGTCTACCACGTGATCGCCTGGAACGTCGGTCCGATGAGCGCGGTGATCAAGGGCAAGATCCCCTACGACGCGGCCGCGTTTGCGAGCCACGCCGCCCGGGTCGCGATGATGACGCCGATGCTGCTCGAGGGATTCACACCGGATTCCAACATCGCGGGCAAGACCCACGCGAAGCCGGCGGGCTGGACCGACCGGGCCACATTCGAGAACTTGCTCAAGAAGCTCGTGGCCCGCAGCGCGACGCTTGCGGATGTGGCCCAGGGTGGGGACCTGGCGACGATCAAGCCGGCGTTCAACGATCTCGTGCAGGTCTGCAAGGACTCGCACGATAAATTCCGGGAGAAGGATGAGGACTGACGACCGGAACGCCTAGAGCATCAGATCGGGCGGCTCCGGCGCGGTGTATACGATCCACAACACCAACGCCGCCGCACCGAGCAGCGTCACGAGGGCAATCAGGAGCCGCTGGCTGCCGATCCCGCTGCCGGGCGGGAGATCGTGCTTGTAGCCGGTGATCAGCGGGCTGACCAAATCGTCCCCGAGCACCCTCCGGTAGTACCCGGCGGCCGCCACGTGCAGCGCGACGGCGCCGAGGATCACGTCCGACAGGTACTCGTGCCAGGCGCTGATCCGGTTGCTGGTGGCGTGGCTGACGTACCCGGCCAGCGGCCCCGTGTTGATGATCTCGTCGTTGGCAAACCGGCCGGTCAGTGCCTGCGCGAGCAGCAGCGCGAGCAGCAGCAGAATCATCCAGACACCGAGCGGCGTGTGGCCCGCCGCGCGGCGGTAGCCACCCCCGCGCAGCGTCCTAAAGTGTGCAATGACGGCCGCGGGGCTGCTGACGAAGCTCACGAATCGCGCAAAGCGCGGACCGATGCAGCCCCACACGAGCCGGAAGCCGACTAGCGTCAGCGTCGAGTACCCGCACCACACGTCCCAGCGAAAGGCCGCGGTGCCGATGTAATGCGTCACGAACGAGCCGGTCACGCCGAGCGCCAATCCCCAGTGGCTGACCCGCAGCGGCAGATCCCACACGAGTTGCCGATCGGCCGCGTCCCTGGGTAAGGCCGCCGTGCTGGTCGATCGCGCCTGCTCCGCCACCGGGTCCTCCGATTCCGATACGCAGGCCTCATCATGCCCGTAGACTGGCTCTGCGTGCGCGGGGTTCGCGTCGGCCGGGCGAGCCTCAGGCGTTGCATGGCCGCGGCGACTTTTGCAAAATCGCGCTCCGCACCGCCCGACTCGGGAACCCGGCGGCGCCGTTCCGGGTCATAGGCGACCAAATGATCGAAGTTAGCGGGCTCACCAAGCGCTACGGCGACGTCGTCGCCATCAGCGATCTCAGCTTCCGCGTCGTCGCCGGCGAAATCCTCGGCTTTCTGGGTCCGAACGGGGCCGGCAAGACGACCACGATGCGGATCATCGCCGGATTCATCGCTCCGACCGCGGGCACCGCGGCGGTGCTCGGCCACGACGTGGCCCGCGAGCCGCTGGCGGCGCGCCAGGCGCTCGGCTACCTGCCGGAGGGGGCACCGAGCTGGCCGGAGATGACCCCGCGGTCGTTCCTCGCGTTCATTGCGGACGTCCGCGGCCTCAAGGGCGACCGGCGCCGCCGGCGGCTCACGGACACGATCGACCGGCTCGGGCTCGGGCCCGTGCTCGATCAGACGATCGATACGCTATCGAAGGGATTCAAGCGCCGGGTCGGGCTCGCCCAGGCGATCGTGCATGACCCGCCGGTGCTGGTGCTCGACGAGCCGACGGACGGACTCGACCCGAACCAGAAACACGAGGTCCGCACGCTGATCAGCGAGATGGCGCCGGGCAAGACCATCGTGATCTCGACCCACATCCTCGAGGAGGTCGATGCGGTGTGCACCCGGGCGATCATCGTGGCACGCGGGCGCCTGCTCGTGGACGAGCGGCCGGCCACCCTGCAGGCGCGCTCCCGCTACCACAATGCCGTGACCCTGACGGTCGCCGAGCCCGCGGACCTGCCGCACATCGCCGCGGCACTGCGCGCCGCGCCGGGCGTCGGCGACGTCGAGGTTGACCTGCGTGACGGGCGGCTGACGGCACTGCCCGCGCCCGGCCAGCTGCCGCTGGCCGCGATCAGCGAGCTCGCGACCCGTGAGCACTGGAATCTGCATGAACTGCGGCTCGAAGCCGGCCGGCTCGACGAGGTGTTCCGCACCGTGACCAGCGCCGCGGAGCAGATGCCGTGAACGGTCTGCGCGCAATCTACCAGCGCGAGCTCGCGAGTTATTTTGCGACGCCGCTGGCATACGTGTTCATCGTGATCTTCCTGCTGCTCGCCGGCGCCGTGACGTTCTCGCTCGGCGGCTTCTACGAGCGCGGTCAGGCGGACCTCGCGCCGTTCTTCAATTTCCACCCGTGGCTGTACCTGTTTCTGGTGCCGGCGGTGGCGATGCGGCTGTGGGCCGAGGAGCGCCGCAGCGGCAGCGTCGAGCTGCTGCTGACGCTGCCCGTGCGGCCGGGCGTCGCGGTGGTCGCGAAGTTCCTCGCCGGACTCACGTTCGTGGGGCTTGCGCTCGTGCTGACGTTTCCGATCTGGATCACCGTCAATTACCTCGGCTCGCCGGACAACGGCGCGATCCTCGCCGGCTACGTCGGCAGCCTGCTGATGGCCGGCGGGTTCCTCGCGGTCGGGAGCGCCCTGTCGGCGGCCACCCGCAGCCAGGTCATCGCCTTCATCCTCACGGTCGTGGTCTGCTTCCTGCTGCTGCTTGCCGGCTTCCCGCTGGTGCTCGATGTGTTCCGCGGCTGGGCGCCGGCCCCGCTGCTCGATGCGGTCGCATCGCTCAGCTTCCTGACCCACTTCCAGGCGATCTCGAAGGGCGTACTGGATCTGCGCGACCTGCTGTATTTCATCATGACGATCGGCGTGTGGCTCTATGCGACGACGCTCGTCCTTGAGCTTCGCAAGGCCGACTAGCCCCATGGGACCTTTCAAGAACCGCAGCCTCGGCGCCGCCACATTCCTCGTGCTGGCCGTGCTGTTCGTGGGGCTGACGATCCTGATCAACGACACGCTGACCGGCGCGCGCCTCGACCTGACGGAGAACCGCCTCTACACGCTCTCACCGGGAACGGATCGCCTCATCGGCGCCATCAAGGAACCGATCAACCTGTATTTCTTCTTCTCGCAGCAGGCATCCGCGACAGCGCCGCCGCTGCGCGCCTACGCCGTCCGGGTGCGCGAGCTGCTCGAGGAGATCACGGCGCGATCCCGCGGACGGATTCACCTGCACGTGATCGATCCGCAGCCGTATTCGGACGACGAGGACCGGGCGGGCGAGCTCGGCCTCAGGCCCGTTCCGATCGGCAACGGCACGGACACGATCTACTTCGGGCTCGCCGGCTCCAACTCGACCGACGGGCGCGCCGTGATCGAGTTCTTCCAGCCGCAGCGCGAGGAGTTTCTCGAATACGACGTTGCGCGCTTGGTGCACCAGCTGGCCGAACCGACGCGCAAGGTCGTGGGGCTGGTGAGCTCGCTGCCGATGTCCGGCGGCTTCGATCCGGCGAGCGGCGGCTTGCGCCAGCCGTGGGTCGTCGAGTCCGAGCTCGCGGAGCTGTTCGATATCCGGCCGATCGCGGCGACGGCCACCGAACTCCCCGCCGGACTCGATGCGCTGATCGTCGTCCACCCCAAGGGCCTCACACCCGCGCTCAACTATGCGATCGACCAGTACGTCGTCGGTGGCGGCCACCTGTTCCTGTGCGTGGATCCGGATGCGCAGCTCGACGGCGGTGCCGGGGCGGGCTCCGACTACGCCGGCGGCGACCGCAGCTCGACCTTCGAGCCGATGCTCGCGGCGTGGGGCGTCGGGTTCGACCCGCGCCAGGCCTTCGGTGACCTTGAGCACGCGCTCCTCGTCGGCAATCCCGGTGGCGGGGAACCGGTGCGACATCTCGGCTTCGCCGGTTTCGGCGCCGACAATCTGGCCAAGGGCGACGTCATCACCGCCTCGCTCGATACGATCAACTTCGGGACACCCGGATTTTTCATCGCGCACGCGATGCCTGGCGTGACCTTCGAGCCGCTGATCACCTCTGGCACGGCGGCGGCGCCGATCCCGGTCGAGCGGCTCGCATTCGCCGCGACTCCCGACAGCCTGCGACAGGGATTCAAGGCGACGGGCGAGCGGTACGTGGTGGCGGCGCGGATCTCGGGCCTGTTGCCGAGCGCGTATCCGGCGGGCCCGCCGGCCGGCGTCACGGCGAGCGCGCCGCACAGCGCGCGCGGCACCAAGGCCGCGAACCTGGTGGTGGTCGCCGACACCGACTTCCTCGTCGACATGCTCTGGGTGCGCGCTGGCAACCTGCTCGGCCAGCGCTTCGTCGAACCCTGGGCGAGCAACGGTGATTTCGTGCTCAATGCCATCGACAACCTCACCGGCAACGCCGACCTGATCGGCATCCGTGGCCGGGCGAGTTATTCCCGGCCGTTCACGCGCGTCGACCAGCTGCGGGCCCGCGCCGACGAGCGGCTCAGAGCCAAGGAGGTCGAGCTCGAGCGCGAGCTGGCGACCACCGAGAGCAAGCTCACCGAACTGCAGACCCGCCGTAGCGATCGCGCATCGCTGGTGCTGACTCCCGAGCAGCGCGGCGAGCTCGAGCGCTTCCAGAGCGAGAAGCTCCGGGTCCGCAAGGAGCTCAGGGGCGTCCGCCACGGGCTCGAGCAGGAGATCGAGCGCCTCGGGACCGTGCTGAAGATCGTCAACATCGTCGCCGTGCCGCTGCTGCTGTCGGTCGCGGCGCTGGTCATGACGTGGCTGCGGCGGCGACGCCGGAGCCGGCGCGGGGCGGCGGCGTGAGCGCGCGGCGGCTCGCGATACTCCTGGTGCTCGCGCTTGCCGTCGTCGGTGGCGCGTTCTGGCTGAGCGCACGCCGCACGCCGCCGCGCGATCCGGCGCTTGGAACGTCCGTGCTGGCCGGCCTCGCGGCGCACCTCGATGCGGTCGACGCCGTGAAGCTGATCGGGCCCGGTGAGAAGACGCTCGTCACGCTCGAGCGGCGCGACAGCCACTGGCAGGTCGCGGAGGCGGCATACCCGGCCGACGCGGCCCGCGTGCGCCGCCTGCTGCTCGCGCTCGGGGACCTCCATGTGATCGAGGCCAAGACCGCGGACCCTGCGCGCCACGCGGCGCTCGGCGTCGAGGACCCGTCGGACCCGAAGGCCCAGTCAGTGCGGCTCGAGCTGCACGGCCTCGCGGCGCCGACCGCGCTGATCGTCGGGCGCGCGGCCGGCACGCAAGGCAGCTACGTGCGCATTCCGGGCACCTCCCAGGCACTCGAGGCGCGCCCGGCCATCGACCTCGCCCGCAGCCCGCACGACTGGCTCGCCCGCGGCGTCCTCGACATCGCCGCCGCCCGGGTGGCCGCGGTCGAGTTCGCGCGTGCCGACGGAGCGCCCTGGCGGGCCGAGCGCAAGAGTCGCGACGCCGCGCATTTCGAGGTTCCCGACCTGCCCCGCGGGCGGGAACTGACCAGTGCCGGAGCGGCCGATCCAGCCGGCAACGCCTTCGGCAATCTCGAGTTCGACGACGTCCGCCCGGCCGTCGCGCCAGTACCGGGAGAGAAGCGGCACCGGACCGTCGTGCGGTGCTTCGACGGACTCGTCGTGACGCTCGAGGCGCCGGCCGCCGGCACCGAACACTGGCTGGTGGTGAACGCGCGCTTCGATCCGGAACTCGCGGCGCGGTTTCCGGCGGCCGCGGGGCAGCAGGCCGTAGATGCCGCGCAGGTCAAGAGCGAGGCCGCGCGGCTCACGGCCACGACCAGCGGATTCGAGTACCGGGTTCCGGCGTATCGCTTTGATGCAATCTTTCGGCGGCGCGACGAGATCCTCCGGCACTGACGTGAGAGCGGCCGGCGCAGGCACATTCCGCCAGCTCGCCGCGGCGACCTACGACGGGCTGCTGCTGGTGGCGGTGCTGATGCTGCTGACGGCGCTGCTGCAGGCGCTGACGCACGGCGAGGCCATCACGCACGCAACTGTCGGCGGCTTCGAGTACCTGTACAGGGCGGTACTCGCGCTGTGCGTGGTGGCGTATTTCGGCAGCAGCTGGACGCGCAGCGGCCAGACACTCGGCATGAAAGCCTGGGGCATGCGCCTCGAGACCGCGACCGGTGGCGTGCCTCGCTGGCGCGACGCGGCGCTGCGCCTCGCAGTCGCCTCGCCGCTCTACCTGCTCGCCATCGCCGGGGTGCTGCTGCTCGCATCGCACCGCGGCGGCTGGCTGCTGCTGCTCGCGTGCCTGCTGCCGCTCGCATTCAGCTTCGGCTGGAACGCCGCGACCGGCGCCGGCACGCTGCACGACCGGTTGTCGCGCACGCAGATGGTGCGCGTGCCCCCCGGACGCGCGGCCGCCTAGCGGACGCGGGCGATCGCGATCCCGGTGGCCGCCGCGAGCAGTACTGCCGGAACCCAGGCGACGAGGAGCGGGTTGAGGCCGTAGACATCCCCGCTGTTCTCGAGCGTGCGGTTGATCAGGAAGTAGACGACGCCAACGATGATGCCGATCACGGTGCGCGAGCCGGCCCCCGCGGAGCGCAGCGGCCCGAACACGAATGGCACTGCCAGCATGCACATCAGCACCGTCGACAGGCTGCGCGCGATGCGCGCCCACAGAGCCACCTCCCACGACCGCGACTCGAGGCCATTCGCCTTCAGGTGCTGCACGTAGCGGTACAGCCCCCGCACCGGCAGTGCATCGGGATTGACGATCGCGGCGCCGAGGAACTCGGGGTTGATGCCGGTCTCGACGTCGAACGCGGCGAGGTGGCGCGTGGCCACGCCGTCGTCGCCGAGCAGCGAGTCCTGGTAGTTGCTCAGCCGCCATTTTCGGCCCGCGACCAGTTGTGCACGATCCGCCCGAGCGAGCGCGACCAGTCGCTGACGGCCGTCGGCGCCGACACTGACGACATAGACGTAGACGCCGCCGAAGACGTTGTCGGCGGACTGCTGCTGGATGCTGACGATGCGCTCGCCGTCCTTGACCCAGATCCCGGCACGGCCCGCGAAACTGAGGTTGCTGTACTTGGCGAAGGTCCTGACCTGGTCCGCGTAGGCCTCGAGCGGCGGTGCCAGCACCTCGCCGAGCAACGCCCCACCTGCGAACATCAGCAATCCGGCCCCGGCCGCCGCGAGCGCCACCCGCGCGACGGACACTCCCGCCGCGCGAATGACGACCAGCTCGCTGCCGCGCGCGAGATTGCCAAGGCCGATGAGCGCGCCGATCAGGGCCGCGACGGGCAGCAGCTGGAACGCCAGCTGCGGCATGCGGAGGAGCGTCACGAACACTGCTTCGAACATCCCGTAGGAACCGACGCCGACGTCGCTCTGCTGGTCGATGAACACAAACAGCGCGGCGAGGCACACCAGCACACCCATCACGAGCAGGGTGAACCACAGGATTTGGCGGGCGAGGTAGCGGTCGAGCAGCCTCACCATGCGGCCCTCCGCGGCAGCGCCCGCCGCCACCAGAGAAAGAGCGCGAGCGCCAGCACCAGCACGTGGACCCACCACAGACCGACGCTCGTGGCGAGCCAGCCCTTCACGATCCAGGTGCGTGCCGCCGACAGCACGTTGACGTAGATGAAGAACACGAGGATCACGACCCCGATGCGCGCATAACGGCCCTGCCGCGGACGCAGCTCGGCGAGCGGAATTGCGAGCAGCGCCAGAATCAGCACCATCAACGGCAACGACACCCGCCACTGGAACTCGGCCTGCGCATCCGGCGCCGGGTCTGCCCACAGCTCGAGCGTCGGGCGCGTCTCGACCCGGGCGGGCCCGGTGTCCGGCGCGCCAAGACGCACTGGAATGCCGTGCTCGGCGAACCGCACGCGTCGAAGTACGGGTAACCCCGCCCCGCCGTCGTACCGCTCGCCGTCGTAGAGGACGATCAGGTGGAGCGCACCGTCCTCCCGTACCAAGTGGCGCGCCCGGTCGGCGAGCACGACCTCGACCCCGTCCGCTTCCCGCCGCTCCAGGAACACGTGCCGCAGCGTGCCGTCCGGGTCACTCGACTCGGCATAGAAGACGGCACTGCCGCCGGCGAAGGTGTGGAACTTGCCCGGCTCCAGGGTCCCGAACTCGGCGGTCCGCAGCGCCTCGCGCTTGATGTCCTGCGCCCGGGCGAAAGCCTGCGGCGCAGCGCTGAGTGCGATCCAGCTCAACAGCACCGTGACGCCCGCCGCCAGCAGCCCGATCGGGCGCAGCAGCCGGGCCGGCCCGACTCCGCAGGCCCGGATCGCGGCCATCTCGCTCTCGTGATAGAGCCGCCCCAGCGCCAGCACGATGCCAATCAGCATCGCGACCGGGATCAGCACCGTCAGGTTCTGGATCGAGGTCAGCCCGATCAGATCGAGGATGATCGCGCGCGGGTAGCCGCGCTCCGCGGCCATGCCGAGGATCTGGGCCAGCTCGTTGCTGACCAGGACCACGAGCAGCACGCCGGTGACCGCAAGCCACGCCTGGGCCACCTCGCGCAGCACGTACCGGTCCAGCGTCCCCAACC
>Ga0209415_10009289_pt1 | contig 16914 bp, 12 predicted proteins | sample PeaSoiSIISIP2007_FD_187696 | JGI IMG/M metagenome (GOLD analysis project Ga0209415, IMG submission 187696) | Peat soil microbial communities from Weissenstadt, Germany - SII-SIP-2007 (SPAdes) (version 2) | ecosystem: Environmental > Terrestrial > Soil > Wetlands > Peat | place: Germany... | reverse complement strand
CACGACGACCACGGGGACGCTCGCGCCCAGCGGACCGGCGAACGACGGCGCGTGCACCACCGACGCCCCCGCGACCAGGCCCTGCGCGAGGCCCCGGTCCCACAGGCGCACGAGCACCGGACCGGGCAGGCGCGAGCTCCGCACCGGCCAGCCCCACGCGTCGAGACGGTCGGCGCGGCCGCGCCGGCTGGCCACCAACGTCATCGCCGGCGCCCCGTCGCCCAGGCGGCGCAGGCCGCCGAGCAGGCCCCGCGTGTAGGTGGCGATCCCGCTCGTCGGCCGCTGGCGGAGCTGGTCGGCGACGAGCGCCACGCGCATCTCAGCCACGGCCGGGTCCACCCCACAGCAGACGTACGTCAGCCACGGCCGGTCCACCCCACACCAGACGCACGTCAGTCACGGCCGGCGGTGACCCCGGCGGCCCGAGCGTCGCGGTAGAGCCCGGTGAGGCCCTCGACGCAGCGTTCCCACGTGTAGGACGCGGCACGGGCCGTGCCCCGCCCGATCAGCACCGACCGGGTCGCGGCGTCGTCGGCCACCTCGGCGAGGGCGGCGGCGAACGCCTCCTCGTCCCCCACCGCGACCACCCGCGCCGCGTCACCGCACACCTCGGGCACCGCGCCCGCGGCCGTCGCCACGACCGGCACGCCTGCGGCCATCGCCTCGAGCGGAGGGAGCCCGAACCCTTCGTAGATCGACGGGAAGGCGAACACGGTCGCGCCCGCAAGCAGCCCCGCCCTCACCCCACCCTCGACGTAGCCGGTCCGAAGCACGCGGTCGCGATGGCGCGCCGACTCGAGCGCGCCCGTCAGCTCCGCGGCGCCCCAGCCGTCGGGCCCGGCGATGACGAGCGCGAGGTCGGGGTCGTCGGCGGCGACGCGGTCCCACGCCCGCACGAGGAGCGGGAGGTCCTTGCGCGGCTCGACGGTGCCGAGGGCGAGCACGTAGCGCGTGCAGCCGGTGCGGGCCGCCACCGTGGCGCGGGCGGCCGCGGGGTCCGCCCCGGGCTCGCCGGCGGACGCGGCGTCGTCGGGGTGGCCGATCCCGTGGGGGACGGCGCGGACGCGCTCGGGGTCGGCACCGAACGCGTCGCACACCTCGTCGGCGACCGCGGTCGAGGGGGTGTGGACCCAGGCGCCCGTCGCCAACGCCCGGCGGATCAGCGCGGGGTAGCGCAACGACGTCCTCGTGCACAGGTGGGGGTAGCGCACGCAGGTGAGGTCGTGGATCGTGACGACCCGGGCCGCACGACGCGCCGGGGGCACGACGAAGTTGGTCCCGTGCACCACGTCGACGCCCTCGTCGAGGTCGAGGATGAGCTCGACCGGCACCACGTTCGTGCGCGCCCATGCCCACAGCAGGGGGCGGGCGGGCACCGACCAGCCCGACGTCACGCCCGGCGGGAGCACCTCCCGCAACGAGGAACGCCCGCGCCAGCTCAGCGCATAGCCGAACAGCTCGTCGTCGCCGCGCCGGGCCAGGGCGTGGAGCGCCCCGAGGGTGAAGTGGGCCACACCGGTGCGGGAGCCGAGCAGCGGGGTGGCGTCCAGGGCGAGGCGCACTGCGTGCGACGCTACCCGGGCGGCGGGAGGGCCCCGGGTAGGCTGATCGGCCACCATGGCCACGACCGCGCGGCACGGCCCCGGCGACGGGGTCCGCACCACCGGGACCGCGGTCACCCTGCGGTCCCGGGTGGCGGACATCGTCGCCTACCGGGAGCTCCTGGTGAACCTCATCCGCAAGGAGCTGAAGGTCCGCTACAAGAACAGCGCCCTCGGGTTCGTCTGGTCGCTGGTCAACCCGGCGGTCACCATCGCCGTGTTCTACATGATCTTCAGCGTGATCCTGCCCAACTCGATCCCCGACTTCGTGCTCTTCCTCATGTCGGGGGTGCTGATCTTCAACATGTTCCAGAACGGGACGGCGGCAGCGGTCGGGTCGGTGGTCGGGAACGCCCCGCTGATCAAGAAGGTGTGGTTCCCCCGCGAGGTCCTGCCGCTCGCCTCCATCGGATCCTGCTTCGTCGACTTCCTGCTGCAGTCGAGCGTCCTCGTGGTGGCGTTCACAGTCGCCCGCTGGCGCGTCGGATGGATCTACCTGCCGCTGATCCCGCTCGCGATCGTGGTGGCCCTGCTCTTCACGACCGCGTTCGGGGTGTGGCTGGCGGCGGTCAACGTCAAGTTCCGCGACATGCAGCACTTCCTCGGCATCGCGCTGATGGTGTGGTTCTGGGGCACGCCGATCATCTACGGCTACGAGCAGGTCGCCCACCGCTTGTCCCGCTTCCACCTGACGTGGCTCCCGCTGATCAACCCCTACGCCATCGTGAGCCTTTCTTTCCAGCGGGCGCTGTACAACCGCCGGCGCGTGCGCACCGGCACCGACGCCGCCCACCACCCCATCTACACGACGCTGCTCCCCGACCACGGCTATCTCTGGTACCTCGGCGTGCTCGCCGTCGTCGGCGCGGTCTCCTTCCTCCTCCTCGTGGGCGCGATGCGGACGTTCCGGCGCCTGGAGGGCGACTTCGCCGAGGAGCTCTGACGTGGCCGCGGCCGTCGAGATCGAGGGCGTGTCGAAGCGCTTCCGGCTCTACCACGAGAAGTTCACGAGCCTGAAGGAGCGGATCCTGCACGGGGGGCGCATCCCCTACGAGGACTTCTGGGCGCTGCAGGACGTCAACCTGCGAATCGAGGCGGGCGAGTCGATCGGTCTGCTCGGCCACAACGGCTCGGGCAAGTCGACGCTGCTCAAGTGCATCGCCGGCATCCTCCGCCCGACGAGTGGCGAGATCCGCACGCAGGGCCGGCTCGCCGCGCTGCTCGAGCTCGGCGCCGGCTTCCAGCCCGACCTGAGCGGCAGGGAGAACGTCTTCCTGAACGGCTCCATCCTTGGCATGAAGCGGGCCGCGATCGCGAAGCGCTTCGACGACATCGTCCACTTCGCCGGCGACGAGGTCGAGCGGATGATCGACAACCAGGTGAAGTTCTACTCGTCGGGCATGTACGTCCGGCTCGGGTTCGCCATCGCCATCAACGTCGACCCCGACATCCTGCTCGTCGACGAGGTCCTCGCCGTCGGCGACGAGGCGTTCCAGCGCAAGTGCCTCGACAAGGTCGCCGCCTTCCAGGCCGAGGGCCGCACGATCATCGTCGTCACCCACGCCGCCGACCTCGTCCGCCAGGTGTGCACGCGCGCCGCCGCGCTCGACCACGGCCGCCTCGTCGCGATGGGCGAGCCCAACGACGTGATCCGCACGTTCCGCGACACCCTGATGACCGGAGACGACGGCGCAGGCGTCGACGACCCGGACGCGTCCCCGTTCTGGCATCGCGTCCGGATCACCGCGGTCGAGGTCGTCTACCCGGACCCGGCCCAGGCCATCCTGCTCCCCGGCCAGCCGCTCGAGCTGCGCATCGGCTTCGACACGTGCGACAACCGGGTCGACGACATCGTCGCCGGCATCGCGATCCACGGAACGCTCGGCCAGCTCGCGTACGGCACCAACAGCCACCTGAGCGGCCAGGAGCTCGGCACGCTGCAGGGCACGGGCGTGGTCTGCTTCCGCGTCGCCGACCTCCCGTTGCTGGACGGCACCTACCGCGTGACCGTGAGCCTGCACACGCGGGGCGGCCTCCGCTACGACCACTGGGAGCAGCACGTGCCGGTGGAGATCAAGGCCCCCGGCCGCGACGTGGGCGTCGTGCGACTGGCCACCAAGATCCAGGTCGAGCCGGGCGCGACCCTCGGCGGGCGCGGCGCGCTGTTCCGGAAGGACGCCGGGTGACGGAGGATCCGCCGACGATCGACGTGACCCGCCTGGCGGCCGAGATCGCCGAGGAGGTGCGCGCCCGCCGGGCGGCCGGCGACTTCCCGCCGGGGCTCGAGCGCGAGCTCGACGCCATGTTCGCCCGCTACGCGCCGGCGGGCACCGGCGACGACTTCGACGACGTGCTCGCGGCCGCCGAGACGCAGAGCTTCATCCACGCCGACGTCCCCACCGGCTCGCGGCGGGCGCCGCTGGTGCTGGTCAAGCGGGTGCTGCGCAGCGCCATGGCGTGGTACGTGCGGTTCCTCGCCCAGCAGGTGACCGCGTTCGCCGGGTCGATCACCCGGGCCGTGACGCTGTTGGCGCGCAGGGTCGACACGCTCGAGACGGTCGCGCCGACGCGGGTCGCCCGCTCGACCCCCGACCCAGGCGGGTGGGCGCCGACCGCGGTGGACGCGGTCGCGGGCGTGCCCGGCCGCGTGCTCCACACCGAGTCGGGCGCCGGCGCCGTCGTCCGCGCCCTGGTCGACGCCGGCGTCGACGCGTACGGCGTCGACCCCGACGAGGGCGCCGCGGTGGCCGCGGCGCGGGAGGGACTGGACGTCCGCGTCGACGACGCTCTCGCCCACCTCCGGCGGCTGCCCGACGCGTCGCTCGGCGCTGTCGTGCTGTCGGGCTGCATCGACGAGCTCGCCCTCGGCGAGGTGCTCGCCATCGCCGGGCGCGCCGCGGCCGCGGTCGCCGCGGGCGGGACGGTCGTCGTCCTCTCCGCCGGACCGCGCGCGTGGGCGGGCGCGACCGATCCCGTCGCCGCCGACCTGTCTCCGGGCCGGCCGTTGCACGCCGAGACGTGGGCGCACGTGCTCACGACGGCCGGCCTCGCCATCGAACGCACCCTCCCGCTCCCCGCCGCGGCGCCGCCCGAGCGGTTGACCCCGCTGCCGGCCGACGTCCCCGGCGCCGAGATCCTCAACGCGGACCTCGACCGGCTCAGCCGGGCGGTGTTCGGCGCCGGCGGGTACGCGCTCGTCGCCCGCAAGCCGCACTGAACCCGTGGTCGCCGTCCACCAGGTCCTGCCGGTCCTCGCGCCGCGCGACGCGATCGGCAACCACACACTGCGGATCCGCGAGGCGCTGCGCCGCGCCGGCGTCGCCGGCGAGATCGTCGCCGGCGAGATCGTGGCCGGCGCCGGCGACGGTGCGCGCACGGTCCGCCGCACCCGCCCGTCGCGCCTCGCCGCGGCCGAGCCCGCGCTGTGGCTGTACCACGCGTCGACCGGATCGCCGGTGGCGGAGTGGTTCGCCGACCTGCCGGGCCCGAAGGCGATCGACTACCACAACATCACGCCGGCGGAGATCGTCGGCCCGTGGGAGCCCCACGTCGGCGTCGAGCTGCGCGCCGGCCGGCGCCAGCTGGCCGAGCTGGCCGACGTCGCCGGGTGGGCCCTCGCCGACTCGGCCTACAACCGGGCCGAGCTCACCGGCCTCGGCTACCGGTGGACCGAGGTCGTCCCGATCCTGCTCGACGCCGCGGAGCTGGCCGGCGTCCCGCCGGACGCCGCGCTGCTCACCGCACTCGAGGCGCGCAAGGCGGCCGAGGGAGGGGCGGACTGGCTGTTCGTCAGCCGCCTGCTCCCGCACAAGGGCCAGCACGACCTGATCAAGGCGTTCGCCGCGTACCGCCTCGCCTACGACCCCGCGGCCCGCCTGACCCTCGTCGGCGCGGCCGGCTCGGCGCGCTACGCGGAGGCCCTCGCCGACTTCGTCGCCGACCTGGCGCTCGACGACGCGGTCGCGTTCACGGGCTCGGTCAGCGATGCCGAGCTGGCGGCCCGGTACCGCGTCGCCGACGTGTACACCTCGGCCTCGGCCCACGAGGGGTTCGGCGTGCCGCTGGTCGAGGCGATGGCGCACGGAGTGCCGATCGTCGCCCTGGCCTCCTCCGCGGTGCCCGAGACGGTCGGGACGGCCGGGATCCTGCTGCCGTCGGCGGAGCCGGCCGCGTTCGCCGCCGCGGTCCACCGCGTGACGACCGACCCCGCGCTCGCCGCCGCGCTCACCGCCGCCGGCCGCGCCCGCCTGGCCGAGCTCGACGCGGCGACGACCGGACGCCGGCTCGTCGACGCGGTCGGCCGGATCCTCGCCGCCGCCGGGCTCTCGTAGGGCGCAGCACCGACCGCATGCCGTGACATAAGGGGTGGCGCCGGGCCGGCACGGGACATCGCCCGACCGCGTGCCGAGACGAGGCGGCCGCGTTCAGCACTTTTCGCCGACGTGACCGGCAGGAGATGGCGCGAGTTTCGCGTCAGGTGACATGAAAATCGCGTGGATCGGCCGAACGGCACGATGGAATGACCAGATGGCGCGAAAATCGCGCCGGCGAAAACGGCGGTGACAGGCACCGCCGCCGATCGCCCGGAGGCCCGGGTCAGCCGACGACGTGGACCGACACCGAGGTCGCGTCCGAGAACCCGCCCACCAGCTGCTGGAAGAGGCCGATCCGCACGGTGTAGGTGCCCGCGGGCAACGGTGCGCCCGTCGCCGACTCGGCCAGCAGGACGACGTCCACGCCGGCGGCCGTGTCCGGCAGCATCACCCGCGGCAGGTCCGCGGCCTGGCAGGCGAGCGCCGTCGGGTCGGCGCCGGGGATCGGCGGGCAGCCGGTCGCGGTGCCCGAACCGTCGGGCGACTCCCACTGCAGCGACAGGCGCACCGCGAACTGCCCGGAGGGGAACGTGTCCAGCGTCGGCCACGGCGCGCCACCCGCCGGGTGGGTCACCACGAGTGGCACGTGCACCGTTCCTCCGCTGTGCACGGTCACCGACGTCGGCACCCGGACGCTGCCGACCCGGTCGCCGTCGGCCAGCGCGGCCGGCGGCCCGGCCGGGAACAGCCACCCGCCGGTCGCCAGCGCGGGCTCGATCGCGGCGCCGGGCAGCACCCACAGCGCGACCTGCGCGAACGGATCCGACGTGATCATGCGCGCCCCGGGATACCGCTCGGCGAAGGACGCGTTCGGGCTGGCCACGAGCGGCCCGCACGGCGGCCCGGCCGTGCCGCCGAACGGCCGGATGCGCTGATCCGGCAGGAGGAACTCGGTGTTGTACAGGGCGAAGTCGTCGGCAAGCGGGTTGTCCCACGCCACGCACCCGAGCGCGACCCCGCTGTGGTCGCGCAGCGCGGCGAGCGCGAGCGGCACGGCGTTCTGCGCGGCGCGGGCGCGCGACCCCGGCACGATGTACGTGGCCTGTGTGCGCAACGCGGAGGCGACGAAGCCGGCTGCGAGCACAGCGATCGCCAGCGCCGGCCATCGCAGGGCGAGCACGGCGAGACCGGCCAGCGTCAGCAGGCCGACCCCGAGCAGCGCGAGCACCTCGACCTTGTTCCCGAAGTGGCGGATGTAGGGGACGATCGCGATCACGTTCACCGGGTTGAGCGGACCGTGGACCTCCGATCCCGGATGGCCCAGGCCGGCGAACGCGGCCGACCCCACGAGCACCACTCCCCCGACCCCGACCCACGTGACGAGCGTGCGCAAGCGACGCCCCTCGAGCGGCCGCACGATCTCGGCCAGCGCGATCATCAGCAGAGGTGCGATCGCGGCGTCGTTGTAGCGGCCGTAGATGAGCTTGTCGGCCCGCGTGCCGAGGTTGATGAACAGCGACGACACCGCCCACACGCCGAGGAAGGCCAGGCCGGCGAACGCCCGCGCCATCACCGCCACGCTCCGGTCCCCGCGAGTGAATCGGGCCACCGACCGCATCGCCACCCAGAGCCCGAACGGCAGCAGCCCGGCGGTGGCGACGGCGAGGTAGAACATCTGCCCGCCCGCCTCGCTCACCAGACCGAAGAAGCCGTGCACGCTCGCGGCGCGCGACAGGATCCCGCCGGGCGAGTACGCCGTGAACCGGCTGGCCGGGTCCTTCAGCGTGACGACCAGCGCGCGCGTCACGGCGAAGCCGGCAACCAGCCCGGCGCCGAGCGCGCCCAGCGCGGCCGCCGCGGCCCGTCCCCGCGGGACGAGCAGCGCGAGGCCGAGCAGCCCGAGCGCGACGTACACCGCGTAGCCGCGCGGGTGCACCAGGGCGAGGAGGCCGCACGCCACGCCCGCCGCGGCCCACCGCCGCCACGACAGCACCTCGGTGACGACCGACGACTCCGACGCCCGGGCCGCGAGGATGCACACGCCGAGGAAGCCTGCGGCGAACGCCGACTCGGACATCGAGAAGTCGCTGAAGAGCACGAGCGCCGGGTAGGCGACGACGGCCGTGACGATGAGCACCCGCCACTGCCGGCCGAGATGGGGGGCGAGGTAGCCGAACAGGCACCACGCCAGGACCACGGCCGCGCCGGCCATGACGGAGTTGACGATCAGCGCCCCGCGCCACACCGTCAGCGGGTCGCGGCTCAGCCACCACAGCGGGACGAGCAACAGGCTGTAGCCCGGGTAGTACTCGGTCGTCGGGCGCAACCCGCCACGCGCGAGGTAGTGCGCGTTCTGCACGTAGCCGAGCTCGTCGGGGTGGATGACCGCGACCTTCAAGGGCACGGTCAACGCGATGTGCGCGGCGACCACGGCGGCGACGGCGAGGGCCGCGAGCACGACACCCCTCGTGGTCCACCCGCGACGAGTCGGCCCGGTGGACGACCCCGAGGCCGCGTCCGTGCGGGCGGCGAATCGGGCGAAGACGGCCATGGTCTGGGTGGGCGGCGGGCCGCCGGCGGGCATGCTACCGCCGGCCGGTTCCGCGACCCCGGCCAAGGGACCGGTAGCGTGCGGCCCGGTGCAGGATCGGCTCTCGGCGGCGCGCCACGCCCTCGCCCGCGGGCTCGGCCGCCTGGAGCGGGTCAGCGCCGGCGCCCGCCGGCGAGTCGACCCCGGCCCCGAGCGGAGCGGACGCTACGGCGGGCTGTGGGACCCACCGGAGACGGCCGACGCGATGTCGCTGATCCTGAACACGACCGACGCCGACACCTTCGAGTCGACCGGCCGCGCCGACGCCGACCGCCTCGCGGCCCACGTCCCCGCCGGCGGCACCGCCCTCGACCTCGGGTGCGGCATCGGGCGCGTCGCCCGCTACCTCGCGCCGCGCTGCGGGTTGCTGTGGGCGGTCGACGCCAGTCCCCGCATGCTGGAGTTGGCTCGCGGCCGCCTCGCCGGCGAGCCCAACGTCCGTTTCGCCCTCTGCGTCGACACGAGCGTGCCGTCGGTCCCCGATGCGAGCGTCGACATGGCGTACGCGCTGCTCGTGCTCCAGCACCTCGAGCGGGAGGACGCGTTCCTCCTCCTCGAAGAGCTCCACCGCGTGCTGCGACCGGACGGGCGACTGGTCGTGACGTTCCCCAACCTGCTGTCGGACACCTACCTCGACGCGTTCGTGCGGTACGCGCACACCGGCGAGGTCGCCAACGCGGCGCGGGCGCGGATGTACACGCCCGAGGAGGTGGCGAGACTGCTCGCGGCAGCCGGGTTCGACGCCGAGCTCGACGCGGGTGTCGAGATCTGGGCCCTCTGCCGGCCGAGCTGACCGTGGCCACCCTCCACCAGTTCGTGCCGACCCTCGACCCCGGCGCGGTCGGCACCCACATCCTCGAGATCCAGGCGACGCTGCGCGGCGCGGGGTGGCACTCGGAGGTGTTCAGCGAGCACACCAGAGCGCCGTACGCGGGACGGGCCCACCGCCACACCGACTACGGCCGCGCCGTCCCCGTGGACGCGGGGGACGTGCTGCTCTACCACGCCGCGATCGGGTCGTCCGTGGCCGACTGGCTCATGGACCGCCGCCCGCACCGACTGGTCGTGGACTACCACAACATCACGCCGGCGGAGTGGTTCGCCGACTGGGAGCCGCCGCTGGCCTACGGCCTGGCGTGGGGCCGTGAGCAGCTGGGGCGGCTCGCACGACGGGCGCGGGTCGGCCTCGCCGACTCCGCGTTCAACGCCGAGGAGCTGCGCGCGACCGGCTTCCGCCGCACAGAGGTGCTGCCGATCCTCCGCCCCTCGGCCGTCGGGGTCGCCGACCCGGCGCGGGTGGCGGCGCTGCGCGCCGTGGCGGGGACGCGGTGGGTGTTCGTCGGCCGCCTCGCGCCGAACAAACGCCAACACCTGCTGATCGGCGCGCTGCACGCCTACCGCATGGCCTACGACGCCGACGCCCGCCTCGACCTCGTCGGCGGCACGTCCTCGGACGCCTACGAGGCGGCGCTGCGCGCCTACGCCGATTCGCTCGGGCTGGGCGGGGCGGTGACGTTCACCGGCGCGGTGAGCGACGCGGAACGCGACGCCCGCTACGCCGCGGCCGACGTGTTCGTCTCGGTCTCGGCGCACGAAGGGTTCCTGGTCCCGTTGCTCGAGGCTTGGGAGGCCGGTCTCCCCGTCGTCGCATACGCGGCGGCGGCCGTGCCCGAGACGCTCGGCGGGGGCGGCGTGCTCATCGACTCCGCCTCCCCCGAGGTCGTCGCCGCCGCCGTGGCGCGCGTCGTGCACGACCCTGCGCTCGCGTCGCGGCTGCGCGCCGCCGGTCGGGCGCGCCTCGCGTCGCTCTCCCCTGAGCGCACGCGGGCCCGGCTGCTCGAGCTCGCCACCGCGCTGGCCGACGGTCTCGCCGACCCGCCCGGCGTCGCCGCGCTGGCGGCGCTCAGGACGCCCACGGCTCCGCGGTGAAGGTCACCTATGTCGCCGTGCGCTACGGGCCCTCCGTCGCGGGCGGCGCCGAGCAGGCCTGCCGGCAGTTGGCCGAGCACCTGGCGGCCGACGGCGTCGACGTCGCGGTCCACACCACGTGCGCGCTCGACGCGACGACGTGGGCCGACGTCACCCAGCCGGGCACGACGCAGGAGGCGGGCGTGACCGTCCATCGCCACCGCAGTCGGTCGGGGCGCGAGCCGCACTTCGACCGGTTGAGCCGCGACGTCCTCGACGACCCGGCCCGCCAGCCCATGGCACGGGCCGAGGACTGGGTGCGGCGCCAGGGCCCGGTGTGCCCGGACGCGATCGCGGGCGCGATGGGCGAGGGGGCCGACCTTCTGATCGCCACGCCGTACCTGTACTGGCCGACCGTGGAGCTGGCCCGCGTCGCCCCATCGGGCCGACTCGTGCTCCACCCCGCCGCGCACGACGAGGCGCCGATCCGCCTGCCCGTGTTCGCCGGCGTGTTCGGCGCCGCGGCCGGGTTGGCGTTCTACACCGACGCCGAGCGACGACTGGTCGAGCGGCTGTTCCCCGCGCTGGCCGGCCGCCCCCAGGCCGTCGTCGGGCTCGGCGTGGACCCCGCGCCCGACGCGGCGGAGGGGCCGTTGCGCGAGCTGGCGGGGATCGGCGGGCGCCCGTACCTCCTCTGCTTCGGCCGCGTCGACGAGGGCAAGGGGACCGCGGTGCTCGCCCGGTTCTTCGCCACCTACAAGCGCCGCCGCCCCGGCCCGCTCGCGCTCGTCTATGCCGGCCCGGTCGTGCACCCGCCGCCCGAGCACCCCGACGTCGTCGTGGTCGGCGCGGTCGACGACGCGACGAAGTGGTCGGCGCTCCGCGGCGCGGCCGCGCTCGTCAACCCCTCGGTCAACGAGAGCTTCGGGATCGTCGTGCTCGAGGCGTGGGCCGCGCACCGGCCCGCGCTCGTCAACGCCCGCTGTGCGGCGACCGCGGAGCTGGTGCGGCGCTCGTGCGGGGGCCTGACCTTCAGCGGCTACGCCTCGTTCGAGGCCGCCGTCGACCGCATCGTCGGCGACGCGAGGGCCGCGACCACGATGGCCGACGCCGGGCGCGCGTACGCGGAGCAGTCGTTCTCCTGGCCGGTCGTCACCGGCCGCTACCGCGCGTGGTTGGAGCGCCTGGCCGACAGCCCGTCCGGTAGGCTCGCCGGGCCGTGAGCCCGTCGACCCCGCCGCCGGAGATCGACGCGCTCATCGACGAGATCCGCCGACGCGTGGCCGAACGGCGCCGGTCGGGCTTCTACCCGGAGGGCCTCGAGGACGACCTCGACGCGCACTTCCGCAGGATCGTGAGCCACCGCCGCGGGGCCGCGACGGAGGCCGTGCGCGAGAGCCTCCTCGACCTCGACGCGCAGTCCCACTTCAGCCCCGACCGGATCCCGACCGCGACGCGACTCCCGGGCGGCGACACGGTGCACCGTGTCGTGCGCAAGCTCACGTCGCGCCAGACCCAGGGCGCGCTCCAACAGGTGCAGGAGTTCAGCGACGCGCTGCGCTCGACGCTGCGGCTCATCCTCGACGCCCTCGAGGAGCCGGGCGACCACCTCCACGCCGACCTGGCCGCGCAACTCGACGCGGTGTGGGAGCGGTTCGCGGCGTGGGAGCGGGGGCCGGTCGACTCCGCCGCCGCGTTGGGCGACCTGCGTCGCCGCGTCGAGGCTCTGGAGGCGGCCGAGCAGGCCCGCCGCTTCACGCCGCCCTACACGGCCGCAGAGTTCGAGGCCGCGTTCCGCGGCGGTGCCGACGAGCTCAAGGCCCGCTACCGCGACCTGGCCGAGCTGGTCGCCGGGTCGGCCCCGGTGCTCGACATCGGCTGCGGGCGCGGCGAGTTCCTCGAGCTCCTCGGCACGCTCGGCGCGGCCGGGCGGGGGGTCGAGCTCGACCCGGTGCTCGCGGCCAGCGGCCGTGAGGCCGGGCTCGACATCACGACCGGCGACGGCATCGCCCACCTCGCGGCGCAGCCCGACGGGTCGCTCGGTGCGGTCGTCCTGCTCCAGGTCGTCGAGCACCTGACACCCCAGCAGCTGGTCGACCTGATCACCATCGCCAAGGACAAGGTGCGGCGGGGCGGGATGCTGCTGATGGAGACGGTCAACCCGCAGTCGCTGTACACGTTCGCCCGTGCCTTCTACCTCGACCCGACCCACACCAACCCGATCCACCCGGCGTACCTCCGGTTCCTCGTGCAGCAGGCCGGCTTTGCCGACGTCCGCCTCGAGTGGCGATCGCCACCCGACGAGGACGAGGTCCCGGTCCCGGACCCAGCGGCCGGCCCGGTGGCCGCGGCCAACATCGTCAAGATCAACCGCCTCCTGTTCGCGCCCCAGGACTACGCCGTCGTGGCGATCAGCTAGTTGCCCGCCCACCAGGTGCTCGCGTCGGCGTCCGCGGGCGACGCCGTCACCACGTTCGCGCTCGAGGTGCGTGACCTCCTCCGGACCCTCGGGCCGTCGGAGATCTTCGCCCCGCACGTCGACCCGAGGATCGCCGACGAGGTGCACGAGCTGCGGTACTACGGCGACCACCCGACCGAGGGCGCGACCATCGTGTACCACGCGTCGATCGGCAACGACGCGGTGTACGGGTTCCTCACCGGCCGCCGCGAGCCCCTCGTGCTCGTGTACCACAACATCTCGCCGCCGGAGAGCTTCGCCCCCTACGAGCCGGCATTCGCCGCGCTGCTCGAGGCGGGGCGCGACCAGGTGGCCCGGCTCCGTCCCAGGGTGACCCTCGCCCTCGCCGTGTCGTCGTTCAACGCCGACGACCTGACGACCATGGGCTACGCGGACGTGCGCGTGACGCCGCTCATCCTCGACGGCGCGCTGCGAAGCGCCCGGCCGGACGGCGACACGCTCCGGCACCTCGAGACCTACGTCCACGGGCCGCTCGCGCTGTTCGTCGGTCAGCTGCTGCCGCACAAGCGTCCCGAGCTGCTCGTCGAGGCGCTGCACACGATCGCCACGTACCTCGTCCCGGAAGCGCACCTCGTGCTCCTCGGCGCCCGCCGCATCCCCGCGTTCGCCTCCGCGGTGCAACGCCAGATCGTGGAGCTCGGGCTCGCCAACGCCTGGATCGTCGGATCCGTGCCGGTCGCGGTGCTGCGGGCGTACTACGAGAAGGCCGACGTGTTCGTCACGGCGAGCGACCACGAGGGCTTCTGCGTCCCGCTGCTCGAGGCGATGAGCTTCGACGTGCCCGTCGTCGCCCGGGCCACGTCCGCGATCCCGGAGACGCTCGGCGGTGCCGGCATCCTCGTCGACGCCTCGGACGGGCCGATCATGCTCGGCGAGGCCGTGACGGCCGCGGCGACCGACGCCACCGTGCGTGACGCCCTCGTCGCACTGGGCCGGGCCCGCGTCGCCGCCTTCGACGCCGATACCGCCCGCGCCCGCCTGCTCGACGAGCTCGCCCCGGTGCTGTGACGGTCGTGCGCCTCGAGTGTCGTGATGCGAGTGTCGTGCGGAGTGCGGTAAGACGCGTGGTCCTGTGATGCGCGTGCTCTTCGTCGTGCAGCGCTACGGGCCGGAGGTTGCGGGCGGCGCCGAGGCCGCGTGCCGCGACCTGGCGACCCGCCTCACCCGGCGCGGGCACGAGGTCGAGGTGCTCACCAGCCGGGCCACGAGCTACGTCGACTGGGCCAACGCCTACCCGGAAGGGTCGAGCGTCGAGGACGGCGTGACCGTGCACCGGCTGAGCGTCGAGCACCCCCGGGACCCCCGCTTCTTCGGCCCCCTCAACGGACGGGTGGCGTGGAGCTCGGGCCGCAGCCCGATGTTCCTGCAGCGCGAGTGGATGCGGTCGCAGGGGCCCGACCTGCCCGGGCTCGTGCCGTGGCTCGAGGCCAACGCGGCCCGCTTCGACGTCGCCGTGTTCGTGACGTACCTGTACGCCACGACGTGGGCGGGTCTGCGCGTCGCCGCCGGGCTGGTGCCGACGGTGCTGCTGCCGGCCGCGCACGACGAGCCGCCGCTGTGGTTGACGCTCTTCGACGAGATGCTCCGGCTGCCGAGCGCCTACGCCTTCCTGACCGAGGAGGAGCAGCTGCTGGTCGAGCGCCGGGCGCGCGTCCGCGTGCCCTCGGCCGTGCTCGGGCTCGGCGTCGACCTCGACACCGCCGGCGATGCCGCCCGCTTCCGCGCGTCGTGCGCGGTGGGTGACCGGCCCTACCTGCTCTACGTCGGGCGGCTCGATCCGGGCAAGGGGTCCGACGAGCTCTACGACTACTTCACGACCTACCGGGCCCGGCGCGACAGCCGGCTCGCGCTGGTCGTCGTCGGCGAGCCGGTCAAGCCGCTGCCGCCGCACCCCGACGTGTTCACCACCGGATTCGTGAGTGACGAGCTCAAGGCGGGCGCGATCGCCGGGTGCGAGGCGCTGGTGATGCCGAGCTACTTCGAGAGCTTCTCGATCGTGCTCGTCGAGGCGTGGGCGCAGCGGCGGCCGGCGCTGGTCAACGGCCGCTGCGAGGTGCTCCGCGGCCAGGCGCGGCGCAGCGGCGGGGCGCTGCCCTACCGCGGCTACGCCGAGTTCGAGGCGGCGGTCGACCTGCTCACGGGCGACGCCCGCGTCGGACCGGCGCTCGGCGCACGGGGCCGGGCCTACACCGAGGCGCGCTACCGCTGGGACCACGTGCTCGACCACACCGAGTCGCTCCTACGGATCGCCATGACCCGTCACCGCCGCGCCCAGCCGCGGCTGGTGCACCACGAGGTGGGCCCGTGAGACGGGCCGGGAGGGTCGCCCTCGTGGTCGTCTCGGCGGTGGCCGTCGCCGGCGCGATGTGCCCGGGGACCGCGGGAGCGGCCGGGTCCACGATTGCGGGCGCGGCCCGAATGGCCGAGTCCTCGAGTGCCGGCGCGGGCCGAGTGGGTGCGGTCGTGCCCGCCCCACGGTTCGTCGCGTCGGCCACCGCGGGGACCGGCCGGATCATCATCGACTGGCCCGCCGCCGGCCCGCCTCCCCTCGTGGCCGGGGCCACGGTGGCGGCGACGCTGTCGCATCTCGGCATGGCCGTGCTCGACGTGCCCGACGTGGCCGCCGCCCTCACCGCCTACCGAGACGTCCCGGGCGTCGCGTGGGCCGAGGCCGACCGGCCGTTCGCCGCGGCCGGGACGCCCGACGTGGCCCCCGTCGCGGCCGGCACCCCCGACGATCCACTGTTCCCCGAGCAGTGGAACCTCCAGTCGGGACCGGACGCCGCCCGCCAGAGCATCGACTGGGCCGCCGCCTACCCGCAGGCGCAGGGCTCGGGCGCGCTCGTCGCCGTGCTCGACACCGGCTTCGAGACCGGGGGGAGCGACCAGCCGGCCAACATCCGCACCGACCTCGCCCGCTCGTTCGTCCCGGGCACGACGACGGCGGCGGACGACAACGGGCACGGGACGTTCGTCACCGACATCATCGCCGAGGCGACCGACAACGCCGCGGGCACCGCCGGCATCGCGCCCGGGGCCGGCATCGTCCCGGTCAAGGTGCTCGGCGCCGACGGCACCGGCGACCTCTCGATCGTCGCCGAGGGCATCGACTACGCGACCTCGATCGGCGCCACCGTCATCAACCTCTCGCTCGCCGGGGAACCCAGCGCGGCGATCTGTGCCGCCGTCGCCCGCGCCGCCACCTCCGCGATCGTCGTCGCCGCGACCGGCAACGACGCCACCGCGCAGACCACCCACGGCCTCGACTACCCCGCCGCGTGCCCGGGGGTGTTCGCCGTCGGCAGCGTCGCCTACGACGGGACGCGACCGTCGTACGCCAACACCGGGTGCGGCATCGCGGTCGTCGCGCCCGGTGGCGACGACCTCGACCTCACCCAGCCCGGCGTGCCGGGATCCGACTGGATCCTCGAGCAGGGCTTCGACACGACGACGGGGACGTTCGCCTACTACCAGGAGGAGGGGACGTCGATGTCGGCGGCCGAGGTGGCGGGCGAAGCGGCCCTGCTCTTCGGCCTCGGCGCCGACGTGACGACCGTGCGCCGGCTGATCGTCGGCACGGCGCGCCCCGACGGGCCACCGGCCATGTCGGAACTGTTCGGCGCCGGCACCGTCGACGTGGGCGCGGCCGTCGGCGACCTCCGGTCGGGCACGCCGGTCGCCCTGCCCGACCGGGGCTACCAGCTCGCCACCGCGACCGGAGAAGCGGTCAGCGACGGTGACCCCTGCGCCGGGTCGGGGACGACCTCGGTGGGCCGGCCGGCGCGTCCGATCGTCGGTGAGGCGGCGACGCCCGACGGCCGGGGCTCGTGGCTGGTCGCGTCGGACGGCGGCATCTTCAGCCTCGGCGACGCGCGCTTCTACGGGTCGACCGGCGCGGTGCCGCTGAACCAGCCCATCGTCGGGATGGCCGCCACCCCGACCGGCAACGGCTACTGGCTCGTCGCCCGCGACGGCGGGATCTTCACCTTCGGCGACGCACGCTTCGACGGGTCGACCGGCGCG
>Ga0209415_10009287_pt1 | contig 16915 bp, 20 predicted proteins | sample PeaSoiSIISIP2007_FD_187696 | JGI IMG/M metagenome (GOLD analysis project Ga0209415, IMG submission 187696) | Peat soil microbial communities from Weissenstadt, Germany - SII-SIP-2007 (SPAdes) (version 2) | ecosystem: Environmental > Terrestrial > Soil > Wetlands > Peat | place: Germany... | reverse complement strand
GCTCGGCGGTGCCGGTCCCGAAGACGGCGTTTTCTATGATACCCAGGGGAGGACCGGCGATATCCTCTCCGCCGCGGAGCAGTTCCATCCGCCCGCTGATCCGGTTGATGAGGAGCGTTTCGTGGTGCCCCGCGTTGGCGAACCGGAAAAGACGGTTCCCGAAATCGAGCAGCAGGTACTGGGCCGTTACGAACAGCGAGTCCTCGACCTGGCCGAGGAGCATGGCCAGGTCCCTGTTGAGGTGGCAAAGAAAACTGCCCGGGTCGGAGGCGACCGGCAGGTGCGTCTCGGCCAGCGCGCGCAGCATGGCTGTCACCAGGGCCGAGCGCACGCCGTGCCCCATGACGTCGCAGAGCATCACCCCGATCACTCCTTCGTCGACTTCGAAGGCGTGAAAGTAGTCCCCGCCCACAAGGCTCGCCGGCTGGTAATGGTAGTGAAGCCGGTAGCAACCGGGAAGGCCGGGAGAGGACTGGGTGCAAAGGGAAGGTTGCCCCTGGAACATGGCCTGCTGGAGCTTGCTTGCCAGCCTGAGCTCCTCTTCCATCTGGGCCTGGCGTGCGCTTATCTCCAGTCCCTGCGACCTCAGGTCGCGGATCGTTTCGGAAAGGAACCGGTGCTGGAAGCGGATCAGGGTCCGCATGTCGATCAGTCCCAGGTACTTAAGGTCCTGGCCGACAAGCACGACGTCGTCGAAAAATACCGGTTCTTCCCTTGCCAGCGCGCCCTGCAAAACCGAGGAGACGCGGTCTCCGAGCTTGACCGTGGTGGTGGGGCGGGAAAGGTGTTCGCGCACCTGTTTTCTGGCAAAAAGCTCTCTTCCGAAGCGGATGCTCAGGAGCATCCCCAACTCTTCACGGGAGGCGAGCCCGAGTACCCGCCGGTCGTCGTCCAGCACGGCCACGAATTCGAAGTGGTGCCGCTGAAACTCCTCGTAGGCCTCCTCCAACTTCAGGTCCCCGTGAATCCAGGAGGTATGGCTGACCAGGGTGCGCAGGTCGGTCGTGTCGATGCTGGCCGAGGGGAGGATTTCATCCATGGGGCGGCTTCCTGTGTCTGCAATGGGCAGGCGCCGTAAACTTTCCTGGTCTGGTTGATCAAAGGGGGGCGGTGAAAGGATGATCGTGGGAATGAAGGTCTACTGCGCCATATTGAACGGTCAGCATAACATGGCAATGTTGACGGATTGTGACGTATTTGAAAACTTCAGGTCACAGGCAGGCGGTGCCGGCCGAGGGCACGTTCCCAAAATTCACCAAGCCGTAACCTCACGTTGATGTTGAAATCGTACTATGCGCAAGGCGGAAAAAGGTCAGGCGGTCCAGGCGTTGCCTGCGTCCGGTCTGCGGCTGCCGCACAGTACAATTCAGCGAAGGAGGGTATCGTGGTTCCAGCGGAAGTGTTGCAACGATTGGCCAAAGAGCACGGGACGCCGATCCTGGTGATCGACCATGAGAAATTGCGCAAGAATTACCGGCTGTTCAAGGAACAGCTGCCGCGCGTTCAGGCGTACTACGCGGTCAAGGCCAACCCGGACCCGGAAGTGGTCAGGACCCTTTTCGACATGGGTTCGAGCTTCGACGTGGCGTCGATGCCGGAATTCCAGGTGGTGCATGAAAACATCAACGAGCTGCCGGCCGAGGAACGCCAGCAGTGGATCTGGGACAGGATCATTTACGCCAACCCGATCAAGACCAACGAAACGCTGCGGGAACTCGACAAGTACAATCCCCTGGTGACCTTCGACAACGCCGACGAGATCCGCAAAATCAAGGAATATGCCCCCAACACGGGACTTGCCTTGAGGCTTAAGGTCCCCAACACCGGAGCCATGGTGGAGCTCTCCTCAAAGTGCGGGGCGGCACCCGAGGAAGCGGTGGATCTGATTCTGGAGGCGGACCGCGCAGGCCTGGTCGTCGAGGGGCTGAGCTTCCACGTCGGCAGCCAGACCACGAACTTCGACAACTTCGTGGTGGCGTTGCAGCTGGCGGCCCGGATCTTCGCGGAGGCAAGGGAGCGCGGCTACCACAAGATGAACCTGCTCGACATCGGCGGCGGTTTCCCCGCGCCGTACGACGCCTCGGTCAGACCCTTTCACGAACTGGCCGCGAGAATCAACGAGGAGTTGGACCGCTACTTTCCTGCCGAGATCGAGATCCTGGCCGAACCGGGCCGCTTCCTGGTGGCCACGGCGGCCACCGCGGTGTCGGAGATCATCGGCAAGGCCGTGCGCGACGGCAAACTCTGCTACTACGTGAACGACGGGGTTTACCATACCTTTTCCGGCGTCATCTTCGACCACTGCAAGTACCACATGGAATCCTTCAAACGCGGTGGCACTCCCCGGATCTGCACCGTTTTCGGGCCGACCTGCGACGCCCTCGACGTGATCTCCGCCGACGAATCGCTCCCCGACGACCTGGAGAGGGGGGACCTGCTCTTCAGCCGCAACATCGGGGCCTACAGCGTCGCCTCCTCCACGAGCTTCAACGGCTTTCCTCCTGCCAAGATCGTGCACCTCAACAGATAAGGCCGTCCCTTGCCGAGCGCCCCCGGCTAGCCGGGGGCGCCACCTCAGTTGCTGCTCCGTTGCGTTGTCGGCGACCGCTTTTTGCGGAGGATCACCCGGGTAATCAACCGATATTTCAGCCGGTCAGCGCAGGGCCTATTCCCCGTTCCCGATTTGGGTTTGACTATAATACTTATAATAACTATTATACATGTCGCGATTTGCTCGTACAGGCGTTAACTATCGAGAAAGAGGGAGAAATGCATGTCGAAAGAGAAACCGATCGTCGCTGCAGTCGAAGAGTCGTTTAGCGGAGCGGTTCAGGCAGCGCCCGAGGCGGAGCCGGTCGAAGGCGTAAAGAAAGAGAAGAAGGGGGCGAAAGAGACCAAAGCCGCCAAAGAGGCCAAGGCTGACAAGAAAGACAAGGCCGACAAGAAAGACAAGGCCGACAAGAAAGACAAGACCGTCAGCTTCGAGATGAGCCTGGAAAAAGGGCTCCTGAAAAGCGTGAAGCAAGAGGCCGCCGCGGCCGGGATCAGCGCGAACAAGTTCATCGTGACGGCGGTACGGCAGAAGCTCGAACGGTGTCTGGCCGGCCGCCCCGAAACGCCGGCCGAGTAGCCGCAGATGGGAGCCCGGTTGCCCCAAAGAAAGGAATCCGTCCTGGCGCTACCCTGCGGACTGCGCCAGGAGTGGCTGGACGAGCGCTGGCGGGTCGAACTCCATCCCCCGGAGACGACGTGCCTTACCTTTTGGGACAGCTTCGAGTGGGGGGTGTGGTTCGCGGGACGGACGCTTTTCTCCTGCGGGCGGCTCTACCGCCTCTGCCTTCGCCAGGGTGACGGGGAGGGGTGGCCGGGTCCGGTGCGGGCCGAAGAGCGGGCAGCCGGGCGGCGGCGCTTCTGGGACGATTTCCGCTCCGACGCGATGCGCGGGGAGCTCGAGGTGCTGCTCGGGCTCCGTGGGCTTGCCCGGGTGGCGGAGGGGACCTGGCACACGACCCGTTGCGACCTGCGTAACCCTGCCGGGAAGATCGTCTGCCGACTGGAATGGAGCCGGGTCTGCGCGGGAAGCGGCGACCACCCGGTGCTGCACTATTGCAGGGTCTCCCCGCTCTTGGGCTACCAGGCCGAAGAGTCGGCCGTACTGGACCTTCTCCGCCATCACGGGGCGCGGCTGCCGGCCGGAGACCCCTTGGAGCTTCTGCTGCAGCATGCAGGCAGCACCCCGCGCAAATACACGCTGCGTCCCGGCTTCGGTCTGAAGAAGGAGACCCCGGCCCGGCAAGCCCTCGGGAGCATCGGCCGCGGCATGCTGCAGATCGCGGCCTTAAACCTCTCCGGCATCGCCTGCGACCTGGACACCGAGTTCCTGCACGACTTCCGGATCTGCCTGCGCAAGGTCCGCTCCCTTTTGAGTCTGGTCAAGGGGGTGTACCCGGCAGAGGAGGCGCTCAAGGTGCGCAGGCTTTTGGCGGAGCTGGCCCGCGAGACCAACCGGCTGCGCGACTTGGACGTGTACCTTTTGGCGCGCGAGGAGTTTCGCGAGCTGCTGCCGCCGCCGCTCAAGGATGCGATCGAGCCGATGTTCAAGGATTTTTCGGCGCAGCGGGGGCGCGAGGCGCGGCGCGTGGCCGCCTGGATTCAAGGCGACGCCGCGGGTGGTGCGCTTCGCGAGTTGCAGGCGTTTTTCGCCGCGGACTCCCGCCACGATCCTGCACCGCTGGCCGGACAGCCGCTGGGGCCTTTGGTCTTTCGCCGCATCTACAGGCACTACGGCAAGATCCGGCGGCTCGGGGCAGCCATCGGCGCCGATACGCCGGACGAGGCGATGCACGAGCTGCGTATCGAATGCAAGAAGCTTCGCTACCTGATGGAGTTCTTCGCCGAACTGGTGCCCGACGAGGATGGCGGGCTGCAAAAGCAGCTGCGCAGGCTGCAGGGAAACCTGGGCGATTTCAACGACGCCTCCGTGCAGCAGCGCTCGCTGCTCGATTACTGGCGGAAGAAAAGGACGGACGGCGAGGTCTCCCTGGGAATCGGCGCCCTGGTCTCCGTGCTCTATCGGCGCCAGCAGCAGTCGCGCGAACGGATCATGCAGGCGCTGCAGGAATTCTTGAGCGAAGCGACCGCCCGGGCCTTCAAACGCACCTTCAAGCAGCCTGCGCCGAGGGCGTAGCCGCTCTTGGGGCCGTGGGCGCAACAGGAGAAGGGCATGATAGAGATCGAGCGCAAATATCTTGTTGCCTCCCTTCCCGCCGGAGCCGGGGAAGGGACGCAGATCCTGCAGGGCTACCTCGCCTTGGACGAACACCGGGAGGTGCGTATCAGGCGCAGCGGACAGCGGTGCAGCCTGACCGTAAAGGAGGGCGGGGGGCTCAGGCGCAAGGAAAACGAGGTGGAGATCTCGCCGGGACAATTCCAGGCGCTTTGGCCGTCGACCGATGGTCGCAGGCTTGAGAAGGTGCGCTGCCTGCTTCGCCATGGCGAGTTCGCGGTCGAGTTGGACCGTTACCTGGGTGAGCTGGCGCCGCTCATGGTCGCCGAGGTGGAGTTTTCTTCGGTGGAGGAGAGCGAGCGCTTCCAGAAGCCGGACTACCTGGGAGAGGAGGTCACCGAGGACGAAGGATATAAAAACCGCTCTCTCGCCCTGCACGGCATCCCCGACCGGCAGCTTGCCGATTACCAGGTGGCGGCGCTCCCCTATTTTTTCCGCGGCGGACAGTTGCACCTGGTGCTGGTGACCAACTCGGCTCAGACCCGCTGGATACTCCCCAAGGGGCAACCCGAGGCGGGCATGACCCGGCAGGACGTCGCCGTCATGGAGGCGATGGAGGAGGCAGGGGTGATAGGAAGCTGCCTCCACGGGCTGCGCGCGACCTGCCGCCGCGAGGACGACAAATCGCTTTACATCTATCCCCTGAAGGTGACCACCGTCCTGAAAAAGTGGCCGGAGATGGGGTGGCGGGAGCGGGCCGTGCTCCCTTTGGACAAGGCGCTGAAGCGGATCACCGACCCCGAGCTTTCCCGCTGCGTGCAGCGCCTCGCCTCCCGCCTGCTCGCCTGAAGCCTCGCGCTGGACCCAGTCAACGAACCGCAAAAAAAGGCCCTCCGACTCGAAGTCGGAGGGCCTTTTCACCTCTAAGCGCCGGTTCCCCGCGTCAGGTCAGGGGACTGGGCGCGGTGCTACGGCGATCATCGGGTTGGCCGCCGAGACGGTCACCGTGGCGGTGGACTCCGCCAGCTCCACCTCCAGGTCGCGCACTTCGCCGTTGAAGGAGCGCTCGCTCCCCGGCACGATCTCCGCCATCTCGGTGGGAAGCCCGATCCGGTCGAGAATGGCGATGAAAGGGTCCGGATCGAGTTCTTCCACGTTCACCATGGTCCCGGTATCCCAGACCCCCTGCGCGACCAGCATGGCGGCGGCGATCGGCGGGACGCCCGCCGTGTAGCTGATCCCCTGGGAGCCGAGCTCCTCGTAGCACTTCTTGTGGTCGGATACCTGGTAGATGAAAAGCTCCTTCCTCTCCCCGTCCTTCCATCCCTTGACGAAGTTGCCGATGCAGGTGTTGCCGGTGTAGCCGGGGGCGAGAGTCTGCGGGTCGGGCAGCAGCGCCTTCACCACCTTGAGCGGCACCACTTCCTGGCCGGTGGTAAGGGTCACCGGCAGGTGGGAAAGAAAGCCCAGGGTGCGCAGCACGGTGAACACGTTGATGTAGTGGTCGCCGAACCCCATCCAGAAACGGATGCTGTTGGCGTCGATGTTCTTGGAGAGCGAGTGCAGCTCGTCGTGGCCGTTTAAGTAGATCGGCTGCTTGCCGGCTACCGGGAAGTCGTACACCCGTTTCACCGAATGGGTGGGATACTCCTGCCACTTGCGGTCGATCCAGGTCCACACCTTGATGAACTCGCGGAAGTTGATCTCGGGATCGAAGTTGGTGGAGAAGTACTTGCCGTGGCTTCCCGCGTTCACGTCGAGGATGTCGATGGTGTCGATCTTGTCGAAATGATGCTTCACCGCCAGGGCGCAGTAGGCGTTGACCACGCCCGGGTCGAAGCCGGCGCCGAGGATGGCGGTGACCCCCTTCTCCGCGCAGCGCTCTTTTCTTTTCCACTCGTAGTTCGCGTACCAGGGGGGCTCTTCGCAGACCTTGTCCGGATCCTCGTGGATGGCCGTGTCGATGTAGGCGGCGCCGGTTTCCAGGCACGCCTCCAGCACCGACATGTTGATGAAGGCGTTCCCCAGGTTGAGGACGATCTGCGTGCCGGTCTCCTTGATCAGTTTTACGGTCGCGGAGATATCCAGGGCGTCGAGCTGGCGGGAGTAGAGCTTGCCGGCGGGGTCTTTCAGGTGCCCCTTTTCCCGGACGCTCGCTATGATGTCGTCACACTTCGACCGGGTGCGGGAGGCGAGGCAGATGTCGCCCAAAAGGTCGTTGTGCATGGCCGCCTTGTGGGCCGCCACGTGCGCGACGCCGCCGGCGCCTATGATCAGCAGGTTCTTCTTCATGTCTTCTCCTTTGTTACGATAGATTGCCTGCAAAGTCTTCGTAGCCGAAGCTGCGGACCGTTTCGACGCTGCCGTCCAGCCTGCGCACCGCTATCGAGGGCATGGGCACCCCGTTGAACCAGTTTTTCTTCACCATGGTGTAGCCGGCGGCATCGGCGAAGCGCACCTCGCTTCCCGCCCTGAGCGGTTCCTTGAGACGGTACTCGCCGAACACGTCTCCGGCCAGGCAGGATCTGCCGGCAATGGTCACCCGGTGGTCTCCCGGCTCGGGCCGAGCAAGCTTCGCGGGGAGCCGGTAGATGAGCAGGTCCAGCATGTGCGCCTCGGTCGAGGCGTCGACGATGGCGACGTCCATCTCGTTGTGCACCACGTCCAGCACGGTAGTCACCAGTTCCGTGCTGCAGGTGATGGCGGATTCGCCCGGTTCCAGATAGACCTGCACCCCGAACTGTGCGCTGAACCTCTTCAAGAGGCGGCAGAACGTCTCCAGCGGATAACCCTTTTTGGTGAAGTAGATCCCCCCGCCGAGGCTCACCCACTCCATGCGGCCGAGGATGTTCCCGTAGCGCTCGCCGATCAGCTCAAGCGCGCGGGAGAGGTCGTCCAAGTCGTCGTTTTCGCAGTTGAAGTGGAACATGAGACCGCTGAGATGGCGGGCGACCCGCTCGATCTCCTCCGGCTCGCGGACGCCGAGGCGGGAATACCTGCGGGCGGGGTCCGCCAGGTCGAAATGGGAGTAGCTGATGCCGGGGTTGACCCGCAGCCCCAGCTTGCACCCCGGCGCCAGCTCCCGCAAGGAGGCGAGCTGCGACAGGGAGTTGAAGATCACCTTGTCGGCGAACTTCCCAACCTCCGCCACCTCTTTTTCGGTATAGGCGACGGAATAGGCGTGCACCTCCTTGCCGAACTTCTCGTGGCCGAGCCTCGCCTCGTAGAGCGAGCTGCTGGTAGTGCCATCGAGATACTCCCGCATCAGTGGAAAGACGCTCCAGGTGGAAAAGCACTTGAGCGCCAGCACCGACTTGGCGCCCGAACTCTCGCGCACCTGCTGGATGATCTTCAGATTGTCGAGGAGCCTTTTTTCGTCGATCAGGTAATAAGGGGTGGCGGGTTGCGACACGTTTGTGCCTCCGATAGGAAAAAGTCGGGAAAGCCTGCGGTAAGCTAGCATGCGAATGTTTCGATCAGGTTTCAGGCTGGTGATAGGTGTGTCCCGTCATCAGCACTTTCACGGCTGTCGTCGTTGCTTTCACTCCTGTCATCAGGACTGTCGACGGGGAAGGGAAGGTGTTGACAGTAGTGGCAAAGGGCGCTACCATCCGCTGCTTGTTTTAACGCACAAGACTGAGGTTACCTGCAGGTGAAAGAAACTATCAGCGGGGTGAACACGCCCCTGCGCATTGCCATCAACGGCTTCGGCCGGATCGGCAGATCGGTGCTTCGTCTCGCCTTGGAGCAGCCGCTTCTCGAAGTCGTGGCGGTAAACGATCTGGCTGCTCCGGCCGTGGTCGCCCACCAGTTGCAGTACGATTCCACTCTTGGTCCCTTTCCGGAAAAAGTCGTGCTCATCGGCGACAGCTTGCGGGTCAAGGGGCACACCGTGCTCCTTTTCAACCGACAGGATCCGGCAACGCTCCCCTGGCGGGAACTGGACGTCGACCTGGTGATCGAGGCCACCGGCCACTTCACCGCCCGCGAGCGCGCGGCCGCCCACCTGCAGGCAGGGGCGCGCAGGGTGGTGATCTCCGCGCCGGCGGCCGATGCCGACTTCATGGTCGTTTTGGGGGTGAACCAGCACCTTTTGGACCGCTCGCGCCACCTGGTGGTTTCCAACGCCTCCTGCACCACCAACTGCCTGGCGCCGATGGTTAAGGTGCTCAGCGACGCCTTCGGGTTGCGCCAGGCCCTCTTTACCACGGTCCACCCCTATACCAACAACCAAAAGCTGCACGACTCGCCCCACCAGGACCTGCGCAGGGGGAGGGGGGCCGGGCGCACGATGATCCCGACCACGACCACGGCCGTTGCCGCCCTGTGGCAGGTGATGCCTAAGATGCAGGGGCGGGTGGACGGCATGGCCGTGCGGGTGCCGACCGCGGCGGTCGCCAACATCGACCTGGTGGCGGAACTTTCGCGCCCGGTGACGGCGGCGGCGGTGAACGACGCCTTCCGGCAGGCCGCTCAAGGCTCGCTGGCCGGGATCTTGGGTGTTGCCGAGGAAGAACTGGTTTCCTGCGATTTCAGGCGCAGCCGCTATTCCGCGGTGCTGGATGCTCCGCTGACGCAGGTGGTGGCGGGGAATCTGGTCAGGATCCTGGGCTGGTACGACAACGAAACGGGGTATGCAAGCCGCCTGGTAGACCTGCTCACGCTGCTCGGCCGCTGAAGGGCTTGCCGGGCCTTCAGGCTTGTGGGCGGTGCGGGGGGGAGCGAGGTCAGTTGTCGGCGGCGATGAATTTCTTCGCCTGCTGCAAATCCTCGAAGAGTTCAAACTTGCGGTTGCTGAAACTGGAGACGATCATCAAAAGCAGCTGCTGCAGGCCGCTCATGCCGACCACCGCCGACTTGATCACGTACGGCTCGTTGTCCTTGGTGAGTAGCTTGAGCTTTTCGACGCAGTTGAAGTCGAACTTGGCGCCTTTGGCGATGGTGATGGTGTAGACCGACTTTTTCGGCTGCGTCTGCACCTGGCGGGCGCACTCCTCGATGATGGGGAGCATCTCTGCGGGCTGGCAGTCGCTGAAGTCCAGTATGAAAATCTTCTTCCCGGCGTGTTCTATAAAATGGGCTCGTTCCATACCGTCTTCCTTTCCCTGCGGTGGCTGCCTGCTGTCGCGAGCGTCTGCTCGCTTCTCTGTCGTGCCGTCCCGCACCGCTTTGCAGAACCTGCGGCGGCAATGCTTTTATGTATACCAATAACTGCCGTTCCTTTTCAAGGGAATTGAGCAGTTGCCTCGCCTTTCCCCAGTCGCGTCAGATCCCTTCCCTTGCTTTAGTTCATGTGGCTCCGTTAGCTTTCGGTAGGGAAAACCCTACCCCGGCCTCTGGGGTGTTTTTCCCCGCTACCTATATAACCCGATTTTATTTATGATCCCAGACTGCATCCTTTCCACCCCCATCTATCTGCGCGGCAGGCATCGGGGCGCGGTGAGGATCGGCTACAGTACCGGTGAGTGAGCCCTAAGGGCAGGAGGGATACCGTGAAAAAAGTGCTGGTTAGCGACGACAGTCTGATCGTGGCCAGGAAACTGGAGCGGATCATCGGCGAGTCCGGCGACTTCGTTTTCGTGGGGCATGCCAAAGACGGCGCCGAGGCGATCAAGATGAACCACGCGCACAACCCCGACATCATCTGTCTGGATATGAACATGCCGGGAATGGACGGCCTTACCGCGTTGCGCAGTCTCGGGGTGCTGGACAAGGAGGTCAAGGTGGTCATGGTCAGTTCGCTGGGGTCGGCCGAAGGCCGTTTCGAGGAGGCGCTGAAGCTTGGCGCGCTCCACATCATTTCCAAGCCCTTTACGGCGGACGACGTACTGCGGGTGCTTCGGCAGCTGTAGGCAAACACACGGGACAGGCGCATGGCAGTCAAATTATTCGGACAATTTCTTTTGGATCAGGGTCTGGTCACCCGGGAGGACCTGCTGCTGGCGATCTCGCTGCAGGAACAGAGAAGCCCGCGGCTGGGCGACCTGTCGCTGGCCGCCGCGCATCTCGACGAGGTCAAGGGGCGCGGCCGGCTCACGCTGCGCGATCTTGCCGTGGCCATCGAGCATCTGCAACGGGCCGACGTCAGTGGTGCGCTCGGGATGGCGTTCCCCGCCCAGCTCACCCTGGGCGATCTCCTGACCGATCTGGAAATAATGACCCGCAATCAGCTGAACGCGGTGATTTCAAACCACAGCACCCGGTACCTGGATCTGGGACAGGCGCTCGTGGTGGTCGGAGCCATCTCCGACGACCAACTGCGTGCCAGCCGCCAGGAGTTCAACCGTGACCAGGCCCGCTATACCGCGGAACGGGTGGCACTTCCCTTCGACATCGTCAACCGCCCTGGCTGGGAGGTGGCGGCCGGTCTGACCCGGCAGATGATCTTCGAGGTGTTCAACCGCCCATCCAGTCCCTGCACCTGCCGGGAGATTACCAGCGCCGACGCCAATTTCATGATGGCGGCCATGGACTTAAGCGGTGACCTGGAGGGGCGTTACATCATCTCGGTCTCGCAAAAGCTGCAGCAGGCGGTGGCCCGCGTCATGCTGGAAGGAGAGCAGCTGGAGGGGGATGCCGAGGAATTGCTGGAAGACGCCGTGAAGGAGTTTCTCAACGTGGTCTGCGGCAACCTGGTGGCGAAGTACTCGCAACTGGGCAAGGTCGTCAACATCAGCCCTCCGGTCACCCTCACCACCGGCAACGACGGACTCCGGATCCCCGAGGGACACGTGGGGCTCAGTTTCCCGGTGGAGTTGGGGGACAACGAACGTATGGAGCTGATCCTGCTGGTGAAGTGCGCAGCTGAGAAATCCACGAAGACGTGATGGCTTGACGGGGCAGCACATGAAGGAACTGGCTTGCGAAAAACAGCAAATTCCCGCCGGCGTGGAGTACAAGCGCCTTGGCTATAGCCTGTTTATTGCCTTTTCCAGTGACCGGATGGAGTGCCGCTGTTCTTACCTCCCAGCGGCCGGCGGGTCGGTGCTCGCCCGCGGCGACCTGGACCAGTTCCTGGCGCAGAGCAGCGTCAAGGCAGGCATCGACGAAGACCAGCTCCAAGCGTTGCTGGCCGCCGCTTCCGAACGCCGCACGGTGCTCGACCTGGTGGTGGCGCGCGGCATCCCGCCGGTGAACGGCAACGACGGCCGCTTTCATCCCACCGCCAAGGCTTCCATCGTGGCCCACCACGAAACAGACGACGGCACTCCCCACGATTTCCGCAACGTGCAGACCTTCATCAACGTGCTGGCGGGCCAGGAGGTCGGGCGCATCAGCCCGAACAGTAGCGGCGTCCCCGGGCGCAAGGTTACCGGCGAGGTCGCCATCCCCCGGCACGGGAGATCGCTCAAGCTGAGACTCGACCGCAGCGTGCGCAGCGAGATCGATGGCGACGGGGTCACCGTGCTGTACGCGGTGTCGGCGGGGAGGCTTTGCGTAACCGGCGACGAGGTTGCCATCGCCAAGGAATATCGCGTGCTGGGGAACGTGGACTTCCGGGTCGGCTCCATCGACTTCAACGGCGTGGTGGAGGTGGTGGGCGACGTGCTGGACGGCTTCAACGTCACCGCCACCAGAGGCGTGACGATCAGGGGCAACGTCGGCAATTGCCGGATCGTCAGTGAAGACGACGTCGCGCTGTGCGGCATCGACGGGCAGGGGCGCGGCACCATCGTCTGCGGCGGCTCGCTGCGGGCCAACTACCTGCACGATTGCCGCGTCGAGTGCGCGGGCGACGTTAAGGTCGCGACCGAGATCCACAACGCCGACGTCTTCGCCCTGGGGCGCGTGGTGGTCGAGCGCGGCGGCATCGTCGGCGGCAGTTGCACCGCGCTTTGCGGCATCGACGCGGGGAAGGTCGGTTCCTTAACCTCCATCCCTACCAAGGTCACCTCCGGCGTCGATTACCGCGACCTGCAGGAACTCGAACAGCTGCAGGCCGATCTGGCGCTCAATCACCAGCTGCTGCAAAGTGCGTTCGGCGAGGAAATGGACGCGCTGCGCATGGCGCGTTCCGTGCTCACCGACCGGATCATGTCGATCAGGCGCAGGGTACATCCCGGGTGCAACGGCAAGATCAACGTCCGCAAGCTTTTGCACGAAAAGGTGCTTTTGGGTGCCGGGTTCAGCTGTGAACGGACCTGGCAGCAGGTCTCCGGTCCCGTGAGCATCATCGAGAACTCCCGGGACGGCGGGCTGCGTTTCCTTAAGCTGACCCCGCTGGAGATTCGCGCCTACGATCTGGAACAGGCGTACGTGAAAGGTTTGTGACGACGCTATGGGGAGATCGTCGCTAAGCGATTACCGTCTTTGCCGCAGCAGGCGCAGGTAGGTGACCAGGAACCACCTGTGCCCGGGGGGGACGACCCGTTGCAGGACCGGCTCGTGGCCGGTGCCGGTGAGCATGGAGCGCAGGAGTTTGCCGTCGGGATAGGCGGCGATTTTTGCGGTTCTCAGGTCGGCGGGAACAGGGGTATAGCTTTGGCCCACCGGTCCGTCGCCCGCACCGCTGTCGCCGTGGCAGAAAACGCAGTAGTACCCGTAGTAGACGCCACCGCTGGCGACGTTGTGGCTGGTCGGCGGCAGCGGGTTTTTGAGCGCGGCGGCTTCGGCCTCGGCGGGGAGCCTGGCCGGAGGGGTGACGGTGGCGGTGCCGGCTGCAGGGGCGGGCATCACCATCTGGAATTCCCGGAGATGGTGCTGCACCGTCATGCGCGGCCCTTCATAGAGGACGAAGAGGAAGAGCGCTGCGAAGACAAGCGGCGGAAGCACGATGATGGCGATGACGATTTTTTTCCTCATCGTTGTCCGCCCCCGCTGCCTTTTTCCGCCGGACCCCTCGGTTGCGGCCGGGCCTCGGGCAAGGGCGCGATCTGACGCGGCGACTTTTGGGCGAGGTCGGGTTCCCGGGTGGAATAGATCTGCTCCGCCGGGGTGTCCGGCAACTGGCCGAAGTCCCACTGGCGCGGGGCATCCGGGATCAGCAGGTAGACCATCCAGCCGAATCCCATGATTGCGGCAGAGAAGAGGATGACGATCACCCATTCCCAGGGAGAGGGAATTTCCTTTTCCTCGTCGTAGCGTCTTTTTTGTTCCATGGCCGTTGTCACCAGTTGGGAGGCGCGCTGGACTTGGCCAGCAGGGTGGCGATGGTGAAGGCGATCGAGATCACAACCGCGATGACGATCGCCCAGGGGACGAAACTCCTGAGCCAGCGGTAGCAGGTTTTCAGGTCTTTCACCTCGATGGTCTCGGCCTCCCCTTCCGCGCCGCGCGGCTGCCACATCGCCAGGTAGAGCAGGCAGAGTACGAACGTGAGCGCGATCCCCGCCAGGAGCGTGATCGCGATCCACTGGTTTTGCTGCACGTAGAGGTAGAGCATCATCATGGCGAACTCCGCTGTCCCTGCTTTACCGTTTCCGGACGCTCGCCGGCTTGCTGGAGCCAGTCGTCCAGGGGGAGGTAGCGCGCCCGTTCCTGGTCCTCGAACTGCTCCGAGCGCACCGCCCAGAGAAAGAAGCCGGTGATGCAGCAGATCATCAACACCGTGAAACCGGTCCACATGAAGAGGAAGGTGTTGCTCTCAAGAAGCGTTGGCATCCGGGTCTCCATGCTTCTTGTCAACAGCGTCAGGGGTTGGCGGCCGGCGGGACGTACGGGTTGCGCCACTGTCCCTCGTAGGAGGCGTCGATGCCGCGCGGCTCGATGGTGGCGTCGGTGTAGCCTAAAAACGAGACGCCTAGATAGTTCGCCAGGTCCCAGATCTTTTCCGATTCGAGATGCTTTTTGAAGTAGGGCATGCCGGTGCCGGTGATGCCGTTCGCCATCGTGGCCGAGATGCTGGGGGCCGAGATCGCCAAGGCGCTCCTGGGCAAGGCCGCCGTCCCGGACGACCTCCCGTTCGTGAGCGGCGCCATCGGCCTGCTCGGCACCAAGCCGAGTTGGGAGATGATGAACGAATGCGACACCCTTCTCATTGTCGGCAGCGGCTTCCCGTATGCGGAGTTCCTACCCAAGGAAGGGCAGGCGCGGGGCGTGCAGATCGACATCAGCCCGAGGATGCTCGGCCTGCGCTATCCCATGGAGGCGAACCTGCAGGGCGACGCTGGCCTGACCCTGCGGGCGCTGGTGCCGCTATTGGAGCGCAAAAGCGACCGCACCTGGCGGGAGGGTATCGAGAAAAACGTGCGCGAGTGGTGGGAGATCATGCAGGCGCGTGCCATGCTGCCCGCCAACCCGATCAACCCGCAGCGCCTCTTCTGGGAACTTTCGCCGCGGCTGTCGGAGCAGGCGATTCTCACCTGCGACTCGGGTTCGGCGGCCAACTGGACGGGCTGGTGACCATCGCCAAGAACTGGCAGAACTGGATCAACCCGCAACTGGTGATCCTGGTGTTGAACAACCGCGACCTGAACCAGGTGACCTGGGAGCAGCGGGTCATGAACGGCGACCCCAAGTTCAGCGGTTCCCAGGATCTCCCCGAATTCCCCTTCGCGCGTTACGCGCAGCTGCTTGGTCTGGAAGGGATCGAACTCAGCGACCCCGAACAGATCGCGAGCGCCTGGAGCCGCGCCTTGAGTTCCGGCAAGCCGGTGGTGATCGACGCCCACTGCGACCCCGACGTGCCGCCGCTGCCGCCGCACATCACCTTCGAGCAGGCCAAAGGTTTCCTCTCCTCCCTGTTCAAGGGCGATCCTAACTTAGGCGGCATCTTCAGCCAGTCCGCCAAGCAGATGATGTCGACCTTCCTCTCCCGCAGCGAGCACAAGGAAAACAGGTAAACGGATCGGGTCTGTTCCGCAAAAGGTTGTCATCCTGAGCAAAGCGAAGGATCTGCTGTTAAACCACCTTGGCGGAAAAGCAGATCCTTCGCGTACGCTCAGGATGACAAGCCTTTACGCCCCCGTGGAATGACATAGCGTGTGGGAGGACCATGAAAAGTCGTTCGAAAATCGAATCCGTCTGGGCCGAGATCTACCGTATCCCGACCGAAAAGCCCAAATCCGAGCTTTTGCACGCGGTGATTAAACCATAGACAAAAAAGGCGGCTCAAATGGCCGCCTTTTGTCTGGATATGAAGCAACTCTCCTCGGGAAGCTATCGGGTGATGCTGCGTCCGACGAGCAGGCCGGCAATCAGCAGGATGGCTGCAACCGCCAGGAACAGGTAGAAGAGCAGTTTGGCGATACCTGCCGCCGCCGTGGCGACACCGGCAAACCCGAAGAAAGCGGCGACGACGGAAATGATAAAGAATATCAGTGCCCACCGTAACATGACCGCTCACCTCCAAGTATTTATTCCTACGGCGAAGTTCAGTATAACACGGGCATTAGCCGTTTTTAAAGTTTTACCGGTGCCATGCCAAACCAGAGCTACGCCGATTCCAATCGTTCCAGGCACCTCTCTATGTCGATCCCCGGCCCCAGCACACCGTGGTATATGTCGCCCAGTTCAGCCAGCCGCGTCAGGATGGTCCGGATGGTGAATTGTCCCGGCTCAAGCCCGGGCTTCACCTCCTCCCAGCGCAGCGGCGTCGAAACGGTGGCACCCGGACGCGGGCGGATGCTGTAGGGAGCCGCCAGCGTCTGTCCCGCCTTGTTTTGCAGGAAATCGAGGTACACCTTACGTTGGCGTTTCTGCGGGTTGCGTACCAGGCTGGTGAAGCCGGGGACAAGGTGGCACGCCATGGTCGCCACCAGGTGGGCGAAGTTCTGCGACGTTTCGTAGTCGTAGCGGGCGCCGAGCGGGATGTAGATGTGGATGCCGGTTGCTCCTGAGGTTTTCGGAAAGCTGACGGCACCGGCTTTCTCCAGTATTTCGTGGACCGCCAGGGCCGCCTCGATGACCTTGTCGAAGCCTATATCCTCGGGATCGAGATCGACGACGCAGTAATCGGGGAACTCCAGACTCTCAAGGCGCGACAGCCACGGGTTGATCTCGATGCATCCCAGGTTTGCCATATATACCAAGGTTGCTTCATCCTGGCAGACGATGAACTTGATGTTCTTGTCAACGTGCTTGGAGTAGATCTCCCTGGTCTTGATCCATTGTGGCGGCAGTTCACCGACTTCCTTCTGAAAATAACCGGGTGCCGTAATGCCATGAGGGGTTCGGTAGAGTGATTCCGGCCGGTCCTTGAGATAGGGAAGTATGTGGGTCGCGACTTTTTGGTAGTAATCGATGACGTCG
>Ga0209415_10009285_pt1 | contig 16918 bp, 14 predicted proteins | sample PeaSoiSIISIP2007_FD_187696 | JGI IMG/M metagenome (GOLD analysis project Ga0209415, IMG submission 187696) | Peat soil microbial communities from Weissenstadt, Germany - SII-SIP-2007 (SPAdes) (version 2) | ecosystem: Environmental > Terrestrial > Soil > Wetlands > Peat | place: Germany... | reverse complement strand
GGGTGGGCATTGCACGTGCCGTAGTCAGCGAGCCGCCGCTGGTATTGTACGATTCGCCCACGGCCGGCCTGGATCCCATCACCGCCAACACCATCATGGCTTTGATAGCCAAGGAACGGGACTCCAAGCACACCGCCAACCTCATCGTGACTCAGCGTTACCAGGACGGGCAACTGATGGCCAACTTTCGATACAATCGCAGCAGCGGACAATTGGAATCGGCTTCCGGCAACGGGGCGGGAGGACACGGTTCCGATCCGTCGAGCACCGTCTTTATGGTCATGAAGGATGGGCGGGTGGTCTTGGAGGGCTCCCAGCACGAACTAGAGGCGTCCCAGGACGAGTACATTCAGAAGTTTGTGCCGAGGCACTCATAATTATGCCGGTTCAAGCCAAAGCTTCTTGGGCGCGACTCAAAGTGGGGATACTCGCGCTGTTCTCGATGGGCATTTTGGCCGTGCTCATTTTCCTCATCACCGGCGATACCAACATCTTCGAGTCCCAGGCCACGGTTTACACCTACATGTCCGACGCCGCTGCGCTGACCGACGGCGCGCCCGTGAATCTGGACGGCATTCCGATCGGCAAGATCAAGGAGATCAAGTTGTCTGGAGCCAAAGATCCGGCGCGGCTGGTTCGCATCGACATGCAGATTCCCGACGGACAGTTGAAGAATATCCCGAACGATTCGCAGGCCTCCATCGGATCGGCCAACGTGCTGGGCACCAAGTACATCAATATTAAAACCGGCAAAAGCACGACAGCGGTTGCCGCCGGACAGGAACTCCCGGCCCTCAACACCGGCGAATTCTCGGATCTGGTGCAGCAGGGATTTAATGTGTTGAACTCGCTGCAGGGCACCATCCAGCGCGTGGACAGAATCGTGGGCTTGGTGGAATCGGGGAAGGGCAGCATTGGCAAGTTGCTGGTGGATGAGACGCTCTACAACAACCTGTTGCAAATCCTGAACCAAGTGAAAGGATTGGCGGACACCCTGAACAGCGACAAAGGGACCATTGGCATGCTGCTGAACAATCGAGAGTTGTACGACAACTTCCGCACCACTCTCGGCCGCGCCGACGACATCATGCAGAAACTGCAGGATGGACAGGGGACCGCGGGCAAGTTCCTCAAAGATACGGCGGTCTACGACGAAACCAAACAAACCATCGCGGGCGTGCATAAGCTGGTGGACGATCTGAACGCGGGCAAAGGGACAGCCGGCCAATTGCTGAAGAGCGAGGATTTGAGCAATCAACTGAAGACCACCATCAACAAGATCGATTCGATCCTCGACAAAGTCGACTCGGGCAAGGGAACCATCGGGCAATTGCTGGTGGATCAGCAGTTGTATGAGAACCTCAACGGCGCCACGCGCGAGATGCATTTGCTAATGAAGGATTTCCGCGCGAACCCGAAGAAGTTTCTGCGCATTAAGCTGGCGATATTCTAGTATCACCAGCTTGAAATATCTGATCCCTAACGCCGACGACTTCGGCTACACGCGCGACGTCAACGACGGTATCGTTCACGCCCACCGGCACGGGATCCTCACCGCGACCACGTTGATGGCAACTGGAGCCGCGTTCGATCACGCGGTAACGCTGGCGCTTCAGAATCCCAGCCTGGACGTTGGCGTCCATCTGGTTTTGGTGGGCAGCGAAGGTTTTCCGCCGACAGTCGCGCGGCTGATCGGCGAGATTGCCCGAGGCCGAATTCGAGTGTATGACGAGCTGTCCGCGCAGGTTCGCAAGGTGCTGGACGCAGGCCTCCGGCCGAGCCATTTAGATAGTCACAAGCACACGCACTTGTTGCCGCCGGTGCTGGAGGCTGTTGCGCGCATCGCGGCGGAGTTTCAAATTCCATGGGTGCGCCGCCCCTTCGATTACCCTCTTTCCGGCGGGAGCGCGCCTTGGCCACGGCAGATGGTCAGCAAAGGTTTGGGCTTCGCCCGCGCGCGCTTTCATCGCGTTCTTACGCGCTATGGCTGCCGCACCACCGATCATTTCGCGGGGTTCCAGATCACCGGCCACTATGACGCGGCCGAACTGGCCCGGCTGATTCGTCAACTGCCGGAGGGCAGCACGGAATTCATGTGCCATCCGGGTTTCTGCACCGAGGAATTACGAGCGTCGCGCACGCGCCTCAAGGAAAGCCGGCAGCGTGAATTGGATGCGCTGACCAGCGCCGAGGTGCGCCAAGCAGTCCAAGAATCGAACGTGACGCTGGCTCGATACACGGAGATCCGCTAACTTGGAACAGATGCCAGGGCTTCCACCAATCATTGATCGCGAGCTGTTGTTCGGCGATCCCGAAATTTCAGGCGCGCAACTCTCGCCTGACGGCAAATACATTGCGTTTCTCAAACCCTGGAAGGAGACGCGAAATATCTGGGTCAAGGGCACCGCCGAGCCCTTCAGCTCCGCGCGTCTCATGACAATCGAGACTGCTCGCCCGGTAGCGGGGTTTCTGTGGACCCGTGACAGCAAGTACATCGTCTTCGTGAAAGACAATGGTGGCGACGAGAACTTCAACGCTTACGCGGTTGATCCCGGCGCCCCTGCGGCCGTGGGCAGCGCCGCGGCCTCACCCACCGATGCTCCGCCTTCTCGCGATCTCACCCATTTACAAGGCGTGCGCGTCATGCTGTTCAGCGCGCCCAAGACCGATCCTGACGTGGTCTACATCGGCCTCAACGATCGCGACCCATCCTGGCACGATCTCTACAAGCTGACGATCTCCACGGGCGAGCGCACGCTGATTCGCAAGAACCTGGATCACATTGCCGCCTGGATCTTCGATCTCAAGGGCAATCTTCGGCTCGCCCAGCGTGTCCAAGACAACGGCGATCAGGAGATTCTTAGGGTGGATGCCGACAGCTTCACGCCTATCTACAACTGCAATGTGTTTGAGACTTGCGATCCGATCCAGTTTCACCGCGACGCCCAGCGCGTTTATATTCAGACCAACAAGGGCGATCTCGATCTCACCACGCTGGCTCTGCTCGATCCTGCGACGGGTCAGATCGAGACCGTGGAGTCGGATCCGCTGAAGCGCGTCGACCTCGGATCGGCGTGGTTCACGGAAGCCACCGACGAATTAGCGGCGACGCTCTACTACGACGATCGCGAGCGCTATTATTTCAAGGACCAGGGCTTCGAGGGCGATTATCAGTGGCTTGAACAGAAGCTTCCGGACCGCGAGATTTCGGTGGTCTCCAGTACTTTGGACGACCGGCAGTGGCTGATCAGCGCGTCCGGGGACGTGGAACCGGGCGAGACGTATTTGTTCAACCGCGATAGCCACACACTCGCGTTTCAGTACAAGGTCCGCGAAAAGCTGCCGCGTGAATCGCTCGCGCCCATGCAGGCGGTCAGCTACAAATCGTCGGACGGTTTGGAAATCCCGGCCTATTTGACTTTGCCGAAGGGCCTGCAGACGAAGAGTGAAGCCAGGGGGCTGCCCGCGCTGCTGGTTGCGCACGGTGGACCTTGGGCGCGCGATCACTGGGGCTACAACGGACTGGCGCAGTTCTTCGCGAATCGCGGCTATGCCGTCCTGATGCCGAATTTCCGCGGCTCCACTGGGTACGGGAAGAAATTCCTGAACGCGGGCAATGGCGAATGGGGCACCAAGATGCAGGATGATCTCACCTGGGGCGTGAAATATCTCACCGCGCAGGGGATCGCCGATTCGAAACGCGTCGGGATACTCGGCGGCTCCTATGGCGGGTACGCGGCGCTGGCTGGCGTCGCCTTTACGCCCGACCTGTATCGAGCGGCCGTGGATATTGTCGGTCCGTCGAATTTGCTCACCTTACTGTCGGCGATTCCTCCCTATTGGGAAGCTGGCCGCAAAATCATGTACGCCCGCATGGCCGATCCGGATACGCCCTCGGGCAAGCAGTGGATGGAGGAACGGTCGCCACTGCATTCCGCCGGCAAGATCAAGACGCCTCTGATGGTGGTGCAGGGCGCCAACGACCCGCGCGTCCATCGACGCGAGGCCGAGCAGATCGTGATCGCGCTCCGCGATCGTGGATTCCCCGTGGAATACCTATGCGCACCCGACGAAGGGCATGGGTTTGCCCGCCCGGTGAACAATCTCGCGATGTTCATGGCGGTGGAGAAATTCCTGGCGGCGCACTTGAATGGACGCTATCAGGAGGGTGGATCGGCCGAAGTGACGGCGCGTCTGAAGGAAATCACGGTGGATCCGAAGACCGTGGTGGTTTCAAAACTGGTGGATGCTTCCCAGGTCGGCGTTCCCAAAGTGACTGGGGATCTAAAGCCTGGCACGTACAGGTACGACGCCAAGATAGCTATGGGCGGCCAGCAGATGGCGCTGAAGCTCTCAACCACGATTCAAGATGGCGCCGGTGATTGGACGGTGGTGGAGAACGTCGAAACGCCCATGGGCGCCATGCTCGACACGACGATTCTGGACAAGGGCAGCCTTACCTTGAAAAAGCGCTCCGTGGAGGGTGGCGATAAGCCGATTTCCATGGATCTGGATGGTACGACCTTCGCGGATGGGGCCGGTTCCAATTTCGTGATCGGTTGTCTTCCGCTCGCCGATGGTTACAGCACTGCCTTTCGCAACTTCGAGCTGCAAAGGCAAAAAGTCAAACTCATGCAGCTCCAGGTGGCCGGATCGGAAAACATAACGGTGCCGGCGGGTACATTTGACACCTTCAAAGTGGAGCTCTCCTCAGGCGAGGGCGGCCCGGACCAATCGACGGTATGGATCGCCAAGGAAACGCGCACGCCGGTGAAGATATCCACGCTGATGGTCGAGATGGGCGGGGCGATCCTGACTGCCGAGCTTTTGCCCTAGCAGCTGTCAAAAGCAGGAGTTTGAAGCCGTCAGTACCGTCTGAGCATCTTATACGTGTATAATGAAACTGTCGGAAGTGTCCAGTGGGCGAAAGCCCACTTTTTTATTGCAATAAGCCAATGCCTGTTGTTGCCAAGGAAGAGATCGTCGCGAAGATCACGGAGATCGCCGAGCGGGTCGGGATGCCGGAAGGCATCGAGATTGTCGAGGTCCAGTTGCTGGGCGCCGGCCGGGGCCGATTGCTGCGTATTTACATTGATCGGGCCAATTCCGGGGACGGGGTTTCCCACGCCGACTGCGAGTTTATTTCGCGGCAGGTAGGAACCATTTTGGACATTGAGGACGTCATACCTGGGGACAGTTACACGCTGGAGGTCAGCTCGCCTGGCCTGGAGCGTAAGTTGTCCAAAGCCAAGGACTTCGAGAGATTCGTGGGGCAGAAAGCAAAAGTCGTGCTGCGGGAGCCGGTCGAAAACCAGCGGAGCTGGGAAGGTAAACTGGCCGGCATCACTCAAGGAATCGTCGCGCTGGAGCCAGCCGCCGGAAGAGTCATACGCTTCCCGCTGGATCAGGTCCAAAAAGCCAACCTGAAGTTTGACTGGTAATTCACTCCCAGAACAGTTTAAGAAGAGGAAACAGTGGCTAGCATCTATCAGTCCATTGAGATTTTGAGCAAGGAGAAGGGCATCGATCCGCAGATCGTCATCGACGCGGTGAAGGACGCCATGCTGGTGGCGGCTCGTAAGCACTTCCGTACCACGGAAGACCTGGTCGCGGCCTTCAACGATGCCACTGGCGCGCTTGAAATCTACGGCGTGAAGAGGGTTGTGGAAGCGGTCCAGGATCCCATCAAGGAGATTTCCCTGGATGACGCGCAGCGGATCGATCCATCGGCGCAGCTGGAATCGGAAGTCCGCTTTCCGAAGCCCACCGAGGCGCTCGGCCGCATTTCCGCCCAGACCGCCAAACAGGTGATTCTACAGAAGGTCCGCGAAGCCGAGCGGGAAACGATTTTTTCGGAATATTCGGGCCGCGTGGGCGAGTTGGTCAACTGCATGGTGAAGCGGATCGAGGGTCAGGACCTGGTGGTGGACCTCGGTAAAACCGAAGCGCGCCTGCTCAAGAAGGAACAAAGCAAGCTTGAGAACTTCAGTGTCGGCGACCGCGCCCGTTGCGTTATCCGCAGCGTGGAAAAAGCCGGCAAGAACGCCGGAGTGATTGTGTCCAGGGCCGCGCCGGAGTTGGTAATGCGGCTGTTCGAGCAGGAAGTGCCGGAGATCTACGACAACACCGTGGTGATCAAGGGCTGCGCCCGGGAAGCCGGCGAGCGGACTAAGATCGCCGTGTCCAGCCGGGATCGCGATGTGGATAGCGTGGGTGCCTGCGTGGGCATGAAGGGCATGCGCGTGCAGTCCATCATCCGCGAACTGCGGGGCGAGAAGATCGACATTATCGAATTCTCCGAGGACCCGGTGGTTTTCGCGACGCACGCGCTCAGCCCGGCTAAGATCACGCGCGTTTCCATTGTCGATCCCGTGGACAAGCACATGGAAGTGATTGTCGACGATACGCAGCTTTCCCTCGCGATCGGCAAGAAGGGGCAGAACGTGCGCCTGGCCGCCAAGCTGCTGGGCTGGAAAATCGATATCAAGAGCGAGGAAGAGAAGCGTCAGGAAGTGGAGACCGCGATGGCGGCGCTGGTTCCGGCCGGCGCACCTGTTTCGGTTCTGATCGATCTTGGCCTGGCTGAGGAAGTCGTCGAGGCGCTCATCGCATCGAGCGTGGGTACGGTGGAGAAACTCGGCTCCATGACGCCCGAGGAATTGGAAGCAATCCCCGGGATCGGTCCCCAGGTTGTCGAGAAGATTCTGGTAGCCGTCAACGCCTACTACGCTCAGTTTGAGCAGGCAGCTGAAGCGGGGGGCGGTGAAGTGGAAGCCGAGGCCGTTTTGGCGGCTGCCGAGGAGCCGGAGACAGAGGAAATCGCCGCTGTCACCGCCGGAAACTCGGCCGAAGAGAAAAAGGAATTTGATACCATAGAGAACTCGGAGGGGGTCAGTTAAGCAACGCGTTTGCTTGTGTTGCAGTCATCTATGATTAAAATCCGCATCAACGAGCTGGCAAGGCAACTCGAAGTTCCGTCGCACGCCATTATCGACATGTTGCCCGAGCTCGGTGTTTCCGAAAAGAAAACCCACTCCAGTTCCATTGACGAACCGGTCGCGGAGATTGTCCGGCAGCGCTTGCAAGGTGGAGCAGGCGCCGCCACGCACCGGGCATCCGACAGTTCCGTGGCAGTTGCAGAACGTGAAGCGATCGAGGAGCCTGCGCGGCCAGAGTCCGTGGCCGAGCGCCCTCCTGCCGCCGTCGCCGCTAAGCCCGCAGCTCCCAGCATTGAACCGCCCGCTACGTCCGAGGAGGCCACCGTTTCCATCGTTGAAGAACCGCTTCGCAGCAAGCCTGCGCCCTTGAGGCCGCCTTTGGCCGCTGGTGGCACTGCGCCGCTGCATCCGCCGTTGCGAACGGGCCCCATTCCGGCCCGTCCCGTTCCAGCGCCTCGTCCCGGCCAAATCTTGTCGGGACCGCGACAGCCTATACCGGCGGCTGCGCCCGTGGCTCTCTCGCCTGCCGCCTCGATCCCCATTCCAGCAGCTCCCGTGGCCCGGAGCGTCGCCGCTGCGCCACCGGCTACTGAATCAGTGGCGCCAGCCATGCCAGCCCCAGGGGCGGCGATGCCAACGCCTGGAACGCCCTTGCGGCCCCAGACGCGTCCGAATCTGGCTGGTCAGCCCGCCGCGCGTCCCGTGGTTCCGCCTCGGCCCGACATGGTGGCCAGGCTGCAACAAACGCGTCCGGCTCCCGGTCAAGTACAAGCCCCTCCACGGCCGGGATTACCGACCCGAAGCTCGACACCGGTGCCCGGCCAGCCGATCTATCGCGGCCCGATTCGTCCCGGCCAGCCCGTCATGCGTGGCCCGGGAGTGGGCACCAGTCCGCCCGGAGCAGGGGGAGCGCCGGGAGGCTTTCGCCGGCCGCGCACTTTACATCCCACGTCGCCGCTGCGGGCCGAACCGGCGACTCCGATCCCAACCGAACAGCAGCGCCGTCATCAAGGCAAGCCAGTCAGCCGCGACCGGCATCGCGACGTGGAGCAGGAAGAGGGCCGGCTGCGGATGCCATCGCGCCGCGGCGAGCAAGCTGCCGCGCCGCCGCCCATCGATCGCGAAATCACAATTTCGGAAGGCGTCACCGTCAAGGAGCTTTCTGAAAAGCTCGGCATCAAAGCCAATCTGGTGATCAAGAAACTGGTGGAGAAGAAAATCTTCGCCACCATCAATCAGAATCTCGACGTAAAAATGGCTGAGGAGTTGGCGCGCGAATTTGGCGCTTCCACCAACAAGATCAGCTATGAAGAGGAGAGCACGCAAGAGGTTTCGCTGGCCGAAGAGACCGCCGATCGGGTAAGGCGCGCGCCCGTGGTCACCATTATGGGCCACGTCGATCATGGGAAGACTTCGCTGCTGGATGCGATTCGTTCCGCGCATGTGGCCGACCGCGAGGCCGGCGGCATCACGCAGCACATCGGCGCTTATTATGTCGAAAAGAACGGCCGCAAGATCGTGTTCATCGACACGCCCGGCCATGAAGCATTCACCCGTATGCGCGCCCGCGGCGCCAAAGTTACCGATATCGTCATCCTGGTGGTGGCCGCCGACGATGGCGTGATGCCACAGACCATCGAGGCCATCGATCACGCCAGAGCGGCCGGCGCGCCCATCATCGTCGCCATCAACAAGGTGGATAAGCCAGACGCTCAGCCGGAGCGGATCAAGCAGCAACTCGCCGATCGCGGGCTGCTGGCCGAGGATTGGGGCGGGGACGTGGTCATGGTCCCGGTTTCCGCCAAGGCCAAGACCAATCTCGATCTTCTGCTCGAAATGATCCTGCTGGTGGCCGACATGCTGGATCTGAAGGCCAATCCGGACCGTCCGGCCGTAGGCAATGTCCTGGAAGCGAATCTCGACCGCGGGCGCGGTCCGGTTGCCACCGTGCTGGTGCGCAATGGCACGCTGCGCGTGGGCGACTACTTCATCTGCGGTTCGGTGTTCGGCAAAGTCCGCGCGATGTTCGACGATCGCGGCGGGCCAATCCGCGAAGCCGAGCCTTCCATGCCGGTCGAAGTGCTGGGCCTGGACTCGCTGCCCGAAGTCGGCGACATGTTTCAAGTGGTAACAGACACCGCCAAGGCCAAGCAGATCGTGATTTACCGCGAAGCCAAGGCGCGCGACGTCGCCATGTCCAAGAGCGGGCGCATGACGCTGGAACAGTTCCACGAGCAGATGAAGGAAGGCGAGGTCAAGGAGCTCAACATCATCCTCAAGACCGACGTCAGCGGAACGGCCGAAGTGCTGGCCGACATGATGCAAAAGCTTTCCAACGACAAGGTCCGCATCCGCGTGCTGCGCGGCGCGGTGGGCGCCATCAACGAAAGCGATGTGCTGCTGGCTTCCACCTCCAACGCGATCATTGTCGGGTTCAATGTCCGGCCCGAGAGAAACGCCACCGCGCTGGCGGAGCAGGAGAAGGTGGATATCCGCCTGCACACCATCATCTACGAGCTCACTGATGAGCTGAAACGCGCCATGACCGGCATGCTGGAGCCGGTGTTCAAAGAGGTGTATCAGGGCCGCGCCGCCGTGCGCGAGGTATTCCGCATCAGCAAGGTCGGCAACGTGGCTGGCTGCATGGTGATTGACGGCCTGATCAGGCGGGACAGCGAAATCCGCCTCCTGCGCGATAACGTGGTCGTGTTCACCGGCAAAATCGAGTCGCTGAAGCGCTTTAAGAACGACGCCAGCGAGGTGAAGAACGGCTTCGAATGCGGTGTCACGCTCCGGAATTTCTCCGACGTCAAACCGGGTGATGTCATCGAGGCCTTCGCCACCGAGCGGGTCGCGGTTGAGGCGATGGCGTAACGCGCCCTTGGTCGCATTGCAATGCCGAGCGTCGGCGTATTGACCCTTGAGCTTCACATCGAAGGCGCGCTCTCGCTCAAAGGCAAGCGCCATACCGTCAAAAGTTTGAAGGACCGTCTGCGCGCCAAGTTCAATGTAGCCGTGGCCGAGATCGGCTATCAGGATCTTTGGCAGCGAGCGCTGGTTTCCGCTGTCACCGTGTCCGGCGATCACGCGCATGCCGAAGAAGTGCTCCAGCGCGTGGAGCGTGAGGCAGCAAATCTCCTGGGTGGAACTCTGGTGGGATCGAGCGTGGAGTGGATCGAGTAGCCTGTGCCACATCGTACTGAACGAATTTCCGAAGCCCTCCGCGAAGAACTGACTGAGCTGATCGGCTACGAGCTTTCCGATCCACGCATCAGCTCAGCCACCGTCACCGGCATCGAGGTCTCGCCCGATAAGCGCCACGCCCTGGTCCGGATCGGAGTCGCCGAGGGATCTGATGTCCAGCAGGCGCTCGCGGCGCTCGTGCATGCCGGCCCTTTCCTACGCCACCAACTGGCCGTCCGGCTGCAGCTTTTCCGCATCCCGGAGCTGCATTTTGAGACCGATGTCGCCACCGACCTGGGCGGCCGCATGGACAACCTGCTTAGGCGGATCAAAAAGGGCCGTCCGCGCGATTAGCCGGGCTGCGTCGCTAAGTAGCTGAATCCAAAGAGTCGGCTGCGCTCGCGTCCCCGCCGGGTCCACAATTTCGGCTCAAACTATTGACAGTAGGGCTTGGTCCAAGCGCTACTATAATTTGGGCCGTTGTATGAGCCCACGCCACTTAACACATGCTCAACTACAAAATCACGCCAGGTTCACGATGCGAATGGCCTCAATAAACAGCCGGTTCCTGGATGCCTGCCGCCGCCGGCCGACCGATGTCCGGCCGGTTTGGTTTATGCGGCAAGCGGGACGTTACATGAAGCAATATCGTGACATTCGCGCCAATGCGGGGATTCTTGAAATCTGTAAACGCCCCGACCTGGCCGCCGAAGTCACGTTACAACCGGTCGAATTTCTGGATGTCGACGCGGCCATCATCTTCGCCGACCTGCTGCTGCCCGTGGAGCCGATGGGACTAAAGCTGAAGTTCCTGGCCGGCGAGGGACCGCACATCGACAATCCGGTTCGTACTTCCGATGACGTCGATTCGCTCTCGATTTCCAACACCGACGATTTGAACTACGTCGGCGAGTCGATTCAGCTGGTGACCCGGCAACTGGGCGGCCGCGTGCCTGTGATCGGATTTGTCGGCGCGCCGTTCACACTTGCCAGCTACATGATCGAAGGCGGCCCTTCAAAGAATTTCGTACGCACCAAGTCCATGATGTACAGCGATGAAACGTTGTGGCGCCGCCTGATGGGCAAGCTGGTGGACGTGCTGGGGCCGTTCGCTTTGAGCCAGGTGACCGCCGGCGCGCGCGCCATCCAGGTGTTCGACAGTTGGGTGGGCGCTCTCAGTCCCGACGACTATGTCCGCTTCGTCGCGCCGTATTCACGCGCGTTGATCGAGCGGATCCGCACCGCGAGCGTTCCGGTGATTCACTTTGGCACTGGCGCGTCAGGATTTTTTCGCGAGCTGCACGCCGCCGGCGGCGATGTGATGGGCGTCGACTGGCGCATCAATATCGATCAAGCCTGGATGGACATCAGCTATCGTTCCGCCATCCAAGGCAACTTGGACCCAGCTGTTCTCTTTGCTCCGCTGCCCGAATTGAAGATGCGGGTGCATGAGCTGTTGAAGCGCACCGGCTCGCGTCCCGGACATATCTTCAATCTGGGCCACGGGATTCTGCCCGAGACTCCGCCCGACAACGTGCGCGCCGTGGTGGATTTCGTGCGCGAGTTTCGAATGTAAGCCTGTTTAGAGAAATGCCGTGCGCCATAAAGCACTCATCATCGGCGGCGGAATCTCGGGCCTTTCCGCAGCCTACTACCTCTCGAAAGCCGGCATCCGGCCGACACTTCTGGAACGAAACCCGCGCATCGGCGGCGTGATCCAAACGTCGGTGCAACAAGGATGCGTGCTCGAAGAAGGTCCCGACGGGTTTCTCGGCGCCAAACCGTGGGCCATGAATCTGATCCGCGAGCTCGGACTCGCCGATCAAGTGATCGGATCGAACGATTATTCCCGCGTCACCTACATTGTCAAGAAGGGCAAGCTCATTCGCATGCCCGAAGGCCTCATGATGATGGTTCCAACCAAAATCATGCCGATGGTGGGGACTCCATTGCTCGGTTGGGGTTCGAAGATCCGCATGGGGCTGGAGGTTTTCCGCAAACCTCATGGCCCCCAGCCGGATCGCTCCGTGCACGATTTTCTGCTGGATCACTATGGGCAGGAGGCTATCGATTATCTTGGCGAACCGCTCCTGGCCGGCGTCTACGGAGGCGATCCGCGCGAGATGAGCGTGAACAGCGTGCTGGCGCGTTTCGTGGACCTCGAGGCCAAGTACGGTAGCCTGACGCGCGGAGTGCTGGCGCAACCGCGACCGAAAGGTGCAAGGGCGAGTTCGTTCTTGCAGACGCTGAAAGGCGGACTCGGCCAACTGATCGAAGCCTTGCGCCCGAGCGCTGATGTGATCCACGCGAACGTCGATGCAGTGGAGCAAACCAGCGCCGGCTTCCGCGTCCGATCGGATGGCGATTGGCTTGAGACCGAGCACTTGGTGCTCGCCACCCCCGCTTACGATGGAGCGCGGTTACTCGATCGTTTGCAGCCCGAGCTTAGCGCTCTCCTGGCTGGCATCCCCTACACAACTTCCATCACGCTGGCCCTCGGCTATCAGAAAGCCACTTTCGATCATCCGCTCAACGGTCACGGATTCCTGGTTCCCAAGAAGGAGCGCAAGTACATTTTCGGCTGCACCTGGGTGGGCAACAAGTTCGATTATCGCGTGCCGGACGACAAGGTCGTGCTGCGATGTTTCCTGGGCGGCGATGCCATGCCGCTTTCCGATTCCGCGATTGTCGAAGCGGCGCGCACGGAAATACGCAGCATCATGGGACTCGAAGCCGAGCCGATATTCCACAACATCGCGCGCTGGCCGAACTCGATGGCCCAATACACGGTGGGGCACGAAAAGCGGGTCGCGCGAATCGAAGAAATCGTGGGAGGGATCCCGGGCCTGTACTTGGCCGGCAACGCCTATCACGGAATCGGGATTCCCGACTGCGTTCGCATGGGCCAGGAAGCAGCGACAAAGATCAGCGCCGGATATAAACCCGAGCTTCAGCCGGCGTAACCACGATGCGGTCCACGTTGCCGGCCAGATCGAACGGCTCGTCGATCTTGGCGTTGGGATAGAACGGCAGCAAAAAGTTCTGGACCAGGAAATCGAGCGGAGCGCCAGTTACGGCGAGCCCGCCGATCTCCACTCGTATGACATGGACTGTCGCCTGGCCATGGGAGGATTGGATGCTGGCATTGGCCGTCACCAGTTTCTCGCCTTGAATCAGCTTGGAAATCAACCAATTCGTTTCGATGCCTTCGGCGTGCCGCACCTTCACGAAATCGATTCGCGCGGAGGCGCTGGCCGTTCCGTTTCCCAATTGCAGCTGCGGCTCGCGGAGACCATCGTGGATAATGGCCGGCACTTTCACCCGTAGCCAGGCGTTGAGCTCCGCGGTGGTGAAGTGGAACACGGCTCCAGGCTTGGCCTTGCCGCTTTCGATCAGGTCCAGGCGCTGCGTAACGGTCGCCGCCCGCGGATCGGCCGCCCAAAGCGCCGCCGCGCTCACCAGCACGAGATTCAGGAACCGGCAACCCAACCTTCATGATATCGTTGCCCGTTATCGAGCACGCTTTCTGAGTCTGCTTTCGAGCCTGCTAGAATCGTGCCTGGAGGATACAATGCGACTAACTCACTTAGCACTCCTTGCGGCTTCCGGAAGCTTGTTGTACGGGGCCAGTGACGCTCCCAAGCGGCTGGACGATTCGGCCGACATGCTGACCGAAATCATGACCGCGCCCGACAAGGGGATTCCTCAAGATCTCTTGTCCAAGGCGCAGTGCGTGGTAATCGTCCCGGGTCTCAAGAAGGGCGCTTTCATCGTGGGCGCGAAGTATGGCAAAGGGTTTATGCTGTGCCGCAAAGCCAGTGGCGTGGGATGGTCGGCCCCGGCGGCGATTCGGGTGGAAGGCGGCAGCTTTGGATTCCAAATTGGCGGTTCGGAAACCGATGTCGTCATGCTTGTGAACAGCGAGCCAAGCGCGAAGAAACTCATGGAAAGCAAATTTACCTTGGGCGGCGACGCTTCCGTGGCCGCTGGTCCGGTGGGCCGAACTTCATCCGCCGAAACAGACGCGCAACTGCATGCCGAGATCTTGACCTACTCTCGCTCACGCGGTGTTTTCGCCGGAATTTCGCTGCAAGGCGCGACACTCCGGCCGGATGAGGACTGGAACAGGGACCTTTACAGCTCGCCCCTCACCAACAAGGAGATCGTTATGGGTAACACTCCGGCTCCGCCCGCGGCAGCCAAGCTGCTTGCGACGCTCAACAAATACTCGAGCCGCAAGTAACTACCTTCCAAATATACTGCGGACTGGCGCCGGCGGTTCTGTTCCGCGAATGGCGCGCCACAGGATATCGTTGAGCTCGTCGTCATCGTTCAGGTCCGCCTGCGTGAAATCCAAGCGGGCCGAACGCGCGGCCGTCGCTGAATCGGCGGGATTGCGTTCCTCCAGCGAGATGCGCGGTTTTTCGGCTTGATAGCGCGCGGTCGACGCTTGCTGCGAGAAGCTGGCCAGCATGGGGCGTGCGCCGGCATCGAAGTGCGTCATCGGCCGCAAGTGCAGGATCAGCTCCATGGTGCGCAGCACGGATGTGGTGTTGTACATGTTGCTGTCGATCGCACCAGTATGGGTGTACGGCGAAATCAGAAACGCGGGCGAGCGATGCGAGTCCACGTGATCCGGGCCATTCTGGGCATCGTCTTCAACAATAAAAATCGCGGTGCTTCCCCAGAACTTGCTGCGCGACACACCTTCCACGATCATTCCGAGCGCATAGTCGTTGTCGGCGAACGCTGACAAAGGGGCGATTTTCCCGGGCGCGGTTCCGGACGTATGGTCGTTGCCCAGCCGCATGAACATCAAGGCGGGCATTTGGTTCGCCCCTTCAAACTGAGCGAGATCGTCCAAGAACGTCTGCGCACGCTTGACGTCGGGATAATCCGTGTCGAAGCTGCGGTACTTCAGGTTCGTTACTTTTGCCAGAGCTGGATCGAGCACCGCCTGGATCTCGACGCCATCCACGCCAGGTTCTTTCTTGTTCTCCACCCAATAGCCGTAATTCCGCATGGAGATCCCGGCGGAGGCCGCGTTGGTCCACAGGTAACCCGCGGGCGGAAGGGCCGCCGGTTCGCCGCCCTCGAAGCCATAGTTCGAGTTGCGCTTGCCGTAGTTGCTCGGCCACATCTTGGCTACAAAATCGTTCGCGATGGCCGACGTCGACCAGTTGTGCCCGTCGGCGCTGACGTCGCTATTCACGTAGAAATTGTCGAACAGCACAAATTCGCGCGCCAGCTTGTGATGATTGGGGCTGACATTTTCCTTGAAGAGGCACAGCGACGGATCGCTCTCGCCCTTGCCGATGTCGCCGAGCACTTGATCGTAGCTGCGATTCTCCTTGACAATGTAGATTACGTTCTGGATCGCAGCCGGCATGCCTGCCGGATTGGCGTCCTGCTTCTCGTCCGTGTATGGCGAGTTGGACTTCACCTCGTTCGTATAGCTGGCGAGCGATTCGTCGGTCAATGTCGGAATGAACGATGCCGATCCAGTCTGAATATGGGCGACATATTGGATGCTCATGTTGCTCTGCCGTTTGGTTGGACTGGGGCCGTTGGGATTTGGGTAGCTGCGCGAACCCTTGCCGTTCAGGACCACCAGACGGCCATCGGCCAAGGCTCGGGCAGCCGTTGGATACCAGCCCGTGGGAACGAAGCCGAGCACCTGGCTGCGCGCCGCGGTGACGTCCACCACCGCGGTGGCATTGGCGTCTGAACAAACCACATACAAACGGCTTTGATCGACGCTGAGCGCCAGCGCGCTGGGCGTCATGCCCAGCGGATGATTTGGAGTTGTCGAGACGTTGATGGTTTCCACCACCCGCAGATCGCCATTGTCCGACACCCCGGCGGCATAAACATTGTTCGTATTCGCGGCGGAGACAAAGATGCGGGCCTTGAATCCGGATTGTTGGGCGCCTTCGTCACCTTCTTCCGCGCGAGTGGCGCGCTCGCGCCAGATCATGTCAGTGGGATGCGCTCCTAGCCGCAAAGCCTGCAACTGGGCGCCATTGCTGGTTTGGTGATGATACAGCGAACCATCGGCCCAACTGGTGACGTAAAACGATTTGCCGTCGGGGTTGAACAAAATCCGATAAGGCCGGCGCCCAGTTTTGAAACGGTCGATCACAATGCCGGACTGCGCGTTCACCACCACGATCGCGTCGTGATACAAATCGCAGGCGTACAGCAGATGCCCCTCGGGATCGATCGCGACATCGCCGATGAAGTCGCGCGCCGACCGCGCTGCGCCTTTGACGATCTCGAAGGTGCGCGTTGGGGCCAGCTTCCCGTTCTCATCGAATGAAAACTCATAGACCGACGCTTGCGACCCACCGCCTACCCACAGCGTGCGGCCATTGGGCGAAAATGCCAGGCCGAGCCACGCGTCGGTTACGGGGGTGCGGCCCACTTCGTGGCCGTCCTTAGTGTCCAGCACGCTCAGCGACGGCGGATTATAGCCGCCGTTCAGCACGATGAGAAAGCGGCCATCTTTCGACAGCAGCGATGACATCGGCAATGTGTCGAGCGGAATCTGGGCGCCGGCAGGCTTCACGCGCCAGCCGCTGTTCAACAAAAACCCGCCGGAGGCCAGCGGTCCCACTTGTTCGCGCGGCGGGGGTTGTGAAGAAGAGACAAGCGCCGCGGCAATCAAGATCAGCGCGGCGAAGATCACGTGTGGTCTCATTCGGAAAACCTCTGAGCGATGGGGAAGCGGCGTCCGACGCCGAACGCCTTGGTGGTCACCTTCAGGCCTGGGGCTGCCTGCTGGCGCTTGTATTCAT
>Ga0209415_10009283_pt1 | contig 16920 bp, 16 predicted proteins | sample PeaSoiSIISIP2007_FD_187696 | JGI IMG/M metagenome (GOLD analysis project Ga0209415, IMG submission 187696) | Peat soil microbial communities from Weissenstadt, Germany - SII-SIP-2007 (SPAdes) (version 2) | ecosystem: Environmental > Terrestrial > Soil > Wetlands > Peat | place: Germany... | reverse complement strand
CAACTACAAGCCGCTCGACGTCGTGCTGAGCCGAGGGCGCGGCGTCTGGGTGTGGGACGTCGACGGCAACCGCTACCTCGACTGCCTTTCGGCCTACTCCGCCGTCAACCAGGGCCACTGCCATCCCAAGATCCTGGCAGCGCTGGTCGATCAAGCGAGCCGCCTGGCGATCACCTCGCGTGCCTTCCGCAACGACCAGCTCGGGCTCTTCTACGAGAAGCTCGCGGGCCTGACCGGCGCCCACAAGATTCTCCCCATGAACTCCGGCGCAGAAGCCGTCGAGTCGGCCATCAAGGCCGTGCGCAAGTGGGGCTACGAGGTGCGTGGCGTGCCCGAGGACGAGGCGGAGATCATCGTATGCGCCGACAATTTCCATGGCCGCACCATCGCCATCGTGGGCTTCTCCACCGATCCCGGCTCGCGCAACGGCTTCGGCCCGTTTCCTAAGGGCTTCCGCATCGTTCCGTTCGGCGACTTCGAGGCGCTTGCCGGCGCCGTCACGCCGCGCACCGTCGCCTTTCTGGTCGAGCCCATCCAGGGCGAAGCCGGCGTCGCTATGCCGCCGCCGGGATATTTCACCAAGGTGCGCGAGCTGTGCACGAGGCGGCACATCACGCTGATCCTCGACGAGATCCAGACCGGGCTCGGCCGCACCGGCAAGCTGCTCGCCGAGGAGCACGAAGGGATCGAAGCGGACGTGACACTGCTCGGCAAGGCATTGTCGGGCGGCTTTTATCCCGTGTCGGCGGTGCTTTCCAACACCGAGGTCCTGGGCGTCCTGCAGCCGGGGCAGCACGGCTCGACATTCGGCGGCAATCCGCTCGCCTGCGCGGTGGCGTGTGCTGCGCTCGACGTGCTGGTCGAGGAGGACATGATCGCCAACGCCGCCTCGGTCGGCGCCTACCTCAAGGCCGGGCTCGAGGCCGTACGCACCGACGCCGTGCGCGAGGTGCGCGGGCGCGGGCTGATGCTGGCCATCGAGCTGCACGAGGAAGCCGGGCCGGCGCGCGACTATGTGGAAGCTTTGGCGCGCCGCGGTGCGCTGACCAAGGACGCGCATGAGCAAACCATCCGCATCGCCCCGCCGCTCATCATCACGCGCGCGGAGGCCGACTGGGCGATCGAGCGATTTGCCGCCGCGCTGAAGGGGGGGCCGCGCGTCCGGCGGAAACCGAGCGGCCGGCCGTTGAGCGTCGGGTCGGGAGCGTAGCTCGTGCCGCCCCAAGCAGCAGCTGCGTCGTTGCAACCGACAGCCAGGGCCGCACAACGATGACCCCGAGCCAGACCATCCTGATGTGTGAGCCCGGGTACTTCAGCGTCGACTACGTCATCAATCACTGGATGAAAGACCAGACCGGAAAGGTCAATCGCGCGCTTGCCGTGTCGCAGTGGGAGCGTTTGCGCAGCATCCTGTCCAGCTTCATCAACCTCGCCTTCGTGCCGTCCGAGCCGGGCGTCCCCGACATGGTCTTCACGGCCAACGCCGGCCTGGTGCGCGGCGAGAAAGTGATCGTCAGCCGCTTTGCCTCGCGCGAGCGCCAGGCTGAGGAGCCTCTGGTCAGGACGTGGTTCAAGCAAAACGGTTATGCGATCGCCGATTGGCCGCAGCACGTCGCCTTCGAAGGCGCGGGCGATGCGTTGTTCGATCGCGACTTGCCGATTCTCTGGTTCGGCCACGGCTTTCGCTCCGATGCCGCCGCGGCCGGCGCGATCGAGAAGGCGATCGGCTGCCGAACCGTCTCGCTGCGGCTGATCGATCCCCGCTTCTACCATCTCGATACCTGCCTGTGCCCGCTCGACGGAGGCTGGCTGCTTTATTATCCCGCCGCCTTCGATCGCGACTCGCAGGAGAAGATCCGCGCGCTCATACCCGACGACAAGCGGCTCGAGGTCGGGGAAGCCGACGCTCTCGACTTTGCCTGCAACGCGGTGAGCCTCGGCCGGCACGTGATTCTCAATCATGCCTCCCAGGATCTGCAGGCCGCCTTGCGGCGCGCGGGGTTCTCTCCGATCCTCACGCCGCTTTCGGAATTTCTGAAGTCGGGCGGCGCCGCCAAGTGCCTGACGCTCAAGCTGGTCGAGTGAGGCGGGAGCCGCGGTCCTTCGGGATTACGCAAACTCCAGAACACCATCGTCGATGGCGGCGAGGCGCAGATCCCAGATGTCGCGAATATAGTTCTGGTTGATCCGCCACGGCTTGCGCGCTCCCTGCTTTGGCAGCTTGTCCATTGCGCGCTGGAAATAGCCCGAGCTGAAGTCGATCGGCGGCAGGCGCTCCATGGCCGGGTCCATGTTGCGCGGCGTGCAGCGGCTGAAGCCGTGCGCATCCATGTAATTGAGCAGGCGGCAGACGTAGCCGGCGATGAGCTCGGCTTTGAGCGTCCACGACGCATTGGTGTAGCCGAACACCGACGCCAGATTCGGGATATCGCTCAACAGCACGCCCTTGTAGCTGATCAGGGTTGGCGCGTCGGCGGGCCGGCCGTCGACATCGAGCGCGGCGCCGCCCAACAGCTGCAAGTTGAGGCCGGTCGCGGTGACCACGAGATCGGCGTCGAGGTGCCGGCCCGAGCGCAGCTCGATGCCGCTCTCGACGAACGTCTCGATCTCGTCGGTCACGACCGCGATGCGGCCGTCCTTGATCGATCGAAAGAAATCGTCGTTGGGCGCCAGGCACAGCCGCTGCTCCCACGGATTGTAGCTGGGGGTGAAGTGGGTGGCCACGTCGTAATCCGGTCCGAGCGTGCTCCGCGCGCCCGCGAGGATCATGGCCTTGGCGCGCTCTGGGTCGCGCTTGCACAGGCGATAGAAATACATGCCGCCCGCCACGTTCTTCCAGCGGGCGAGCGTGCAAGCGAGCCCCGGCGGAAGCCAGCGTCGCAGGGCGTTGGCCACGCGATCCTCGTCGGGCCACGCGGCGACGTACGTGGGCGAGCGTTGCAGCAGCGTGACGCTCGCCGCCGACTTTGCCAGCTCCGGCGCCAGCGTGACGGCGGTCGCGCCGCTGCCGATCACGACCACGCGCTTGCGTGCGTAATCCACGTCCGCAGTCCAGCTTTGCGGATGAACGAGGCGGCCCTTGAAGCGGGCAACGCCCGCGAAATCTGGAGTGTAGCCCTCTCGATAGCTGTAGTAGCCCGAGCACATGAGCAGGAAGTTGCAGGAGAAATAGGCCGGCTCCCGAGCCGGGCAGCGCTCCGCTTCCACGATCCAACGCCGGTCCTTCGATGACCACGACGCGTGCGTCACGCGGTGCTCGAAGCGGATCTTGCCATCTATGCCGTGCTCGCGAGCGGTCGCACGCACGTAGCGAAGAATCGACTCCCCGTCGGCGATGGATTTCGCCGCGGTCCACGGGCGGAACGAGTAGCCCAGAGTGAACATGTCGGAGTCGGAGCGCACGCCCGGATAGCGGAACAGGTCCCACGTGCCGCCGATGCAGTCGCGGGCCTCCAGGATCGCGAAGTCCCGGCACGGGCACTTTTTCTGCAGATGGCATGCCGCTCCGACGCCGGACAGGCCGGCACCGATGATCAGCACGTCGAAGTGATCAGCCATCACCGATCGCTCCCGAGAGACGTTTGCCGCAGGCGCGGCTGATGGCCGCTGGCGACGGAACTTGGCGTGACCTGGGACGAGGCGACGCTGGACAAGTGGATTACCAATCCTAACGCGGTCATCCCGGACAACAATATGGGAGCCATCTTCGGGGGTGTCGCCGACCCGGCTGAGCGCGCCAAGATCATCGCGTTGCTGAAGCAGGACACCAATGCCGCGCCTGCCTAGTGAGCTCCGGGTGAGCTCCCGGCTTCGAGGCTGCCGCGACCGGGCTCCTTTGCGCCAGATTATTGCGATCGCACCGCAACTTAATGGGCTGCGCTGCGTTTCATCAACAGCGCAACAGCGGGGGTAGGGCCATTGGAACGTAGGAGAACTCTCATGAGCAAGAAGATCGCGACAATGGCGTTGGCTGCCGCTCTGGCTGTGACGACCGTGGTTCCTGCGGCCCAGGCCGCCCCCGGGCGCGGCCGCAACTTCAACGGTCACAGCAACACGCATCATGCCTACAACGGCGGCGGCGGATACCGGGGCCGCGGCCATTCGCACGGCGGTCAATGGCTTGCCCTGGGAATCCTCGGCGCCGTAGCCGCAGCGGCGGTGGCGAATCCGGTCGGCGGCGACTGCTACTATCGCGGCGGACAGCGCTACTGCGACTGAGCCGACTTCAGGTGCAAGCAGCCAAGGCCCCGAGCGATCGGGGGCCTTTTTTGTCTCCGATCCCGCCGCGCAGCGTCCGATCGCAGCGGCAACGCCGCCGCTGGGCGGACGCGAGCGACAGTCGCGTACAAATTCTCACACAAGCAACACATCGGCGCGGCGTGCGCTTGGTTTCTTGGCAGCAACCGAACCTCAACAAAGGTGCCCCCATGCTCGCCATGACCCTGTCGCAGGAAATCGATGCCAGCCGCCCGTCGTCTGTCGCCGCCCCGGCAGCTCAGAGACTGGACAGCTCGGTTCGGCGGATGCCCCCGAAAGTCATGCAGGCCCGCGAGCACGTGTTCTTCGAGGGCGATCCCATCACCCACATCTACCAAGTCGAGCACGGCACCGTGTGCCTCTACAAGACGCTGCACGACGGCCGCCGGCAGATCGTCGACTTTGCGCATGCCGGCGATTTCATCGGCCTAGGTGCCGGCGGCGATCACGCCTTCAACGCCCAGGCGATCACGCTGGCGCGGCTGCGCTGTCTCCCGGCCGGTGCGCTGCACGAGGTCGCCTGCCACAACCCCGACATTGGCATGCAACTCTATCGGGCTCTGTCCGACCAGCTTCTCGCAGCGCGCGATCTGCTGCTCACCGTCGGGCAACGCAACGCAACCGAGCGGCTGGCCGCGCTGCTGCTGGCGCTGTCGCGGCGCAACGAGCGCAACGGCGCCAACCCCGCGCGCATCGCCCTGTCGATGACGCGCGCCGACATCGCCGACTTCCTGAGCCTCACCGTTGAGACCGTCAGCCGCACCTTCACCAAGCTGCGCCAGAACGGAACCATCGAGCTGGCGCACAGCTCGCTGGTGGTGATCAGGGATCGCCACACGCTCGAGCAGCTCGCCGCCGGCGAAGCCAAGCGTAGCGCCCTTTGATCGGGTCAGATCCCGGCGGCAGCAGCGGGACACGAGGCGCCGCGATGAGTGAAAAACTTTACTGGTTCGTTGCCGCCGTTTTCCGCGATATCGATGATCTCGCCGCGACGCTGGTCAAGCTGCGCGCGCATGACGCCGTCGTCGGCGGGTTTCTCATCCTGGCCGCGCGCCTCGACGATATACCGCGCAAGCTCAGCCGCGCGGGCACCGGCGACGTCCCCGTCGCGGTTCTGGACCACGTCTCCGATTGCTGGCAGTGCGTGACGAACCTCGACGGTGGGCTCGACGGCGGGCTGCGCGAGCTGCTCGATGCCGCCCAGGCCGCCTCCGTCGCCGAGGGATACGGTCGCGCCTCGCCGGCGCGCGACGGCATGCGGCAGGTGCGGATCTACACTCAGTTGCGCCAGGACGCCGACGACGGGGCGAACATCCTCGTCGCCAGCGTCCCCAGTCCAGGCGCCCAGCTTTCGGTGGCGCGCGCCCTCCTGCGCCAGAATTGCGAGCGTGTGCTAACGCACGAGATCGCCGGGCACGCCTGCTAGATTGCGCACCAGGACGAAGCCAGGGGGCGGGCCGATCATGACAATTCGCAATCTCGACAAGCTGCTGGCTCCGAAATCGGTGGCCCTCATCGGGGCGAGCCCCGAGCCCGGGAGCGTCGGCTCGATCGTGGCCGCCAATCTGGCTGCCGGCGGATTTGCCGGACCGGTTTGGCTGGTCAATCCGCACCACCGCAGCATTGACGGCGCCAGGTGCTATTCCTCCATCGCCGACCTTCCCGGCGTGCCCGACCTCGGCGTGATCGCGACGCCGCCGGCCACGGTTCCGGGCCTGATCGCCGAGCTCGGCGCCAAGGGAACGCGCGCCGCCGTCGTCATTACCGCCGGCGTCGGCGGGGCGCTGCGGGCCGAGATGCTGGCGGAGTCGCAGCCCACCTGCCTGCGCATCGAGGGCCCGAACTGCCTCGGCCTGCTCGTGCCGGGCATCGGGCTCAACGCCAGCTTCAGCCACCGCATGCCGCTCAAGGGCGATCTCGCCTTCCTGTCGCAATCGGGGGCGCTCATCACCGCCATCGTCGACTGGGCGGGCGCGCGTGGTATCGGCTTCTCGCACGTCGTCTCGCTCGGCGACATGGCGGACGTCGATTTCGGCGACTTGCTCGACTATCTCGGCGGCAACACGGAGAGCCGCGCCATCCTGCTCTACATGGAGCAGCTGACGCAGGCGCCGAAGTTCCTGTCGGCCGCGCGCCGGGCTGCCCGCGTCAAGCCGGTGATCGTGCTAAAGGCGGGGCGCCACGCGTCGGCCGCCAAGGCCGCCATGTCGCACACCGGAGCGCTCGCCGGGTCGGATGCCGCCTACAACGCCATCTTCCGCCGCGCGGGCCTGTTGCGCGTCACGGAGCTGGGCGAGCTGTTCGATGCGGCCGAGATCGTGTCCCTGGCGCCGGCGCAAGCGGGCGAGCGGCTTGCGATCGTCACCAACGGCGGTGGCGCCGGCGTGTTGGCGGCCGACACTCTCGCCGATCTCGGCGGCCGCCTGGCGGAGCTGTCCCCGGCCACGCGGCAGGTGCTCGATGGTGTGCTGCCGCCGACCTGGTCCAAGTCCAACCCCGTCGACATCATCGGCGACGCCGGTCCGCAGCGCTACCGCGATGCGCTCGATGCCGTCTTCGCCGACGATGGCTGCGACGCCGTGCTGGTCATGAACTGCCCGACCGCGCTCGCCTCCAGCGAGGCGGCGGCCAGCGTCGTCGTCGAGGTGAACGAGCGGCGGGCCGCGCCGCTCCAGCGGTCCAAGCCTCTGCTCACCAACTGGCTCGGCGACGGCGCCGCAGCGGCGAGCCGCAAGCGCTTCGCCGGGGCCGGCGTTCCGACGTTCGAGACGCCCGACGCCGCCATCTGCGGCTTCATGCAGCTCGTGCGCTACAGGCGGGCGCAGGACGAGCTGATGCAGACGCCGCCATCGCTGCCGGGCGGTCTCCACTTCGAGCGCGAGCGTGCCCGCGCCATCATCGCCGCGGCGCTGCAGTCCGGGCGCAAGGTCCTTTCCGAGGTCGAGGCGAAGCGGTTGCTTGCGAGCTACGGCGTTCCCGTCGTGCGCACCGAGATCGCCGCCGACCCCGCCGCCGTAGAGGCCATCGCGGCCGACATCCTCCGGCGCGAGGATGCCTGCGTGCTCAAGATCCTGTCGGACGACATCTCGCACAAATCCGACGTCGGCGGCGTGCGGCTCGCCATAAAGACCCCGCAGGAGGCGGCGGAGGCGGCGCTCACCATGCTCGCCAAGGTGCGCGAGGCGCTGCCGTCCGCTTCGATCCGGGGGTTCACGCTTCAGCCGATGATCGTGCGCCCGAACGCGCACGAGCTCATCATCGGCATGAGCGACGACGCCACCGTCGGACCCTTGATGATGTTCGGCGCCGGCGGCACGGCGGTTGAGGTGATCGCGGACACCGCGCACGCCCTGCCGCCGCTCGATCTGAAGCTCGCAGGCCGGCTCATCGACGAGACGCGCATCAGCCGGCTGCTGGCGGGCTACCGCGATCGCCCGCGCGCCGCCGTAGGAGCGCTCGCGCAAGCGCTTGTGCGCGTGAGCTACCTGGTCACCGACCATCCCGAGATCCATGAACTCGACATCAACCCGCTGCTGGTGGACGAGCACGGCTGCATCGCGCTCGACGCGCGCGTGCGCGTCGCCGATCCCGCGGTCGAGCCGCGCCATCCCATGACCGTGCGCCCCTATCCCGTGCAATGGGAGGCCATGGGCACGGTGGGAGACATCGGCCGGGTGCTAATGCGGCCGATCCGGCCCGAGGACGAGGCTCTCTACGCGCGCTTTTTCGAGCGAATGTCGCCCGAGGACGTGCGTATGCGCTTCTTCACGGCGCGGCCGGATCTGTCGCACAAGTTTCTCGCCCGCATGACGCAGGTCGACTACGCGCGCGAGATGGCATTCGTCGCGCTTTCGGCGAGCGAGGGGGAGCTGCTCGGCATCGCGCGCCTCATTGCCGAGCCGGATTACGTGCGGGCGGAATTTGCGATCCTCGTGCGCTCCGACCTCAAGGGGAAGGGGCTTGGCTGGACGCTGATGCAGCATCTCATCGCGTACGCGCGGGCGGAGGGCCTGCAGGAGATCCACGGGCAGGTGCTTGCCGGCAACGTGACCATGTTGAAGTTGTGCAGGGAGCTGGGGTTCGCGATCGAGACGACCGAGGCCGATATCGGGCTGCGCCTCGTGCGTCTCAAAATGGGCGCCGCATCGCGCGCGGCTCACGCGGCCGCCAGCACCGCGAGATCGACGAAAATATAGAGCAGGCAGCAAACGAAGCCGGCGAGCGGCACCCACCGCGGGCAGCGGAACTCGCCGTGCGGGTTGGGATCGTCGCGCATCTTGATCCGCAGCAGCGCAAGATTGATGAGCGAGAACATCGCCAGCGTGATGCGCGCCGAGAGATCGGCGAGCTGCGTGATCGGCAGCAGCAAACTGAAGAAGAGGACGATGCCCACGGCCACGGCCGTCGCCAGCAGGGGCGTCTGCGTCGCCATACTTACGGATCCGAAAGCGCGTGGCAGGACGCCCTGTTTGGACAGGCCGTACATGATGCGCGAGGCCATGATCATGTTGACGACGATGCCGTTGAGCGTGGCGACGATGGCGATGGCGCTCATGGTGCGCGGCGAGGCGCCGGTCAGGCGATCGAACACCAGGGCGATCGGCGCGCTGGAGGCCGCCAGATCCGTCGGGCCGACGGCGATCAGCGCAACCCACATCACGAGCACGTAGAGCACGGTGGTGATGGCCAGCGTATAGAGGATGGCGCGCGGCAGCGTGCGGCTCGGGTCTTTGACCTCCTCGGCAATGTTGACGATGCCCTCAAAGCCAACGAACGCGAAGACGGCCAGCAGCGACGCCGTGAAGATGCCGCTCCAGACGCCCGCGTCGGCAGAGAGCGGAAGCACCTCGGGCGCGCGCGAGATGACGTCCGGCTCGAACAAGAGTCCTGCGGCGATCACCATCGCCAGCCCGCCCAGCTCGATGACCGTCATGAGACCCGCGAACGAGACCGATTCGAGGATCCCGCGTGCGGCAATGGCTCCCATGGAAAGCACGACGGCGATGATGAGGACGCGGGCCGGCGCGTCGATGAAGACGCCGATGTAGCCGGCGGCGCCGACGTTGATCGTAGCCGCCGACACGAGCGACATGCCGATGCACAGAAATCCGACAAGGGCGGCGACGCGCTCCGAGCGGAACGCCGCGCGCGCGTAGGCCGCCTCTCCAGCCGCGACCGGCATGCGCACGCCGAGCTCCGCAAGCGACAGACCCGCGAGCCCCACGAGCAGGCCGGCGGCGAGGAAGGCGATGGGCGCGTGCATGCCGGCGCGCGCCGCTGCCGCGGCAACGAGGACGTAGATCCCCGCGCCGATGGTGACGCCAAGCCCATAGAGCACGACGTGCGTGAGGGTAAGCGCCCGGCGCAGCCCGCGGCCGTCCGCTGACGGCGAGCCGCGCGCGGCAGGCTCGGCGCCCTCCCCTTTGGCGCGGATGTCTTTACCTTGCTCGAGTATCAATTGACCGGCCCCTGGTCGTTTGTTTGCAGCATAGTCTGGGGCTGAGAATCGCAAGTTGATCCGGATCAGCCCGCGCCGCGAGCTGCAATCTCGAGCTTCATTCCGGAACGGAGAGTTGACGTGCGCGGTGCCGCCCGCAAGCATGCGGTTTTGCGCTGCGAGCTGGACGCCCCATGCCTTACGACGTGCCTTACGAGCCCCAGTTGCCGCCCGTATCCGAGGAGCGGGAGATCGCCGCCTTCCTCAGCGACCCGGCCACATACCAAGGCCGCGTCGCGCACGTGGATGTGGTTGAGACGCATATCGGTCGCGTGTTTCTAGTGGGCGATGAGGTCTATAAGATCAAGAAGCGGGTCAATCTGCCGTTTGTCGACTTCTCGGCGCTCGAGAACCGCCGCCGCGCCGCCGCGCGCGAGCTCGAGATCAATCGGACGCATGCGCCGCAGATCTACCTGGGCGTTGTCCCAATCGTCCGCCGCGATAGCGGCCGCCTGGCGCTGAGTGGCGAGGGGCGCATCGTAGACTGGGCCGTCCACATGCGCCGCTTCCCCGAGGCGGCGGTGCTGATTAACCGCGCCCTGCAGGGTCCGCTGTCCGACGATCTTGCCAAGGCCCTGGCGGCCATGGTTGCCGGCTATCACCGGCAGAGCGTCGTTGCCAGGGCCTGGGATGGCAGGCAGGCGTTCGAGCCCGTCGTCCGCCAGTTGGTGGATGCGTTTGCCAAGACACAGGCCGCAGGGCCCGCAGCCTCCACGTTCGCGCTCCGCCTCGGGCTGGCCTTCGCCCGCTTGGCGCCGCTCCTCGTTGCGCGCGGAGAGGCCGGCTGCATCCGCCGCTGCCATGGCGATCTGCATCTCGGAAATATCGTGCTGATCGACGACGCGCCGGTTCCCTTCGATGCCCTCGAGTTCAGCGAGGCTCTGGCGACGATCGACGTGCTTTACGATCTCTCCTTTCTGCTGATGGACCTCGATTTCCGCGGCGACCGGCACGCGGCCAACATCGTCCTCAACGACTACGTGACTGCGGCCCCTGTCGGCGGCGAGGTGGAGGGGCTGGCCTGTCTGCCGCTGTTTCTCGCCGCCCGCGCCGGCGTGCGCGCCGTGGTGGCGATGGCGCGGGCCGCGCAACTCGAAGGCGAGAAGAAAAGCCAGCAGCAGCTCAGCGCCGAGCGCCATGTCGAGCTGGCAGCGGCCTATCTCGATCCGCCGGAGCCGCTGCTCGTCGCCATCGGCGGCCTTTCCGGCACCGGCAAGTCGACGCTCGCGGCCAGGCTGGCCGCTCGCATAGGCGCGGCGCCGGGAGCGCTGCACGCGCGCAGCGATGTGGAGCGCAAGCATCTCTTTGGCGTGCCGGATACCCAGCGGCTCGATCGCCAGCACTACCGCATCGGCGTCGCGCAACGCGTCTACGCCATTATGGAGGAGAAGGCGCGATCAGCGCTCGCCGCGGGCCACTCGGTCATCGTGGATGCGGTCTTCGCCAAACCCGAGGAACGGCTGGCGATCGAGGCGGTGGCGCGCCAATGCGGCCGGCGGTTCCTGGGGCTATGGCTTTCGGCGCCGCCACAAGCGCTGATCGCGCGGGTCGAGCAGCGTCGCGGCGATGCCTCGGATGCCGACCGCCGCGTCGTCAAGGAGCAGCTCGGCTACGATCTGGGCGAGATAGGCTGGAACGCCGTCGATGCATCGGGCACACTGGTGCACACCATCGAGGGCGCGCAAGCGGTGCTGGCGCAGGCCGGCATCAGGCTGGAGCAGACGTGACGCAAACGCCGGGCAAAAACAGCGATAGAGTGGACCCGCGCGCGGTTGCCGCCGAGCAGGAGGTCCGCCGCACCGACGCGAAGATTGCGGCCATTCTCGAGATCGCCGCCGATGCCATCATCGCGCTCGACGCGCAGATGCGCATTACGCAGTTCAACGACGGTGCCGAGGCGATCTTCGGCTACGCCCGCGGCGAGCTGATCGGCCGCAGCCTCGATCTGCTCATACCGGAGCGCTTCCGGACGGGCCACGGCGCCCACGTCCGCGGCTTCGTCGCCTCCGGCGTCGCCTCGCGCCGCATGGGCGAGCGCCGCGAGATCTTCGCGCTGCGCAAGGACGGCAGCGAGTTTCCCGCCGAGGCGTCGATCGCGCAGCTGCCGCTGGAGGAGGAGCGCATCTACCTCGTCGTGGTGCGCGACGTGACCGAGCGCAAGCGCACCGAGGCGCTGCTCGCCCAGAGCAACATCGAGCTCGAGGCGCGCGTCGCCGAGCGCACACGGGCGCTGGTCGAGGAAAGCCGCCGCCGCGAGGAGGCGCAGGCGGCGCTGATCCAGTCGCAGCGCATGGAGGCGTTCGGGCAGCTCACGGGCGGCATCGCGCACGACTTCAACAACCTGCTGACCATCGTGCTCGGCAACCTGGAGCAGCTGGAGCCGTCGCTCTCGGGCGCGGAGGAGCGCGGCCAGCTCCAGCGCGCGGCCGACGCGGCGCAGATGGGCGCCCGGCTGACCGGGCGGCTGCTGTCGTTCGCGCGGCGGCGGCCGCTGGCGCCGTCGGTGCTCAACAGCAACGATCTGGTGCTCGGCATCGCGGAGCTGCTGAAGCGCTCGCTCGGCGAGCACATCACGCTCACCACCGTGCTCGCCGGCAATCTCTGGCCCACCAAGGCCGACGCCAGCGAGCTTGAGAACGCGGTGCTCAACCTGGCGATCAACGCCCGCGACGCCATGCCCGCGGGCGGCAAGCTGGTGATCGAAACGCGCAACGTGTTTCTCGGCGAGCTGCGGGCGAACGCCGATGCCGACGCCCCGGCCGGTGAATTCGTGCGCATCTGCGTCTCCGACACCGGCACCGGCATGAGCCCGGAGATCCAGAAGCGCGCGTTCGAGCCGTTCTTCACCACCAAGGAAGGCCGCGGAACGGGCTTGGGGCTCAGCACGATCTACGGCTTCGCCAGCCAGTCGGGCGGCCACGTCAGCATCGAGAGCGAGCCGGGCAAGGGGACGACCGTCAATGTGTTGCTGCCGCGCGAGCCGGAGGCGGGAGCGGGCACCGGCATCGAGCCGGCGGCGAGCGTGCCGCTCGCGGAGAACGCCGAGACGGTGCTGGTGGTGGAGGACGATGCGAAGGTGCGTGAGTTGAGCCTGCAGCGGGTCGAGGCGCTGGGCTATGTGGCGCTCGAGGCGGAGAGCGCCGCGGCGGCGATCGCGATCCTGGGGCGGGAGCCCGTCGACCTCGTCTTCAGCGACATCGGGCTCGGGCGCGGGCTGTCGGGCTTCGAGCTGGGGCGGTGGGTGCGCAAGAACCGGCCGGGCACGAGGGTGCTGCTGACGACGGGGCACGCGTCGGACGCGGCCGCGGAGGCGAACGCGCGCGACGCTTTCCACATCCTGCACAAGCCATACACGCGCCTGCAGCTGGCAGTGGCGCTGCAGGAGGTGCTGGTCGCCAAGGCCTAGACGCGGCGCACCTGCGCGGCAAAGACGTAGCCGACGCCGCGCACCGTCTTCACGAGCTGGGGGACATCGCCGCGCTCGATCTTCTTGCGCAGCCGGGCGACGAGGCCGTCGATGGAGCGGTCGAGCGGCGTCCAGTCGTGGCCCTTCAGGAGGTCCATGAGCTCGTCGCGCGAGAGCACGCGTCCGGGCCGCTCGAGGAGAACGTGCAGCAGATTGAACTCCGCCGTGGTCAGCTCGGCCGCGCCCCCTTCGGGCGTCGTCAGCGCGCGGCGGGCGGGATCGAGCAGCCATCCCTCGAACTCGAAGCGCGGGCCCTTCTCGGCATGAGCGCCGCGGCTTGGCGCCGGCCCCTGATTTTCGTAGCGGCGCAGCACGGCGCGGACGCGCGCCAGCACCTCGCGCATGTGGAACGGCTTAGCGATGTAGTCGTCCGCCCCCAGCTCGAGTCCGACCACGCGGTCGATCATGTCGCCCTTGCCGCTGATCATGATGATCGGGATGTTGTTGCGCGCCCGCACCTCGCGCGCGAGGTTGAAGCCGTCCTCGCCGCCGAGCCGCACGTCGAGCGTGATGAGGTCCACGGGCTTCTTGTCGAGGATCGCGAGCAGGCCGGCGCCATCGGCCGCCGCGCTGACGGCATACCCCTCCGCCTGCAGCCCGGCTTCGAGCAGCCGGCGCACTTCGGCCTCGTCGTCGACGATCAGGATGTGGGCAGGTGCTGGTAGAGCCATCGAGTGCCGAAAGTTCGCAGATGCAGGGTCGTGCCGGCCGAGCGGTCGGGGCTGGCGGTTATCCGATACAGTCCCGCACAAATTTGCACAAGCGCCGCACACGGCCGCCGCCCGGCGCCGTTAGATCTTGCCGACACGTTCGAGGATGGGAGCCTTCGATGGGACTGCCGCTCGCTCAAGTCGCTCTGGCGGGCGCATTCTGTCTGGCTGGCGCTGCACTCGCCTCGGCGCAATCGGGCGGGGAAGAGGAGTTCAGTCGCCACTGTGCCCTCTGCCATGGCCTCGACGGCCGCGGCGCCGGCCCGCTCGCCGATGCCATGAAGCTGGCACCGACGGATCTCACGCGGCTCGCCGCCGGCAACAACGGCGAGTTTCCGGGAAACAAGGTCTCCGACGTCATCCGCAACGGCGGCAACGTGCTGGGGCACGGGTCTTCGGCCATGCTCGCCTGGGGCACGTATTTCGCCGAGAGGGGCGAGCCCAAGGTGGCCAAGGAACGCATCGCCGCGCTCGTCGCCTACATAAAAAGCCTGCAGCAGAAATAACGAGGCCTTTTGACGCCGACGGCCACGCTCGCGTTCGAAGTCTTCCCAGCCCTGGCAATCGCAGAGAGAGACGCACCATGAAGCCGACGACGACCTGGATCCTGATCGCAGACGGCGCACGCGGGCGCGTGTTCGTGAACCGCGGCCCCGGCAAGGGCATCGAGCTCGTCGACGAGACGCTCGACGCCGATCATCGGTCGACGCACAACCTCGTCGATGACGGGCTCGGCCGCAGCTACGAGTCGACCGGCGCCTCGCGCCACGCGATCGCCCCGCACCACGATCCGCACCGCGAGCTCAAGCGCGACTTTGCCGTGCGGCTTGCAAAGATGCTCGACCAGCGCCACCGCGAGCATGCCTACGACCGCCTCGTGCTGGTGGCTCCGCCGACGGCGCTGGGCGACCTCAGGGAGGCGCTGTCTGAGCCCGTGCGCCGCTTGGTGCGGGCGGAGCTGGACAAGGACTTGACCAAAACCCCGATCGCCGAGCTGCCCGAGCACTTGGCGGCGGTGCTTGCCGTCTGATGCGAGGAACCGCTCGATGAGCGAAGAGGCACGAGTTCCGCAGTTGCGTCTGCTGGTCGGCATCGATCTGTCGGAACGCAGCCGCGCCGCCTTCGCGCGGGCGGTGCAGCTTGCCCGGGCGGGCGCCGGCTCCCTGACCCTCGTGCACGTGACCAGCGATGTGCTGCCGCTAAGCCTGACGGGTGAGCACGATGCGTGTGCGCGCGACGTGCTCGCCGAGCACGTCCTCAAGGCGCGGGCGGAGGGCGTGAGCGAGGTCGCGCAAAGGATTGTCTGCGGCCGCGACTACGAGCAGTTGATCGAGGAGGCGCGCAAGGATCGCTCCGACCTGATCGTTGTCGGCAAGCACCGGCCGAGCAGCCTGGTGCAGGACATGCTGGGCACGACCGTCGATCGGGTGCTGCGGCTCGGCGGCATCCCGGTGCTTACCGTTCGGCACAAGGCCGAGCAGCACTACAACTCGGTGCTTGTCGCCGTCGATTTCTCGCCGGCGTCGCGCCGCGCGCTCGAGCACGCGTTGCGCTGGTTTCCGCAGGCGCGCATCGTTGTGCTGACCGCTTACGGCAGTCCGCGGCGATCGGTCATCGCCGGCGACGGTGCCGCCCGCCGATCGGCGGCGGAGACGCATAGACTGGCGCTCAATGGCTTTCTCGCCGAGGTCGCGAGCACGCTCGGGCCGGAGCACGCGGCGGCAATGGCGCGCGTCGTGCCTACCGTCGACCCCGGCTGGGCCGAGGACGTGATCCTGCGCGCGGTGGAGGCCAACAAGCCCGATCTTCTCGTCGTCGGCACGCACGCTCGCGGCGGCATCGGCCACGCGCTCCTGGGCAGCGTCGCCGAATGGGTGCTCGTCGAGGCCCCCTGCGATGTGCTAGCGGTGCCACCGGCGCGACCGCCAGCCGGCTAACTTTGCAACAGGGCACCTGCGAGGAACCAATGGTCAGCATCCTTCGAATTTCGTCTGCGCTCTTACTTGCGGGCCTGCTGCTGGCGCCGGTCGCGCACGCGCAGGAGCCGGAGTTCGATCTCAAAGAGAACGAGGCCGAGTCCAAGGTGCCGGACATTGCGATGGGGGAGACGCTCGCACGCAAGCTGTGCGTCGGCTGCCATGTGCTGGATGCTGGCGCCGATCGGATACCGCAGCCGGACGTTCCCAGCTTTGCGGCGATCGCGGGCCGGCCCAACCAGACGATGGCGACGCTCACGACCTGGCTTATGGCGCCGCATGCGCCGATGCCAGACCCGCACCTGTCGCGCACCGAGATCCGCGACCTCGCGGGCTACATCCTCGCTTTGCGCAAGGCGCCCTGAGCGGGGCGCAAGCTCCCGCCCGGCGCGTTCCCGGCGTCGGCGCAATAGATTTCCCGCCTCGGCCCGACCGTACCGCGAAGGGGTCGAATTCCGGTCATATTTTCGGGGCTGCGGGCCTGTAGGGATTGCCGCTGATTTGCCCGAGCGAGGATATAAGTCATGACTGTGCCCGTGAGCCTAAGTCGAGCGGCCGGACTGTTGGGCGCGATTCTCCTCAGTGCCGGGATGGCCTCGCCCGGCGCCGCGCGCGACGGCAGCATGACCGTGGCCCAGAACCCTCCACCTGGGCAAGGCGACGACAACAAGGATCACAAGAAGGATCACGGCGACAAAGGGCAGCAGCAGAAGGGTCCGCAAGGCGCAGCCCCGAGCCACGGCTCAGGACAGCCCCCGGGCCCCGGCAACGGACAGCAGCAGGGTCAGGGGCCGGGCTAGGCTCCCGAGCACAAGAGGCAGCAGCCGGCCGAAAGTGCACCAGTTGAAAATCACGCGCCTGCGAAAGTTCAGGCGCCGGTGCAGCAGGTGGTACCGCAACAGCAGCAGCAGGTCGCGCCCAAGCAGCAGCAAGTGGTGCCGCAGCAGCAACAGCAGCAGCAGCAACAGCAACAGCAGCAGCAGCAACAGCAACAGGCGTGCCGCAGCAGCCCGA
>Ga0209415_10009282_pt1 | contig 16920 bp, 14 predicted proteins | sample PeaSoiSIISIP2007_FD_187696 | JGI IMG/M metagenome (GOLD analysis project Ga0209415, IMG submission 187696) | Peat soil microbial communities from Weissenstadt, Germany - SII-SIP-2007 (SPAdes) (version 2) | ecosystem: Environmental > Terrestrial > Soil > Wetlands > Peat | place: Germany... | reverse complement strand
GTCGGCATTTTCTCGCTTACGAACCTGTCGTTGTCGGCGGGCGTCAATATCCCCTTCGACGGCTCCCCGGTGCGCGTGAGGTTCTCGCTCTGCACCCAGGAGAACCCGTTCCTGCTCACCATTTACGTCTTCGGCGGGGGCGGGTTCTTCGCACTGGCGATAGGTGCCGACGGGATCGAGGAGATCCAGGTATCGCTCGAGTTCGGGGCCGCCATCTCGATCAACCTCGGTGTGGCGAGCGGCGGCGTGTCGATAATGGCCGGCATTTATTTCTCGCTTCAGACGGTGCCGCATAAGCAGGTCCAGCTGACTGGCTTCCTGCGGGCCGACGGCAACCTCTCGGTGCTCGGGATCATCCAGATATCCATGGAGTTCTACCTGGCGTTCACTTACCTGGACCCCGGCCAGTGCTACGGGACGGCGACTGTTTCGCTAAGTATTTCCGTGCTGTTCTTCTCGGTATCGGTGAGCGCCACGATGACCAAGACCTTCGGCGGAGGCTCAGATCCCGATTTCGCCGACGCCATTTCCCAGAGCGACTGGGACACTTACTGCGGAGCTTTTGCCTCATGACGGCGCAACGCGTTATCTGGACGGCCTGCCCCAACGGGACCGCGCCCAACGGGAACCTCCGCATTTCGGTCGCAATCGGGCCTCAGCTGATGCCGACCGGGACCGGGGCCACGCTTTCCGACTTCCCCGACTGGGAAGATTGGCCCGCCACGCAGATCACCTGGAAAGCGACGATCGGGACCGACGTCGTTGATGCCACGGTGGTGAGCGCGGCCCCATCTTCGGCGCTGTACACGGCACTTTTCCTACCGACAACACCGGTAGCGGCCTACCAGTACCAGAGCCCGACGGCCAACGCCCTCTACACCTATCCTGCCGCGGCCTTGCGCCAGTTCTTCGCCGGCCTCTACACCGGGCTGGCTAAGGCGCTCCCCAAAGGCGGGGGATGGCACGGCTGGCAAGAAATAGTGAGCGACGGTTCTTTCGGCGTGCTGCCGCTCAACGGGCGCGAAATGCAAGACGCCATCGACCAGGTGCTCGCAGCGTTCCCAAAGGGCGGCGGGCCCATCCCGTCATCCAGCCTGAGCGGCCCGAGGGCCGGCGTAACCCAGGCCTACATGTTCCTGCAACCCCGGACGGAACCTCCCCCGTACCCGACGGTCGCCGCACAGGTGCCGCCGCCGGTCCCTCAGTTCGACTTCCACGAGGCGTACTCGTTGCTGCAGCGCCACCCGGCCCTCCTGCGGCTTTTCGGCTTCGTCGTCGACCTCGAGGTAGCAGCTCCCGCGGGCCTGGCCGCGACGGTACCCCTCTCGGTTACCCCCACATGGAGGCCCAAGCTCGCAAACCCCGTCGGGGTTACCTTTATCCGCTCAAATACCACCAACCTGACACCGGTCACCATGACGACGTCCGCCACCTGGTTAGCCGAGCCCCGCACCTCCAGCCCTGAGATCGCCGAGGGCCTGCTTAGGCTTTCCGACCCGGGCGCCTATCAAGTGATCGAAGTGGATCTCGACGGGGCGTCGGTCAAGGCGCTCAACTTTGTCCAGAACGTTTGGAACGCCCAGTTCGTGATGCGTTCGGCCGATACCCCAAGCACCTACGCCGTCCCTTCCTTGCGTTCGGCGGGCCTTTCGCTCTCCAAGGTTGGCCAAGCATCCTCGCTTTACCAGAACTGGCTCAACAACAACGCGTTCAACACCGCCCTCAGCTCCACACCGCCCGGGCCCATCACCCTGTACGCCGAGGACATCGCTCAGGGCTGGCGCTTCGATGTCCACGACGCCGCCCAGGCCAAGTGGTACTCGCTGTGCGCCCGGACGGGTACGCCCAACCCACCCGGGATCGGAGGCTACGGCATCGGGAGCCCCCAAACGGTGGTCCCTGTGCCCAGTGGGGACGAAGGGTGGATCGAGCCGGCGCCGACCCAACCGGTATCGAGCTCGTCGCCCCCGCCGATGTACCTTCCCGAAACGCTGACACGCTGGAGCGGTTGGAGCCTGGTGGCCCCCCGCCCCGGCAAGCACATCGACGATGCATCCGACGACAGCCTCGTGGACGACGCCGGCAACCCACCCCCACCGGGTAGCAACTTTCAACTGCAAATCGAGTACGCGGCGACGCCGGGCACCCTGCCGACGCTGCGCTTCGGCCGCGTCTACCGCTTCATGGCGAGGGTCGTCGACCTGGCGGGCAACAGCGTGCCGTTCGCCTCTAACGCGCCATTGACATATGCCACGCCGCCCGCTGTCTACGGACGGGTCGAGCCCGTCGCGTCCCCGGTCGTGGTCCCCTGCGCTCCTCGCACCCCGGGTGAGAGCCTCGAGACCATCGTCATCCGCTCCAACTACGACATCGCCGACTCCAGCCCGCTCATCGTCCCTTCCGAGCGTCACCTGGCACCGCCGGCCTCCTCCGAGGACATGGTGGAGGCACACGGTGCGCTCGACGGGACCAACGGTGCCCCCCAGGGGAGCTTGTATTCTTTGATCGCTGGCCGCGACGGCCTGACCTACAAGAGCGCATCGGTGATGTCGCTTTATGGCGGAGAGGTTGACACCCAGCCCCTTAACGGCAGCAACGAGTGGGTCTACTACCCGCCCGTTACCGCCCCGTCTTCGCCGGCCTTCGGGGTCCCCTACCTCCCAGACGTGCTTGGCGTTGGGGTTTCGCTGCTGGGCCTTCCAGGAGCCCCGTTCAAACGGGTCAACCTGGCCTTCGACACCGTTGGCCCGTGGCCAGCGCGCCGGGCGCTGCGCTTGGTCGTGCGGGCGGGCCATGCCGCTCCCTCGAAGCCGCCGCCCGGGGAACTCGATGGGGAACTTACCGTCTACGCACCGAAGGCCTCGGTTTCGACCGTCCGGCTGAGCTCTTGGTTCCACCCCGCCCAGCTCGCGTCGATGAAACTGTGGCAGTGGCTTTCGGAAGCCGGCCTGGCCACCGCTGAGCTCGACGCCGTCATCCTGCTCGGCGGGCACTACATGTTCACCCCGTACCGGGCACTGACCATCGTCCACGCCGTCCGCCAGCCCCTCCACGCCCCGTGGGCCAACATCCTGGCGCCCTTCCGCACAGCCGGCGCAACATACATCTACCTCAACGGGGACGTACGGGCCGACCCAAAAAGCACGCAGCGGGTCGACGTGCTCTCGTTTTACGTCGATCCCTACGACGACGGAGTGAGCCTCGACGGGATCGTGCTCCTAGAGAACAAAGCCCGCGTGGCCGAGATCCCCCTCGCTGCCGACGCAAGCGGCATCATCCCGGTGAAGGACATGCGCCATGATTTCAACGACACCAAACACCACGAGGTTTTCTACAACCTCGTCTCCACAACCCGTTTCCTCGAGTACTTCACCGAAACGACGACAGTCAAGCTGAGCGGTACGACCGCGGTCGTTGTTTCTCCCAAGAGGTTCGCAGCCGGCACAGTCGTGGTGATGGGAACTGGCGCCGCCGTCTCGGTGACGTACAAGGAGGGCGTCGATTTCGTCGAGGACGACGCGGCCGGTTCGATCGCACGCATTAGCACCGGGTCGGTGCCCGACGGAGCAACGGTGCAGGTCCAGTTCGTCGCACCGCCGGTCACCCGTTCCAGCCTGGAACCGTCGGCGCACCCACCAACCAAGATCGGTTACCCGGTCTCGGTCCCGAGCTCGGTACGGCCTCCGGCCCCCGCCGTTCGTTACCTCATACCCGCCTTCCGGTGGCAGCAAGAAAGCCACCCAAAGCTGAAGACTTCGTTCCGCATAGGGAACATCCTCAGGGTCTACATGGGTCGTCCTTGGTTCCAAACCGGGGCAGGGGAGCTGCTCGGCGTCGTGGTTGCCGCCCCTCCGATTGGCACAGCGCTGCCTTCCACGCTCGCCCCTTTGGTGAGCGGCTACGGCTTGGACCCGGTCTTCGAGGCCGGCAGGTTGAAGATCGCCGCTGCCACCGACTTCACCCTGGCCGTACATCAAGGCAAGAGCCTCCTGCTCGAAGAGCAGACCGGCACCGTCCCTTGGGTCGACGTCGCTGGCCACGAAGTGGCCTGGGACAAGGAGCGCCAGCTGTGGTTCTCCGACATCGAGATGAACACGATCTCGGCGACCACCTATTTCCCCTTCGTCAAGCTCGCCCTGGTCCGCTACCAGCCGAGCTCTCTGAAGGGCCTCGAGCTTTCGCGGGTTGTCCAAGCCGACTTCATACAGGTCACGCCGGACCGTGTGGTGACGACCAGTTTCCCAACTCCCACCACGGTTAAGGTCGCAGTGGCCGGACCGGGCTACCTGGCGACCACCGACCCGTTTACTGCCGATTCGGTCCGGGCTTATGTCCAGGAAGCGACCGTACAGACTTCCGACAGCGACCTGGTGTGGACGACGGTGCCGTCGGACCTCGGCGGGACGCTCCTCGACATCACGTCCCAGTCCCTCTCCCTCACTATCTGGGAGGGCACCGTGAAGCTCCCGGCGCCGAGGGGGACCAAGAGGTTCCGGGTGCTCGTCGCCGAGTACGAGCAGCACAAGGTCGTGCGCGTCGGGAACCTCGGGTCCAAAGTCACGTACCTGGACGCAATCGAGATCTGAAAGCATGTGAATCACCCCTCGGTGGGCCGGGATGGTCCGTCGTCAACCGGCTTCGTAGCGGGCGGGGCTGTTTTGGAGGCAGTTCCGTGACAGGTTCATCTGTGGGGACGACATCGCCCGGATCGCGGTTGAGGGCATGAACCATGTCCGGCTGCCTATCAATAACCAGCAAGTCCAATAGGTTTGGTGTCGTGAGTGCCGGGCGGGTGGCGACAGAAGAGCACCACGAGGTCGTCATCATCGGCGGGGGGATGGCCGGCTTCAGCTGCGCTCTCGAATGCTACGACATCCAACTCGACACGTTGGTGCTCGAGATGGAGGCCGAGGTCGGGGGCCAGATCAAGGAGATCCCGTTCCACGTGCGCAACCTGGCGGCCGGCGTCTACGACGACGAGCACTCGTTGCCGGTCGCCCTTGACCGGTCCGTGGCGATCCTCGGCGACCGGGCGCGCCGATCGTGGCCCGTCGACCGAGTCGATCTCGGCAAGCGGTGCGTGGAGTCGGCCGGCCGACGGATAACGGCGGACACCGTCGTGATCGCAACCGGGACGGGGCTCCGCCGGCTACCCGCCGCTGTCGATGGCGCCTTGGGCGGAGACGTGACCTACCAGCTGGGGTCGGACCTCGACCGCTTCGCCGGCCGCTCGGTGGTGGTGATCGGCGGCGGCGACAACGCAACTCTCGACGCCCTGGCCCTTGCACGGGCCGAGTCCTCGGTCACCCTGGTGCACCGCTCGGACGGCCTCGGCTCACGGCCGGACATCGCGGGTCAGCTCCGCGACGACCCGCGGGTCACCGAGCTCGAAGGCTGGGAATTGGATGGGGTAAGAGGGGAGGACCGGTTGGAATCGGTGGCGCTGGTGCGTCGCGCTACCGGTGAACGCCGCTCGCTCAAAGCCAACGGACTTGTGGTGAAAGTCGGCAGGGCTCCCCGCACCGAGCTCTTCCGTGACCAGCTCGATGTCGACCACTCCGACGCCGTGGTGGTCGACGAGGCGTTGGCGACCTCACGCCCAGGCGTGTTCGCCGCCGGCGACGTTGTCGCCGGCGCTTACTGGCGGATCGCCACTGCAATCGGGCAAGGGTCGCTGGCGGCGAGGTCGGTCCTGCGACACCTGGCGGCAGCGCCTCGGTGAGCCGGGATCCCTCGACCATGCCACCGGCGAGCGAGGTGGCGACCCACTTCGGTCGCTGGCTCGGAGCCCAACCACCGCCGGAGGGCCGGCTCTCCTCGGACGGGCCAGGGGGGCCCGACCGAAGCGGTCCCGACGGGCCGATGCCGCTCCTGTTCGAACTTCTCCGTTCGAACCTGGAGCAGTGGGAGCTTGAGGACGTCACGCGGGCCCCGGGGGCGGACGACGCCACCGTCGCCCAAGCCAAGCACTCGATTGACCGCCTCAATCTCGAGCGGCACCGCCTGACCGAACGTGTCGACGCTGCCATCGGGGCCGCCCTGGTCCAGTCGGCCACCGCGGCCCTTGCAACCGAGAGCCCAGCCATGGCGTTCGACCGGCTGACGGTGATGGCGATCCGCTTGGACCGGACCCAACGGGCTGCCCAGCTGTCCGGCAACCGCACCGGCGACTTCGACCTGCGGCTGATGCGGCTGAGCAGTCAGCTGCACGAGCTGACGGAGGCCATTGACACCCTGCTGGACGACGTTCGGGCCGGCAGGCGGCGCTTCGTCCCCTACGAGCACCTCAAGCTCTATGGCCCGGAGACCACACCTGCGCTGCGTGCAGACGGTACCCACCGCGGTTGAACCCGTATAGGACGCGGTCACCCACGGCGGCGGCGTGGGCGATGCCGAGCGACGACTCGGCCAGGGGGGCAGTGGACGAGAACCAACCGGTCCTGGGATCGGCCAGCCAATGCAGGCGCCCGGTCCTACCCACAGCGCAGATCCGGCCGCCGGCTATCACGACTGCCGTGCCGCCGTTGCCCCATGCCACCTCGTCGGGCAGGTCGCCAGCGACGACCGCACGGCCATCCGAGGGATCGAGGCCGGCATAGCCTCCCCCGTGCAGGTCCTCCCAGACGTAGTCGTCGACGGGCGATGTAGTGAGCTCGTTGCCGATAGCCCACAGCAGCCCGTCGTCCCAGCCGAAAGCGGTGGCCCGGAACGGAAGGTCAACTTCGAACACCCTTCGCCCGAACCGCCCCTCGTCCAGCCCCACGAGCGTGGCCCGGCCTTCGCCACCCACCGCTAACAGCTGGTCGCGGCCCCTGCCGAGGACGCACAGGGCACTGACGCGGCCCCAGCCCTCGAGAGCCACCTCGGCGTCAAGCGAAGGCTTCCCGAAGCCTTTGTGCACCGGCTCGGAGACGAGCAGGCCCCCGCCGGGAGACGACGCCGGCCGGGAGCCGACCAGCCGCGCACCGACCGCCACGGTGCGCTCGAGGTCGTCGGCGAACGAGGTGGAGATCACCGGATGGACGAGCCCGACCGGCGCCGACAGGGAAAGCCCCGAGCGGCGAAGGCCGGAGCCCGCCACGTCCGCTGCGGCGAAGCCGAGCACTGAGCCCAGATGGTTCAGGGTCACGACCAGGCCCTCCCCCTCCTCGGAGAGGCGGAGGATGGCGTGCACGTCGAGGTCGTACTGAGACAGCTCGTCGTCGTACGGGAAGGAGGTGGTGCCGAAGATGGCGAGCGGTTGCCACTGCCGGTCGGCGAAGACAACGTTCCGTCCGAGATTGTTCCAGGCCACCAGGTCCCCCAGGTCGGCGACCCGCCCGATCCCCTCCGTCTGGGAGTTCCGCACGCCGACCTCGGGGTGAGCGTCCACCTCCACGCGTTGGTCTGCCCCCGCCTCCTCCGTCACGCCAGCTCCTCGAACAAGCGCACCGCCTGCTCCGGTTGTAGCTCGGCCAGGCACCTCTGCCCAGAGGGGCAGGTCCGCGGTCGCCATCGGAAGCCCCGGAGGCTGACTCTGTCGTTGTAGGCCGACGCTCGCTCCTCGGCCAAGCAGGCGTCATCACAGGGGGCGCCCCGCAAGGCGCGGGCGTGCGACCAGGGCCGGAAGTACACCGAACCATGCCGGCAGATGGTCACGGTCGGGGCCCGCTGCTGCACGGCGAGATGGGTCAACCCGGTGTCGATCCCGATCACACCGCGGCACGACGAGAATGCGTCAACGGCCGCCCCGGGGTTCGAAAGCGCCAACGCGGGGGCCCCAAGTAGGTCGAGGGCCCCGGCCGCGAGCGTCCGGGTCACCTGGCGGACGTCGAAGTGCCGCCGCAGCTCTGCAGCAAGCACCTCCCACTTGGTGGCCGGCCAGGCCTTGGCAGGGCCGTCCGTCTCGGTAACGAGGAGCACGGTGTGGTCGAGGCCGGGTACCGGCGAGCACTGAAGGGGCGTCGGGCCTGAGAAGTCGGCGTCGATGCCGAAGTCACTGGCGATCCGTTCAAGTACCTGGTTGATGTCGAGCGGTCCGAGCGCCGCCTCGAACTCCGGGGAACCCCACCAATGGTCCTTCTGGAGCGGATGGTCGCGCAGATCCACCACCCGGTCTATGCCGGGCACCGGTCGGAACGTCTCCTCGTCCACCCAGCCGGCGAGACCGGGGATCCGTTCGGAAAGGAGCGCCTGGGAGGCCGACCGCGCCACAAGCCAGGTCTCGCCACCGCTTGTGGCACTGTCCGCTACCAGGGCCTGGACGATAGGGAGCGAAACCACCAGATCCCCGAGCCCGAAGGATATCGGCGCCACATAAACCCGAGGCACCTGCTCAGCGGTCCACATAGGCGGTGCGATCAACCAGTCCCGACGCTGCGAACGCCCGGCGTCGCTCGGCGCACTTGTTGCAGCGTCCGCAATGTTCGCCATTCTTAGGGTCGATACACGAGAAGGTGAGCTCCAGTGCCAGGTGCCGGCCACGCTCCAACACCTCGACCTTGCTGAGCCTGGCGAACGGCGTCTCGACTGCAAGCGGCCGGTCGAGCGCCAGGCTCGCCACAGCGGCCAGGCCGTCCAAGAACTCAGGCCCGCTGTCGGCAAATGGGTTCCCCTTCAGTGTGCCGAGCGCCACGACCCCGAAGTCGTTAAGCGCGCACCAGACGCTCGACTTGGCGAGCAGCAGGAGGTTGCGTCCCGGCAGGTAAACGGCGCTGTCGGGAGTATCCTCGCTGGGCACCTCTGCTCCCGAAACGCTCCAGTGCGAGGCGTAAACGTCGGCCACGGGTAGCTCGAGTGCGACAAGCGGCCGCACGTGGTAGTCAGCGGGCAGCGAGCCGAGGAACCGGCGGAGATGCTCCTCCTCGGCACCCTCCCAGGCGAGACCGAAACGGATGTATATCGGTTGCACCACCTGGCCTCGACAGCTCTGATCGGAAACAAGGACGGCGCTGTCCACGCCGCCGCTGGCCAGGACGGCGACACGTCGGGCCCCTTGGCCGGGAGCGCTCACTGCCCGCGGTAGATGCAGCCGGTAGTGCAGGTCTCTTGCACCACAACCTGTGACAGTTCGGGCAATGCGGGCTGCAGGCGCTCCCAGATCCAGCACGCCAGCTTCTCGCTGGTGGGGTTCTCCAGCCCCTCGACCTCGTTCAGGTAGTGATGGTCTAGCTGCTCGAGCAACGGCCGCATCGGCTTGCTGAGGTCAGCGAAATCGCGGACCCAGCCCAAGTGTTGGTCGAGCGCACCGTCGATATGCACGCTCACCCGGAACGAGTGCCCGTGCAACCGCGAGCACTTGTGCCCGGGCTCCACGTTCGGCAACCGATGAGCCGCCTCAAAAGTGAACTCCTTGAATATGTCCACGTCATCCCGGGGGCTCGTCGATCGGGGTCGTCCCGTCCACATCATAGGCAAGCCGGCCCGTTGTGCCCAGGAGCCCTCAACCGTCATTAAGGAGTGACCAAGAACTGAACACTTGGAGGCCCAAGGCATGCTGGCCCGTCCAAAACCCTGAGCCGTACGTACCGTAAACGATCCAGACGGCGATAGCGCCGTCGTTGCTCACGTCGGACGCTATTGCTTGGTCCTGTGAGGCCGCGCTGGACGGGACGGCGGCTGACGATATGAGCCCCGCCCCGACAAGCGCGGATATCCCCGTGCTCGAACTCCCGTAGCCGGCCGCGACCATCTCTGTGAGATCGCTGCTCGGGTAGGTCTCATATGCCCCGGTTTGCGCAAGATCCGACGGGAGCCCATGGCCGTCGAGGAGCCGAACAGTGTTCTTGGCCATCTGTTCCACCGTGCTCTCCAGCTCGCGCTGGTTGTCGATGCCCGACCTCAGCGGGTAAAGCCGCAACATGTAGACACCCTGGCTTCCGTCGTGCGAACTGTACGACACCTCGGCTGTAGAAAGAGACCCCGAAATCTTCTCCGTTGTGCCATAAACGATCACGTCTGCACTTGCCGTCGGTCGCTGGTACCACGTGGCCGGGACGCAAATCCCCACGTTCATGCTGGAGGCGAGCGCTGGTTGCAGATCGGTCGTGAGATGGTCGTCTCGAGGGCCGAGCTCCACGCTGCCCGCCAGCAGCCCGCCAATGTAGAGCTCAGCTTTATAAACAAGGTCCGAAAAACACTCGCCGTCTGACTGGAGGAACTGGGTCTCGAAATCCAGAGCGTTGTTTTGGTTGTCATAGTCGTCGCAATCTTGGGACCGGTCCTGCCAGCAGGCTGTGTCGGCTATCCCGTTCCATTCAGTCGACCCGCTGGGGCGCTGGTACCACAGCACGGTCACGGGACTGTCGACCATCTGCCTCAGGCTTACGCCCCGTGGGATAGGGACCTGTAGCACCAGTTCGTCAGGGTTGATCGCGGCGCTAAGACCACTAAGTTTGAAATCGAGCGGTGCCGGGCCGGCGACGACTCTGTTGCTCGCAAGCGACCCTGTAAGGATGCCCTCGATGGTGCGCACCGCTGCGAGCAGGGGGGGCGAGTGTGCGCCTTCCCTCGACGCAGCCAGGCTCTTCAGGTCTTGCATGCCGCCCGCCAGCCAGCCCTCCTGTACGCCATAGTTCGTCGGCGGTTGAGGCGTGGTGCAAGTGCGCAACACTCGCGGGTTGCGGCAGGTAAAAAGGATGTGCGTCGCTGCCGTCAAATAGGTCTGCTTCGCAGCCCGGTACTGACCCTCGGCAAGCTGGGCAAGCCCCAGGTTCATCCAGCCGATAGGAAAGCTCGGGTCAAGTTGCGCCCCCTGGCGGTCCAGGGTCTCGGCCTGACCAGGAGGCTTACCTCGAGCCCCATCGATCAGCCAGAGGTAGTAGTAGGCCCATCCGAGGTCAACTACCTGGCCCGCCTCGTGGTCACCCAGGCGGTAGGCGTCCTCGGAGTCAGCCGCGAAGCGCTTGGCCCAGTAGGGCGAAAGGTTTGAGACAAAGCCCGAGCCGAGCTGTTCGGATCCCAGGTCCGATTCTGCCAGCGCGCGCTCGGAATAGGCCAGGGCATAATCGGGCCTGGCCTTTATCGCCAAGGTCAGGTCCTTGATCGCAGAGCCGTAGTTGTTCACACCCATCGCGACAACACCATTTGCGTAGTCCTTGGCTGCGGCAACGGACGGGGCAGCGGGTTCCTGGGTGCCGAAGAGCGTGCCTTCCCAGACCATACCCGTGGCCACCAGGACAATCCCGAGGAAGCTGAAAAGAAGCCTGTTCCTGCCGTACAACACGAATGCAGACCCGAACAAGAACAGCGATACAGCGATCATCGTCACTATCGCGGTGTAGGAGTTCACGAGCGCTGACCACTGGTTTGCGGCGTAGTTGTAACCGTCCGACCTCGCCTGGAGGTATATCCCCTGCGAGGCTCGCTTGTCGAAAAGGTCGTACGGGAAGTTGGGGTCGGGGTCGCCGTTGGTCAGGTTGGGTTTCAGATCCCGAGGAAGGCTCCCGTCTGCCTGGGCGGCTTGGGCTGTGCTCACCTTGTAGACGTCAGCCCAGTTGCTGGCGTCAGGTTGGGGGTAGGCAGCCTCGAGCATTTCCTGCGCAGCTTTGGCCTGGAGGACCTGCAGGGAAACGTACCGCGAGTAATCGGTCTCAGCCCTCTGGTACGCACTTGTCTCGGCCGAGCTCGCCTGCAGGCTCAGCTGTTGGGCTTGGTCGGCGTCGTCCGAATCAAAGGCCGCCGCGCGGTTTAGCAAGAAGCCGCCGACAGCGGCCACGAGGGTCGCCAGCACTATCGTGATAGTAAGGAACCGGCTCGAGGGACGAGCCGGCGCATCGCTCTCGGGGCCATCACCATCGCGTCCCCCCGGCTCGGCAGGCCCACCACCATCGTCGTCGCCCGAAGTTGCCAACGCCTCGACGAGCCCCGCTTCGCCGGCTGCCTCGGCCATGGCGCTGAGCATCCCGGGCTCCCCAGCGGGCCCGCGGCCACCGATCACCCCAACCCCGCAGCCAACGACACGGCGAGGGCGATAGCCATGGCCACAACGCCTGGAGCAAGGGAACGGACGCGGCGGTGCCGCCACCCCAGGTAGGAAATCGTCATAAAGAACACAGCGACTATCACGAAGGCTCCCGCCAAGACGATCTCCTCGGCAGTAGAACGATCGGACTTTGCAAGGGTTCCCAGTGCCGATACGTGGCTCTGGTCAAGCGTGCGCAGCGAGGCGGGGTCCTGGTCAGGCTGCACGCAAGGCGAGTCCTGTTCGGTGCCCGATAGCTGCTGTGCGTTATAGGGGACCGACCCGTTGCTATCAACGCCGGATGGCCAATAGCACAGGAACTCAGGGGCGATGGCGCGCTCCTGGGCACCCTCGACTCGGGCCTGCGCTTCTAACTGGAGCGCGTCGTAGGTGTCACCGCTTCGGCGAGCACGTGCTGCTTCGGAGTACAGTTCGCTCTCCGCGACCGTGTGCTCCTGGTACGTAGCGGCTAGCCGCTCCCCGAAGCTCACGTAGCTGTCCTGCTCGGCTTTCACGGTCAGGTATTGCGCCGCCTCCTGGACGGCCTGAAGGCTGGTGCTCGACGCCGCCGAGAACTCACTTGAGGCCCACCAGGCGAGCAGAGCGCCTACGACCGAAAGGCCCGCGACCACAATGACCACGCCCGCGTTCCAGCGGTCCAGCGACGCCTCCTCAGGTGTCGGCGGCGGCGCCGGTTCTTTGTCGACCTTGTAACGGCGCCACTCCTGGTAGAGGAAGTACGCGCCCGCTGCCACCAGGACCGACAGTAACGAGACGACGATTGCGCCTATCAAGGTGGCGGGCCACCCCCCAGGGGAAGCTCACCGCCCTCCCTGGCACCCATCGGCGCATGGTAACTCAGCCGACAGCCGCGAACACGTCCGGACCACAACCTGTTGGAGTGGGAATAGCGCATCGAGCCCCGGAGTTGGCCAAAACATGGCTATCACGAAAACTGCTATCTCGGCGCTCGACGGCAGCCCGTTAGACCTCGAGCAGTTCGAGGGCAAGGCGATCCTGATCGTAAACGTGGCGTCCAAATGCGGGTCGACCCCGCAGTACGCCGGGTTAGAGGAGATCTATAGGCGGTACAAAGACCGGGGTTTCAGTGTCCTGGGTGTGCCGTGCAACCAGTTCGGAGACCAGGAGCCGGGATCGCCAGCAGAGATCGCGGCCTTCTGTAGCACCACCTACGGCGTCACCTTTCCCCTGACCGAGAAGGTCGATGTCAACGGCGCAGACCGGCACCCGCTGTACGACGAGCTGACCACGGCGGCCGACGCCGAGGGTGAGGCGGGGGACGTGAAGTGGAACTTCGAAAAGTTCCTGGTCAGCGCTGACGGGGAGGTAGTTGCCCGCTTCCGGCGCCAGGTCACCCCCGACGCCGCGGAGCTGCTGTCCGCAATCGAGTCCGTATTACCGGCCTAACGCTCTGCCCGCGACGGCACTGCCCGCGAGGCCACCGGCCGAGATATCAAAGGACCGGCATAAGGTCGCTGCCAGCGACGTCACCTGGCTTCAGATCGCTGAAGTAGACGTCGTAACCAATGCGCTGTGAACCTTCGATCTGGTCGTAAAGTGCAGCCCCGTCCTCAAAGTAGACCACCGCGATCACTTGTCGGACCTCGGGGGTGCTATTTCCCATCGCCCGGTGAAGTGCCCAGCTGGCATGAAAGCTCACATCACCGACGGCCATCGGCCCGGTACGCTCGACGGGCAACTTTTCCTCGGCGACCAAACGGGAGTAGAGGTCCTCGGACTCGTCCGAAATCTTGATCAAGTGCCGATGCTGGCTATGGTGCGACCCTCTCACGAACTGCATCGTGCCCATCTCGGCCGGGACGTCGACCAGTGGTACCCAGGCGGTGATCGCTTGTTCGGTAGCTAGAGGCCAGTAAACATGGTCCTGGTGCCAGGGGGTCGCTCCTCCTCCCGGCTCTTTGAACAGCGCTTGGTCGAAGTAAAAACGCACGGCGGGTACCCCCATCAAGGACGCCGCAACTCTCGCAAGACCTTGGTCCCATACGAACTCTCGCACCGTGGCGTCCTTCCTGTTCAAGTCCTGGACTTGCAGGAAGGCCTTTCCATAGGTGTCCCGTGCCTCCAGAGGAAGCGCAGCTCTAGTCGCCTCACGGACGAGCTCTTCTACGGTCGTCCGCACGCCTTGGATCTTGGCCCTCGGCAACGCACCTCGAAGAGTTAGGTGGCCAGCGCTTTGGTACTCCACAACGCTGCTTTCGTCAATGACGATGCTCTCGGGCATGCGGTCTCCCTGTGTTACGCGGCTTAGCGGTAGCGGGCACCCGGGCGTAGTCGGCGATGTTGTGCGACGTAGGTCTCGTATACCGCGGTGGGCACCTTGAGCCACGAGCGTTCGAGCAGCCTGTACTCACCGGCGCTCACCAAGTGGGCAGCCAGGTCCGGGCGCTGCGCTCTAACGAAACGCCGACCACGCGCCGCATGCATCGGGTCGGACACGATAGCCAACCGGTCGAAGCCGTCGACCATGGGCAGGGACAACTCGATGTTCTGCCAAGTGCTCATGGCCTTGGTCTCAGTCCGCACCGATGAAGCCGGCACACCCAGCTGCACAGCGTAAGAGGCCATCGTTTCTGCCTCAGACGGCCTGCCCCGCGACGGCCCACCGGAGAACACTATCCTTTCGGCGCCCAGGCCGACGAAGGCGCGCTTCGCCATATCCGTGCGCCATTTCTGGATGGGGTGCAGTCTCCCGTCCCGCCTTGCCGGGAAGCCCAGGACTATGAGCGCGCAGCGCCCAGGAACGTCTTCCTCGCCTAAGAACATTTTCGACGCCCGCCAGTGCAGGGCCTCGGACAACAGGACAGTCCCTAGGACAGCGGAAACCACGGTCAGTGCTGCCTTTACCGGTCTCATCGCTGGGCCGGCGCCTTGGCGTTCGCCCCGAGTCACGGGACCGCACGCTGGTGCCGGCGCCGGCGGTCCACCGTCTGTACGAGCACCGAAATGCCAGCGGCCGCCGCCGGTACCAGCAGGTACACCGAGGAGAAGACCGCAACCACCGCCATCGCCGCTAGGGCAGTACCGGCGACGGCCCGGGGCCGTCCCCGCAGGACTAGGACCGTCGACGCAAGCACTAGCAAGTAAACGGCGACGAAACATGCCGAGGTCGCTCTGACCAGTTCGGTTGTCCCCGTCACGCCGACGGCGAGGGCGGCCAGGAGGAGCGCACTGGTCACTGCCAGGGCGGCGAGCGGCCGCAGGGGCACGTCCCGGTCCTGGCCCTGCCCCAGCCAGGCCGGCAGGGCGTGCTGTTGGGCCAGGTTGGCGGCAAGGCGGGCCGAGCTCGCCACATAGACGTTCATCGTCCCCATCGTGAGGGCGACGGCCAAGAAGGCGGTGGCGTCGCGGCCACCCTTGCCGAAGCCCGCCCCTAACAGGTCGGCCAATGGCACCTTGCTCCCCGTGGTGCCGACGACGGTGATGGTGGCAACGGCTATCCCGCAGTAGAGGACGGCGATGACGGCCAGTGCCAAGGTCACCGCCCGAGGGATGTCCCGGGCGGGCTGGCGGAACTCGCTCGCCATTTGGGCCATCGCCTCCCACCCGACGAACAGCCACATCAAGATGTTGGCGGCCGTACCGACCGCCCACCAGCCATGGGGGGCAAACGGGCGCCAGTGGTGGGTGAGCCGCGATGGTACGGCGACGCTCACCGCAACGGCTATCGCGGCGACTAGGGCAGCCGAAAGAGCCATCTGGAAAGCCGATGAAACGCGTAGGCCGAGGGCATTGGTGGCCAGGACACCCGTCATCATGGCGATGGCCACGGCGCTTGCGAGTGCCCGTCCGGAGCCCGCGATGTCAGCCACGTAGTAACCGCCGACCAAGGACACGGCGGGGGCACCGAACGTCACGGCGGTGACGAACCAAACGCCGGTCACGCCCGAGGGGAGCGCACCGAAGCCTTCATGCACATAGGCGGCAACACCCCCGACGACCGGGTGGCGCGTCCCGAGCAGGGCGAAGGTCGCGGCAAGCGCCACCGACAGCACCAACAGGCCGCCCCAAGCCAGGACCGAGGCGGGCCCAGCCGCTTGAGCGGCCAGCGATGGCACAACAAGCACCCCCGGGCCGACTAGGGCGCCGACATAAAAGGCGGCACCGCGGATCGCGCCCAGGCCGACCTTTTGATCCGTCACCAACTGGAGGATACGGGCGATTGAGGACTGTTCCTGTCCTCTTATGAGAAGATCCGCCGATGCCTGATCTGCCCATTTTCCGCTATCACCCTGATCCGCTGGCGACTGGCAGCGTCGAGGAGAGCAATGACCCCTGCGAGGTGTGTGGCCTTGACCGTGGATTTGTATATGCGGGCCCTGTCTACTCCGACGTCGCCGACGAGCCGAGGATTTGTCCGTGGTGCATCGCTGACGGCTCAGCGGCGAGGACGCTTCAAGCCGACTTCACTGACACTGGCTCGGGCGTCCCTGGCCAGGTGCCCGTCGAGGTCGTTGACGAGATTTCGCACCGCACGCCCGGGTTCTCTGGCTGGCAGCAGGAGCACTGGCTCTTCCACTGTGACGACGCTGCTTCGTTCATGGGACGTGTCGGCTACGACGACCTGATAGCGCTTCCTGGTGCGATGGAGATGCTGTCGCATGAGAACGACGACTACGGGTGGTCTCCGGAGCAGACAGGGGCCTACCTACGCCGGCTTGAACCCGATGGGGAGGCAACGGGCTACTGGTTCCGATGCGTGGTCTGCCAATCAGATCTCGCCTATTCCGACACGGCCTAATGGGGGTGCCGACGAGCTATCGTTGCCGGTGGGGGCATGGGTCGTGCCCTGCCCGGGAGTTGTTGTCCTGGCACGACCGACGAAGGAGAAGGCGCGATGGACGGTTCGCCAGCCAGCACTCCCCGACGGCGCAACTCGAGGCGCCTGCTCCAGCTCGCCACGCGGGGCCTCCGGCCCTAGCGGGGATAGTTGCCGCCAT
>Ga0209415_10009281_pt1 | contig 16921 bp, 18 predicted proteins | sample PeaSoiSIISIP2007_FD_187696 | JGI IMG/M metagenome (GOLD analysis project Ga0209415, IMG submission 187696) | Peat soil microbial communities from Weissenstadt, Germany - SII-SIP-2007 (SPAdes) (version 2) | ecosystem: Environmental > Terrestrial > Soil > Wetlands > Peat | place: Germany... | reverse complement strand
CAAAGGCTCCGCCTTTGGTGGGGGTCCAGGGGGCAAAGCCCCTGGCGGGTTTCAGGGCGGAGCCCTGACCTTGCTTCACTTGGGCGATGGCCCTGGATGTTACATCCCGCCCGGATAGCTCGGGCCGCCGCCGCCTTCGGGGGTGACCCAGACGATGTTCTGGGTTGGATCCTTGATGTCGCAGGTTTTGCAGTGCACGCAGTTTTGCGCGTTGATTTGCAGTCGTGGTGCGCCTTCCTCCGCGCCGACGATTTCATACACGCCGGCGGGGCAGTAGCGTGTCTCGGGTGCGCCGTAGCGGGCCAGGTTCACGGCGATTGGCACCGAGGTGTCGCGCAGCGTCAGGTGTGCCGGCTGGTTCTCCTCGTGATTGGTGTTGCTGATGAACACCGAGGACAGCCGGTCGAAGGTCAGGACGCCGTCCGGTTTTGGATAGGTGATGCGTGGCGCGGCCTCGGCGTCGAGCAGGCTGGCGTTGTCCGGGTGAGTATTATGCAGCGTCCAGGGTGCCTTGCCGCGCAGCAGGTAGGTATCGATGCCCGCGTAGACCAGGCCGCCCCACATGCCGAGCTTGGCGAAGGACGGACGGACGTTGCGCACGGCGACCAGTTCGTCCCACACCCAGCTTGCCCTTAACTTCTGCTCGTAGCCGGTGGGTTCCGCGGGGCGGTCGCCCGCCAGGGCCTCGGCCAGCGCCTCGGCGGCGAGCATGCCGGATTTCATCGCGGTATGGGTGCCCTTGATCTTCGGCACGTTGAGGAAGCCCGCGGCGCAGCCGATCAGTGCCCCGCCGGGGAAGGTCAGGCGCGGAATCGACTGCAGCCCGCCCTCGTTCAGCGCGCGCGCGCCGTAGGCGATACGCCGCCCGCCCTCGAAGTGCCTGCGCACCTGTGGGTGGGTCTTGAAGCGCTGCATCTCCTCGAACGGCGACAGCCAGGGATTGCGGTAGTCGAGGCCGACGACGAGGCCGTAGGCCACCAGGTTGTTGTCGAAATGATATACGAACGATCCGCCATAGGTCCGGCTGTCCATCGGCCAGCCGATCGTGTGCTCGATCAGGCCGGGGTGATGGTTCGCCGCGGGGACTTCCCACAGCTCCTTGACGCCGATCGCGTAGGTCTGCGGATCGCGCCCGTCGCGCAGGTTGAAGCGCGCCATGAGACGCTGGCTGAGCGAGCCGCGGCAGCCTTCGGCGAACAGCGTGTAGCTGGCGCGCAACTCCATGCCGCGGGCGAAATTGGCGGTCGGCGTGCCGTCCTTGCCGATCCCCATGTCGCCGGTGGCGATGCCGGCGATGCGGCCGTCTTCCTCGAGCAGCTCGGCGGCGGCGAAGCCGGGATAGATTTCGACGCCGAGTTCCTCGGCCTGCGATGCCAGCCAGCGGCAGACATTGCTGAGCGAAACGATATAATTGCCGTGGTTGTTCATCTGCGGTGGCGTCGGCAGGCGGAACGCGCGGGTTTGCGTCAGGAACAGGAACCGATCGTCCTTTGCCGGCGTGGTGAGTGGCGCGCCTTTGTCCTGCCAATCCGGGATCAGCTCGTTCAGCGCGCGTGGTTCCACCACGGCGCCGGACAGGATATGCGCACCCACCTCGCCGCCCTTTTCCACCACGCACACCGCGGCGTCGGGCGCGAGCTGCTTCAGGCGGATCGCCGCCGCCAGCCCGGACGGACCGGCGCCCACGATCACCACGTCGAACTCCATCGTCTCGCGTGGAGGTAGGTCGGTTGCCATGCCTGGTCTCCCCATGCGGTCGTGCATGCCGTCGTGCGCACCCTAGGCATTGCGCGGCTGTTGCGCAAAATCCGACCGGCGGGCAGCGTGCCCGAATGATGGACGCGCTGACTGCCCTGCGGCTGCAGATCGAATGGGGCGCCAATGAGGCGCTGGAGGTCGAACCGGTTGATCGGTTGCGGCCGCCGCACACGCGCGCGCCGTTCGCATCGTCCGCATCTCCCGCATCGCCCGCGCGATCCGCGTTGATCACCCCCGGTGCCGGCATTCACGTTGCGGGCACCCAGGTTGCGGGTCGCGAGACGCCAGCCGAACGCGCGGCGCGTGCCGCCGCCGCGGCGACGACACTGGATGAGTTGCGCGCCGCGATCGCCGGGTTCGATGGCAGCGCGTTGCGCGATACCGCAACGAATCTGCTGTTCCTCGAGGGCGACCCCGCATGCGGTCTGCTGTTCATCGGCGAGGCGCCGAATGCGGATGCGGATCGCTCGGGCAGCTCGTTCGCCGGTCCTGTCGGTGCATATCTGGAACTTATGCTGCGCAGCGTCGGAATGGATCGTGGCGCGATCTGTCTGGCGCCGCTGATGCCGTGGCGTCCGCCGGGTGACCGGCCGCCGAGCCAGGCCGAGATCGCCTTATGTCTGCCATTCCTGCATCGCATGATCGCACTCGTGGCACCGCGCCGAATTGTAACACTTGGACCATTGCCGGCGCGCGCACTGCTTGGTGCGACGCCGATGCGTCGACGCACGTCGCCAATTTGGCAGGATGCAACCATTCCGGGCAGTGCGGCACCAATTGCAACATTGATGATGCCGAGTCCGGCAATTTTGTTGCGTATTCCTACTCAAAGACGGAACGCATGGGCCGATCTGCGGCTGCTTCGCCACAGTTTGGACACCGATCTCACGCAGAAGTGAGGAGGAATAGGGTACGATACCGCGCTGATTTTTATCGATGTGCAGATACTACCGACACCGCGCATGCCGATTATGGTTGCACCGGTTCGGCGACCCGTGTAGGCCCCGGCCGCAATGCGAGGGATCGGTCTCACGCTCTCCCGCCGTCCCGCTGCCCGGGCCTTCATTGCCGGGGCTGCGTTCCTGGCCTGGACCATGGTCCAGGCTGCACATGCGCAGCCGACGGGACCTGGGGATGGCGACGAAACCGCGATGGCGGTGCCGCTCATGGTGCTCCCTGGAGCTTCTGACGGCGTCGCGTTGCCGCGTCCGCTCAGCCCGAGCGACGCCGTGCTCGTGCGGCGGATATTCGTTGCGCAGGCGCGCGGCGATCTCGCCCTGGCATCGCGTGCAACCGGCGAACTCGAAAATACCTTGCTGCGGGGCAGCATTCTCGCCGATCGATATCTTGGCCCATTCCATCGATCCACCGCGGCGGAACTGACCGATTGGCTGGATCGTTACGCCAGACAACCAGATGCGCCCGCCATCCATGCCCTTTTGCTGCGACGGCTGCCGAAAGGCGCGGCGCCGCCACCCGCGCCGATCGCGCAGACGCTGGCGAGCGCACCCATGTCGCCCGCTCCGCGATACGACGATGATGACGACACTGACGATGTACCGGTCAAGCGAAACATTACGCTCGATCGTGTGGTCCTCGCGCGTGCGAATGCCGGCAACGACACCGCCGCGCTGCAACTGATCGACAGAAGCAAAGCGCTCGATCCGGGCTATCGCGCGCTGCTGCGCGCCGACGTGGCGCGGGTGCTGTTCACGCAGAACAACGATGCGGGCGCACTGGATCTCGCCGCGAGCACGCTGCGCGAGACGCCGGCGGACCGGCAGGTGGCGCTTGCCGGCCTGGTCGCCGGGCTCGCCGCCTGGCGCCGCCACCAGACCGATCTCGCCGCCGGTTATTTCGTGACGGCAGCGAACGCGCCGGTCGCCAGCGTCGCCCAGCGTGCCGCCGGTGCCTTCTGGGCGGCGCGCGCGGCGAGGCAGCTCGGCGATCCGGTCGGCGCGACCTATTGGTTGCACCAGGCCGCGACGTACCGCCTGACGTTCCACGGACTGATCGCGCAACGAGCATTGCGGCTGCGCACGGGTATCGGCGAGGATCGCGACATGCTGTCGCAGGCGGATGTCGACGCCATCGCCACGACACCGCAGGGCCTGCGCGCGTTTGCCCTGCTTCAGGTCGGGCAGCAGGACCGCGCCGAAGCGGAGTTGCGCGCGCTGTGGCCGACGACGAAGCTCGACCCGGCGCTCAGCCGCGCGTTGCGCCTGGTGGCATCCGCCGCCGGACTGGTCGATCTCGCGGCCCAACTCGCGGCGCTGATCGAAACCGCTGACGGGCACGCGCGCAACGACCTTGGCCTGCCATTGCCACCGCTGCATCCGACCGGCGGGTTCCGTATCGATCCGGCGCTGGTCTACGCACTCACGCGGCTGGAATCCGATTTCGACAGCGGTGCCGTGTCGCCCTCCGGCGCGCGCGGGCTGATGCAGATCATGCCGATGACGGCTCGTTTCATGACCGGAAATTCATCGCTCGAGGGTGATAGACTGCACGATCCGGCATTCAATCTCGACCTGGGACAGCGCTACGTTGCCTATCTGGCGACCCAGGACGGTGTCGATGGCGATCTGATCCGCATGCTGGCGAGCTACAATATCGGCCCCACCAGGCTTGCACAGTTGAACGGAACGATCCGCGACAATGACGACCCTTTGCTGTTCATCGAGGCGATTCCCAATCCGGAGACACGCAGCTTCGTTCGCCGCGCGCTGACCTACGCCTGGATCTATGCGGCCCGCCTTGGGCTTCCGCCGACCGGTCTGGATGCCCTGGTGGCGGGCGAGTTTCCCCGCTTCACGGACGCTGCACAGCCGGGCACACTGGCCCTCGCGACGCCGCGCATCCACTGAACGCGCCCGCGGCGACGCAGGAGGTCGCCACATGGCACGCATCGACGAACAGCGTCCGTTCATCGCGGTCAACATCGCCGTGCTGACGGTATCGGACACGCGCACCCTGGCGAACGATACGTCCGGCGATGCGCTGGCCGAGCGGATCAACAAAGCCGGCCACCACCTCGCCGCGCGGGCGATCGAAAAGGACGACGCGGCGGCGATCGAGCGCCTGCTGCGCGGCTGGATCGCCGACCCGCGGATCGACGTCGTGATCACCACGGGCGGCACCGGCATCACCGGACGCGACGTCACGCCGGAAGCGTTCGACCGCGTGCTGGAAAAGCGGATCGAGGGCTTCGGCGAATTGTTCCGTATGCTGAGCTATCAGAAGATCGGCACCTCGACGATGCAGTCGCGCGCGCTGGGCGGGGTCGCCGGCGGCACCTATCTGTTCGCGCTGCCCGGCAGCACCGGCGCGGTAAAGGACGCGTGGGACGACATCCTGGTGTTCCAGCTCGACAACCGCTCCCGCCCCTGCAATCTGGTCGAGTTGATGCCGCGGTTGCAGGAGCATCTGAAACCGGCATAGGAATAATCCGCCTCCGATCCTGCCGGCACACGGGCCGGACGCTGCGTCGCAAACCCTCAGTGACTGTGCTGTTGCGCCTCCAGGAAGCGCCGCGGCAGCCGCCGCGCGCGGCCGAACGCGTGCATGATCGCCGCGCCAATGTGCACGGTCGGCGCGTTGCGTGTTCGGTCACTCCGGCGCCGCCGGTCGCTCCGGCACCGTCATGATAATCGGCGTGTAGCCCAACGCGCGGATGAACGTCACCAGGTCGGCGGCGCGGATGGTGGTGGAAGCATCGTTCTTCAGCGGATGAAAGTTCACCCACTCGCTGGCCAGCATGTCCAGGTCCAGGACCACGTTGGCGCGTCGCGCGGTGTCGTTGATCAGGCCGAACGGGGTGACCGATCCGGGGGTGAGCTGCAGCACCTCCAGCAGCACCTCGGGTCTGGCGAAGGAGAAGCGCGGCGCGCCGAGCGATTTTTCCAGCGCGCCGAGGTCGGCGCGTTTGTCGGCCGGTAGCACCACGTGCCAGATGCCGCCCTTCCGGTCCTTGATGAACAGGTTCTTGCAGTGCAGGCCAGGGATCATGTCGTGCCACGGGCGGCCTTCGTCCACGGTGAAGAAGGCCGGGTGGGTGACGGTGCTGTGTTCGATCCCCAGGCTGTCGAGGAAAGCGTAGAGATCTTCGGGGGTGGCTGGCACGGGGCGACCGGACTGCTTTGGCGGACCGTGCCATTGTCGCCGTCGAGGCGGGGTGTGGCAAGACGCGTGGCGTGCTGAGTGATACCACCCGGCCGAAATGATGACTCTTCCATCATTTTGGCCGGGTGGTATCGCGCGCCGGGTTGGTGGGCGGCGGCGCGCCAAACAAAGACTCATACCAACGGTCATTCTTCATGGCCGTTGGTGTGAGCGTCAGCGCGACGCGCGGCGCAGGCAGTGCAGGTCGTGCGCGGTGTCCACGTCGCGCAGGGTGCGCAGGAAGGCGACGCGCCGGCCGCGGAAATTCGCCAGCGTGTCGGCCAGCGCGTGCGCGGTTGACCAGCGCACCGCGGCGAACGGCCGGGCCGGGCGGCGCGGCGACAGGCCGACCAGCCAGTAGCCGCCGTCCTCGGCCGGGCCGAACACCGCATCGGCGCGCCCCAGCGCCCGGAAGGCCGCCACCACGTCGGCCGAGCGAGCGTCGGGGATGTCGCAGCCAATGATGACCACCCTGCCGTGCTTCACGCGCGCCGCGGCGCGCTGCATGCGCGCCCCCAGATCGCCGCCGCCCTGGCCGACCCGGGCCGCCTGCACCGGCAGGGGAAACCGGGCGCGATCCGGTGTCAGCGCCAGCACGGTGCGCACGCGCCGCTCGGCTGCCAACCCGCGCAGCAGCGCGAGCATCGTCGTGCGGTGGAAATTCAGCGCCGCGCGCGCCCCGATCTCCCGCGTCAGCCGCCGCTTCACCGCGCCCAGCCGCGGCGCGCGGGCGAACACGAACACCGTGTCGCGCATCACAGGTACACCTCTCCCGCGTTTGGCGGGAGAGGTCGCGGAGCACTTGCGACGCGGGTGAGGGTGGTGCCGCACGCACCACCCTCACCCGGCATCGCTCCGCTCGCCGACCTCTCCCGCGAAGGGCGGGAGAGACGCCCCGCATCGAGGTCGATGCGCCACCGGGGATGAAAATTCCCCGAATGGCGAGGTTCATAGGATGGGATTTCTATTTTCATAGCAGGTAAACAATTGCGGTCAACACGGCGTCCCCCCGCATCAATAAAGCCGTGCGATCAGCCGCGGCGGCACACCCGCAAAATACAACGCCAGACACACCAGGTTGCGCATCGAGCGGCGATACCACCCGTCACGCCGCCACTTCGCCGCCGAGGTCATCGCCGCCACCTCCAGCCCGATCAGCCGACGCCGGCCGAGGCGGCGGACCAGGTCCACATCCTCCATCAGCGGCAACGGCCGGACGCCCCCGACGGCGCGCAGCAGGTCACGATGCACCAGCAGCCCCTGGTCGCCGTAGGGCAGCGCCAGCGCGCGGCAGCGCCAGGCAACGAGCCGCTCCAGCCGCCGCGCACGCCGATCATCGCTGTCCAGCGCGAAACGGAAATAGGCCGCCCGATCGGGGTTTTTTCGCATATGCGCCGCCGCGGCAGTCGCCCAGTCCGGGCCGAGCCGCGTGTCCGCGTGCAGCAGCAGCAGCCAGGGCCGGGTCGCCGCCGTCACGCCGGACGCGAGCTGGCCACCCCGCCCGCGCGGGGCTGACAGCACCCGCGCACCGCACGCCGCCGCGACCTCGGCGGTTCGATCCACACTGCCGCCATCGACCACCAGCACCTCGTCCGGCGCGCCACCCAGCGCCGCAAGCGTTCCCGGCAGCTCCGCTTCGGCGTTCAGCGCGGGAATGACGACCGAGAGCAACATTCGCCTCGTGTTCTCATATTGTTCTTGACCCTCGTCCGGCGGTTTGGCAGTCTCCCGTTCGAACGAACCAGGAACATCAACCAGGAACTCGACGGGGGGCCATGACGATGCGCCATCAAGCCGATCCTGCCGATCTACCGCAGGACGCGGAAGCCCTCGCAGCTTTGGCCGTGGCCGGCGAAGCCGAGCCGACGCCCGAGGCACGGCTGCCCTCGCTGGCCCGGCACGGCCGCGGCGCCACGCTGAACCCGCCGGTGCGCTACGATTCCCAGGTGATCAGCGCCTTCGACGATGGCTGGGACACGCTGGGCGCCGAGTTCGCCGACCTGCCGCCGCTTGCCACCACGCTGATCCGCGACTCCACGCGCTCGGCGATCGCCTGGAACACCTCGCCCGACATCGGCTTCGACCGGGCGGTGAACCCGTACCGCGGCTGCGAGCACGGCTGCGTCTACTGCTACGCGCGGCCGAGCCATGCCTATCTGGGCTACTCGCCCGGCCTCGATTTCGAGACCAAGCTGCTGTTCAAGCCCGAGGTCGCGGAGCTGCTGGAAAAGGAGCTGCGCAAGCCGAGCTATGTCGCCCGCACCATGGCGCTGGGGTCCAACACCGACCCCTACCAGCCGGTCGAGCGCACGCTGAAGCTCACGCGGGCGATCCTGCAGGTGCTGGACCGCTACAACCATCCGGTCGGCATCGTGACGAAGTCGGCCGGCGTGCTGCGCGACCTGGACATTCTCACGTCGATGGCGAAGCGGCGGCTGGTGCGCGTTTATCTGTCCGTCACCACGCTGGATGCCGCGCTGGCGCGCAAGATGGAGCCGCGGGCGGCGACGCCCGCCCGCCGCCTGCAGGCGATCGCCGAGCTGACGCGCGCCGGCGTGCCAGCCGGGGTGATGGTGGCGCCGATGATCCCCGGCCTGAACGACGCGGAGATGGAAAAGATCGTCGAGGCGGCGTCCCGCGCCGGCGCCCGCCACGCCGCCTATATCCTGCTGCGCCTGCCGCACGAGTTGCGCCAGTTGTTCGAGGACTGGCTGGCGACGCATTTCCCCGACCGCGCGAAGCATGTGCTGAACCTGGTGCGCGAGACGCGCGGCGGCGCGCTGAACGATTCGCGCTTCCATCACCGGTTCAGCGGCCAGGGCGTGTATGCCGATCTGCTGCTGCGCCGGTTCACCCGGGCGACGAAGCAGTGGGGGCTGGACGAGGCGCGCGAGGGGCTGGATTGCTCAAAATTCGCGGTGCCGGCGGACCGGGCGCCGGCAATGGCCGAGACGCAGATGTCGCTGTTCTGATCCAGGCCGCTATCAGGACTGACACCCGAGGGGGATCGATGGAGGTTTGGCGCCCGTCACCAACGGAACTGGCGGGGGCACGGCTGCCGGCGATTTCAGGCGGTATCCATGCGCTTCGCATGCTGCGATGCACTGATGTAGCCGCTGATTATCTTCGGCAGATAGCAGTGACCCCCATGGCACAGCACAAGCTGTTTCTTTGCCTGTATTCGGATTCAGAAGCGCATACGAGTCCCATTCCCCGCAACTCGATAAGCAGACCAAAGCCACGAGGATCGCTATTTGCTTCAAATTGGTCACGATCGGAGAGCCGCCGGCGCGGCGACCAACCGCCGTGCATGGCTGCTTCGCCGAGTCGCTCTCAGACATCTACGCTACCAAGATAAGGTACCGGTCGCGGAACACCGTAGACATATATTTCGCCGGGCGGCCAATCAGGTACTCCGATGAGGTGGAAGAAGGCACGTTCACCAACCTCACCACTCAATGCAACGTCTCTACCATATTGGGCGCATAGCATGACAAAGCAGGCGGTCACCGCTGATAGTGCATTGGCTAGTGTCGCTCGCGAGAAACAGGCCTCACGATCATGCTTCACCTTATTATAGGCGTCGTACCAAGGGAGCGACTGGCTGGCCCTTTCGGGTAGCCAGCCTTGGAATGGCTTCAGCGGCTCAAGCCACGGATAATATGAAAGACTGACGACGTACTCGTCCAATTTCATCGCCTCATTCAAAAGGAAGTAGTGTTCCATACTGCGGGCCTTCTTTTCGTTCCTCCCATTGGCGCGGCGTATGCTTTTGCACTGCGCCTCAACCTCGGTACATGCTACGAGGAGGATGTTGCGGAGGTCGTGGCCATAAGCTGTGAAGTTGTTGTTCTTGGGATGAACCACCCTGCAAACTTGTTCCAATTGGACGATGAGGGCATGCAGTTGACCGGAGCTTGTGGTACGATCTTCAAGGGCCTTTAGGCTTTTGTCGGGGTTCCCCCCTGGACTGGCGCTCAAGTCCGGCGTCGGCGGAGCTAGTAGCTCGGCAAGATAGGTCGGACCGAATGGCCGGGCCATCCGTGGGAAGTATTCGCCGGGCGCAAGTCGCAAGTCCTAAAACTGGGCACCAGGATAGAGCTCGTGCAATTTCGCAGTCTCGATGGGCGGCGCCGAACTGGACACCATGACTTCAGTTGCCAACCCATCTTCATCCTTCCAAATCTTCTCGTTCCGCCGGAAGCCATCGGTAGCAACATGAAGGATGTACCGCACCATAGAAATCAGACTCCCGACTCGCTCAAACCGTTTGGACAATCGTGGCGTGATTCGAATTGCCTACGGGTCAATCCTCCACTCCCCGTGCGCCTTGATCGCGGCGTGCATCGCGTCGGGGGCAAGATCCAGCTCGCCGGGCCAGACGATGGCCCCCATTTCGACATGGGCCTGCTCGAACAAGGTGCGGTCCCGCAAGCGCGCGAACACCCCCGCTTTCGGCGACGCAATGAGTGCGGAAAGATCGACGATGCCTGTAAGCCCATCGACGAACCGCACGAACAAGCGGTCATCCGGCAACGCCGTCACCTCCTGCACCCGCCATGGCGCGGTCGGGCGTATGGGTGGCGCTACCGAAGCGGCTCGATCGTCTTGGGCGGCTGCCTCTGCCGGCATAGGTCCCAGTCCTCCATCAGTTCGGCACGATGTGCCTGCGCCCACTGTAGCACAAGAACAAGCGCCCGGCGGGGCAGGCTGCCCTCAATAACGTTCAGTGTCTGGATGTCGATCAGTGCCTCGTGCTCTGCATACAAGGCGTGGAAGTGCGGCGGCGGATGTTCCTGCCAGAACATCTGGATCACGATGCCATAGAACATGCTCAACGTCGGCATTGGCGCGGTTCCGCTCCGGGATGCCGCACCAGTGGAAGCACATGTTTGCCAAGACTTCGTCAATCGGGTCCAGCGCAGCAGCGGCGTGGGCGTTAACCGGTTTCGGATTTGGTTCCCGGATGCTATGACGACTCACATGAAGATCGACTGGGAAGACGGTGCGGCGGTCGAGACGGTGCCGGGAAAGACGTCCGGCCAGCCGGTGATCCGCGGCACCCGCGTGCGCCCGGAAGACCTGCTGATCAACCGCGACCAGGGCGTGGAATGGCTCGCGCGCGGCCACGGCATCCCAGCGGACACCATCCGGGAGGTGTTCGCCTTCTACGACGCCCGTAAGAACGTGCGCGCCCCAGCCCACGCCCCTTGAAAATCCTCCTCGACCAAAACCTTGCTGAATACCTCCGCGATCTGCTGCCCGGGCATGATGTCACGCACGCTTTCGAGCTTGATTGGCATCGGCTCGGCAACGGCGAACTGCTCGATGCGGCTGAGCGGGCCGGCTTCGAGGCGATGCTCACAGCCGACCAGAACGTGCCGCACCAGAACCGCCTGCAAGGCCGTCGGATCGCGGTGATGATCCTCTCGACCAACCGATGGCCGACCATCAGGCAGGCACGGACCGAATTGTCGAGGCGCTCGAAAGGCTGACGCCGGGGGAGTGCCGCCGGGTGATCCTGCCGCGGCCACCGCTGCGTCGGCGGTCACCGCCAAGTCCGGCAAGGGGGTAGAAAGCGACGCGGACCTCGCCCCCATGCCGCATGAGCGCCCGCTCGGCCCGGGATCGACTGCGCTGTGGCTCGAACAGACTTCGTCGGCGCCCTGGGGGCGAAGATGACCCCACGCGTCGCGCCCGGCCTTCCTCAGCCGCGCGGCATGGTGCGCGGCGCGTGCCGCCGTGACCTGGTCGGCAGAGAGGTTGCGCCTGGGGCCGGCCTGCATCGCGCCGTAGACCGGCGCCAACTCCTCGCCCGGCCATGACACTGGAAAGTCTTTCCTTGGGCCGGTTGATATTAGCTGGCGTTAGCCATTATGTTAACTTATATGACTACCTAAGTCAACCAATTTCAGCCGGAGCCTTCCAACATGTCCCTCTCATCCAACGGAATCACCGCAGAAATCATCCGCGAGGTGATGCCGCCGTATCAGTTCAGCCCCGACCTGCTGGACGCGACGTTCGCCGCGCTGCCCCCACCGCCGCCGGATACCACCGCGGCCTGGCGGCAGGCGCACATCACGCGACTGATGCAGGAGATCTCCTCGCTGATGCCGGCCAATGCCGAGCAGGCACGGACGGCGGCGCAGATCCTGATCTTGCGGGAGCTGGCGGATACGATCGCGGCGCGGGCCTACGCGCCGGAGCTGACGGTGCCGCAGATGTGCCGGGTGGGCCGCGCCGCGGCCGAGGTGGTGCGGACGGCGACGGGCCTCGAACGCGCGCTCAAGCGGTCCCAGCAGATGCCGGCGCCATTCTTCGGGACCGTGCTGGCGGACGAGGTCGATGTCGCGACGGTGGACGCGGCCTGGTGCGCCCCCCGGGTGCAGCGTACGACGGAGGGCGCGGTGGGGGAGCCGAAGGAGCTGGCCGCGGGGGAGGCGGTTGCTGCGATGGCCGGGTCGACCCCCGCGTCAAACGCCTGAGGGCATGCCCTTGGGTCAAGCGCCCGGCGGCACGCCTCCGGGACAGGCGCCCGGCGGCAAGTCCTGCCGGCCGCGACGATCGGAGCGGGGGCGGCCGTGACGATGGGGACGGTGGGAAAAAATGCTGACCTCGGTCCCAAGAACCGTGAGAGCGCAACCGGGGCGACAGCGGCGCAGGCCGTGGGGGTGGTGCGGTGATGACGTGCGACAGCCCCGCGTCGGGCCTGCCCTCGGGTCCGCCGGCCGCGCGGCCCGGGGGTGGAACTGGCCCGTTGCGGAACGGCAATCCGCGGGGGAACCCGAATCTGGCGCCGCGTTGCGGGGCGAAGGCGCGCTCGGGCAACCCCTGCCGGGCGCCCGCGATGACGAACGGGCGGTGCAGGATGCACGGGGGGAAATGCAAGGGGCCGCGGACGCCGGAGGGGATGGCGCGGTCGATCGCCGCGCACACGACGCACGGAAAATCCACGGCGGCGAAGCGGGCGGTGCAGCGGTATGTCCGGACGCTGGCCGCACGGATGCGGCTGATCTCCGCGGCGATGCGGCTGCAGGAGTACCTGCCGGCGGAGATGGCAGCGCGGCTGTCGCGTGGGCCGGCGGAGTTGAAGGCGCCGGACAAACCGTCCCAGGTGGCCTCTTCGAAAAACGCCGATCCAATGTCATGCAACGCCGGCCACCGGGCGCTTGTCCCGGTGGTGAGAGACGGCGCGGCGGCGACGGGCCGTGCGGCTGCCGCCGGGAGGGCGGGCGGGGCGGCACGTCCGGCGCTGCGCGTCCGGGACGTGGAGCGGCAGGCGGCGCTCGCGGAGGCGAACGGCCAGGCGCCGTGGCGGCAGGCCATTGCATTGGCGCGGGCGGCGAAGCGCGCGGCGCGGGCTGGCGCCGCGAAGCGGACCAGGCGGATGCGGGCGAAGGGGGGTGCAACGCGAATTGCGCGATCCGATCTCATGCAAACTGAGACGGAGGGGTTGGTGCGGGCGACCCCACCCTCACCCGCGTCGCTGCGCGACGCGACCTTGGTCCGCTCTTCGCGGCCCAAGCCCGCGGGGCGGGCGAGGTGTACTTTTGACATCGCACGATCCGATCTCATGCAACGTGAGAATCGGCGTGGTTGCGGCGGTTCGGGGAATGGCGGAGGGAGGCACGGGACGGAAGGCGGTTCCGCCCGGAGTCCGGGGGCATGGCTTGGCCGCCCGTTGACGCGGCAGGCTTTGGTCTGCTCGTCGCGGCCCAAGCCCGAGGCGCCGGAGAGGTGCACTTTGCACATCGCGCGTTCCAAACTCATGCACCATGAGAAGCGCGGTGTGCCGAGACTGGCGCGGCTGAACCCGACCAAGGCCATGGCGCCGCGCGGCACGACGCCGGCCGGGACGCGAGGGCCGAGCGTGTTCGAAACACTCTACGCCGAGCTCAGGCGCGCGGTGCCGCCCCCGGGCTGGCGGGTGCCACAGGCGTCGCCCAGGTAAGAGGCGACGCGGGGTGGCGTTGCTAAATCTCCGGCCGCCGGTCGCGCGTGGCGGTCTCCCGCTCGAAGTGATGGCCTACCCGCAGCACGGTCGCATCACCCCAGGCCGGGCCGATGATCTCCAGGCCGAGCGGCAGGCCACCGGCGGTGAAGCCGGCGCACACCACCAGCGATGGCACCGCCGCGACGTTCGCCAGCGTGGTCAGCAACGGGCGGGCGAACCCGTCGTCCGGCCGCTGCTCGCTCAACAGCGGCGCCGCGCCGACGGTAGGGGTCGAGATCAGCACGTCGAACCGCTCGAACGCCTTCGCCGTGGTGGCGATCAGGTCGGCGCGGCGGCGCTGCGCGGCGATGTACTCGGCGGCGCGGATCAGGGCGCCGGACAGCACGCGGATGCGGAAGGTGCGCGAATACTCGGACAGCCGGGTCTGCAGCGTTGCCTCGTGCAGGGCATAAGCCTCGGCGCTGATGATCACCCGCCCGACGGCGTTGTACTCCTGGAGGGCCGGCAGGGTGGCGTCCTCCACGCGGCAGCCGAGCGATTTCAGCACCGCGACGGCGCGGTTCATCGCCTGGCGCACCTCCGGCGCGGCTGGCATGTCGTGCTCGTAGACATGGCGCAGCACGCCGACGCGCAGCCCCTTCACCGGCGCGGCGATGGCATTGGCGTAGGACAGGTTTGGCCCGGGCACCGAGGCCGGGTCGGCGGGATCGTGCCCGGCCAGGGTATCCAGCAGGATGGCGCAGTCCTGCGCCGTCCAGGCCATCGGCCCGGCGGTGTCCAGGCTGGGGGCGAGCGGGATGACGCCGCGGCGCGACACCAGCCCGGGGGTCGGCTTCAGCCCGGCGATGCCGCAATAGGCAGCGGGCAGGCGGATCGATCCGCCGGTGTCCGAGCCCAGCGCGCCCAGCGTCAGCCCGGCCGCCACCGCGGCGGCGGAACCCGAGCTGGAGCCGCCGGTGAAGCGCCTGACGTCCCAGGGGTTGCGCGCCGGCGGCCAGGGCAGGTCGAAGGCCGGGCCGCCGATGGCGAACTCGTGCGTTGCCAGCTTGCCCAGCATGACCGCGCCGGCGGCGCGCAGCCGGCGCACCGTCTCGGCGTCGTGCTGCGGCACGTTGTGCTGCAGGATGCGGGAATGCGCCGTGGTCGGCACGCCGGCGGTCTCGTAGATGTCCTTGTAGGCCACCGGGATGCCGAGCAACGGATGCTTCGTGCCAGCCATTACCGCCCGCTCGGCGGCGCGCGCGGCGGTCAGCGCCGGCTTTTCGGTGATGGTCAGGAATGCGTTGATCTTGGGATCGATCGCCTTGATCCGCGCCAGCAGCGCCTTGGCCAGTTCCACGGGGGACAGTTTTCTGGCGGCGATGAGGCGGCCGGCCTCGGCAATGGTGAGCGATGGCGGGACGGTGGTCATCGCCGGGGTCGGACGGTCTTGCGCGCGGCTGCCTTCTTGCCGGCGGGGGCGGTTGCCTTGCTGCCAGCTTGGGTGGCTGCCTTGCTGCCGGCGCGAACGGCCGCCTTCTTGCCGGCGGGGGCGGCCGCCTTGCTGCCAGCTTGGGCGGCTGCCTTCCGGCCGGCGCGAACGGCCGCCTTCTTGCCAGCTTGGGCGGCTGCCTTCCTGCCGGCGGGGGCGGCTGCCTTGCTGCCAGCTTGGGCGGCTGCCTTCCGGCCGGCGCGAACGGCCGCCTTCTTGCCGGCGGGGGCGGCTGCCTTCCTGCCGGCCGGGGCGGTTGCCTTCTTGCCGGCGGGAGCGGCCGCCTTCTTGCTGGCGGGGGTGGCTGCCTGCTTGCTGGCGCGAGGTATGGACTTCCCTGCCCGTGGCGCGACGGCCGGCGTCGCGGCGGTGGCGGGCGCGGGCAGCCGGAACACGAACGCCTGGTCGTCGGCCAGCGGCCGATCCCGCGGGATCAGGCCCAGCAGCCCGACCATCTGCCGCCAGGCCAGCACCAGGTCCGCCATCTGCCCGGGATTGAGCGTGAGGCCGGCGCGAGAGACCAGAACCTGCATCTCCGCGGGGCTGACGGGTGGTGTCGGCGTGATCGATGACCCGGACATGCGAACCGGCAACCCATTGTTACAACGATGCGACCCTATCCACCGCGGCGCGCCGCTTCAAGCCGCGGGCGACGCCTTTTCCCGCGCGATCCGGTCCAGTCGGCTATGCGCCGGGGATTCGGCGCCCGCTGGCGCGGTCGAACACGTGCATGTGCTCGGCCATCAGGCGCAGCGGGAGGCGCTCGCCGGCCGGCGCGTGGCCCGGCAGGCGTACCACCATCTCCTGGGCGGCGGCCCCGTCGAGCCGACCATGGACGAGCGTTTCCGAGCCGAGCGGCTCGACCAGGTCGACGCACAGGGTGAGCGACTGGGTGTCCGCCTGCCCGGCGGTGTGCGGGTTGGGGCCGGCCGGCCCGAGCGTGAGGTGTTCCGGGCGGATCCCGATGGTCACCTGGTACCCCTCCGGCCCGGCGGACTTGCCGGTGGCAAATGCGATCACCGGGCCGGCCTGCAGGCGGACGCCGGTGCCGCCTTCGGTCAGCTCGCCGGGCAAGAAATTCATCGCCGGCGCGCCGATGAAGCCGGCGACGTAGGTGTCGGCCGGCCGCTCGAACACCTCCATCGGCGTGGCGAGCTGCGCCGGGCGGCCCTGGTGCAGCACCAGCAGCCGGTCGCCGAGCGTCATCGCCTCGGTCTGGTCGTGCGTGACATACAGGCTGGTGACGCCCAGGCGGCGTTGCAGCCGGCGGATCTCGGCGCGCATCTGCACCCGCAGCTTGGCGTCCAGGTTGGACAGCGGCTCGTCGAACAGGAACAGTTTCGGCTCGCGCACGATGGCGCGGCCCATGGCGACGCGCTGGCGCTGCCCGCCGGAGAGTTCGCGAGGTTTGCGCGCCAGCAACGTTTCGATCCCGAGCAGCGTCGCGGCGTCGTTCACCCGGCGGCGGATGTCCGCGTGCGCCAGGCCGCGGATGCGCAGGCCGTAGGCCATGTTGTCGAACACGCTCATGTGCGGATAGAGCGCGTAGTTCTGGAACACCATGGCGGCGTCGCGCG
>Ga0209415_10009280_pt1 | contig 16921 bp, 14 predicted proteins | sample PeaSoiSIISIP2007_FD_187696 | JGI IMG/M metagenome (GOLD analysis project Ga0209415, IMG submission 187696) | Peat soil microbial communities from Weissenstadt, Germany - SII-SIP-2007 (SPAdes) (version 2) | ecosystem: Environmental > Terrestrial > Soil > Wetlands > Peat | place: Germany... | reverse complement strand
CGGCGGGAATCATGCTCGCAGGTGATGAGCCGGCCCTGCCGGTCGCGGGTGTTGCCGTTCGAGTAGTTGGAGGGCGAACGGAAGATGCTCACATGCCCGTCTTCTTCCAGCCAGCGCAGCATCCGGTTGTTGGGAATGTCGCTCCACAATAGGAAGCCGCCGTCGCGGAAATAGACCGGCCCCTCGGTCCAGCGGAAGCCCGTGGCGATGCGCTCGATCCCGACATTGCCCTGCTTGGGAAAGCGCTTGTCCAGTTTCTCGATCCGCGGGTCGGGATAGCGCGTGCCCGGCAGGGGTCCGAGGGGGAGCTGGCCGGTCTGATGTCGCATCATGGGTTTCCTCCGCGTTGGCATGCACCGGACTGGCGTTGCATCGGCAGTTCCGGATGGCGGCTAGACTAGCGGCTTGCCGCTTTGATCCTCAATGGCGGAAATGGCGCATCCCGGTGAAGACCATGGCGAGACCCCCAGCGTCGGCGGCGGCGATGACCTCGCCGTCGCGCAACGACCCGCCCGGCTGGATCACCGCCGTCGCGCCCGCCTCGGCGGCGGCGAGTAGCCCGTCGGCGAAGGGAAAGAAGGCATCCGAGGCGACCACCGAGCCCTTGGCGCGGCTCTCCTTCAGGCCGGCGGCCTCGGCCGCCTCGCGGGCCTTCCAGGCGGCAATGCGTGAGGAATCGACGCGGCTCATCTGCCCGGCACCGATGCCCACAGTGGCGCCGGCCTTGGCATAGACGATGGCGTTGGACTTGACATGCTTGGCGACGGTGAAGGCGAACAGCAGGTCGGCGATCTCGGCCGGGCTCGGCCGGCGCCTGGTCACGACCTTCAGGTCCCCGGCCGCGACCCGGCCCGAATCGCGGCTCTGGGCGAGGAAGCCGCCGGCGAGGCTGCGGATCGAGAGTCCTGGCGCCAGCGGATCGGGAAGCGCGCCCGCCTCCAGAAGGCGCAGGTTCTTCTTGGCCGAAAGGGCGGCCAATGCAGGCGGCTCGAAGGCCGGCGCGATCACCACCTCGGCGAAGAGTTCGGCGATCAGGGCCGCCGTCGGTCCGTCTAGGGCACGGTTGACGGCGACGATGCCGCCGAAGGCGCTGACCGGGTCCGAGGCGAGGGCTAGGCGATAGGCGCTAGCCAGATCCTCAGCCATGGCTACGCCGCAGGGGTTGGCGTGCTTGACGATGACCACGGCCGGCCGTTCGAACTCGGCCACCAGCTCATAGGCCGCATCGGTATCGTTGAGATTGTTGAAGCTCAGCTCCTTGCCCTGAAGCTGGCGCGCCGTGGCGACCCCCGGCCGGTGCTCGCCGCCGACATAGAAGGCAGCCTGCTGATGGGGATTTTCGCCGTAGCGCAGGGCTTGCCGGCGCTCGCCGGAAAGAATCAGCCTTGCCGGCAGCAGCTCGGCCCGATTCATCCAGCCGGCGATGGCGGCGTCATAGGCGGCGGTGCGCGCGAAGGCCGCAGCCGCGAACCGCCGGCGGAGGTCCAGACTCAAGGCGCCGTTCCTCGCCAGCATCTCGGCAATGACAGCCGCGTAGTCGTCGGGAGAGGTGATGACGGCGACGAACGCGTGGTTCTTGGCCGCGGCCCGGATCATGGCCGGGCCGCCGACATCGATGTTCTCGATGCAATCCGCGTCGGGCTTACCGGCGGCGACCGCCGCCTCGAAGGGATAGAGATTGGAAACCAGCAGATCGATGGGCCGGATGGCGTGGCGCTCCATGGCGGCCAGATGGTCGCGATCGTCGCGCCGGCCGAGCAGCCCGCCATGGATCGCCGGATGCAAGGTCTTGACCCGTCCATCCAGGATTTCCGGGAAGCCGGTCACTTGCGAGACTTCCGTCACGGCGAGCCCCGCGCCGGCCAGCGCGCTCGCGGTGCCGCCGGTGGAGATGAGCTCGACGCCCTGCTTCGCGAGGAATCGGGCAAATTCGACCAGCCCGGCCTTGTCGAAGACCGAAAGCAGGGCGCGGCGGATGGGAAGATCGCTCATGGGCGCGCCGCAGACAGGGCGAACTCGGCTACAGCCGTTTGATCCTCCGGACGATAGTCGGGAACGAGGCGCAGCAGCGCCCGACGCAGGACGGCGGCATGCCCTTCGGCCTCTGCTGCCGCGAGCCGCTCCAGATCCGGCAGAAGGGCCGACCAGACCGGTGCCTCGCCCTCGATCGCCAACAGGCCCGGCACGCTGGTGGCGACCGGCTTTTCCGCCGCGCGATAGAGGCGCTCATGAAGCTTCTCGCCGGGGCGCTTGCCCGTGACGACGATGGCCACGTCTTCGCCCGGCTGCCGGCCGGCAAGGCGAATCATCTGGCGGGCGAGATCGAGGATGCGCACCGGCTCGCCCATGTCGAGCATGAACAGGGCCGCCGGACGCGGATTCGTCCAGGCCAGTGCCGCCGCCTGAAGCACCAGCTCCACCGCCTCCCGGGTGGTCATGAAATAGCGGGTCATCTCGGGATCGGTGACCGTGAGGGGACCGCCTGCCGCCAACTGCTGCTGGAACAGCGGCACGACCGAGCCGGCCGAGCCCAGCACGTTGCCGAAGCGCACCACGGAGAAGCGGCAGCCTTGCCCTTCCGCGGCAGCGCGCCGGTCGAGGGCCTGGCAGATGAGCTCCGCGACCCTTTTCCCCGCCCCCATGATGCTCGCGGGTTCCACCGCCTTGTCGGTGGAAATCAGCAGCATCTGCCGGACGCCGCCGGCGAGGCAGGCCTCGGCGAGGGCGCGCGTCCCCTCGACGTTGGTGCGCACCGCCTCCACCGCGTTGGCCTCGGCCAACGGCACATGCTTCAAGGCTGCGGCATGGAAGACCAGCTCCGGTTTCGTCTCGGCGAGGACGGCCTCGATGCGGGCGCGGTCGCGCACGTCCCCCAGCAGCGCGGTGCGGGGAAGATCGGGAGCGAGATCGCAAATCTCGCGGTCGATCCGGTAAAGCAGATATTCCGAATGGTCGAACAGCATGAGCTGAGCCGGACCGCAAGCCGCGATCTGGCGGGCAAGCTCGCCGCCGATGGAGCCGCCGGCGCCGGTCACCAGCACGCGCCGGCCGCCGATGAGGGAACGCATGGGTCGCGGGTCGAGGACCTGACGCGGGCGGCCCAGGAGATCTTCGACCGCCACGGGCAGCGGACTGTCCGCCTTCGCCAGGCCATCGGCGTCCGTCTGGCGAAGCTCGGTCAGTCTCGGCAAGCGGGCAAAGGTCATGCCCTTGGCTTCGGCGACCGCGAGCAGGCCTCTAAGCTGGTCGCGATCGATGCGCTCGTCGGCCAGCATGAAGCGCTGGGGCCGGCGGCCGGCGGCGGCGAGCCGGTCGACGATTTCGGCCGCCTTGCCCACCTCGGCCAACACCGGCACGCCCTGGATCTGCCGTCCGGCCCGGCCGCCCGGCCGGTCTAGGATGCCGAGCACGGTGAAGGGCGCGATTGTCCGGCGCATGGCGCGTATGAAGCTCTCGGCCGAATCCCCCGCCCCCACCAGCAGCACCGGGACGGCCAGAGGATTGCCCCGCTCCAGGACATGCCGCAGGTTTCCGTCATGGAACAGGCGATAGGCGATGCGTGGCGCGCCCAGCAGAAAGACCAGCACGAACCAGTTGATCAGCAGGGTCGAGCGCGGATAGCCCGCGAGCCGGTTGGAAAGGAACAGGATGGCGAGGAAAACGAGCACGGCGATGCTGACGGCGCGCGCGATCATCAGGAGGTCTGGCAGCGAGGCATAGCGCCAGACGCCGCGGTAGAGGCCGGAGAACAGGAACACCACGGCCGATTCGCCGGCGAAGACCCAGATGCCGTAGCGCAGAAACGGCTCATCGAAGGGAATGATGCCGATCCTCAGCCAGATCGACAGCGGGAAGGAAATCGCCGCCATGAACACGTCATGGGCGAGCGCCACGCTCGCTTGCGGTCCGAGGCGCAGCCGTTCGATGGTGGGGGGCACTGCCATGGCGCGGGGCGACCATAGCAAGCGCCCCGCGGGGGCTCAATCCGCGCCGCTCGCTTCGGTCTCCTGGGGCGCCAGGAGCCGGCGGATCAGCACCAGGACCGTGAGCCCGGCGCCCGCCAGCGCTACCAGCCGCTCGCCCATTTCGGCCCCGACGGCAAAGGCAATGAGGGCGAGATTGCCGATGAGCACCGCGCGCGCCACCTGGTCGTGGCTCATGCCGGCGCCAAGCGCCCGTTGATAGATGTGCTGGGCATGGGCGGCGAAGATGTTCTCGCCGGCGGCCGTGCGCCTGGCGAGCGTCCAGGTCGCATCGACGAGATAGAACAGGGGCAGGATCAGCGCCGCCGCCCAGGCCCCTTCCGCGGCCGTGCGCAGAAGCAGGAATCCGATCAGGTAACCCAGCGCCTGGGAGCCTACGTCGCCAAGAAAGAGCTTGGCCGGATGCCAGTTCCAGAACAGGAACCCGAGGGATGCGCCGGCGAGCGCGATGGCGAGTGCGCCCAAGTCCCCGAAGCCGCCGAACCAGCGCGCGATCACGGTGAGGCCAAGGGCGATGGAGAGGCTCTCCACCCCGGCGATGCCGTCGATGCCGTCCATGAAGTTGAACAGGTTGATGAACCAGAGCCAGACGAGGCCGGCCAAGGCATAGTCGAGGGCCGGCGGAAGGAAGCCTCCGGTCACCGGCGCCAGTTGCCAGAGCCCGAGACCGACGGCGAGGACCTGGGCCGCAAGCCGGGGCCAGGGCGCCAGACCCTTCAGGTCGTCCCACCAGCCGACGCAGGCAAGCGCGAGGGCAAGAGCGAGGATCGGCAGCAGGCCTGGTTCGATCGCTCCCCAGGCGGGCAGCAGCACGGCGAGCAGCGCGATGCCGCCGCCCCTCGGCGTGGGCGTCAGATGGCTGCTGCGCTCGTTCGGCCGGTCGAGGATTCCCCGGGCCAGCAGCCAGCGCCGGACGAGGCCGCAAAGACCGAGGCTCGCCGCCAGGCAGGCAAGGAACAGCAAGGCAAGGCTGAGGGACCCCATGTCCGGCTTATACCGTCGATCGCCCCTGGTTGACATCGCCTTCGCCCTGGGGGAAAGAGGACGTAGAGTCCCGGCCAGCAACCTCAGGCAACCTCCCCATGTCCGCCGCCTCCAAGCCGGCCGGAAACGACCGGATTGCCGTCATCGGCTTAGGCTATGTCGGCCTGCCGCTCGCCGTCGCGCTCGCCCGGGGCGGTGCCGGAAAGATTACCGGTTACGACATCAATGCCCGGCGGATCGCCGAACTCCAGGCCGGCGAGGATCGCACGGGTGAGGTGGACAAGGCGGAGCTTTCCGGCCTTCCGGGCCTCGCCCTCAGCAGCGATTCTGAGGTGCTTCCCGGACAGGATATCTACATCGTCACCGCGCCCACCCCGGTCGACGCGGCGAATGAGCCCGACTTGCGGCCGCTGCTGGGCGCCTGCGAAACCATCGGCCGGGCCCTGGAACATCGCAAGCCATCGGATCCTGGGCAGCCCATCGTCGTGTTCGAGAGCACGGTCTATCCCGGCGTCACCGAAGAGATCTGCGGGCCCGCCATCGAGCGGGTCTCGGGCGGCAAAGTCGGCCAGGATTTCCTGCTCGGCTATTCGCCCGAGCGCACCAATCCGGGCGATCGCAAGCACCGTATCGGCGACATCGTCAAGATCGTCGCCGGCGCCACGCCCGCGGTGACCGAGCGCCTCGCGGCGCTCTACGGCCGCATCACCCGGGCCGGCGTCCATCGCGCGCCCGACATCAAGACCGCCGAGGCGGCCAAGGTGATCGAGAACGCCCAGCGCGACATCAACATCGCCTTCATCAACGAGGTGGCGACGATCTTCTCCGATCTCGGGCTGTCGACCTACGACGTGCTCGAGGCGGCACGCAGCAAATGGAATTTCCTCGACTTCCGGCCGGGTCTGGTGGGCGGCCATTGCATCGGCGTCGATCCCTTCTACCTCGCCCATTGCGCCCATAAGCTCGGCCACAAGGCGGACGTGATCCTGGCCGGCCGGCGGATCAACGACGCCATGGGCCAGGATCTCGCCCGGCGCATCGCCGCGGCCGGGAAGGCAGCCGGGCTTGGTCCCCGGCCCCGGAGCCTGGTCCTGGGACTGACCTTCAAGGAGAACGTGCCCGACCTGCGCAATTCGAAAGTGATCGACCTGGTGCGTGGGCTCGAAGCCGCGGGCCACATCGTCGAGGTGCGCGATCCCCGGGCCGATCCCAAGGAAGCCAAGGCTGAATACGGCCTCGACCTCGGCCGGGGCGACTCCGCCGGTTTCGACTGCCTCGTCGGCGCCGTCGCCCATGACGAGTATTGCGCCTTCGGGGAGGCCGACTTCGCGCGGCTGGTGAAACCAGGCGGACTCATCGCCGATATCAAGGGCATCTGGCGGAGCAAACGCCTTCCCGCCGGCCGCAGCCGGTGGCAACTGTAGCGGCTACCTCTTCCGGCTCTCCTTGGTCAGCGACCATTTGACCTCGGCGCCCGTCGCCTGGATTTCGCCGGTCACTGCCACTTGCTGGCAGCGCCGGCGTTCTCCCGGCCGGCCGAGATAGACGCTTTCGGCCAGCGCTACCTCACCGCCGGCGACGCGGAGACGAAAGCCGCCGCCTCGCGCCAGGCGCAGCAGGACCGCCTGCCCATCCAAGGCCAGGCTCGCATGAACGTCGGGATGAAGATGGAAGCGCAGCGCGAACCGCCCGGCGCTGCTGCGCCGGCCTCCGGCCGGCTCCAGCCGGTCCTGGCCGCGCAGGTCCGTCCCGTCGGCGGAGAGATAGAGCCGCCGGTGATGGGTGAGGCCGAAGCGCGGCCGGTAGCCATCATGACTGAGGTCGAGCCAGGCGTTGCCCTCCGCCTCTTCGCGCGTGACCGGTACGTTCGCGGGACGCAGCGCGACCCCTTCGCCGTCCTCCAGCAGCAGGCTGCTGTTGGTGTCGTCCACGCTGAGGGTCGTATGGGCAGCGGTCGAACGCTGGGCGAGACGCCATTCGCCGCCGCCCGGCTGGGCGCCGCAGTTGACGATCAGCCGCTCGCGGCCATGGCTGAACTCGAAGCTGAGGGTGCCGGCATGGGCATGGGAATCGAATCCGGGCGCGGCCGGCCGGCCGGCATCCACCAGCAGGACGGAGGCGCCCGCGGCCAGACGCTCGAAGCCCGATAGCGGCGCGCTAGCCAAGGCCGACGCCTTGGCATCGGCCCGCAGAAGCGCCAGGTCGACGGCGCCTGCCGGTCCTTCGTCGCTGTCGTTGAAAAGGGCGAGCCCGCCGTCCGCCGATTGGAACATGCGCAGCGCCGGTGCCATGGCGGCGATGGCAGCGGCCAGATCTGCCGGGGGCTCTCGCCCGGCGGCCTCGAGCGCGGCGCGGAGGTCCACGAGATCCCGCAGCACCGCAAGCTGAACCGCGGGGCTGCGCTCCCTATGGCCGCCGTCGGAAAGGAGCTGGCGCGGCAGGGCAAGCTTCAGCTGCTTCAGTCCCGCCTGGAGCAATCCCTCGCCGCCGCCGAGCGCCAGGCCGGCGTAGACGAGCCCCTTCACCGCCGCCAGAAGCCGCTCGCCGCAGAGTCCGGCCGGCAGGACCTGGGCCAGATGGCGCGCCTGTTGCCCGACCGCCTCCTGCAGGTGCTTGATCGCGGTGGGATCCTCGCCGGCATCGAGAACCGCCGGCTCGCCAAGCCAGGACGCGAGCCTGCGGCCGATCACGTCAGGCCGCCAGGCCAGCGCCTCGAAGCGTGGGTTCTCCTCGATCCAGCGCTGGACGAAGGCGCGGGCGACCGGAGCCGCGCCCGGTCCCAGCGCCATCAGGTCGCCGAGCCAGGCGAAACCGTTGAAGGCGACGCGCCATTCCTTCTCGGCCCCGACCGGCCGGCCCAAGGGGACCGGCTCGCGGATCTCCTGGCCCGCCAAGCGGAACAGGCCCTGGGCAATGTCGCGGCCGCGCTCCGGCGAGCCGGGCCAGGTGTCGGCCCCAACCGGCTGGATCGCGGCCTCGCCCCCACGGCGGAGCAACAATCCCGCCAGCGGGCTGCGATAGAGCGGACGGCAAAGGGCGTAGACCACCCGCCCGCGCGCCAGCTCGGGCGGCAGCTCCATCAGGCGACGGAAGCGCCGCGGCCGGGCGCGCTTCATCAGCCCGCCCGGCGCAGGCGCCGGATATTCTCGGCGTAGGCCTTGGGCCCGCCCGCGAAGCTGGCCGTGCCGGCCACCAGGACATCGGCGCCTGCGGCGACGGCGCGCGCGGCGGTCTCGGCATTGATGCCACCGTCGACCTCCAGGTCGATGGTCCGCCCAAGGGCATCGATGCGTTTGCGAAGCTCGGCGATCTTGCCGGTTTGGGAATCGATGAACGTCTGGCCGCCGAAGCCCGGATTGACGCTCATGACCAGCACCAGGTCGACCACGTCCCAAACATAATCGAGGGCGGCGACCGGCGTCGCCGGGTTGAGGGCGACGCCCGCCTTCTTGCCCAGGGATTTGATGAGCTGAAGGCTGCGGTCGAGATGGGGACCGGCCTCGGGATGGACGGTCATGATGTCGGCGCCGGCCTCGGCGAATTCCGGGATGTAGGGATCGACCGGCGAGATCATCAGATGCACGTCGAAGGGCAGCTTGCTCGCCCCCCGCAGCGCCTTCACCACCACCGGGCCGACCGTGATGTTGGGCACGAAATGCCCGTCCATCACGTCCACATGGATGTAGTCGGCGCCGGCCGCATCGATCGCCCGCACCTCCTCGCCCAACCGGGAGAAATCGGCCGAGAGAATCGATGGCGCGATTCGCAATTTCTGGCGCATGGCCCCCTACCTAACAGCAAGCGCCGCGCTTGAGAAGTCTAGAGCCTGATCGTCTCAAGCCTGCTCGGCTTGAGACGTGAATCAGGCTCTAAGCCTAACATGTAGAGCAAGATTCACAGGTCAGCTCGATAGAAGCTGACTCGATCTTGCTCTTGGGGGTACCTGGTTCAGAGCCGACGCAGACGGGCGGCGTAGAACCCGTCCATGCCGCCCTTGGCGGCCAGATGGCAGGGCAACGTGCGCAGGTCGCCGGCCGGCGTCAGCAACGCCGCAAGCCCGCCGATTTCCTCGGCGCGAATCGCTTCGCGGGCGACCGGCGCGCCGGAGGCGATGAGCGCCTCGATGCGGCCGATCCCCTCTTCGGGTTGAAGCGAACAGACCGCATAGACGAGGAGGCCGCCCGGCTTGGTCATGGATACGGCGTTGGCCAGCAGGCGCTCCTGGAGCTGGGCGAGCTTGGCAACATCGCTTGCCCGTTTCAGCCAGGGCAGATCGGGATGGCGCCGGATGGTGCCGGTGGCCGAGCAGGGTGCGTCCAGGAGCACGGCCTCGGCCGGCTCCTCGGGTTGCCAACTGGCGGCGTCGGCCGCGACCGCATTCGCGGCCAGGCCGAGGCGAACCAGGTTCCGCGTCAGGCGCTCGAGCCGCGCCGGAGAGCGATCGACGGCGGTAACCTCCGCGCCGGCAGCCGCGAGCTGGGCGGTCTTGCCGCCGGGCGCGGCGCAGAGATCGATCGCGCAGGGCGGCCGGCCCAGGAGCAGCGCCGGCAAGGCCGCCGCCGCGTCCTGCACCCACCAGGCGCCTTGGGCGAAACCGGGCAGCTCCTCCACCGGCCCGCTCGGCTCGGCGATGCGCAGGCTTCCCGTGGGCAGCAGCTCTGCGCCCAGGTGCTTGGCCCAGGTTTCGGGATCGCTTTTGACCGAGAGGTCGAGAGGCGCTTCGACCAGGTGCTGTGCCGCGATCGCCTGGGCCGTCGCCGCGCCATAAGCGCCGGTCCAGCTTTCCATGAGCCATTCCGGCGTGTTGCGGGCAGGATCGGTTTTCGGTCGCTCCCGATCGAGCCGGCGAAGCACGGCATTGACCAGGCCCTTATAGCCGGCAAGACCGCCGAGGCCGGAGACGAGCGCGACGGTCTCGCCCACGGCGGCATGAGGCGGGGTGCCGAGGAAGAGAAGCTGGCAGGCGCCGAGCCTGATGGCATCGGCGACGGCATTCGCCTTGGCCGGCAGCGGCCGTTCGATCATCGGCTGAAGCGCCTGGTCGATCTCGCCGAGGCGTCTCAAGGTCGTCGCCGCCAGGAGCCGCGCGAAACCCCTGTCGCGCCCCTCCATGCCCGCGAAATTCTCCAGGCCGGCGAGGGCATCGTCCAAAGGCTTTGCCCGGCGCAGCACCGCCTCGAGAAGTTCGAGTGCCGCTGCCCGCGGGCTTGGCTTAGCCATGGCTGCTGGCGAAAAGGCCGAATGCCCTGCAGAAGCCGGAGCTTCTCACCCCCAAGGCCCGCGATGAGCTGCAGGCGCTTCGCCCATCTCGCCCGCCATGGCCTCGAGCCGGCGGATGCGCTCCTCGATGGGCGGATGGGTGGAGAACAGTCCGGCCATGCCGGAGCCCGGGCGCAAGGGATTGACGATGAAGATATGGGCCGTGGCCGGATGGCTCTCGGCCTGGAGATTGGGAATCTGCCTCACACCCTGCTCCAGCTTGCCGAGCGCGCTGGCGAGCCAGAGGGGATGGCCGCAGAGTTCGGCGCCGCTTTTGTCGGCCGCGAATTCCCGGGTCCGGCTGATGGCGAGCTGGACCATGGTCGCCGCCAACGGCGCGAACAGGAGCACGACGAGCCCGGCGATCGGCCCCAGCGGATTGTCCCGCCGGTCGTTCCTGACGCCGCCGAAGAAAAACGCGAAATTCGCCAGCATGCCGATGGCGCCGGCGATCACCGCCGTCATGGTCATGGTGAGGCTGTCGCGATTGCGCACATGGGACAGCTCATGGCCCAGCACGCCGGCGACCTCCTCGGGCGACAGCAGCCGCAACAGCCCGGTGTTGACCGCGACGGCGGCATGCTCGGGATCGCGCCCGGTGGCAAAGGCATTGGGCTGGTCGCTCTCGATCATGAACACCCGCGGCATGGGCAGGCCGCCCTGCCGGGTGAGATCGCGCAGCAGGGCGAAGAGCTGGGGCGCGCCCTGCTCGTCCACCTCCCGCGCGCCATACATGGAAAGGACCATCTTGTCCGAGTTCCAGTAAGCGAAGAGGTTCATGGCGCAGGCGAAGAGGAAGGCGATCACCATCCCCTGGCGCCCGGCGACGAGATCGCCGACGACAAGGAAGATGCCGGTAAGTGCTGCCAGGAGCAGGGCGGTTCGGACATAGGACATGGCTCGCCTAAGGTAAGCCGTAGCGCGCTGTCTTCAAGCCTTGCCTAGCGCGGCGCGGCCTGTCATATCGGCGTTATGAGCCAGGAGAAGAAGCCCGCGGCCGGCAAGTCTCCGTCCGCACAGCAAAACGCCGACGAGCCGACGGAAGCGACGAAACGACCGAAGGAAATCGGCGGACCCAAGGGCCCCGAGCCGACGCGCTACGGCGATTGGGAACGCAACGGCCGGTGCTTTGATTTCTGACGGCCGTCGCCGCTATTTCCGGTTCATCCGGTTGTTGGGGATTACGGCAGAAAGCAATGCTCGAATCAACCATCCGGGCCAGCTCGCCTCCCCCTTGAGGGGGGAGGCGGCGAGCGAAGCGAGCGGAGGGGGTGGAGCAGCCGCAGGATGTCGGAGGATGATTCAGCCACCCCCACCCCAGCCCGCCCCCCTCATAGCGCAGACCGATCCAAGGATCGGCCTGCAGGGGGCGGGAGCAACGTAAGCGGCGCGCACTGATCGCCCGATCTACCACTCCTCCATCAGCCGCACTTTGCCTTGGACCACGGCCACTTTGACCGGGGTCAGGCCCTGGCCTCTGCAAGGTCCGGCGAAGCAGTGGCCATCCTCGATGCGGAAGAGGGCGCCGTGGGTGGCACAGAGAATATGAAGCTGGGGCAGGTCGAGGAAACGCCCTTCGATCCAGTCCAGCGGCCCGCCGGTATGGGGACAGGAATTGCGATAGGCGACCAGGGTCGGCCCGTGGCGGATCACGAAGAGTTCGCGCCCTTCGACGGCAAAGCCCTTGCTGCCGGGATCGGCGATCTCCTCCAGCCGGCAAAGCGGGGTGCCGTCAAACAGCGCCGTACTCAAGCTTTGGTTTCGCCCATGGCCAGGATGAGCTTCCATTCCTCCGCCGTCACCGGCACGACCGATAGCCGGCCTTGGCGCACCAGGGCGAATCCCGCCAGCTTCGGCTCGGCCTTGATGGCGGCGAGAGTCACCGGCTTCTTCATCGGCTTCACGGCGCCGACGTCCACCATGCCGAAGCGCCCGGCCTCGTCCGTGGGGTCGGGATAGTATTCGCGTGAGACTTCCGCGATGCCGACGATCGCTGGGCCGTCGCCCGAATGATAGAAGAAGGCCCGGTCGCCCTTCTTCATCGCCTTCAGGTTATTGGAGGCCTGGTAGTTGCGCACGCCGCTCCAATCCGTCCGGCCATCGGCGACGAGTTTCTCCCAGGCGTAGACCGAAGGTTCGGATTTCACCAGCCAGTATTTCATCGCCTCGCTCCAGTCATCGTTCAGCCCTGGGGTCTGGCCTTGCGCCAGGGCGTGATGCGCACGCTGGCAAACAGGCCGGCCTTGGCATAGGGATCGCCGGCGGCGAAGGTCTCGCAAGCCTTGCGATCGGGAAAGTCCACGATCAGGAGACTGCCGATCATGCCTTTGGCCTCGTCATCGAGGAGCGGGCCGGCGGTGTAGATGCTCGAACTGAAGCTGTCGAGGTATTCCAGATGAGCCTGGCGATTGTTGGCCCGGATCTGGGCGTGGCCCGACTTGTCCAGGCAATAGACTGCGAACAGCATGGGCGGTTCCTTCTGGGTGGCGCTGAAGCCTAGCGGCTCGGGCTCGCCATCGCCATACCTGCGAGAAATCCGGGTTAAGCCTTCGCGCCCGGACGGGCCGAGGGATCGAGCGGCCAGCGCGGGCGCGGGGCGAAGTCGAGGCCGTCAGTGAGGCCGCGCTGCAGGCGCTCGATCCCGGCCCAGGCGATCATGGCCGCATTGTCGGTGCACAGCTTCAAGGGCGGGGCCACGAGCCTGAGCCCGCCCGCAGCCGCCACGTCTTCGAGGCGCCGGCGCAGCGCCGTGTTGGCCGCGACGCCGCCGGCCACGACCAGCGCCGTCGGCGGCACGTCCTCGCTCGCCATGGCGATGGCATTGGCGGTGCGATCGGCAAGGCAGTCGATGACCGCGGCTTGGAAGGAAGCGGCGAGATCGGCCGTGCCGGCCGGCTTCGCCTCGGCCACGCGCCGGCTTAGCGCCGTCTTGAGGCCGGAGAAGGAAAAGTCCGCGCCCGGCCGGCCCAGCATCGGACGGGGCAAGGGAACCCGCTTGGAATCGCCTGTCTTGGCCGCCTGCTCGATCGCCGGACCGCCGGGATATCCGAGACCGAGCAGCTTGGCCGCCTTGTCGAAGGCCTCGCCGGCCGCATCGTCGATGGTGGTGCCAAGCCGGCGGTAGCGCCCGACTTCGCGGACCAGCAGCAGCTGGCAATGGCCGCCGGATACGAGAAGCAGTAGATAGGGAAAGACCACGTCCTCGACCAGGCGCACGCTGAGGGCGTGGCCCTCCAGGTGATTGACGGCGATGAAGGGCAGCCCGGCGACGGCGGAGATAGCCTTGGCCGTCATGACGCCGACCATGACACCGCCGATGAGCCCCGGCCCGCCGGTCGCTGCTACGCCCGCGAGATCGCCGAAGCCGACGCCCGCCTCGGCCATGGCCCGGCGGATCAGCCCGTCCAGATGATCCAGATGACTGCGCGCCGCGATCTCCGGGACGATGCCGCCGAAAGGCCGGTGCTCCGCCTGCTGGGAGAGCAGGGCCTCGGCGAGCACGCGCTTGTCGTCGGCGACCAAGGCCGCCGCCGTCTCGTCGCAGCTCGTCTCCAGACCCAACACGATCATGGCGCGGGACTTAGGCGCAAACTCTGCCTTGGTCAACGCGAGAAAGGAAGGATGACCACAGAGGCACAGAGGAGAAAGATGAGAAGGGGAGATTCTTGGGCCGCTTCGCGGCCCTAGGTTCTTTTCTCCTCTGTGCCTCTGTGCCTCTGTGGTTTTCTTAATCTTCCTTCGGCTTGCACGGTGCCGCCGCAATCCCTAAACCTAGCGCCCATGTCCGGCCGGGATGGGATATTGCGCATCGGCACGCGCGGCAGTCCGTTGGCGTTGGCCCAGGCCCATCTGGTCCGCGAGCGGCTGAAGGCCGTGCGCCCCGGCCTGCCCGAGGCCGAGGTCGTCGTCATCCGCACCACCGGCGACAGGATCCAGGACCGGAAACTGGACGAGATCGGCGGCAAGGGCCTGTTCACCAAGGAGATCGAGGAGGCGCTGCTGGCAGGCGCCATCGAGCTCGCCGTCCACTCCATGAAGGACATGGCGACGGTGCTGCCGCCGGGCCTCGCGATCGGCGCGATGCTGCCGCGCGAGGATCCGCGGGATGCCTGGTTCTCGCCCCACGCCGCGAGCATCGCGGGCCTGCCCAAGGCCGCGCGGGTCGGCACCTCGTCCCTGCGCCGCCAGGCCCAGATCCTCGCCCGGCGCCCCGATCTCGTCGTGACGACGCTGCGCGGCAATGTCGGCACGCGGCTCGCCAAGCTCGCGGCGGGCGAAGCAGAGGCGACGATCCTGGCGCTGGCCGGACTGAAGCGCCTCGGCCTCGCCGACAAGGCGACGGCGATCCTGTCGACCGAGGAGATGCTGCCGGCAGTGGGCCAGGGCGCCATCGGCGTCGAGATCCGCGCCGGCAACACGGCCACGGCCGAGCTGCTGGCTTCGATCGACGATCGCGCGACCTCGCTGGCGGTGGCGGCGGAGCGCGCCTGCCTCGCGGTGCTCGACGGGTCCTGCCGCACCCCCATCGCCGCGCTCGCCGAGCATGAACCGGGCGGCGGCTTGCGCCTGCGCTCGCTCATCGCGCTGCCCGACGGCAGCGCTGTCAAGCGCGACGAGCGCCGCGGACCCGCCGCTTCCGCGGTGGACTTGGGCCGGGCGGCAGGCGAAGCTTTGCGCGCCGGCGCCGGCCCTGCCTTCGCCGCGATCTGGAGCTGAGATGAAGGCAACCTCATGGCGCTGACCGCCCTCGTCACCCGGCCGGAGGAGGACGCGAGGCCACTGGCCGAGGCGCTGCAGACCCGCGGCGTCACGGTGGTGATCGAGCCCCTGCTCGCCATCCGGCCTTTGCCGGAAGCAGCCGAGGGCCTGGCCCAGGATCTGGCGGGGGTCCAGGCGCTGCTCTTCACCAGCGCCAACGGCGCGCGCGCGTTCGCGGCCTTGAGCCCCCGGCGGGACATCCGCGTGCTGGCCGTGGGCGACGCCACGGCGACGGCGGCCAGAAGCCTCGGCTTCGCCGCCGTCGAAAGCGCTTCGGGCGACGTGCAGGATCTGGCGCGCCTCGCTGGCCAGCGCCTCAAGCCCGCGGCCGGACCGCTGTTCCATGGCGCGGGCAGTGCCGTTGCCGGCGATCTGGCCCAGCTTCTGGCGGCGAGCGGCTTCGAGCTCCGAAGGCGGATGCTCTACGAATCGCGGCCGGCCGAAGCGTTCACGGCGGAGGCGCTGGCCGCGCTCAAGAAGGGCGCCATCGACCTGGTGCTGCTGTTCTCGCCCCGCACCGCCGCCAGCTTCGCCCAGCTTGCCAAGGCGGCCGGCGTCGACGCCAAGACCATGACCGCCCTGGCCTTAAGCCCCAACGTGGCGCTGGCCGTGCGCGAACTGGACTGGAAATCGGTCGAGACATCGGCGCGGCCCGATCTGCCGGCGATGCTGGAGCTGGTGGATCGCCGGATCGCGGCCAGCAAGGAGGCCAAGCCCGCTATCTCGCCCATACCGGCCAGCCCGCCGAAGCCCGAGCCGCTGCCCGCTGCCCCTACCCCTCCAGCTCCTCCAGCCCCGCCGGCGAAGTCGCCGCGAAGCCGCACCGGCTTGGGCGGGATTCTCCTGGCCGCCATTTTCGGCGCGGCGCTGGCGGGGGCAGCCCTGTTCGGCGTGATGAAATATGCGCCGGAACAGTTGAATCTGCTGCCTGCCGCCAGCGGCCTTGCCGGCGGCGAGGCCCTGGCCGATCTCGCCCGGCGCATCGAGGACCTGAGGGGCCAGATCTCCGATCTCCGGGGCCGGCTCGACTCCCTGCCTCAGAACAGGCCAGATCTGGGCGATCTGCCCCAGCGCCTCACGGCGCTGGAACAGAAAGTCGCCGGCCTTCCGGCGGCGAGCGCAGCCGCGCCGAGCCCGGCCCTGCCGCCGGAGATCGCCGGTCTGCCCGGCCGGGTCGCGGCCCTGGAAGCGAGGCTCGATCAAGTGAAGCCCACGGCGCTGCCGGCGGAGCTGACGGCCCTGCCCCAGCAGCTCGCCGCCCTCGACCAGCGCATCGCCGCGCTGGAGAAGCTGCCGCCGGCGCATGGGAGCGTTTCGGCCGCCGATCTGGCCGCCGTCAAGTCGGATCTCGCGGCGCTGAAGGATTCTCTCGCCGCTCTCGATACCCGCCTCAAGGCGACAGGCGCACGGACCGGCGTTGCGCTCGCCCTCGGCGATCTTCGCCGCGCGGTCGATTCCGGCAGGCCCTATGCCGGTTCGCTCGATGCGCTGAAGAAGGCCGCCGCCGGCGACGGCCAGCTGGCCCAGGCCCTCGATCCTTCCATCGCCGCGCTGACGCCCGCGGCCGCCGGCGGCGCGCCGACGCTGGCCGAGCTTCAGGCGGGTTTCGCCGATGCGAGCGCCGCGATCCTCGCTGCCTCGGCGACGCCCGAGCCGGCGGCCGGCGCCAGCTTCACCGATCGGGTGCTGGCGAAACTCCAGTCCCTGGTCAGCATCCAGCCGGTGGGCGGCAATCCCACTCCCGGCGAAGCGACGGGCGATACGGCTGAAGCCCATGTCGCCCGGGCCGAGGCGAAGCTCACCGCGGGCGATCTCGACGCCGCGGTCGCCGAGCTTTCGGCGCTCGCCGGCAAGCCCGCCGATGCCGCGGCCCCCTGGCTCGCCCAGGCAAGGACCCGGCTCACGGCCATGAAGGCGCTCGCTGACCTGGATAGCGC
>Ga0209415_10009279_pt1 | contig 16921 bp, 12 predicted proteins | sample PeaSoiSIISIP2007_FD_187696 | JGI IMG/M metagenome (GOLD analysis project Ga0209415, IMG submission 187696) | Peat soil microbial communities from Weissenstadt, Germany - SII-SIP-2007 (SPAdes) (version 2) | ecosystem: Environmental > Terrestrial > Soil > Wetlands > Peat | place: Germany... | reverse complement strand
TAAAGCGAGCCAGAATTGCCCAGCACCAGCACGTTCCCGTTGGGCAGCAGCACGGCAAAGGAATCACCGGCGGCGTCGCCATTGGGAAAGTCGGGGCCAACTGTCCACTTATTGGTGGAAGGATCATAGATGGCCGTGTGTCCAGCGCCGTTGGTCGAATAGGCGCCGGTAGCAAACACCGTACCGTCAGGACGGAGCATACCCGGGCCGACTTCACCCGGCGGGTGGTAACACTTCTTCCCATTGTCATAGGGAATGCAGCTGCCCTGATAAGGCGCGTGCAAGTCCACAATGGTGCTGCCCGCACTCACCCATTTTTGTTGCGAAGGGATGTATCGCTCCGAATGCGGCGCGTTCTTAACGTCGAACGTCAGCACCGAGCCGTCGGGCATGAGGGTCCAGCCTTCCTCGGCGTTGAAATCGCTCTTGCCCGCGTCGCCCATTTCAGTCCATTGTAGGGTCTTGGGATCCAGGTAGGCGTCGCGCTTATAAAATTTCTGCCCCACCAGAAACCTGCCATCGGGCAGCACCGCAGACGGCGAATCTCCGATCCAGTCCCAGCCCTTGGGGTGGCCCAGCTTCGTCCAGGTATCGGCTTTGGGGTCGTAAATCGCACCCAGATTCGTAAATGCGAACTGGTTATTGTTGTATTCGCCACCCGAGATCACTACCCGGCCGTCGGCGAGCACGGCGGAAGCGAAGGCATCCGGCACATAGCCGGAAGGCAGGCTGGCAATTTGTGACCAGGTTCCGTTGACGTAGCTTCCTTTTTTGTCAGGGGTCAGCTTGGTCCAATCGGACTCGCCGTTGCCTTGAAATATCACTGTGCCATCGGTCAACAGAAAGCCGATCCCGGCGCCGTCCGACGGCTGGTTTTTCAGCGGGGTTAGCGTCTGTGCCAGCGAAACGCCGGAGAGAGCGATCAAGAGCAGGATTACCGCCGGAAAAAGTTTCTTCACCACCATAAAACCACCTTTCTTGAAATCGAGAATCGAGAGCAAATTACGACCGTCTTCCGAGAAGCTTCGGGGAGACGAAGCGAGGGGGTCCATGCTACCAAATTTGAGCTCTGTTTGGGAAAAAAATGCGCTGGGGACGCCCCGAATCCGGCTCTGGATGGGCTGCTGCGTAGATTCAACAAGATGAGCGGATGCACGAGGCCGAACCTAACATTGGATGCGTGTCAAGAATGAGCGGCCCGCGGACCCGAGTAACAGAACCGTCCGAAGTTCGATGGCAGATTTTGTCGAGCCCCCGAATGCGTGGATCAACGCAGACCGTTGTTGTGTGGCCTTTGCGGTAAAGGTCCTAAAATGCGAAGGTCAGCCCGGTCGACGACGCCTGGGCCAAGAAGTCGCCCTCAAGTTTACAATTTTCTGACAAACACGTGACATAAGCGGAGCATTGCTGGCGTAGTTTGACGAAGTACGGCAGTGACCAACTTTTACTGGAACGCCATCCCACGGAGAATGAAATGTACAAGATAAGGAACAAATCGTCCATTTTTGCCCCCGGAACTACATCCATCGCGGAAGAGAAGTTTAGCTTTCATCACCATTCATCGCCGGCCAGGCGCGCATTCTTCTGTTTGATCGTGCTGCTGTTCTCAGGCGTTGCTGTGTTCGGGCGGACGAATGAATTCCAGCCAAATTCTTTTGCAGGAGCTGGCAATATCCTAGTCCACAGCAAGTTCGGCGGCCAGATTTTTGGATTTGATATCGATCAAAACGGTACTGAAGGCTTATTGAGCGAGGCCCAAACGCTATCTAATGGGAAGGTTCTGGCTGCAGTGGAAACCTTTGATCAAAAGACCGGCAAGATTCTTACGGTGGTCATAAGAACAGAAACGCAAGATGACTTCGTCACGATGGGAGTTGTTGGGAACAGCGTCGGACTCGTCGAACGCGAACACGTCATCAGCTTTCTTCATGTCAAGCGCACTTTTCACATCTTGGATCCTCTCGATTCGAATAAGCTCACCGGAGACTGGACCCCACCCATCGGATCTAAGCACCTCATCATGCCGTCCGGAGTGAGCCGCAGCCAGGGAGTCCCGAACGTCGCAGTATTTGCCTACGATAATAGCGGAAACTTCATCCCGTACGTATTCAGCTCCAACGTCGCGGCGAATGCGTTCGGTCCGGTCGTCAAGGTCACGGATTCTAACAATTTTGCCAGCGTGCCTCCACCCATCGCGCTCGATAGCAAGACGAATCAAGCGGTGCTGGGGGGAGGGCCGGGATGCTTTGACTGCTTGCCGGTCATAGGCGTGGTTGATCTGGTGAAGGGCAGGTTCACTGAGTTTACTGGTGTCGGATTCGGCTTTATCAATGGCATGGCCATCGACCCGGGAGACGGCGTTGCATGTAGCACGACTGAAGATGATGCGAACGTGGAATTTTATGATCTCAAAGCACAGACCGGTTTCACGGTACAGTTACCGAATTCGGGTGGACAACAATTTTACAGCGGCGCCGATGTCGAGTTTGACTCCATCCACAAGCTGTTCCTGATCGCCCAACCGAATTCGAGTTCATCCAGCGGCAGTTCGATCTACGTTTACGACCCCAAGGGCAACCTCAAAGAAACCCTCAATGGATTCAGTTTTTCCAACACCTTTAACGTGATCCCGATGCACATTGCGCTGAACCCGAGCAAGCGAAGCGGATTCGTCGATGGACCGGACTCAGGCGTGACCGAGATTCAGTCCTTCACGTACTAGAGAGCGGAATTGCGGAAGAAGCGGACAACTGAGTCGACCGATAGATTTCAGGATTCAGCCCAGAAGGGTGGGGAGCAGCCCTTAGCCGAGCAAAACGAAAGCGGCAGCCGTAGCCGCCGCTTTCACATCAGTCCCGTAGGTCAGTTGCTGCTGTCGTCCCGGCGCTTCAGGGTGGGATGATCGTCGTCGGTTGAGGTCCCATCCTGGCCGCTCTTGTTGGTCGAGGAGGCACGGCGCAGGCTAGGCTTGTTGCCGTCCTTAGCCGGTTCGGTCAGTTTGCGGCGGTTTTCCAGGGCCGCCAGCCGCGCCTTCACTTCGTCGAATTCCGACGTATCCACTGTGTATTCGGGCCGGGCGGGCAGGATAGTGGCAATTTCCTCCTGCGATTTCTCGATCCGGTCCGGAGTCTGGGGATGCGTGGAGAAGGCCTTATCCAGTGTGCCCGGTTTCTTCTTCTCCATGGCCTGGAGTTTCTCGAAGAAAGCCACGAAGGCTTGCGGGTCGTAGCCTGTCTTGTACATGTATTGCAGGCCCAGGTAATCCGCCTCGGCCTCGAAACCGCGCTGGAAGTGCATGAAGGTCAGGGGCAAGCCGAGACCGGCGGCTTCATACGCCGCATATCCGATGCCGCCGCCGACAAAAATCAACGGAATCGTCCCGAGGTTCGCCAATTGGGAGCGGGTCATCTGCCGGGTGGCGTGGCGGGCACAGACGTGGGCAATCTCGTGCCCCATGACCCCCGCCAGTTCAGCTTCTTCATCCGCCGCGAGAATGAGGCCGCTGTTCACATAGAGGAATCCGCCGGGCAGGGAGAAAGCATTCACCACATCGGAATCAATGACCTTGATGGTGAAAGGAACCTGCGCGTCGGAGTTGCGCACCAGATTCTGTCCAATTCGGTTGACGTATTCGGTGATCACAGGATCGGTGACCAGCTTGGAGGTGGAATCGACCATCTGGCTATACTGCTTACCCATCTTGATGTCGGTCTCGATAGAGTACCAGTTGCCCAACCCGCGCCCGCCGATCTTGCGATTGCCGATGGCGTCAACGTCGCTAAGGCCGCCATTGTGCTTGACCTTGTCAGGGTCGGCAGGCTGAACCTCCGGGGGCTGACTCTGATTGGTTTGGGTGCTGGAATCCGCTGTACCGCCGTTCATGCCGGGATCGCCGGGAACGCTGGCCCCGGGCTGGCCGTTGGGGCCAGCGCCGCTTGGACTCTGGGCAAAAGTGGATTGTGCCGCATAGCTAAAGGTCAGGAATGCAGCCGTCAGTAGCAAGAGCCGCAGCTTCATACTCAACTCCGTTAATCTGCCCCACCGGGGCTGTACCACGATTATACGCCGGGACCGAGGGACACATTCTCCGGGGGCTTCCCTATAGGGGTAGGACGCAGGATGCGGTCAGAAGGTTATCCGGGGGAGGGGGAGCCTACCAAGCGACTCCCTCTGATTGCGCCCAGGGCAGGCTGTTGAAGCGCGGTACCCTGCCAAAAGGCCACTTATGAACCGGGTCCGGCGGTGGCGATTACCCTACTTCCCTGCTGTGTACAGCCCCGCTTTTTGCTCGTAGGGACTGTTGTCCAAACCGCCGCAGACCAGCACCTTACCGTTCACCAGACGAATCGCGGTACTGTAGTCGGCAATCATGGCCGGGCCCTTGATGAACTTGCCTCTGCCAGCGACATAAAGGTTTCCGGATGGGCCTACGTTGATCACGTTGCCATTCTTCAGCGCAATGTCCGTATCTCCGACGTCAGTGAAGTTCTCGGCACCGGTGTTAGAAAATTTCCCCGTGCTCGGATTGTACAACTGGGCGTCGCTTCCGCTCGAGAATCCCGTGACCAGCACTTTGTGGTCCTTGAGCAGCGCTGTTCCCAGGAAGGGCCAAGTAACTACGGCGGGCAGACTTCCTGTCGCAGTGAAGGTCCCTGATGAGGGATCGTAAATCTCAGCCGTGTTCAACTGCTGCGGATTGCTTCCCCCAACGATCAGCACCTTGCCGTTATGCAGCAGGGTGGCCATCGCTGAATCTCGGGCAGTGGTCATGTTCCCGGTGGAGGAAAATGTCCCTTTGTTCGGGTCGTAAAGCTCCGCCGAATTCTGATAAGTTCCATTCTGATCGTAGCCGCCAGCTACCAGCACTTTCCCATTTTTCAGCAGAGTTACAGTCGGACACCACCGTCCGATGGACATGCTACCCGTGGAGCTGAACATGCCCGTGGCTTCATCAAAGAGTTCGGCGGTCGACAAGACAGTTCCGTTGTATCCGCCCGTGACCAGAACCTTGCCGTCGTGAAGTGAAATCGGCGCGTTGGTCAGACCGCAGAATTGACGTGTCTCGAGCATGCTGCCGGTAGCGGTGAACGTTCCGGTTGCAGGGTCGTAGATTTCGGCGCTGGATTGGTACTGGTAATTGCTTACTCCACCGGCAACCAGGACCTTGCCATCTGGCAAGAGCGCCGCTCCATGCAAGGCACGCGGTATGGTCATCTCCCCTGTAAGTACAAACTTCCCCCCTGAAGCAGCACACAACCAGGACGTGCTCGAAAAAAAGAACACCAGAGCGACTGAGAACTTAAGAGTGACATTTCGGAGATGCATGGGTTCCTCCCGCGGGCGGCATTGTTGAGCTGCCATCTACTTCCCTGACCTCGAAAGCGGTGGCAAGTATACAATCGTTTGCCGGTTGCGGCTAGTGTGAAAAAAATTGGGGAGTGGTGCAGTTTGATCAATGTTAACTACGGCGGTCATCCTGAGCGGAGCATCTCGATTCGCTTGCGGATCAAGTTGCGAAGCGGTCCCTTCGCTCAGTATGACGAAAGGGCGAGAGCGATGCGATGTCCACGCCCCAACAGCCCACCACCGGAATTTTCTTCAGACCGGCTGGAGGTGCATTTCTTCGGGGGCTCCGACGGCACAGATCTCCGCTTTGATCTTGAAGCCACGTTTGTTGGCTTCCTGCACGAATGCCTTACCCGGTACCGCCAACTCCAGAGGAACTGAGCCTAGCGGCGTCTCGCCTCTTGCCATCATGGCGGCGACGATCGACATGTGCCATCCCGTGGTGCGCTGCATGGCGGTGAAACCAGTGCTGGGATCGTAGTAATCGACCACCTCCACCACGGCTTCCGTGCGCTGCCCATCCTTCTTTCCTACCGCGCGTACCCGGATGATGCACACGTCTTCGACCTCATCCACGCGCACCTGGGGTTCGAACAAAGCATGGAAGACTTTCCGCGGAACCACTTTGTCTCCGTTTAGCTGAACCGGCTTCGGCTCGAATAGCCCCAAGTCAGAGAATGCCTTCAACTGGGCGAATGTGCCGGGATAGCGCAACACCTTGAGCTGATATGTCTGAAGTTTGCCGCGGAAGCTCCACGGCGCAGTGGAAACGCCGCCCGCGATCAGGAATGCCTCCAGCCTGCCGACCGGAGCGACGTCTATCATCTCAAATTCGGTAAAGCAGGGCGCGTGGAACAGTTCGCCGTTGCGCAAAATGGTCATTCCCCCGTAGTACTCGTTGGTCAAACCTTCGATGCTGAAAGTCAGTGCGTAATTCCACGGCGGCTGTGGTTTCTGGGGCAGGCCGCCATCATACAGGTAGACGTGTTCCGGGTCGCCTACGAGTTCCATGGCATAAACGGCGAGTGTGTTGCCCATGCCTGGTCCCATACCGCAGTCAGGGACGACTCGCACACCGGCGCGCTTGGCTTCGGGATCGAGCGCATGCTGCTGTCGCACGATATCGGTGTTGCCACCCAGATCGCAGAATGACGCGCCACTGTCGATCGCTGCCCGGGTCAAGGCGAGATTGTAGAAGTACGGCACCGCGCTCAGCACTACGTTGTAGTGTTTGAAGGTGCGGCGCACCATGCCCTCGTCGCGAACATCAAGCGCGAGCGCATCCGCTACTCGGTCGCCGACCAACCGGTTCACACGATCGGCCGCGGCCCGTGCCCGCTCTCGCTCGACGTCGGCCAGAGTAATACGCCCTGCCTCGCCAAATCGCGCCAAATCGTAGGCTGCGGCGATTCCCTGCCGCCCCGCCCCTAGAACTAAGTATGACTGAGTCATATTTTCCCTTTCCCTTGTTTCGGAGGATACGAAAAGATTCCTCGCTACTCGCGGCCTGGAAACAGCCACCACAGTTCAACTCTTCAGAACAACTTTCATTATCGTTTGTTGCCTTGGATCAGTGCCGTGACATACGTCACCGAGGCAGGTGCGTTGAAACCAACTTTTCGGTGCAGATTCCGCGGCGTTGGCGATCCTTGCTAAATGGGGATGCGCACCAGCATGGATTGGGTCGAGAAGCAGACCCGTGGGTTTGGTCAGGAGGTCACAAGCACCTGTGCGCCTTGCACTTTCGTTTCTTCCTCAATCGCTCACAATGAAGGGGAAGCTCGTCTGTCACGGCCAAATCGTGGCAAACGTGAAAAGGGAGGTTTCTATGTTGCTCAACCGGCTTAAGGAATTCCTGGACAGTCAGAAGATCAAGTATGTGGCCATCTCTCATTCGGTTGCTTACACGGCGCAGGGAATCGCTGCATTGACCCACATTCCGGGGAAAGAATTGGCCAAGACGGTGGTGGTGAAGCTGGATGGCGCACTGGCGATGGCGGTTGTCCCAGCCTCCTGCCATGTTGATCTTGCGCTTTTGAAAGCCGCCGCCGGAGCCAAAACTGTGGAACTAGCCTCGGAGGAAGAATTCAGAGACAGGTTCGCCGATTGTGAAACTGGGGCGATGCCGCCCTTCGGCAATCTGTACGAAATGCGTGTCTTCGCGGATGAAAGCCTGTCACGCGACAGGGAGATCGCGTTCAATGCCGGCTCTCATCGAGAACTGGTTCGTTTGAGCTGGCAGGATTTCGAGAACCTAGCCAAGCCCAAGATCCTGAAGCTCGCCGCGGGAAAAGTTGCGGCAACAGCGGCATAACACTCGCTTGTCCAGCCTGCCTCATGGACGAGGCGGCTTCTGGCCGCACCAGAAGAGGACAACCATAAGTGTGCGCGCTGCAATCTCAAGTTGTAGGGGGGATTTATGGAACTGCTACTCACCTCTGACGAAGGGGAACTGCTGATGGAAGTGCTCGAGGAACATCATCGTGCGCTGCTGTGGGAAATTTCGCGGACCAAGCATCACGAGTTCAAGCTGGCGCTGAAGAACAAGGAAAAGCTGCTCGTATCCATAATCGACAAATCGAGGGCCAGGCGACCGAGAGAATTCGCCATTAGCTCTCTATAACGAGGGGATTGTTGTCGTAACCAGGTGTTCCGCCACCCATTTTCTGGGAGCGCCGGCCGAGCCATTTGCCACTGCCCTGAGCTGCGATTCGGCCTGCACGGGCGAGGGCGCCCGGGCCTACATCTCTGAACCCTCTGCGTCAGTTTCCCTGACGGCGGGTTTCGCCGTCACACCCTCGTGTAATCGCCGTCACAGAAGTCTGGTCAACCAGGGATGAAAATTTTGCTTAGAGCGAAGGACGATAGAGGTCGGGACGCTCCAGGAGGCCGTTATGGCGATCGGAGACTACTTGCTGGTTGCACTACTGGTGATCGCTGCCGTGTATGTGATTCGCCGAGTACAGATTGCGGCTCGCGACGCTCGGAGATTTCGAGGAAAAATGCTGGCTACCTGCCCGGAAACGCAGGCCACAGTGGCGGTCAAAGTCGCGACTTGGCGGGAAGCTCTTGCAGCTCTGGTCGGCAGGCGGCACTTGGAGTTGAAATCCTGTACGCGCTGGCCAGAGCGTCAGGATTGCGGCCAGGAATGCCTGAGCCAGCTCGAATCGGATCCGGAAAAGCACCGTGTGTGGAAGATCGCTTCGCAGTGGTATGAGGGAAAAAATTGTGCCTATTGCGGTAAGCCGATCGAAGCTTTCAGCCACGTCGATCACAGGCCCGCCCTGCTAAGCGCGGAAAAAAGGACCGCGGAATGGGATCAAGTCCCGGCGGAAAAGCTGCCGGAGATTATGTCGTCATCGCTGCCGGTTTGCTGGAACTGTCATGTCGTTGAGACATTTCGGCGGGAGCATCCCGAACTTGTCATCGAGCGGCGGCGAGAGCATGTAAAGGCTTGATGGCGCGCGCAAGCGGGAGATTCCCGGTCATATTGAGGTTCGCACAATATTGTGACATTTCACGCCTCTGTCATTTCGAGCGGAGCAAGATGGTCCGCTCGCGGACAATCTGGCGGAGTCGAGAAACCTGCTGGGCCGCCGCCTGGAACAGCAGGTTCCTCGACTACGGTTCGCCCTCCGCAAGGCGGACGACGAACCTCCGCTCGGAATGACAGAGGCACGATATTTTGCAAAGCTTAATTTCATTTCAATCAACCACAAAGGCCCCCATCCTGGCCTTCGTGTAGCTTGGTGTGCTCCGCGCTTGTCAAACCCGACCGATTCCTCTGTCCAAAAGTCACGGTGCCCGGTGACAGCGATCATATCGGAATCTGAGCCTGCGGAGTAAGTTCAATGAGGAGATTATTCCTGTACCGCGGGGGTAGAGTATGACAGCCGTATTGGACGAAGTGCAGAGCCGCCATGCAGGTACGACAGCCGTATTGGATGGGCATTCGCTGAAGATTGAGGATGTGGTCAGAATCGCCCGAGATCGTCAGGCCATCGAACTGCACCCGTTTGCCATCAATCGAATTGAGAAGTGCCGAAACCTTCTCGAACGCAAGATACGAGCGCGCGAGATCATGTATGGCGTCAACACCGGCATTGGCGAACTCTCGGAAGTGGTGCTCACCCCGGAGCAGGCGGAGAAGTACCAGAAGTACTTGCTCTACTCGCATGCTGCAGGCTGCGGAGAACCCTGCACCGAGGAGAACGTGCGCGCGGCCATGCTTTCTCGTCTCAACACTCATTGCTGGGGCCATTCGGGGATCAGGCTTGAAATCGTCCAGACGCAGATCGAAATGCTCAACAAGGGCGTGACTCCCGTGGTCTGCCAAAAAGGATCGGTGGGAGCCTGCGGCGACCTCTCACCCATGGCCCAGATGGCGCTCACACTCATGGGTGATGGCGAGGTGTTCTACAAGGGCAAGAGGTTGCCGGCGAAAGAGGGCATGGAGAAAGCGGAAATCCCCACCATCGTCTTCCGCGAGCGGGACGGATTGGCCGCCATCAACGGTTCCGATTTCATTACAGGGATGGGCTGCCTCGAGCTGTACGACGCGGAAAGATGGCTCCGGACGCAGGAAGTATCCCTGGCGATGAGTCTGGAAGCGCTCAACGCCAATATGAAAGCCTACGATCCCCGCATCCACTTTGTGCGGGGTTATCCGGGCGCGGAAGAATGCGCCGAGAACATCCGGAAGCTGACCGACGGGTCGGAACTGCTCAAGCTCCCCGGTAAGAAAATACAGGATGCTTACTCACTGCGCTCCAGCCCGCAAGTGATCGGGGCAGCACGGGAAGCTTTCAAATGGGCGCGCTACATGCTGGAGATCGAACTGAACCACGCTGCCGACAATCCTACCTTCTTTCCAGAAGAAGATCTGGTGCTGACGGGCGCCAATTTCCAGGGCACGCCCATGGCTTTTGCGCTCGAGCTGGTTGGTATGTCATTGACCACTGTGGCCGCGCTCTCCGAGCGCCGACTCAACCGGCTGATGAATCCCCATCTTTCTATGGGATTGCCCGCGTTCCTGACGAAGGGCGCCGGAATGTTCTCCGGGCTGATGCTCTCTCAATATACCGCTGGCGCGCTGGTCTGCGAAAACCGCGTGTTGAGCCATCCCGCGGCTACCGGCTCGATACCAGCAGCGGCGGATCAGGAGGACTTCGTCTCGATGGGGATGACCACGGCCATCAAGACCCGGCAGATCATCGAAAACGCATGGTACGTGGTGGCGATTGAGCTGATGGCGGCGGCGCAGGCGTTCGATCTCCGCGCCCCGGTGAAGCCCTCACCCGCATGCCATGCGGTGCACCAGGTGATCCGCGAACACGTCAAAAAGCTGGAGGAGGACCGTCCGCTTTACGAAGACATCAACAACCTGGCCCGAGCCGCAAAAGAAGGCGAGATACTGGAAGCTGCGGAGAAAGTGGTTGGGAAGCTGAAGTGAACCGGGTCGGGTAAGAACCTGTTGGGCTAGAATATTTCACTCTACGGAAGCCGGTTTCTGGGGAGACCTCACTTCGTTATCCATCCTCAATGTTGGTTAGCCCCGTACTCCAGATCCCCGTGTTCGTTTTTCGTAACAAGAAGCCGATTCTTACGACTGTCGCTGCCATTTGGTGAAAGACTCGCCGATCTATCGGCCCGTCCCTCAATATCATCCGGGGAGGCAACCATGTGCTCCATCTCGATTAAAGAAGTTCTGCGGCAAGAGCTCCAGCAAGTTGAAACCACCCGCTCGCTGCGGCTGGATCAGAATCAACCAAGGCCCGCTGCAGACAAGAGCCTGATCGGTCTGGCCTTCTCTGGCGGCGGCATCCGCAGCGCAACCTTCAACTTGGGAGTCCTGCAAGCCCTGGCGCAGACCCGCTTGCTGCATACCTTCGACTATATTTCAACCGTCTCGGGCGGCGGTTACATCGGTAGCTGGCTGATGGCGTGGATGCACCATCAGCAGATCGGCGTCAAGGAGGTTGAAGAACGTCTCTCGTCGCACAAGTATTCGTCCGCCAATGCAGCCGATCCTGCAGAGGTCCACTTCTTGCGCAATTACAGTAACTATCTCACGCCGCGAAAAGGAATTCTGGGCGCTGACTTCTGGGCCTTCATTGCTACCTACTTGCGCAATACGACTCTGAATCAGATCATTCTGGTGCTTTTGCTTCTTTCCGTGCTGATACTGCCGCGCGCGCTGGTCTATTTCCCCAATCAACTGGAGACCATCGAAAACCTGATCGACCATAAAGCTCACCCTCAGTTCTTCCTCTATTCCCAGTGGTTCGGGGTTTTCGCGGGCTTCTTCTTTGTCGCATTGGCCGTGACTTTCATGGGCCTGAATCTGGTTTGGGTCGATCCCCATACCAAGAAAAAATATTCCTGGTACACAAAACAGTGGGCGGTTCACCTCATGATTGTAGTTCCTTTGATTGTGGCAGCGGCTCTGGTGAGTTATGGAATCAGTTTCTTCGTGAACGACTTTGGAATTCTCGATGAACCGTTGTGGCGTCCGTCGCTTCTCGGCATGATTCTTTACTTCGGGCTCTGGCTGATGGCATTGCTGCTGCGCTGGGTTGCGGGTGCCGGGCGAGGATTCAGCGGGTATAAGGGGCCCGCGCCATGGCTGGTGCTCACCACAGCCGCCATAACGGGCTGGATTGTGGGCTATCTGTTTTTACCTTATTGCAATCTCCTGAGCCGTCCAAGTCCAGACGACACTTTCAACTGGTACGTGTTCGCCGTCGGAACCCCGGCATTCGTCGGAATCATGCTGCTGGCCGGGATCGTGCACATCGGTCTAATGGGACGCGGCATGAGCGACGGACACCGCGAGTGGTGGGCGCGTCTGGGAGGAGGATTGGTCATTTATTCCAGTTGCTGGCTCTTGCTTTTTGTGACCGCCGTCTATGTGCCGCTATACCTCGCCCGGCTCTGGGACGCGCACGTCCCGAGCTTCACAACAGGAACAGTCCTATGGATTGTCTCGACTGCGTATGGGGTTCTATTTGGCAAAAGTAAAGACACTGGCTTGACCAACCCAGCAGCGCCGCTGACAAAGAAGATGCTCGGATATGCGGCCCGTCTGACTCCCTACATTTTCATAGCTGGACTGCTGTCGGCGCTCTCGGTCCTCGGAGCAAGAATCGCTCTTTTCCTGACTCAGGACTCAACTCCTTTGAGCCAATTGCCGAACTCCTGGAGCGACCCCAGCCTGCCCCTTGCATGCCTTGCGCTTTTCCTGGCGGCCGTGATTCTCTCCTGGCGCGTCAACATCAACGAGTTCTCTATCCACCACGCGTATCGCAACCGGCTGGTCCGCTGCTATCTCGGAGCCTCGGTGCGGCATCGGGATGCGCAACCTTTCACCGGGTTCTCCGAGGCCGACGATCTGCCGCTTATGAAACTGCAGGTTCCGGCCGGTTCAACCGCGCCGAAGGATGGGCGCCCGTTCCCGGTCCTGAACACCAGCTTGAACGTCGTGCGCGGCAAGGAACTGGCGCTGCAAACTCGTAAGGCTCGTTCCTTCGCGTTTACCCCGCTTTTTGCGGGATTCACCAGAGAAACTATAGGCGGCACAGAGTGGCAATCGGCTTACGCGCCGACGCGGGAATCCGGCTCAAAGCAGCGGGGTTGCGAAGATGGCATCAGCCTGGGCACTGCAATGGCCATTTCCGGGGCAGCCGCAAGCCCCAACATGGGTTTCTATTCGCAACCGGCACTGGCCTTTCTGATGACCCTGTTCGACGTGCGTCTGGGCTGGTGGATCGGCAATCCCATGAAGGAAAACAAATGGCGACATGGAGGGCCCGGGGTCGGTTTTTACTGGTTGCTGCGCGAACTGCTAGGCTCGACCAGCGATGAGAGTGAATATGTCTATCTTTCCGATGGAGGCCATTTCGAGAATCTTGCGGTCTACGAATTGGTTCGGCGCGGTTGTAAGCTCATCGTTGCCAGCGACGCCTCCTGTGACCCGGGCGGCGGCTTTGGCGACTTGCACAATGCCATCGAGCGCTGCCGCACCGATTTCGGCGTCGAGATCGAAGTGGACGTCAGTAATCTGAAACGGCAGGCAGGACTGGCACCGAATCACTTCGCGGTGGGCAAGATCCATTACCCCAGCTCGCCGGACGATGATGGCGTCATCGTTTATCTGAAGCCTACCTTGGTTGCGACTGATCCTGCTGACGTCCTCGGTTACAACGCAGTGAACCCGAATTTCCCCGATGACACCACCGCCAACCAGTGGTTTGATGAGGCGCACTTTGAGAACTACCGGGATTTGGGACAAGTTACTGGGAGCGCCGCGGAGAAGACCATCCGAGAGGCCGTGAACGGGCTTCTGGCGCCGGCCCGGAGCGAGGCCTCGGCCGCTTGAATTTTCAACACGGATCAGACCATGGCGTGAGTCGAAAACCTTCGTTCGGCATGCACCTCGGGTAGGCCCCGAGCCGCTGAGTTGATTTGTCGGTAGTGGGCCAATTAGCCCACTACCGATTTGTCTGATCCGAGGCTAGTGGTGCCGTTCTTCGCCTCCACTGGCCGGATGAGGAGCACTCTGTTGATGCGGTGCATTCTCATGGTGAGGCGCACTCTGGGAATGCGACTCGCTCTGTGCTCGAGGCATGTTCTCCGGGCGAGACGCCGTCTGCGAACGAGGAACGCTTTGCGGGCGAGGCGCATTCTGAGCATGGGGCGAACTCTGGGGGTATCCGGCGCCTTGTGGGTGCGGGGTGCTCTGCGGCCGAGGCACACTTTGCGCTTGAGGCGCGGCCGCGTGCGGCGCGGAAGCGCTGCCCTGCGCAGTTGACGGGCGAGGAACATTGTTTCCCGGGCGTGTGCCGTGGTTGTTGGCCACTGATGGAGCAGCGATGTTCCGCGCCGGTGTCGAGGTGTTCGGACGAGCAGTCATCGCGTTGCCTCCGGCACTCGGAGGCCTCGGAATCTGACGACTTGCGGTGGCGGCCGGGTGGTAAGGCGCCCCCGCCTGTTTAGCCGCTACGACGCCATTGCCGGTAAATACCCCCGGCTTCGACGTGGCTGCAATGGCCGGTCGCCCGTGGTTCACCGATGCATAGAGAGCGCGGTTGTTCCGCGCAGCCTGCACCTGCTGAGTTTGCATTTTGGTGGGCTGCACGTGTCGTTCGCGCGCCGCTACCTGTTCCGCAGGAGTGGGGCGAGCCCTGGCTCCGCCGGTACCGCCGTTATAGCTGACGTTGTTTACCGTGGTGTTGTTAATCACCGTCCGGTTGTAGACATTGGTAACATTGGTGACGTTCACGTTGGTCACACTACGGTTGTAGTAGAACTGTCCGCGATTCCAATATCCGCCTTCATAGCCGACGCCCCCGTAGCCGTAGCCGTAGTTAATGCCGCCATAGAAGCCGATATGGGGACCCCAGTAACCGGCGTTCCAGAGATAGAAACCGTTGGACCAACCCCAATAACCCGGTGTCCAAAGCAGACCCACAGCTGGAGCCACCACCCAGGTGCCGGGCACCCAATAGTAGTCACTGTCGCCGTACGCCCAGTAGCCGGGCGTCCACATATAACCTGGGCCGGGGCAAATTGGCTGAGCGTAGACCGGCAGCACGGGCGGACCGACGCTGATCGATACCCCAATCTGCGCAAAAGACGCCGCCGGCACAGCCAGCAGCAACAACGCTAACAATAGCCAACGAACAGAGCGGATTACAGCCATCGTGGTTCCCCTGCGCTCGTCATCCTTCGCTTGCCCGGTAGGACCTTGCTGCTCCAGGTTGCGCGGATAAAGAGGCGACATTTCAGCTCTCAGGTTCGAGCCTCAAGTCTTATCCTATACAAACGCGGGCTGCAAGAATATGTTGCGCTGTCCCAGGGTTACCTCGGAATGCAATGATTCTACACGGGCTGTGGGATGCACAGGGGAGCCGCTGCTACTTCCGAAGAACCGCCAATCCTCGAATGGCAATCGCAGCGGAATCACAGCGGCAGGGCGCTCGGGAAGCGGGTCTGGAAGTCGAGCAGCCCGGCCCACTCCGGCGTAATGGTGATACGCACCATTTCCTCGATCATGGAGCCTAACTGCTCCACCCAGGCCTTACCTTGTTGGCTTCCAAAATAGCGCTCGGCAGCCATCGCATATTCAGGAACAATCCCGCTCATGGTTTGCAGCCGCGCCGTGCCTCGCACCAGCAGCACTTTGTGAGGGAAAACATTGTCATCAATGGTGAGCGCCACTTTGGGGTTCTTGCTGAGAGCCTTCAGCTTCGGCGCCTTGGGCGGAGTTCCGAGCACGAACTCCCGCTCATTCCAATGGAACCAGATGGGTACAACCCTGGGCGTACCATCGGTCCAGACATAGGCCAGCCGCGCGGGAATGGTCGAGTGCAGCAGGGCTTGCGAAGCTGGATGCCGCAAGAGCTCAAGATCTCCCTGTTTCACCGGCATGAGGCACCTCTTTGATCGCGAATACCGTGGGGGATTATAGAACCGTTGCTAGCCGCTGTCTCCATCTTATTGGCTGGGTCAGATGGAGCGGGAGACGGGGATATCCCCGGCGAGCGGGCGCGGTGAAACGAATCCGGGTCCCACGAAAACAGATATAGCCCGAAGGAATAGCGCCTTTGCAAGAAGATTTCTCTACCGGCGGTTGCCGTTGCTACTTTCCTGAGCGCCAAGCCGGAATCGCGTCCGCTCCTCGCGCCAGGTGACCGAGGCTGGCGTCATCAAGAGTGATCACATCCGGCCCCTTGGTCTTGCCTGCGATGATCGCCTTGTTCGGGATGGTCTCGTAGGCGTAGCCGGTCAACTTGGCAGTGATATCCGCCGTCTTGCGATCCACGTCGACCGTTAGCCTCGCCCAGCCGTAATGGAGTTTTTGGCCAATCAAAAAGCTCAACCCGAGGTAGCGGTTCCTGGTGCCCACCCATTTGCCCAAGTCGAGGTAGGGACGCGCATACACCATTGATCCATAGTTTTGGAAGTTCTGTTTCGGCCCGATATGCGACCCTTTGTGCAAGGCAAATGCGTGCGCAAGTCCTTGAGAAGTGCTGCCCTCAACCTTGGCCCCACTCTGGAAATGTCCAACGGAGAGCGTATTGAAAAAGCTAAAATCCGTAGCGAAATCTCCATAGTGAATTGTGAAGTCGATGATTCCATCGTGGTTGATGTCCAGGGCATAGCTCTTCAATCCGCCGAATCCGATGGTTGCGTGGGCAGGCGTGTAAACCAGCTTGGCCTCGGAGGAACTCGATGAGAGAAGCACGCCAGCAAACAAAGCCCCTGCCCGAAGCGCATATTCAACCGGAGAGATGGGCAGCAGCCCCACCCCCGCCGCACTGGCCGCCAGCGCATACGAGTTGAGCCGCTGATGCAGTGATTCGGAAAGAATCGAGGGCTTTCTGGATGCTCGCTTGATAAATTCCCCCTTCTCGGTGAGCGCAAACATTGTACTCCGGCAGCAAGCTCTCTCTTGCTTGTTCTGTGACAAGTTTAAGCAGGTTTCAAGGGGGGGCTGATGGAGCGGGAGACGGGGATCGAACCCGCGACATCCAGCTTGGGAAGCTGGCGTTCTACCGCTGAACTACTCCCGCTC
>Ga0209415_10009278_pt1 | contig 16922 bp, 15 predicted proteins | sample PeaSoiSIISIP2007_FD_187696 | JGI IMG/M metagenome (GOLD analysis project Ga0209415, IMG submission 187696) | Peat soil microbial communities from Weissenstadt, Germany - SII-SIP-2007 (SPAdes) (version 2) | ecosystem: Environmental > Terrestrial > Soil > Wetlands > Peat | place: Germany... | reverse complement strand
ATGAAGACCCAGGGCGGCAAGAAGGTAATTTCCCGCCGGCGCGCCAAGGGGCGCAAACGGGTCTCGGTGAAACCAGGTTTCCGCGATTAGTCCAGTGGCGGGCGCAAGCGCCCGCGCAACCCGCTGTAGCGCAAGCGATCTGGAACATAGAGTCACTGTGACTGCCAGTGTGCCTGGAGAATCGAGCCGTCCCGTCGTGCCGCGGAGTGTCGGGCCGCGAGCCGTCACGTTTCCCCGCAGCGCGCGGTTGTTGCGACACGCCGATTTTGAGCGCGTGTACAAACAGGGCCGGCGGCATTTTTCGGCGTCGCTGACCGTGTTCTATTGGCCGCGGCCGGAGGCGGACAGCCTCGGAGCGCAGGCTCTGAAAGCAAAGTTTCCGGCTAAGCCGCCCGTGGCGCCGGGGCTGCGCATCGGCTTCACGGTGAGCCGCGCGCTCGGCGGCGCGGTGCAGCGCAACCGCATGAGGCGGCGTCTGCGCGAAGCGGTACGGCTGACTCGGCCGCCCGTGGGCGCGAATGTGGACGTGGTGATTAATCCGAAGAAGGTTTTGCTGATCGTCGACTTTGCCGCGGTAGTGAACGAAGTGAGCCGCGCTTTCGTAGTTATAGAGAAGGCCAGCGGTCAGTACTCAGTGCCCAGTACTCAGTACCGAGCGCCGAAAAATAGAAACTCGAAGTCCTAAGTTTGGTCCGTGCCCGGGTCAATGAGAAGTCCCGCCAAATTCGTTGTGCTGCAGCTGCTGCGAGCCTACAAGTGGGCGATCTCGCCGATGTTCTTGCCGGCTTGCCGCTACGTTCCTACCTGCTCGGAGTATGCCATGGAGGCAGTGGAACGGTATGGTGCAGTGCGTGGTGGACTGAAAGCTTTTGTGCGGCTGCTGCGATGTCATCCCTTCGCGCATGGCGGGTACGATCCGGTGGTGAAACAGAGCACGTGCTGCGACAGTCCCAACTTCTCGCAAAGTACGCGAGAAGTGGGGCACCTGTGAGGAAACGGTAACTTTGCCAGACATTCAAAATCCACAACACGAACCGGGCAGCGAAAAGCGGCTGATGCTGGTTTTCCTGCTGACGTTCATCGTGATGCTGGCATTCCAGCCGCTGCTCAAGAAATATTTTCCGCAACCGGCTGCACCCGTCCAGCAGCAGAGCCAGCCAGTGCAACCCGCGGCCACGCCTGCCGCTGCAACGGCTGCGCCCGTAAGCGTCCCCGCAGCCAATGTTGTGACCAGGCAAGCGGCCAGCGAAACCGAAACCGTCATTGAGAACGACCTCTACCGGATCACATTCACCAACCGCGGGGCACAGGTGAAATCGTGGATCCTGAAAAAGTACGACAACGACGCGCAGAACGGGCCGCTCGATCTGGTGAATTCCGCGGCGGCGGAGAAATATGGATATCCGCTTTCGCTGTGGACGTACGACGAAGGCCTGCGCGGGCGGCTGAGTTCGGCGCTGTATGTGGCATCCCGCGAAGGCAAGCTGACATCGCCGACGACGATCACCTTCGAATACGCCGACCAGGACCTGGCGGTCAGCAAGAAGTTCACTTTCGATGACAGCTATATCGTGAACGTCGAAACCAACGTCACGTACAAAGGAAGCGCGGTCGCGGCGCTGCCGGCGTGGCCTTCGGGATTCGGCAGCCAGACGACGCCCGCGTTCTACGCCTCCGCGTTCATCGACTACCAGTTCAACAAAGACATCGTGCGGCTGCCGATCCGGTGCGGCTTCTCGCTGTTTTCGAAGTGCAACGACATCAGCGGCGGCAAGACGGTTACGGGGCCGTTCCATTGGGCGGGACCGACGGACCAGTATTTCGCCGCCGTCTTCATCCCTGACGATCCGAATTCGGCGGCGATGGTGACGCTGCGCAACTCGATGTCGGTGGCAAAGGATCCGCAGAAGCCGGACTCGAAAGAGGTCGTGCCGGTCGACGTGCTGGGCGCCGCGGTGGGCAATCTGCGCGGCGCGACGACGGAGCGAATTTTCGTCGGACCCAAGGAACTGGAAGTTCTGCAGAAGATTCCCGTGCCACACCTGTCGGGCGCGGACAACGATCTGAACGGGCTGGTGGACTTTGGCTTTTTCGGAATCATCGCCAAGTTTTTGTTCCTGTGGCTGAAGTGGACGTATTATCACGTGATCCCGAACTGGGGATGGGCGATTGTTCTGCAGACGCTGATCGTCAGTTTGCTGCTGCTGCCGCTGCGCATCACGCAGATGAAGTCGATGCTGAAGATGCAGCGTGTGGCGCCGCAGATCAAGGCAATCCAGGAGAAATACAAGAAGTACAGCCTGCGCGATCCGCGCAAGGCGCCCATGAACGAGGAGATCAGCGCGCTCTATAAGAAAGAAGGAGTGAATCCGGCGGGCGGCTGCCTGCCGATGCTCATCCAGTTGCCGTTCTTGTGGGCGTATTACAAGATGCTGGCGATTGCGCTCGACCTGCGGCACGCGCACTGGCTGTGGATTCATGACTTGTCGGCGGCCGACCCTCTGCTGCTCTTGCCTATTTTCATGGTCGTCAGCATGCTAGTGGTGTCGAAGATGACGCCGCAGGCGGGGATGGATCCGGCGCAGCAGAAAATGATGACCGTGATGATGCCGCTGATGATGGGCTTCTTCTTCTTCCGGCTGCCTGCAGGTCTGAATCTGTATTATGCCGAAGCCAACCTGATTCAAGTGGCCCAACAGGCGGTGATGAACCGCACCCGGCTGGGGCAGGAAATGCGCGAGATGATGGCCAAGCGCGCGCGGAAGAAGGATAAATGAGCTTTTGGCCATTAGCTTTTGGCTCTTAGCTTTTTCCCTCCCGCGAGCGCTGGGAAAGAACTGAAAGCACATCCGGCAGGTGCAGGTGCAACCGGAGTTCCGATCCGATAAGATTTTGAGCTAAAAGCTAATAGCTAAGAGCTGAATTCATGTCCATACCCGACAAACTCGCTGCCGCAAAGAAGATTAATGAGTTTCTGCAGGCCGTCGTAACGCACGGCGGACTTCGACTGAAGTATCGGATCATTGTGGATCCGCCGCTGCCGGAGAACCGCGACTGGGAGAAGCCCGACATTCTGGTGGATTTTGCAGGGCCGGATTCCGCGCTGCTGCTCGACCGGGGTGGAGAACTGCTGCGCGCGCTGGAACTGCTGGCGCTGGAAATGCTGCGGCTGCCTTCCGGCGAGCACGAGAAGATTTCGTTCGATTGCCAGAATCACAGGTCGCTGCGAATCCAAGAACTGAGGACGGCCGCGACCGTGGCCGCTGACAAGGTGCGGAAGACGGGCACGCCTTACCAGTTCAGTCCGATGTCGTCGCGGGAGCGGCGGATCGTGCACCTGGCGCTGCGCGATGAAGCCGACCTGCGCACCGAGAGTGAGGGCGAGGGGATGCGGCGATGTTTGGTGGTGTATCCCAAGGACTACAAAGCGGCAGGAAAGCCGGCGCCGCGAACACTGCCTTAGATTTTCCACTTGAGCGAGATTTCGGGGCGACGGCGGTTGCATACACGCCCAGGGCTACGGTCTGTTCCACAGTTACTAGTTTGATTCGTAGAAACTCAGGTTCTTTCGCTCTTACGGGGCTTCTTCCATCCTCAATCGCAAATTGCCCACGACTTACGTCGCTGCTTCGCGGCTGAAGTCACTAGCTTCTTTCTAGGCGCATTCCACTTTCCGCACTCCACTCGATGAAACTGAAAACCGCAGGGTGTACGCAGAGGCACGGCTTCCCACCGGTTAATCATTTTGATTCGTAGCATTGCGGGATCTGCGAAGGCGCACTTTTTCGGCAGTCGTGCTGGCTCCTCGCCTCGCTGCGCTTGGCGGGACGGGCGAAGGCGCCCGTCCCCACACAAGCAAACTGCACAAAGCAAACTACGCTAGCAAACGACGCTTAGCAAACTGAAGATCGCGTCGGCTAGCGGCCTGCTGCGGCGGCGGCTGCGGCTGGGATCGTGCCGGCTATCTTCATGGACTCGATGCGGTTCAGGACCGACTCGAGACTAGCGCCAGTGTCGGTGCAGGCATCGACGTAAGGGTGGCGGCTGCCGTCGGCGTGCATGACGAGCACGCTGGTCTCGGAACTGGCCTTTTTCACCATGTAAGGCAGGTGATGCCGATCGTTGCGGGTCAAGGTTGCGCCCAGCACGACCAGATCGAACTTGCTCTTTTTGAGGGCTTCGTCCACAGCCTTGCGGCCCTCGGCCGTCGCAACGATGTGGCCGGCCTTTTCCATGGCTGCGGCTTGCGCTGTCAGAACGTCGCTATCGCCTTCTCCATAAAGAATTCTTAGTTTCGATTTCGCCATTGATTGCCCTCGATGATTGCCTCGATTTGGATGGTCTCTCGCCTGGCACCTTTACGCACCGGTACCTGCAAGTGAAGGTAGCAAGCGGCGGGGGCCGGGGAAACGTCACCGAAGACGCACGACGAAAGGCAGTGGTCCGAGGCCGGCGGCCAGTAATCAGAGCCTGGCTTGCCGCCGCGGTTTCCAGACTTGGCTGAAAAACTGCCCACTAAACACTAGCCACTGGCCACTGTTGGCGCTACACTTCTGCGCGGAGGCTTTCCGATCATGTCGGGCACACTCGTCTGGAGAGCTGTACTCATATCGATATTGTGGACACCCTGGCTGGCCGCGCAAGCGGGCGGTGCGCCGCCTTCCACCACGGCATGCAATCTGGATGACGGCCGTCAGATCTACTTGCGCTTCAACGCCGTTTCCAGCAAAGAGAAGCCCGCCAACGGCAAGCCATGGGCTCCGGGCGGGACGCCGATGACATTGTTTACGGAAGCGCAACTGACGCTGGGCAGTTCGGTGATTCCGATTGGCGCTTACTCGGTGTATCCCATCCCGGCGAAGGATCATTGGACGCTAGTGGTGAACAAGAACGTCACGCCAGGCGCGGCGTATGACGAGAAGCAGGACATTGCCAGAGCGCAGATGGAGACGGAGCAGGTGGACCCATCGCAGGCGCTCGAAGTTGCGTTCGCCCACGTGGGCGCGCGCTGCACGCTGCGGATCTATATAGGCAAGGCCGCGTCGTTCGCCGACTTCATGGCGAAGTAAGAAACGCCGGAGCGAGGTCGAAAGGTGGCCGGCGCTACAATCTCTGCATGCGCCGGTTCCTGAGCGTCCTCTTCTTCTTTCTCTCACTCTCACTGCTTGCGGCGGCCGCTGCTCAATCTGGCCCTCAGATCCAAATTTCCCACACGACTGAAGGCCTGCGCGGGGTGAGCGCTGTGTCGCGAGACGTAGCGTGGGCGAGCGGCACGCACGGGACTTATCTTCGGACCATGGACGGCGGGCGCACGTGGATTCCGGCGCACGTGCCGGATGCGAGTGCGCTGGATTTTCGGGCGGTCGTGGCGTTCTCGGCCGACGAAGCTTTCCTAATGTCGGCCGGGCCGGGCGAGCAGTCGCGCATCTACCACTCGAGCGACGGCGGCACGCACTGGCAGCTGCAGTTCACCAACACAAATCCCAAGGGCTTCTTTGACTCGATGGTGTTCTGGGATGCGAAGCACGGACTCGTGCTAGGCGACCCGATTCCGGACGAATCGGGGAAACTCACGTTCGAAGTTCTGCTCACGGACGATGGGCAGACCTGGCGGATTGTTCCGTCTGCCAGCTTGCCACCGGCGATGGAGGGCGAAGGCGCGTTTGCTGCGTCGAATACGTGCATCGCCGTTGTGGGTGGGATCTCTGATCCGAACCTCTGGTTCGCTACTGGTGGTAAGGTGGCGCGCGTATTTCATTCTTCTGATCGCGGCCAAAGCTGGGAGGTCTTCGATACTCCGATAGTGCACGGGGCGGAGTCGGCGGGAATTTTTTCGATTGCGTTCCGCGATGCACTGCATGGAGCGGTTGCCGGCGGGGACTACAAGCATCCCAATGACGACGGGCAGAATCTGGCGTTCACCGAGGATGGAGGGAAGACGTGGACCCTATCCGGGGTACATCCGCTGCCGTATTTATCGGCGGTGGCCTATGACCGGAAGGTGAACACACAAGCGATCCAGGAAGCGGCGGTCGAGAAGAAGATGCGGGTGAAAGGAGTTTTGCCGGAGCGAATCTTTCTCGTGAGTCAGGATTTTGTGTTCGATTTCCGGCCGCCGAATAATCCCCGACGGATTGGCGGGAAGCAGAAGCTTGGGATTCAGTTCAATGCGGCGAGTGCTTATTCGGAGGGTGGGGCGCTGGTGGCGGGGCCGAAGGGGGCGATCGCGCTTATCCCGTAGGCTGTGGTGCCGGCAGCGGAGCGCTGTTCAGGAAAGCGAGCCGAGCCTTGGTCGGCCTGTCCGAATCTGAGACCCGGACCCCACACAACGTCCAACTTACGCAGGTTCCAACCTAGTGACTAAAGGGCTAACCCTTCCTGTTCTTTGCATTCGGCGGCCTATCGACGAAGATAAAGAAGATTAAATAGTTCTTACTCCCTCGGATCGAGAACACTGTGAAAAAACTATCTCTGGCCATGTTTGTAATTGCGGCTGCAACTCTTTCGTTCGCGCAGACGCAGACCCCTGCTCCCTCGACTACCACTGCTTCCACGGGCGTTGCCACCGTCTCGCGTACGACGAAAGCGGTGCATTACCGGCTGCAGGGCGGGCAGACGAAGATCGAGTTCCGCGGGACCGATCTGCTGCAGCGCGCTACCGGCGAAGCCCGGGTCGAAGGCAAGAAGACGAACTTCGAGATCGATGCCAAATTTGAAGGCCTCGAGGACGCAACGAAATTTGGGCTGGAGTTCCTGACGTACGTGGCATGGGCGGTCTCGCCGCAGGGCCGTCCGGTGAGCCTGGGCGAGCTGTCGCTCGATCACAGTGGCAATGCGCACATCAAGGCGTATACCGACTTGCAGACCTTTGGGATGATCGTGACGGCGGAACCGTATTTCGCGGTGAGCCAGCCCGGAAACATGGTGGTGATGGAGAGTGCGGCTTTGAACGGCAGCGGCGGCCAGGAGATCGACGCCAAGTACGAACTGGTCACGCGGAGCACGTACTCCTCGACCAACTCGCACATTCAGGATGCGATTTTCGGAATCGACAGCAAGACTCCGCTGGAACTGTTTGAGGCGCGTAACGCAGTGCGCATTGCGCATATTGCGGCGGCGGACAAGTACGCGGCGTCGATTCTGTCGAAGGCCGGTCAGCAGCTGTTGCACGCAGAAGAAATTTACCGGCAGAAACAAAACAAGGCAGCTGTCGAAGCCGCGGCCAAGGAAGCCACCGAGACGGCGGAAGAAGCGCGGCTGATGGCGGTGAAACAGAAAGCCGAAGATGAAGCCCAGGCGGCGGCAGCAGCGCGTGAAGCGAAAGCCCGCGCCGATGCAGCAGCCGAAGCCAAGCGGCGCGCGGACGCGGAAGCGGCTCAGGCCCAGGCGGAACAAGCGCGCGTCCAGGCCGAACAGGCGAAAGCTGAAGCCGAAAAGATGAAAGAAGAGGCGGTCGCCGCCGCGAAGGAAGCGTCGCGCCAGAAAGAAGAGGCGGAAAAAGCCAAGGCCGAAGCCGTGGCCCAGCAGCAAGTGCTGGCGGCGGAAACGGACAAAGCTCGCGCCGCTGCGGCGCAATCGGAGACTCTGCGGCAGCAGGCGGAAAAAGAAAAGCAGGATCTGCGCGCCCGGTTGCTGCAGCAGCTCAACTCGATTCTGGCGACGCGCGACTCAGCTCGCGGATTGATCGCGAATATGTCGGACGTGCTGTTCCGCAGCGGAAGCTTCGAGCTGCTGCCGGGAGCGCGTGAGCGTCTGGCCAAGGTTTCAGGAATCGTGCTGGCCTATCCTAGCCTGCATGTTGCGGTGGAAGGCCACACCGACAGCGTAGGGAGCGATCAGTACAATCAGGATCTGTCAGAGCACCGCGCCCAGGCAGTGCGCGATTACTTTGTGCAGCAGGGCATCTCATCCAGTGCGGTCGAAGCACACGGCTTTGGCAAGAGCCAGCCGATTGCGTCCAACGACACGGCTGAAGGGCGTCAGCAAAACCGCCGCGTGGAACTGGTGCTCTCCGGCGATGCGATCGGCGGCGCGATGGACGGAGTGCCCTCGCAGAACGCTACCGCGCAGAACAAGTAAGCGGAAGTGGAAGAGCGGCGCTTTAGCGCCGCGTCAGGCGGCTGAATTAAGGTGGGCTTCAGCCCCGGCGGGCGCCATCCACGAAGGCCAACAGTTGTGTCGATTCAAACCTCCAATCCCTAAAGCGTCCGGGCACGGCGCTACACTGGAATTGCGCCGCACCGGAGGAATGGGATGACCAAACACCACGAGAAGTCCCTGCGCCAACATCTTCTCTACCTGCTCGAGGGTGGAGGAGCTCACGCTAAATTTGACGATGTCATCAAGGGCTTGCCGCCGAAGCTGCGCGGCGTGAAGCCAACGAAATTTCCGCACTCGCCGTGGATGCTCCTCGAACACATGCGGCTGGCGCAGTGGGACATTCTCGAATTCAGCCGCAACGCGAAGCACGTTTCTCCGGCGTGGCCGAGCGGATATTGGCCGAAGACAGAAGGTCCGCCGAACGCGGCGAGCTGGAACAAGAGCGTGCAGCAGTTTCGGCGGGATTTGAAAGCCATGCAGAATCTGGTCGCGAACCAGAAAACGGACTTGTTCACGCGGATTCCGTGGGGCGACGGCCAGACAATCCTGCGGGAGGCCCTGCTGGTGGCCGATCATAATGCCTACCACCTGGGGCAGATAATGGATGTTCGGCGCTGGTTAGGAGCTTGGAAGCGTTAGGCGTGCGGTTTCGCCGCGGGCGGCCGCGGATGGCGTACAGTTCTGCAGCGCAACAAGAGTAGCTTGCAATGTCGCAACGGCGCTAGAGAAGCCCAAGGCGAGAGGCAAGATCCAAGTCCAAACGTCCTTCCGAAGGCCAGCTTCGATCACTGCTGAACCAAGGAAAAGACCTGTACAAACAGCTTCTACAACCAACAGAAGAATCGTGCCGCGCGGACTCCACTTCTTCTGATACTTGTCGTAGTCGATAAGTTTCACGGATCACCTTCGCCATGCGGACCGTGCCAGTATAGTCCGACTGACCTGGAAGATCACGCCGGTCTTGCAATCGCCAATCGTGGGTCGGAAATTCTCGGTGTCTCCGTGCCTCCGTGGTGAGAACGTCCCGCTGGCCGTTTCCGGAACACGACTTTTACTCCTTCCCGCCAGCGCTCGTCAATGCTGACAAATTCCCACTCGACTTCAGGCGAAAGGTAGCGCAGCAGCACGTCGGTTTGGGGATGAATATGCAGTGCTGGCGCCACCAGATACAGCAACGGTTTTTCCGCCGACAACTCTTGCTCAGGGAAATATCCGAAGCGGGGAAATTCCTGGCGGGCGTGGTGCCACGCGACTCTTGACCAGTAATCGAGGCCCTGCAGCGGCAGGTGGATATCTTCGTCGGCTTTGAGTTCCACGACCGCGAGGCGGCCGTCGCGGGTGGTGGTCAACACGTCGAGCATGGCGCGGTCTGAGGCGGAGAACGCCGGAACCTGCGAATAGAGTGAGCGAGGCTGCAGGCGCTCGTCGATTACGCTGACGTCGGCCACGACTAGAGATTCCAGCCAGCGCTCAGGATGCAGCCGGAATAGCGGATGCTGGCGCGGGCCGTAGGGATGGCGAGTGTCGCGGATCGCCGTAAGCAGTTGCAGGAAGAATGGGAAGTTGCCGTCTTCAAGCACGCGCTCTTCAGCGCCTACGCCGAACACGATCTCCTGTTTGCTGCGGAAGGTTGCGGCTTCGGCGCCCATGCGGGCGCGGGCGAATTCGAGGCCGCGCCAGCGGAAGGCAAGCTCCGCGGCAGAGAGCACGGCGACCTCGCAGTTGGGCAGGATCGAGTTGATTCTGGCGATGGAGTTGGCGAAGCGTTCAAGTGCGGCCGATTCGTTGGCCGCGTGCATCAGGCGTGTAGCCACGTTGCCGCGGTCGGTGCAGTCGATTTCCACCAAGGCGTCGTGACGCTCGTCCAGCTCGAACAAACTCCACTTGGCTGCAGCACGGTTCAGGTTCGCCATGCGCTCGCGGACCAGCGCGGAACATCCCGTGGGCACGAACAAGTGCAGGCCCTCGACCAGAAACTTGCTAGCAGAAGAGTGGCGGCAAGCTTCCAGCCACAGGATCGCGAACGTCAGAGAGGCGTCGATCGAGGCCTGAGTTTCCGAGGCATTGACTCCGAGAACGGCGAACGCCGACTGGCCCTGGCGCAGCAGTCCGCGGGCGTAGATTGGCCCGAAAGACTTCTCCAGATCGACCGCTGTAGTGAGACGCGTCACAGTGAGGCCGGGAAAATGGCGATCAAGGGTGTGGCGCAGTTTTTGCTCGTAACTGGTGCGCGCCACTTTCTTGGCGGAAGGCGAGCGGCGGTCGCGCTCGCGGCAGATTTCGAGCCTGCTGGGCCGCGACTGGCCCAGGCGCTGCACAGCCAGTTTCAACGTGCCGTTCTTCACCTCGGCATCGAGCACGCGGCGCACGGTGTTGCGCTCGGCTGACCACAGATGCAGCAGGCACTTGTTGTAATCGCCCGAAATCGAGTACTTGGCGCGGCCCAGGTCGAAGGCCACCGCGCCGTCTTCGAGCACGACCGCGCCCGAGGCTTCGCTTAGGAAGTCCTGCACGGTGCGGGTAAGCGAGTCTGGGGTCACGAGTGGATTGTCCACATTGGGCGGGGCGCTGTCTGTGACGAGTGACCATCGTCATGTGCGGGGGTGTGCAAGAGTTGGCGTAAAGGGCGAGCCGGGGATGGGGTGTGGGATAATAACGATACTGGCTTTCCTGCGGAGTCCTGGCGTAAGTTGGGGACATCTAACAACTTGCACAAATGAGATTTAAATGAACAACTTGGATAAACATCCCTCGGATAGACAACGATTCTTTTTCGAACATTACGGCCTCACCGAGCACGATCTGGAACGCTATTTGTCGGCCGCGCTTTCCGCGGGCGGTGACTATGCCGATCTCTACTTCGAATATCTTTCATCGACCTCGCTGATGGTGGATGAGTCGATGGTGAAGTCGGCGTCGCAAGGCATCTCCGCCGGATGCGGAGTGCGTGTTGTCTCGGGCGAGCGCACGGGGTATGCCTACACCGACGATCTTTCTTCTGAGCGCATCTTGCATGCGGCGCGAACCGCAGCGTTGATTGCGAGCGCCCCGGCGAAGGCCACGGTGGCGGGATTTCAGAAAGCGGCGGCGCGGAGTTTGTATCCGGTGACGCTGCCCTCGGTGGACGCGGAAATCAGCGCCAAGGTTGAACTGGTGATGCGCGCCGACAAAGCGGCGCGGGCCTACGACGTGCGAATTCAGGAAGTGCGGGCCAGCTACGGGGACGAGTTGCGGAACATTCTGGTGGTCGGGTCAGACGGGACGTTTGCGGAAGATTCGCAGCCGCTGGCGCGCATGAATGTTTCCTGCATCGCGAAGACTGAAGGGAATTCGGCGCGCGGTTCGTCCGGTGGCGGAGGACGAGTAGCGCTGGATTTCTTTTTCGGAGAGAAGACTCCGGAATATTTCGCAAAAGAGTCGGCGCGGCAGGCGATTCTGCAACTCGATGCCCGCGAGGCTCCGGCGGGTGAAATGGAGGTGGTGCTCGGCCCGGGATGGCCGGGCGTTCTGCTGCATGAGGCCGTGGGACACGGACTGGAAGCGGACTTCAACCGCAAGAAAACATCCGCATTCGCGGGCCTGGTGGGCAAGCGCGTGGCCAGCGAGAAATGCACGGTGGTCGACAATGGCACCATGCCGTGGCGACGTGGATCGCTCAACGTCGACGACGAAGGCGAGCCGACGCAGGAAACCGTGCTCATCGAGAATGGAATTCTCAAGGGATATCTCAGCGACAAACTTTCGTCGCGGCTGATGGGAATTTCCGACACCGGCAACGGACGCCGTGAAAGTTACGAGCACATCCCAATGCCGCGCATGACCAACACCTACATGCTGGCCGGGCAAGACGATCCGGGAGACATTATCCGCTCGGTGAAGCGCGGAATTTACGCCGTGAATTTTGGCGGCGGGCAAGTCGACATCACGAACGGAAAATTTGTGTTCTCGGCGTCTGAGGCGTACATGATTGAGGATGGTCAGATAACCGCGCCGATCAAGGGCGCCACGCTGATCGGCAACGGGCCCGATGTGCTGACGCGGGTTTCAATGGTGGGCAACGATCTGAAACTGGACGAAGGCGTGGGCACATGCGGCAAGGATGGTCAGGCCGTGCCGGTGGGCGTAGGAATTCCGACGCTGAAGATTGATCGGCTCACCGTCGGCGGAACCGCCAGGAAAGATCCTGGCGGATTTATGCAGTAAGGCTTTTCACCACGGATTCACGCGGATCTGTACTGACACTTCCTGAATCCCAGAAATCTTATGTCTTCTACTCAAGTCGAAACTGGAAATCCGAAAGTCACCACTGACCTTCGCGAGATCGCGCAGGACATTGTCCGCCGCGCCATGGCCGGCGGTGCCACGGCCGCCGAGTGTGTCGTCCGCGAAGGCGACGAATTCTCCACGCTCGTTCGCCTTGGACAAGTTGAGACCCTGAAGGAGTCGGGGTCGAAGTCTATCGGGGTGCGTGTGTTCTTCGGGCAGCGCGCGGCCAGCACTTACTCGAGTGATTTTTCGCGGGCCGGACTCGATCGCATGGTCCAGTCTGCTTTAACGCTGGCGAAGATTACGTCGGAAGATCCGTTTGGCGGCATCCCCGCGGCTGAACAGTTAGGCCAGCTCTCCGGCAATTTGGATCTCTATCACGAAGACGTGTACTCGCTTCCCGGGCCCGACCGCATCGACTACGCGCGGCGTGCGGAAAAGGCGGCGCTCGATTTCGATCCGCGCATCAAGAACAGCGAAGGCGGATCGTTTGACGCCGCCACGGGGCACAAAGTGCTGGCAAATTCGCACGGCTTCGTGGGCGAATATCGGCGGTCTTATTGTTCGGTGGCGGCGGTGCCGATCGCACAGACCGAGACCGGAGCCATGCAGCGCGATTACTGGTATTCCGTGGCACGCACGCTGTCCAAGCTGGACGCACCGGAGAAAGTTGGCAAGATTGCCGCGGAGCGGACGCTGCGTCGGCTGGGCGCGCGCAAGGCCAAGACCGCGCAGGTGCCGATTATTTTCGATCCCATGGTTTCGACTTCGATTCTGGAACACATTTTCGAAGGCGTGAACGGAGATTCGGTTTACCGTGGCGCGTCTTTTCTTGCCGGCAAGCTAGGACAGAAAATTGCCGGCGACAACGTCACCATCATCGACGATGGCACGATTGTGGGCGGATTCGGTACGAGTCCATTCGACGGCGAGGGCGTGCCGACGCGGCGCACGGTTGTCATCGAGAACGGCGTGCTGAAGTCATATTTACTCAACACCTACACCGCCAAGAAACTTAAACTGCAAACTACCGGCAACGCCGCGCGCGGGCTGGCGGGCACTCCGGGCATTGGGCCAGGAAATTATTTTCTGCAGCCGGGAACGAAGACGGCGAAGGAAGTGATTTCCGGCGTGAAAGAAGGGCTCTACGTTACGGAATTCCTGGGCCAGGGCGTGAACCTGGTCACCGGCGACTATTCGCGCGGGGCGTCGGGCATGTGGATTTCCGGCGGAGAGTTCGCGTATCCGGTGGAAGAAATCACGGTGGCGGGAAATTTGAAGGAATTATTCTTCAACATTTCTGAGATCGCCAACGATCTGGAGTTTCGCGGGTCGGTCGCGGCTCCGACGATTCGCGTCGACGGCCTCACCGTCGGCGGCGAGTAGCAGATCCCCACCCGGAGTGATCGCGCCAAGTATCCCGAGCCACAAATGCAAGCCGCGAAGCGCCCGGCGTCGCTCAAGAGATTCGTAGAACCAGTAAGGTTGCGTCGTCGCGGAAATTCCCACCGCAGAAAGCCGTGACCTGCTGCATGATGGCGCGTTGAACTTCGAGCGCGCTTCCGTGGCGTGCGTGAGCGGCTGCCAGCAGACGCTCGTCGCCGAACTCTTCGAGGTTGGCGTTTTCGGCTTCCGTGATGCCGTCCGTTGACAGTATCAGTTGGTCGCCCGGTTGAAGTTGCGCGGTGTAGTCCTGATAAGTCCAATCCGGCAGCGCACCCAGCACAGCTCCTCCTCCCGGCAAAGTTTCTGTTGTGCAATTGCTCCGCAACAGAAGTCCGGGTGAGTGTCCGGCGTTCTCGTAGGTGAGCGTGCGTGTGTGGGCGTCGAGCACCGCGTAGAAGAAAGTTACAAACTTCCCCGGAGCGGTGTTTGCACAAAGGAACTTGTTCAGTTTGGTGCAGACCACCTGAGGCGATGCCTCGGCGGTGGCGAAGGCGCGAAAGGAAGCCTGGAGATTCGCCATGAGCAACGCGGCGGTGATTCCTTTTCCGGCGACATCGCCCACGCAAATGCCGAGGCGGTCTTCGTCCAGCTGAATCACGTCGAAGTAGTCGCCACCGACTTCGCGCGCCGGCTGCCAGGCTCCGGCGATCTGAACTCCGGCAAACTGCGGCAGCGTGCTGGGCAGCAGCATTTGCTGGATCTCCCGCGCCCGCTTGAGTTCTTCCTCCTGCTGCTGCAGCGCGATGGTCCCTTTCTCGACTGTCTGCTCCAACTGTTGATTGCGTTGTTTCAGCGTTTGTTGGAGTTCTTCGATACCGTACGCAACGACGTTGGCGATCATCACGACGACGATGCAGAAATAACCGATTTTGGAAAAGAGAACCCGAAATGGCTCGGGCTCGATTTTGGTCAGCTGCAGAAACAGTATCGAGCTCACTGCGCAGATCACGCCGAAAATGAGTTGGATGGGGAAAAATGCGATCCAGTTCCACGGGCGCGGGCGCCCCACGAACAGGCGGCGGCTCTCTAAAGCGAGAGGAACGACGAGGTTGCCTACCGTGAGCGTCGCCAACAGTATGACCCACAGGGAAGCGGGCTGATTGATCGAAATCAACAAGGCATAAACGACGAACGCGATGGCCACGAGCATCTGTTCGACCTGGAAAATGCGGCGCGACAGAAGCGAACGTTTCTCGGAGGTGACGGAAACAGGGCTCACGCGTGACTCGCAGTCGAAATCAAACAGCAAGAGTAACGCTGAGTGAACAAAAAGTCATTGCCACCCGGATGGCAGCCAAGGGGAGCAAGTTTCGGCTTGCTTATGATCTGGGTGTATTCTGTTCTGCGCGTATGCGAAGAACGATCTCCAGCTATGTGCTTCTGCTCGGTCTCCTCGGTCTACTCGTTGCGGGCTCGACTCTGGCGCAGGCCCAGGCCCAGCCGAACGCCCCTGCCCAATACTTCTTCGTACTGTTGAATCGTCCTGCCAATGCTCCGCAGCTGAGCAAAGAGGCGGGTGAAAAGCTTCAGGAAGAGCACATGGCCAATATCCGCAAGATGGCTGCCGAACACAAACTTGTGATCGCCGGGCCGTTCATGGACGACACGGTGCTGCGAGGCATCTTTGTGTTCCAGGCAGACTCGGCGTCACAAGTGCAGGAGTGGGCCGATAGTGATCCGGCGGTTAAAGCAGGCCGTCTCTCCGCCGAGGTTCATGGGCCGTGGCTCGTTGAACCGAGCGCGATTCACAATCCATCCGAGCCTCCCGGACTCGAGCAGTACACGCTGGTTCTGATGAAGCGCGGCGACCGTTGGAACCCAAACGCGCCGGAGTTTATGGATGTGATGAAGCAGCATCACGCTTTCGTCAAGCAGATGACAGATCAGGGGAACATGGCCCTTGCCGGACCGTTCCCGCTCAGCGATCAGGGCGAGCTGCGGGGAGTCGCCATTTTCCGCGTGGGAACAGAGCAGACTGCCAGGTTGACGCAAGAAGACCCCATCGTGAAAGCGGGCCTGATCAAAACTGAAATTCATCCATGGGCCACAGGCAAAGGGGTGCTGGCGTCGGGACAGCCGATGCAATAAGAGCGTCCTGCAACTGCTCATCCCGAGGGGACGAAATGAAATTCGCCAGGGTAGTTTTCTGGATTGCCGGCATCTGGGGCGTTCTGATTCTGGCGCCTCTTTATTTTATGTTTAATGCGATCGGGCGCAACGATCCTCCGGCCATTACGCATCCGGGCTTCTATTATGGATTCGTCAGCGTGGGGCTGGCGTGGCAGGTTGTGTTTTTCTACATCGCGCGGGACCCCGTCCGGTTGCGGCCGATGATGATTCCTTCCGTAATCGAGAAGTTCGGGTACGGGGCTTCCCTGCTCGTTCTCTATTTCCAGCAGCGCATTCATGCGTCGGATCTGGTGTTGGGCGGAGTGGATGTGCTGCTTGGCGTGCTATTTCTGCTTGCTTTCCTTCGAACTTCGGCTTAGACATTCCTGTGCGGCAGCGTCTATCGCATCGGGAGACTCCATGAATCGACGATCGTTCTTGAAGTGGGCCGAGTTGGCTGGGCTGGCGGTTGGACTTCCTTCTGCTTCGGTGTTGGCCTCGACCGCGGACGTCGCGAAACGCGGTTCGCGCGCCCATGAACCGTCAGCCAAGACGGTCGCGTCGCCCCAAACCATTCTGCTGAAAGACTACCGGCCCAAATCCATCTACAAGATTCCGATCACGCAGATTGCCAAGGCCAAATTTCCCATCATCGACATGCACTCCCATCCCTACGCCAATACGGAGCGCGAGATTGACGACTGGGTCAAAAATATGGATGAGGTCGGAGTTCAAAAGACGCTGATTTTGACGAAGACCACGGGCGTGGAGTTTGACGACATTTACCGGAAGTACTCGAAGTATCCGGAACGGTTTGAGATGTGGTGCGGCTTCGACTTTACGGGCTACGACAAACCGGGCTTCGGCGCGGCCGCCGTGAAGGAGTTGGAACGCTGCCACCAGGCAGGGGCGCGCGGCGTGGGAGAGATCCACGACAAAGGGAAGGGGCTCAGGTCGGGAAAATTGAATGCGCCGGGAATGCATCCGGATGATGCGCGAAT
>Ga0209415_10009276_pt1 | contig 16927 bp, 12 predicted proteins | sample PeaSoiSIISIP2007_FD_187696 | JGI IMG/M metagenome (GOLD analysis project Ga0209415, IMG submission 187696) | Peat soil microbial communities from Weissenstadt, Germany - SII-SIP-2007 (SPAdes) (version 2) | ecosystem: Environmental > Terrestrial > Soil > Wetlands > Peat | place: Germany... | reverse complement strand
GGGCCGCATGGCGGCTTTGTCGGCCCGCATCGTCGAGGTTTCCGAACGCTACGGCCTGCCCCTGGACCCGACGCGGCCGGTGCACAGCCTGTCGGTGGGCGAACGCCAGCGGGTCGAGATCGTGCGCAGCCTGCTGGGCGAGCCGCGCCTGCTGATCATGGACGAGCCAACCTCGGTCCTGACCCCGCAAGAGGTGGAACGTCTGTTCACCACCCTGCGCCAACTGGCCGCCGAGGGCCGCACCATCCTTTATATCAGCCATAAGCTGGAAGAAATCCGCGCCCTATGCGATCGCGCCACCGTGCTGCGCGGCGGTCGGGTCGCCGCCTCCTGCGATCCCCGCTCCAGCTCGGCCCGGCAGTTGGCCGAAATGATGATCGGCACCGAATTGACCAGCCCCAACCGGCGCACCGGAACCCTGGTCGAGGGCGAAGCCTTGCTGGAAATCCAAGGGCTGCACACCACCTCCGACGATCCGTTCGCCACCAACATCCGCAACGCTTCGCTGTCGGTGAGGGCCGGTGAAATCGTCGGCATCGCCGGTGTCGCCGGCAATGGTCAGGCCGAGCTGCTGTCGGCCCTGTCCGGGGAAGTGTTGTCGCCCACACCCAAGATGGTGCGCATCTGCGGCACCGATGCCAGTCATCTCGGCCCCCGCGCCCGCCGCCGTTTAAGCCTGGCCTTCGTGCCCGAGGAACGGCTGGGACGCGGCGCCGTGCCCGATATGAGCCTGGCCGACAACGCCCTGCTGTCGGGTTACGGCAGCGGCGGACTGGTCCAACGAGGCCTGGTGCGCTTCGGACGAACCAAGCGCCATGCGGAAAAAATCATCGAACGCTTCGGCGTCGCCGCTCGCGGCCATGGCAGTCAGGCCCGCTCGTTATCGGGGGGCAATCTGCAAAAGTTCATCATCGGCCGCGAGATCATGCAGAAGCCGCGCCTGCTGATCGCCGCCCAGCCCACCTGGGGCGTCGATGCCGGAGCCGCCGCCGCCATTCATCAGGCGTTGATCGATCTGGCCCGCAGCGGCGCCGCCGTGCTGGTGGTGTCTCAGGACCTGGACGAGCTGTTTTCCCTGTGCGACCGCATCGCCGTCATCCAGGGCGGGCGGCTGTCCGATGCGGTGCCGGCGGCGGAAAGCTCTATCGAGCGCATCGGCCTGCTGATGGGCGGCGTCTTCGACGATGGACAGATGGAGGCCGCCAATGCTTCGGCTTGAGGCTCGGGCTCATCCCTCGACCACGGCGCTGCTGCTGTCGCCGCTGCTGGCCATCGCCCTGACCTTGCTGAGCGGAATGGTTTTGTTCGCCGTTCTGGGCTTCGATCCCGTTAAGACCCTGGCCGCCTATTTCCTCAAGCCCCTGGACAGCCTGTACGGCCTGTCGGAACTGACCGTGAAGGCCACGCCCCTGTTGCTCTGCGCCATCGGGCTGGCCTTGGGATTTCGGGCCAATATCTGGAACATCGGGGCCGAGGGGCAGTTCATCATGGGGGCCATCGCCGGATCGGGGGTGGCTCTGTTTCTGCGCCCTGAACATGGCGCGTCCTGGGTGCTGCCCGCCATGTTCCTGGCCGGAGCCCTGGGCGGCATGGCCTGGGCCGCCTTTCCCGCCGTGCTGAAGCTGCGTTTCAACGCCAGCGAAATCCTGACCAGCCTGATGCTGACCTATGTGGCCGATCTGTTCCTGCGCTGGCTGGTCAACGGCCCCTGGCGCGATCCCGACGGCTATAACTTCCCCCAATCACGCATGTTTGAACCCGATGTGGTGATCCCGCCCTTGCTGGACGGCACCCGCCTAGGCTTTGGCGCTGTGCTGGCCTTGGCCGTCGCCCTGGGCGGCTGGTTCCTGCTGTCGCGCACCTTCCTGGGATTTCAAATCAAGGTCATCGGCCTGACCGCCGCCGCCGCCGGCTATGCCGGGTTCAATCGCGCCCGCATCACCTGGATGTCGCTGATGCTGTCGGGCGGGTTGGCGGGTATCGCCGGGTTGAACGAGGTGGCCGGTCCCATCGGCCAGCTGACGCCCTTCGTCTCGCCGGGCTATGGCTTTACCGCCATCATCGTCGCCTTTCTGGGGCGGCTGCATCCCTTCGGCATTCTGCTGGCCTCGCTGATGCTGGCCCTGACCTATCTGGGCGGAGAATCGGCACAAATCGCTCTGGGCCTGCCGGTGGCGGTGACCAATGTGTTTCAGGGAATGCTGCTGTTCTTCCTGCTGGCCTGCGAAGTGCTGATCCGCTATCGCCTGCGCCGTCAATATCGGCGCGAGGCCTGATGCCATGACTGAAACCATCGCCATCCTCGTCTCGATGATCCTGGCCGCCACCCCGCTGCTGTTCGCGGCTCTGGGCGAAGTGATCACCGAAAAATCCGGCGTCCTCAATCTGGGGGTCGAAGGCATGATGCTGGCCGGAGCCGTCACCGGCTTCGCCGTAGCCGCCAGCGGCTATGGTCCCTGGCTGGCTATTGTGTGTGCCGCTCTGGCCGGAGCCGCCATGGCCGCTATTTTCGGCCTGCTGACCTTGCTGCTGCTGGCCAATCAGGTAGCCACCGGCCTGGCCTTGACCATGTTCGGCATCGGCCTGTCGGCCCTGGTCGGCAAGCCCTTTGTCGGCGTGCCGCTGGAGAAGCTGCCATCCCTGCCCATCCCCGGCCTGAGCCGGTTGCCCTTTGTCGGGCCGCTGCTGTTCCAGCATGACGGGTTGGTTTATCTGGCGGTGCTGCTGACCGCCGCCGTTCATCTGTTCCTGACCCGCAGCCGGGCCGGGCTGGTGGTGCGGGCGGTCGGTGAAAACCACGACGCAGCCCACTCCCTGGGCTTTCCGGTACGGTTGATCCGTTTTGGCTGCGTGCTGTTCGGCGGGGCCATGGCCGGACTGGGCGGAGCCTATCTGTCTCTGGCCTACACCCCCATGTGGGCGCAGAACATGACCGCCGGGCGAGGCTGGATCGCCTTGGCCCTGGTGGTGTTCGCCACCTGGAAACCTTGGCGGGTGCTGGCCGGAGCCCTGCTGTTCGGCGGCTTCACCATCGCCCAGCTGCACGCCCAGGGATTGGGGCTGGCGGTGCCGCCGGAATTCCTGGCCATGCTGCCTTATCTGGCGACCGTGCTGGTTTTGGTGCTTATCTCGCGGGATGCCGCCCGCATCCGCCTGAGCGCCCCGGCCTGCATCGGGAAGCAGTTCCACCCAGACGATTAAACATTATAATCCACACACCCATCCAAGGATCACGGGGAGAGCGCGATGAAATTTGCGAAATGGGCTTTTGCCCTGGCGATGCTGGCAGGAACTGCCGCCGCCCAAGCCGAACCTCTGAAAGCCGCTTGGGTCTATGTGGGGCCGGTCAGCGATCATGGCTACAGCTTCCAGCATGACCAGGGGCGCAAGGCTGCCGAGGCTGCCTTTGGCGACCAGCTGCAAACCAAATTCGTCGAAAGCGTGCCCGAAGGCGCCGACGCCGAGCGGGTGGTCAATCAACTGGCCGCCGATGGCTACAAGCTGATTTTCTCGACCTCGTTCGGCTTCATGAACGCCACCCTGAAGGTGGCCCAGCGATACCCCGACGTGAAGTTCGAGCACGCCACCGGCTATAAGCGGGCCGCCAATGTCTCGACCTATTCCGCCCGCTTCTATGAAGGCCGCACCGTGCTGGGCACCATCGCCGGCAAGATGACCAAAAGCGGCGTCATCGGCTATGTGGCCTCAATCCCCATCCCGGAAGTGGTCAGCGGCATCAACGCCTTCACCATCGCTCTTCGCAAGGTCCGCCCCGACGCCGTGGTCAAGGTCATCTATGTGAATTCCTGGTACGATCCCGGCAAGGAAGCCGCCGCCGCCAAGGCGCTGATCGACCAGGGAGCCGACGTCATCGCCCAGCATACCGACAGCCCCGCCCCGGTGCAGACCGCCGAAGAGCGCGGCGTCTGGTCGTTCGGTCAAAGCTCGGACATGACCCGCTTCGGGCCGAAACATCACCTGACCGGCGTTATCGAGAACTGGAACGAATACACCGTCCAGGAAGTGAAGGCCGTGATGGACGGAACCTGGAAGAGCCATGACACCTGGGGCGGTCTGGCCAGCGGCATGGTGCAGCTGGCGCCGTTCAATCCGGCCATGCCCAAGGATGTGGCCGATGCCGCCAACAAGGTGCGCGCCGACATCATCGCCGGCAAGCTCGATCCCTTCGCCGGGCCTTTGAAGGATCAGGACGGCAAGGAAATCCTGGCCGCCGGAAAAAGCTTCACCGACGCAGAAATCCTCAACATGAAATTCTATGTCGAGGGCGTGCAGGGCAACCTGCCGAAATAACGAAAACGGGGGGCTTGAAGCCCCCCGTTCCTTTTGTGCGGAAAACCGGACACATCCTTTTGGGGATTAGAATCCGGGAACCACGATCCCCGGATACTTCTTCAGGACGAAATCCTTGATCTCCTGGGAGTGGTACGCCTTGACCAGCGCCTTGACCCACGGCTTGTCCACATCCGCCGTGCGCACCACCAGGATGTTCACATAGGGGCTGTCGGCGGCTTCGCGGGCGATCGCGTCCTTGGCCGGGTCAAGCTTGCCCTGAATGGCGTAGTTGGTGTTGATCACCGCGGCATCGACGTCGGGCAGATAATGGGGAACCTGGGCGGCATCCACTTCGACGATCTTGACCTTCTTCGGATTGCCGACAATGTCGAGAACGCTGGGGATGATGCCGACGCCGTCCTTCAGCTTGATGATGCCCTTGCTCTGCAACAGCAGCAGCGCACGGCCGCCATTGGACGGATCGTTGGGAATGGCAATCTTGGCGCCTTCGGGCAGAGCCTCCAGGCTTTTGAACTTGGCGGAATAAACCCCGATGGGGAACACCACGATGGGAGCAACCGAGGTCAGCTTATAGCCGCGATCGGCGATCTGTTGATCCAGATAGGGCTTGTGCTGAAAAGCGTTGGCGTCCAAATCCCCGTCATTCACCGCCGGATTGGGCCGGGTATAGTCGGAGAACTCGAAGATTTGCAGATCAATGCCATCCTTCGCCACCTGCTGCTTCACCAGCGCGGCAATCTCGGCATGAGGGCCGTTTTCGACGCCGATCTTGATGCTTTCAGCCTGGGCGGCGCCGAAAGCCCCCTGAGCCAGGAGCACAGCTACCGCCGCAAGCTTCACGAACTTCTTCATATAACTGCCCTCCAAATCTTATTAGGCCCGCCCATCGGATGGGCTGAAAACCTGCCTGAGTCTTTTATCTACTCAGTGAATGTCATTTGTCAAACATGATGCACAGAAAAAATGTTGTTTAACGATTATCAACATATAAAATTTGATAAATCATATCTTTGGGAATAATATCTGACCAACACATGCCATATACAGGCTGCAGATGATCGAAATCCAGAATTTATCCAAACATTTTCAAGGATCTAAGACAAAGACCGAGGTTCTCTCCGGGGTCTCGCTGTCGATCCGCCAGGGGGAAATCTTCGGCATCATCGGGCGTTCCGGTGCGGGCAAAAGCACGCTGGTGCGCTGCATCAACCTGCTGGAACGCCCGGATTCGGGAAAGGTTCTGGTGGATGGCCGCGACATCATCTTGCTGTCCGAGGCCGAACTGCGTCAGGCCCGGCGCAAGATCGGCATGATTTTTCAGCATTTCAATCTGCTGTCGTCGCGCACCGTTTTCGACAATGTGGCCTTTCCCCTGGAACTGGCCGGGCTGAGCAAGGCCGAGATCGCCAAGACCGTCGCCCCCCTTCTCGATCTGGTGGGACTGAGCGACAAGAGCACCAGCTATCCGGCTCAATTGTCCGGCGGGCAAAAGCAGCGTGTGGGCATCGCCCGCGCCTTGGCCTGCAATCCTTCGGTCCTGCTGTGCGACGAAGCCACCTCGGCCCTGGACCCGGAAACCACCAAATCCATTCTGGCCCTGCTGCAAGACATCAACCGCAAGCTTGGCCTGACCATCGTGCTGATTACCCACGAGATGCCGGTGATCAAGGAAATCTGTCACCGCGTCGCCGTGCTGGATCAGGGAAAGGTGGTCGAGGAAGGATCGGTTTTCGATCTTTTCACCACCCCCAAAGCTGAAATCACCCGCAGCTTCGTCAGCGATCTGGTGGATCGGGAGCTGCCGCAGAACCTCAAGGAACGGCTGGCTCAGTCCGCCTCAGTCCTGGGCAATCCGGTGCTGCGCATTCTGTTCACCGGGCCGAACGCCAATGATCCGGTGATTTCCGACGTGGTGCGCCGTTTCGATATTTCCCTGAACATCCTGCAAGGAAACGTGGACTACATCCAGGGTGCGCCTTACGGCAATATCGTGGTCGAAGCCATTGGCGAAGCGCAGGTCATTCAGGCCGCCATCGACTATATCCGCAACAACAATCTTCGCGTGGAGGTTCTCGGCCATGTCGCCAATCATGATCGGGCTGATGCTTGACGCCCTGTGGGAGACGCTGATCATGGTCGGCATCTCCTCGGTCATTTCGGCGCTTCTCGGCATTCCCCTGGGGGTGTTGCTGGTGGTGACCGGCAAGGGCCATATTCTGGAACATCCCCGCTTCAACTGGGTGGCCGGCATCATCGTCAATGCCGCCCGGTCGACGCCGTTCATCATTTTGCTGGTGGCGATCATTCCGCTGACCCGGCTGATCGTCGGCACCTCTATCGGCACGGCGGCGGCCATCGTGCCTCTGACCATCGCCGCCATTCCCTTCGTCGCCCGGCTGGCGGAAACCTCGCTGCGCGAGGTCGATCCCGGCCTGGTGGAAACCGCGCAAGCCATGGGGGCGACGCCGGGACAGATCATTCTAAAGGTGCTGATCCCCGAAGCCTGGCCGGGCATCATCGCCGGCCTGACCATCACCCTGGTCAGCCTGATCGGCTATTCGGCCATGGCCGGAGCCGTCGGCGGCGGCGGCCTGGGAGATCTGGGCATCCGCTATGGCTATCAACGCTTCCAGCCGGAAGTGATGCTGTCGGTGGTGGTGATTCTGATCATATTGGTCCAAGGCTTCCAAAGCCTGGGAGACGCCCTGGCCCGCAAGCTGAACAAGCGTCTGATCGGCAAGCGCGGAGCCTGAACCCATGAACGCCCCCAGGCTTTAGGCCATGAGGGGGCGTTCACGGATCACGTCCCTATAAGGAATCCTTCCAGCCACCGCCTGCTGCGGCATAGATATCCACCAAATCCCGACGCAATCCGGCATCCGAGGCCGCCAAGGCGGATTCGGCGTCCAACAGATTGCGTTCGGCCACCAGCACATCCAGCAGGCCGGTATAGCCGTTGCTGTATTGCTGGCGGGCCAGTTCGGCGGCCTTGCGGTTCTGGCTCACTCCGGTTGAAAGCGAGACATTGCGGCTGGCTTCGTTGCCATAGCTGGACAGAGCGTTTTCCATATTCTCCAACGCCTCCAGCACTGTTTGCTGATAGCTGAGGAAAGCCTGGCTCTGCCGAGCATCCGCCGTGTCGATCTGGGATTCGATGCGGCCGAAATTCAGCACCGGCTGGACCAGCCCGACGCCGACGCCCCAGGGGGTGGAGGAAAACGGGCTGGCGCTTTGGGCGCCGAACAGGGCCGTCAGGGAAATATCGGGGAACAATTCGGCGGTAGCCGCGTCTTTGGCTGAAAGGCTGGCGGCGAAACGCCGCTCGGCGGCGCGAACATCGGGACGGGCCGCCAGAACTTTAGCGGGCGCCGCCACCAGAATATGCGGGTCCAGCGGCTTCAGATCCCGGGCCGTCGCCAACAGCACATCGCGGCTGCCGGGCGGATGCCCCAACAAAACATTCAGCCGGTTCAGAGAGGCGTCCCGGCTGGCCTGCAAACTGGGGATCAAAGCCTCGGTCGCAGAAACCTGAGCCCCGGCCCGCTGCACGTCGAAATCGCTGGCCATGGCTCCTTGCTGCTGAACCTGGATCAAATGCAGGGTCTGGCGTTCGGTTTCGAGATTTTGTTTGGTCAGCTCGATCTGGCGCTGGGCGTTGCGCAGGGCGAAGTAATTACGGGCGACATCGGCCAACAAGCCGACGCGGACGCCCTGGCGGGTATCCTCTTCGGACTCCAGCAGAGCCGTGGCTTCGGCCAGGCGGGCCTGATTCTTGCCGAACAAATCCAGCTCCCAGCTGGCCTGCAAATCGGTTTCGCCAATGCTCACCGCTTTCTTATTGGTGGCATAGCCCTGATTGGCCCGCTGGGCGCTGGCGGTGGCACTGATGTCGGGCAGCAACCGGGACTGCGCCAACCCGCTGGCGGCCCGCGCTTCTTCGACGCGGGCTTTGGCGATCTGCAAGGTCTTGTTGTTGGCCAAGGCTTCCGCGATCAGGCCATCCAGCAGCGGATCATCGAAATGACGCCACCAGTCATGCTCGACCTCGGCCGAGTCGTTGGCCACCAGAGGCGCGCTCAAATCAGCCGGCGTCGCCCCGCCGGTCAGACGGTTCCACATCTGCGAGATGCTGACCCCGGAATCCTGTTGACCAACCGGGCTGGTGCATCCCGACAACAGGGTGGCGGCCAGCAAAGCGGCCAGCGGCGCTTTCTTCAAATCAGACATGGTGATGCACCTTCTCGGTTCCGGTGATGCGCTTTTCCAGCGCACGCATGAGCACATAAAAGACCGGGGTCAGGAACAGGCCGAAAAACGTCACGCCCAGCATTCCCGAAAACACCGCGATGCCAATGGCATGACGCATTTCCGAGCCCGCCCCCGACGACGCCACCAACGGCACCACGCCCATGATGAAGGCGAAAGAGGTCATCAGGATCGGACGCAGCCGCAGATGGGCTGCCTCGATGGCGGCTTCGACGGTTCCCTTGCCGTCGATCTCCAGTTCGCGGGCGAACTCGACGATCAGGATGGCGTTCTTGCAGGCCAACCCGATCAGCACAAACAGGCCGATCTGGGTGAACATATTGTTGTCGCCGCCGGTGATCCACACGCCGGTAATGGCCGACAGCAGGCACATGGGCACGATCAGAATGATGGCCATGGGCAGGAACAGGCTTTCGTATTGGGCCGCCAAAACCAGAAACACCAGCAGAACGCAGATGGGAAACACCAGAAAGGCGGTATTGCCCGACAGAATTTGCTGATAGGTCAATTCGGTCCATTCGAAGCTCATGCCCTTGGGCAGAGTGTCGTTGAGGATTTGCGTGATGGCCTGCTGGGCCTGTCCGGTCGAAAATCCCGGAGCCGGCCCGCCGTTCAGATCGGCGGAACGGAAGGCGTTGTAGCGCATGGCGCTGTCGGGGCCGGTGGTTTCCGTCACCCTCAGAACAGACCCCAGCGGCACCATGCGCCCCTCGAAGTTCTTGGTCTGCAGCCTGAGAATATCGTCAGGCTTGGAGCGGAACTGCCGGTCGGCCTGGGCGATGACCTGATAGGTGCGCCCGAATTTGTTGAAATCGTTGACGTAGAGCGATCCCAGATAAATCTGCATGGTGTCGAACACGTCTTGGACATCCACCCCCAGCTGCGCCGCCTTGGTGCGGTCCAGATCGGCATAAAGCTGCGGCGTACTGATCTTGTAGCTGGAAAACACCCGCATCAGCTCCGGCGCGGCGGCGGCTTTGGCCTGCACCGCCTTCATGGCCTGATCAAGCGCCTCATAGCCCTGATCGGTGCGGTCTTCCACCTGCAGCTTGAAGCCGCCGATGGTGCCCAAGCCCTGAACCGGCGGCGGCGGGAAGATGGCGATGAAGGCATCCTTCACCCCCAGATATTTCCCCTGCAACCGCTGAGAAATGGCGAAGCCCGACAGATCCGCCGATTTGCGTTCCTCGAACGGCTTTAAGGTGACAAAGACAATGCCCGCCGACGGGCTGTTGATGAAGCCGTTGATGGACAGCCCCGGAAAAGCGATGGCGCTTTCCACGCCCGGCTCCTTCAGGGCGATGTCGGACATGGTGCGGATGACCGCCTCGGTACGATCCAGGGTCGCCCCATCGGGTAGTTGGGCGAAGCTCACCAGATATTGCTTATCCTGGGTGGGCACAAAGCCCGGCGGCACCTTTTGAAAACCCAGATAGGCCGCGCCCAGCAGCAGGGCATAGACCAGCATGGACAAGGATTTACGCCCCAAAATGCCGGTGACGCCCCGGCCATAGCTGGCGGAACCGCTATGGAAGACCCGGTTGAACCCTCGGAAGAAACGCCCCAGCACCCGATCCATGCCGCGGGTCAGCGCATCCTTGGGCGCGCCCTGCCCCCGCAGCAAGGTCACCGACAGAGCCGGAGACAGAGTCAGCGAGTTAAAGGCGGAAATCACGGTGGAAAAAGCGATGGTCAGGGCGAACTGACGATAAAACTGCCCGGTCAGGCCGCTGACGAAGGCGATCGGCACGAACACCGCGCACAGCACCAAAGCGATGGCGATGATCGGCCCGGTCACTTCGCGCATGGCCTTGATGGTGGCGTCGCGGGGCGACAAACCGTTCTCGATATTGCGTTCCACATTCTCGACCACGACGATGGCGTCATCGACCACGATACCGATGGCCAGAACCAGGCCGAACAGCGACAAGGCGTTAATGGAAAAGCCGAAGACATGCATGATGCCGAAGGTGCCGATGATGGAAATCGGCACCGCCAGCAGAGGGATGATCGAGGCCCGCCAGGTTTGCAGGAACAGAATCACCACCAGCACCACCAGCACCACCGCTTCCAGCAGGGTATGGACCACCGCTTCGATGGAGCCGCGCACGAAGACGGTCGGATCATAGGCGATGCGGTAATCCAGCCCTTCGGGGAAGTTCTTCTTCAGCTCGGCCATGGTGGCCCGCACCTGATTGGAAATCTCGATGGCGTTGGAGCCCGGAGCTTGGAAAACCGGAATAGCCACCGCCGGCTTGTTGTCGAGAAGCGAGCGCAGGCCGTATTGAGAGGCGTCCACCTCGATACGGGCCACATCCTTCAGCCGGGTCACCACACCGCCATCGCGCTTGATAATGACTTCCGAGAACTGGTCGGCATCGGTCAGGCGCCCCTGGGCGTTGATGGGAAGTTGCAGCTCGATGCCCGCGCCATAGGGCGGGCCGCCGATGACGCCGGCGGCGATCTGGACATTCTGACGGCGGATGGCGGCCACCACTTCGTCGGCGGTCATGCCGCGCTCGGCCACCTTTTGCGGGTCAAGCCAGATGCGCATGGCGTAATCCCCCGAACCGAACAGATCGACGCTGCCGATACCGGGAATTTTCGCCAGTTGGTCCTTCACGTTCAACAGCGCGTAATTGCGCAGATAGAGCATGTCGTACCGCTCGTTGGGCGAGGTCAGATGCACCACCATGGTCAGATCGGGCGAGCTTTTGACCGTGGTGACGCCCAATTGCCGGGTCACTTCCGGCAAGCGGGTCAAAGCCTGGTTCACCCGGTTCTGCACCAATTGCGTGGCCAGATCAGGGTCGGTTCCCAGTTTGAAACTGACGGTCAGGGTCAAGGTTCCGTCGCTGGCCGCCTGAGAAAACATGTAGAGCATGTTCTCGACGCCGTTGATCTGTTCCTCCAGCGGCGTGGCGACGGTTTCGGCGATCACCTTGGGGTTGGCGCCGGGGAACTGCGCCTTGACGATGACCGAAGGCGGCACGACTTCGGGATATTCGGAAATCGGCAGCAAAAACATCGACACCAGACCCGCCAGCAGAATGACCGTCGAGATCACTCCGGCGAAAATGGGCCGATCGATAAAGAATTTGGACAGATTCATAGCGGGCTCTTCCAGACGGGAACCAACGATTAATTAACGGACTGAGCCGGCTTGGCGGGGATCAGCGAGGCTTCCCGCACGGCAACCACCGTATCGGGGCGGACATGCTGCAAGCCGTCGACGATCACCCGATCGCCCGCCTGCAAGCCGGACAGAACGATGCGCTGGCCATCGACCTGCGAGCCCAACCCCACCTCGCGGTAGGCCACCTTGCCCCCCTCGCCGACCACATAGACGAACTTCTTGCTCTGGTCGTTGCCAATGGCCCGTTCCGACACCAGAAGCACCGAGCTGTCGCTGGCGCTGGCCAGTTTGACCGCCACGAACATGCCCGGCATCAAAGCGCCGTCGCGGTTATCGAAGCGGGCCCGCGCCCGGATGGTGCCGGTGGCCGTGTCGATGCGGTTGTCGAAGCTGAAGATGGTTCCGTCATAGGGATGGGACTCGTCCCCCTGCACGGTCAGCTGAACGGGAATTTGCTTTTCCCGATCACGGCTGTCGGCCTGGGCGCGGATGCTGCGCAGATAGGTCTGTTCGTCCACTTCAAAGTCGGCATAGATCCCGTCGCTGGAGACGATGGAGGTCAGCAGCGGTGCGCCAGCACCCGCCTGCACCAGATTGCCCAAAGTAATCTCGGCCCGGCTGATGCGGCCCGAGATGGGGGCTTTGACATAAGCGTGATCCAGATTGATCCGCGCCTGCTTGACCTCGGCCTCGGCCACCAGAATCGAGGCCTGAGCCACTTGATCGGCGTTGAGACGCTCGTCGTAAAGCCGCTGGGCGATGGCCTGGGTCTTGACCATATTGGCCGCCCGGTCAAGTTCGGTGCGGGCATAGGTCGCATTGGTTTTAGCCGATGCCAGATTGGCTTCGGCCTTGGCCAGATCAGCTTCGAAGGGCCGCGGATCAATGACGAACATCACCTCTCCGGCCTTGACGCTTTGGCCGTCGCTGATGCGCACCGCCGTAATCCGCCCACTGACCTCGGGACGAATTTCGGCAAAATCCACCGCCCGCATCCGGCCGGAAAAGGACGACCAAATCCTGACATTGCGCGGCGAAATGGTCTGCACCTCGACCTGCACGACAGGGGCTTGGGCCACCACGGGCTGGGCCTTGGCTCCGGTTTCCACAGTGAACAGAATGCCGCCGCCGGCCAAAGCCAATACGGCCACGGTACCAAGCAGGAAAGAGCGGCCTTTGAAGAAGGAAGCGTGTTGTGTCATCAGATGTCTCCCGGCGACGCATTGCGCGCATGGTGTGGTGTCAGGATCATCAACTGCTAGTACTTGACTGGTCAGTTTAATCCGTGGGTCAAAAAAAACCGCACAAGGCGGCTTGAGGACGGATTATCAACCGTCCTCGCAAGGCTGCGGGGGCTTAGCCCCCAATGATCAGTACCTTAGACCGTGATGCAGAAAATCCGCTCCGCGCACTTGGCCGCTCGCGCAATGCGCGCTGGTCGCATCCTGCGTCATATTGAACGCAGAATGCTCTAAGCGGCGTGAGTTTCGTGGTTATCGAAGCCCAACAACCGCAGCAAACCAGGCTTCAAATCCCGTTCCAGCGCCTCTAGGTCGTTCTGAATACGGGCGACCATCATCTGGCCCAAAATATAGGTGTAAATATCCTGGGCCTTGGCCTTCACATTCAGATTACCCGGCAGCAACCCGTCGGCGACCATGTCGCGCAAGGCGCTTTCGTAATAACGTTCCATGCGGTGGGCCAACTCGTCGAACTTCACCCGAATGCCCTCTTCCTGTCCGGCCATTTCCGAGCCCAAGGAAGCACAGGGACAACCGCAGACCCGGCCATATTTGGCGGCAGTACTCACCTGCTTCTCAAAGACAAAGTCCGCCATCCGCTCGAACCGCTCGACCGGCGGCGTAGCGGCAGAGAAAATGCCGTCATAAAGAGGCTTCATCTCGTCGAAGGATTCCTCCATGGCGGCAATAGCCAGATCGACCTTGGACGGGAAGAAGTGGTAAAAGCTGCCCTTCTTCACATTGGCGGCCTTACAGATGTCGTCAACGCTGACTGAACCGTAGCTATGGGTCCAAATCAACTCCAGGGCGGTGTCGATCAGGTTCTGCTTGGTATCCGATGCCGGGCGCCCCATGACGGACCTCTGACGTTAAATGATACCCCACCATACACCGCTTGACTGATCAGTCAACACATCTGACTCAAGGGCCTGCAAAAAATAAGGCCGCATCCCGGTTCGGAATGCGGCCCAAGGCGCAGGAGAAAAGACGGCGGGATCAGTAGGTGTAGAACATCTGCTGAATGGCCTTGGTGTCATTAGTCTTGGTCAGGGCCAGCATCAGCAGGATGCGGGCCTTTTGGGCGTTCAGGGTGTCGCTGACCACGAAATCCAGCTGGTCGTCGTTGGCTTCGCCGTTGCGAGCGACAATGCCCTGACCAACGCGCGAGCTGCGCACCACCACCACACCCTTCTGCCGGGCTTCGATCAGGCCGGGCTTCATGGCGTCGGAAATGCTGCCGTCGCCGACACCGGCATGGATGATGCCCTTGGCTCCAGCGGCGACGAAGGCATCCAGGGCGATGCGGTTGTTGTTGGCATAGCCATAGACGATGTCCACCTGGGGCAGGCTGTCCAGACTGCTGACGTCAAACTCGCTTTGGGTAGTGTGCTTGCGCAGCGGCAGGCGATAGAAGTGAGCGGCGTTGTCCTGCATATAGCCCAGAAAACCCAGCTCCGGGGTCTTGAAGGTATCGGCGGTCGAGGTATTGGTCTTGGTCACCTCGCGGCCCGCATTGATCTGGTCGTTGAAAGAGACCAGCACGCCCTTGCCGATGGCGTCCTTGCTGCCGGCCAGGGTCACGGCGTTATAAAGATTGATCGGGCCGTCGGCGCTGATGGCGGTCGAGGGACGCATGGCGCCGACGATCACCACCGGCTTGTCGCTATGCACGGTCAGATCGAGGAAATAGGCGGTTTCCTCGATGGTGTCGGTACCGTGAGTGATGACGATGCCGTCGACATCCGGCTGAGCCAGCAGCTGGTTGACCCGTTTGGCCAGCTTCAGCCAATGATCATTGGTCATGTTCTCGCTGGCGATCTGGAAGACCTGTTCGCCTTTGACGTTGGCCACCTTCTTCAGTTCGGGCACCGCCTCGATCAGGCGATCGACGCCGACCTTGGCGGCGGTATAGCCCACCGTGGTGGTGCTGGTGGCCCCGGTTCCGGCGATGGTGCCGCCGGTGGCCAAAATCATCACATTGGGAAGCTTGTCATCGGCGTGGCTGGGCTGAGCGGCCAAAAGGCCGGCCGAGAAAATGAACGCGAACATGGTCGTGGCCAAAGTGCGGCTGCGCAGTGCGAACATGGCATTTCCTTATCCAAGTGAGGCCGAAAGCCCCGTGTAAAGGCTCATTCGCAAGACACATGCCACCTCTGCGGCCATCGCATGAGAAGCCTAGACCACTGGATTCAATAAGTTTTCTCGCCTCCCTCCAAAGCACCCATTCGGAAACCCGGATTTCACGGGGCTGAGCGGTTCGGATTTTCGGATTTCCCCGCTGCTCAGGCTATTCGGAAATCCGAACGCCACTTCCTGCCCATATCCGGCAATCCGAACGACACTCTTCAGCCCCACTGAAAACATCTTTTAAATCAATGCACTGCTTAGCCATTCGGAAGATTCAAATCTGGCATGTCCCGTGCTGATGTAAGGCCAACAGGGGCCCGCATCGGGACATATGGCCCAGGAGATGTAGAGATGAAGAACAGGCAAACCATTCTTATCTTTGTCGCGCTGGTGCTGGGCATCATCGTCGGCGACATCTGTAATCAGATGCTGGACAGTGCCGCCTCGACCGAGGTCGCCGGCTATTTCGCCATCCTGACCGATATCTTCCTGCGCATGATCAAGATGATCATCGCCCCCCTGATCTTCGCCACCCTGGTCGCCGGACTGGCAGGCATGGGCGACGCCGCCACGGTGGGCCGAGTCGGCGGCAAGGCGCTGGGCTGGTTTTTGTTCGCCTCGACCATCTCCCTGTTCCTGGGGCTGATCTTCGCCAACATGCTGCAACCGGGCGCGGCCATGTCCATGCCCCTGCCCGACGCCGGAGCCTCCAGCACCCTGAAGACCTCGGCGCTGAATCTGAAGGACTTCATCACCCACGTCTTCCCCAAGAACATCGTCGAGGCGATGGCGGGCAACGAGATCCTGCAGATCCTGATCTTCGCCCTGTTCTTCGGCATCGCCCTGAGCCACACCCGCAACACCAGCAAGGGCGCCGCCACTTTGGCTGAAAGCATCGAAGGCGTGGTGCCGGTGATGCTGAAGGTTACCGACTATGTGATGCGCTTTGCGCCCATGGGCGTGTTCGGCGCCGTCGCCAACGCCATCACCACCAAAGGCCTGGGCGTGTTGCTGGTCTATGGCCGCTTTGCCGGCAGCTTCTATCTGACCCTGTTCGTGCTGTGGGCCGTGCTGATCGGCGCCGGTTATCTGGTGCTGGGCCGCGAGGTCTTCCGTCTGGTGAAGTTCGTCCGCTCGCCCATGCTGCTGGGCTTCGCCACCGCCACCAGCGAGGCCGCTTATCCCCGCCTGATGAAGCGTCTGGAGCAATTCGGCGTCAGCGAGCGGGTGGTGGGCTTCATTCTGCCCCTGGGCTATTCGTTCAATCTCGACGGCTCGATGATCTACACCACCTTCGCCGCCCTGTTCGTTTCCCAGGCCTACAACATCCCCCTCAGCCTGCAACAGCAGGTGCTGATGCTGCTGATCCTGATGGTTTCCAGCAAAGGCATCGCCGGGGTGCCGCGGGCCTCGCTGGTGGTGGTGGCCGCCGTGCTGCCCATGTTCAATCTGCCGGAAGCGGGTGTCCTGCTGATCCTGGGTATCGATCACTTCCTGGATATGGGCCGGACGGCGACCAATGTTCTGGGCAACGCCATTGCCACCGCCGTAGTCGCCAAGTGGGAAAACGCCATGGTCCCGGTGGGCGAAATCGCCGAGGATGAAAGCGCTATCTCCGACGGCGCTCTGGCCTCGGCGCCGGCGGTCAACAGCTGATACCCTTGAGACGACCCGAGGGCCGGTCCTGGGACCGGCCCTTTTTTATGCGAAACAGCAACGGATGAACGGGATATGACGGCGGACTTGATGGGAATGGCCTCTCTTTCCGGCTGGATCATCATTGGCATGGCGGCCTTTGCCGCCGGTCTGGTGGATGCGGTGGTGGGCGGCGGTCCAGAAGACG